>ERZ761607.32-NODE-32-length-347566-cov-20.597947_pt1 | contig 347566 bp, 296 predicted proteins | sample MGYA00511164_ERZ761607 | MGnify/ENA primary metagenome ERZ761607 (study PRJEB28899, sample SAMN02445080) | bioreactor sludge metagenome | biome: EBPR sludge | place: Australia: Brisbane, Thorneside Wastewater Treatment Plant | collected 2011-06-22 ... | reverse complement strand
AGCCCTCCAACTGCTTGTAAGCTTATGGTTTCAGGTTCTATTTCACTCCCCTAACAGGGGGACTTTTCACCTTTCCCTCACGGTACTAGTTCACTATCGGTTGCCAAATGTATTTAGCCTTAGAGAGTGGACTCCCTAGATTCCTGCCGGATTAGCGTGCCCGGCAGTACTCAGGAACACGGCGGAAGACAGTCAGTTTTCGCATACGGGGCTATTACCCTCTTTGGCAGGCTTTCCCACACCTTTCCGCTAACTGATTGTTTTGTAACTTCCATATGCCGGTCCTACAACCCCGTCCATGCAAGCATGGGCGGTTTGGGCTGTTCCCCGTTCGCTCGCCACTACTGGGGGAATAATTTCTTTTCCTCTGGGTACTTAGATGTTTCAGTTCCCCAGGTTCCCATCCTCAAACCTATGTGTTCAGTAAGAGGACACTGTTGGTTCGCAACAGTAGGTTTCCCTATTCGGATATTCTCGGATCGACGCCTGTACACGGCTCCCCGGAGACTTTTCGCAGTGTCCCACGTCCTTCATCGGCATTTGGCACCAAGGCATTCACCATAAGCTCTTAGTAGCTTCTCCACGTGATGCGGAGAAATTGATACTTTTCGCTTTATTAATTCGATAAATTACTTTATCGGCCTACATCAATTGCTATTCAGTTTTTAAGGTTCATTCACCGGTTTGACCGGTGACCGATATTTCTGATGTCTCAGTGACATCGGTCACCCTTCAAATTTTCAGAATACAGACACAAATCGACCCGGCGGGCACCGCCGGGTCGCAAAAACCCATCATTCATGCGGTGCAAATCGTTCTTTTAGGTGTCGTTTCCGTTCAACAAACTTCTTTTACTCTCCGTTTGACCAGATACGAACTCAGTGGAGATGGCGGGATTTGAACCCGCGACCTTCGCCTTGCAAAGGCGCTGCTCTCCCGCTGAGCTACATCCCCAGGATTTGCCTGGTTAGTGGGCTTGACAGGATTCGAACCTGTGACCCCTGCGTTATCAGCACAGTGCTCTAACCAACTGAGCTACAAGCCCGGGGGATCCTCAACAACTGAAAAGTGACAGGAAGCTCATTCTTCGACCAGCGCCCAAGTTCACCGTGTGGGCATTTGTAGAGCCACTTCCCCATAGGGAGGGCTCACTTACTCTAGAAAGGAGGTGATCCAGGCGCACCTTCCGGTACACCTACCTTGTTACGACTTCGTCCCAGTCACCAGCACCACCTTCGACGGCGCCCTCCTTGCGGTTAGGCTACCGGCTTCAGGTGTTACCAGCTCCCATGACGTGACGGGCGGTGTGTACAAGGCCCGAGAACGTATTCAACGCACTATAGCTGACGCGCGTTTACTAGCAACTCCGGCTTCATGCAGGCGAGTTGCAGCCTGCAATCTGAACTGAGGACAGTTTTGGGGGATTGGCTCCACCTCGCGGCTTAGCAACCCATTGTACTGCCCATTGTAGCGTGTGTGTAGCCCCGGACATAAAGGCCATGCGGACTTGACGTCATCCCCACCTTCCTCCGGCTTGATACCGGCGGTCCTGTATGACACATGTAACATACAGCGAGGGTTGCGCTCGTTAGCGGACTTAACCGAACATCTCACGACACGAGCTGACGACAGCCATGCAACACCTGTGCAAGCTCCCTTGCGGGTCGTTCACCTTTCGGATCACTACCACTTGCATGTCAAACCCGGGTAAGGTTCTTCGTGTAGCATCGAATTAAACCACACGCTCCGCTGCTTGTGCGGGCCCCCGTCAATTCCTTTGAGTTTTAATCTTGCGATCGTAGTCCCCAGGCGGTAAACTTATCGCGTTAGCTGCGGCACTGATGGTGTTTAAGCCACCAACGCCAAGTTTACATCGTTTACGGCTAGGATTACCGGGGTCTCTAATCCCGTTTACTACCCTAGCTTTCGCGTCTGAGCGTCAGAAATGGTCCAGAAGATCGCTTTCGCCACTGGTGTTCCTCCCGATATCTACGCATTTCACCACTACACCGGGAATTCCATCTTCCTCTACCACTCTCGAGTCCGGTAGTATTGAACGACCTCTCCTAGTTAAGCCAGGAGATTTCACGCCCAACTTACCGAACCGCCTGCACGCGCTTTACGCCCAGTGAATCCGGATAACGCTCGCCTCCTACGTTTTACCGCGGCTGCTGGCACGTAGTTAGCCGAGACTTATTCCTGAGATACTGTCCTTTCTCATCTCTCAGAAAAGTGCTTTACGACCCGAAGGCCTTCATCGCACACGCGGCGTTGCTGCTTCAGGCTTTCGCCCATTGAGCAATATTCCCTACTGCTGCCACCCGTAGGTGTATGGACCGTGTTTCAGTTCCATTGTGGGGGGCCACCCTCTCAGGTCCCCTACCCGTCGTCGCCTTGGTGAGCCGTTACCTCACCAACTAGCTGATGGGACGCAGGTCCCTCCCAAAGCGCATTGCTGCTTTAGTTACCGATTTCTAAACCCGATAACCACATGCGGTATTAGCAGATCTTTCGATCTGTTATCCCACACTTTGGGGCAGGTCACCCACGCGTTACTCACCCGTTCGCCACTAGGATACTCTCGTATTGCTACAAAAGCACCTCGTTCGACTTGCATGTATTAGGCACGCCGCCAGCGTTCATCCTGAGCCAGGATCAAACTCTCCGCAAAAAATCACTCTTGCGAGTGTAAAAGTTACGGATTGACTGGTTCGAAAAAATTGTTGCTTCCTATCACTTTTCAGTTGTTAAGGTGCTTGCCATTTTTTGAGCGGGCGGTATTTTACCCACTCAGCAACCGTCTGTCAAGGTCTTACACAGACTAAAATACCGATGCTCTTCTTTCTTCGCATCGGCACATCAGACTGCAAAACTTTTGCTTTGTGTCTCTGATGGGAGACGGTTACTCAGTTGTGAACGATCTGTCTGGGAGACGAAATCTTATGTTGTACTGGCGAAGTGGAATTATATGCATTTGTAACGAAATGTCAATAGTTGTAGGACATTTAAACCTTAAAAAATCGCACCAATTTTCAAGCGGATTCATTGAACGCGTCTGCATACGACTCGATCAACTTGACCGCATTCGTCACCCCCTCTTCGCTTCTTATTCGTTGACCTGTAGCCTGTGCCCGCTCAAGAATGGCTTTAGACTCTGCCTCAGCCATGGCTCTCACCATCTTATCTACTGACAATTGATTCACACGAATCGGCTTTGGTGCAACCCCAATTGCATGGACTCTACTTCCCCAAAACGGTTGATCTGCCATGAATGGGACGACGATTTGCGGAATCCCTGCACACAATGCTGCAGACGTTGTGCCAGCACCACCATGATGAACAACCATCTTGCACTTTGGCAGCAACCAATCATGCGGCGCAGACTCAAGATACAGCACGTCATCTGTTGATTCACGTTTCGCACTCCCCCACCCTGACAAGATAATGCCGCGATTGTTTGTTCGTTTCAAAGATTCACGAATAACCTTGTCAACTTTTTCTGCATTCTTGTGAACCATACTTCCAAACGATACACAAACTGGTGGTTTACCCGCTTCTAAAAACGCCTTCAATTCATTTGGTGGATTATAGGATTCGTCATGTGGAAAGAAATAATATCCAGTGACATGCACACGCGGACTCCAGTCGCTTGAGGGTGGGATCAGGCTTGGGGACCAGGCACACAGGATCGGGGTTCGGAGGCGAAGCGGGGAGTCTTTGAAGGGAGAATAAAGTTTTCGCTTGGGTAATCTCGCGCGGCGGCGGACTTGTTCGAATCCCAAAGATGAAGTGAGTTCGGTTATTCTTAGAGAGGCGATATGAGTCAAATGATTCAAAAAACGATTATGGAGATTTGGCAAAGAGATGTTGGGATAATCGCCGGTGGGAGTGAACATGGGAAAGGTTTGGATATGAATGTCGGGGATATTTTTTTCGCGGGCAAGGGTGTGAGCGCCAACGGCATGAGCAAAGGTGTGGATGATGAGGTCTGCGTCGCGACAGGCTTCATCGGTTTGACGCATCATTTCGGCGCCGATATCCACAGCGTGAGACATTAACTCTTTAGCAAGTTTGAAGAAGTTGTAACCTGCATCATTGAGGCGACGGCTTAGTTCTTCGGGATCGCCAGAAAGTGGAAAGAAGGTAATGCCATGTTCTTCGACCAGCGACTTGAAACGCGCTGGCGCAGCAAGGATGACATTATGTCCGCGAGACATCAAGCCGAGAGATAAAGGTAAAAACGGTTGGACGTCGCCACGAGAGCCGAAGGTGAGGATGGTGATGTTCATGGATATAAAAGTGACAGTCACCTTAAAGGTGACTGTCACTTGATTTTAATTCATCTCATGTCTGCCTGCTAAGGCTCTTAGCAAGGTGTTTTGATCGGCATATTCCAAGTCGCCGCCCACGGGCAGACCGCGCGCAAGGCGGGTGACTTTTACGCCCATCGGCTCGAGTTGTTGACGTAGATATTGTGCCGTCGCGTCCCCTTCCATGCTGGGATTGGTGGCGATGATAACCTCCCCGACTCCCCCACGCGCTACACGTTCGACGAGTTGCTTGATCTTCAGATCGTCGGGACCGATGCCTTCGATGGGAGATAAAACACCTTGCAAGACATGATATTTGCCTTGAAAGCCGCCAGTGCGTTCGAGCGCGAGGACATCCAAGGCTTCTTCGACGACGCAGATAAGGGATGAGTCGCGTTTTTGGGATTCGCAGATCTCACAGCGTTCACGTCCTGCGTCAGTGATGTTGAAACATTCGGAGCAGAAGGCAGTGTTCGCTTTGAGATTCGCTAGCGCCGTGGATAAATCCTGTGCGACATCTTCGGAGGCGCGAAGCAGGTAGAACGCCAACCGTGAAGCGGATTTGGGTCCGATGCCGGGCAGGCGTTCGAGGGCGGTAACGAGGGATTGGATGGATTCGGGTAATAACATATTTCACTGTAGGGGCACAACGGGACGCTTCAAGCCTAAATCTTTAACTGTTCCGCTGTGTCCTTACGTTTGACTAGAAAGGCAACCCGCCAGCCAACGGACCCATCATTTTTTCCTGCAAGGCACGAGACTCATCCAAAGCCATATTGACGGCGGATAAGATCATGTCTTGCAGCATTTCGGCGTCTGCGTCTTTGAGGAATTCGGGGGAAATCTCAACTGACTTGCATTTTTGGTCACCGGTCATGGTTACTTTGATCGCGCCGCCACCCGCCGTTGCGGACACGGTTTCTTCGGCGAGTTTCGCCTGTGCTTCTTCCATTTGTTTTTGCAGCTTTTGAATCTGCTGCATCATTCCACCCTGTCCGCCCATGGCGGGTCCACGATTAAATCCTTTTGCCATAATTAAACCTCGTTATTCGATAATTTGATATTCGATACTCGAGTATCGAATATCGTACTTTATTCATCCATATCCACGATCTCGCCACCGTGTTGGATAGCGGCGGCGACCATACCGTCTTGTGAGACGTGTGCGGGGAGTTTTCCTTTGGCGTTGGTGACCACACAGCGCACGGACAAATCCACGTGAAAGTGGTCTTTGATGAGACGCTGGATGGTTTCGATCTGGTCGGGCTTGTTGAGTTTTTCCACGAGCACGTCGCTTGCCATGCCGAGGATGAGGGTCTTGCCTTGCACGTCGATCATCTTGACCGAGTTCATCAATGCGCCGAGATTCGCCTGCGCTTTGGGAAGGGCATTGATGAGCGGCTTCCATGCTTTGACGATGTCGTTGGAGTTGATGGCTGGTGATTCGACGACGGGTTGCGCCGGTTCCCCATTTGGGGACGCGTCGCTCTTAACCTCAGGCTTGGATTCTGCTACGGAAGCGGATACAGGCTGAGGCTTGGTCCGAGGCGCAACCCTCTGCGGGGATGATACGGCGACTTGGGCAACTTCGGCTGGAGCGTCGATCACTTCCGCGAGTGCAAGTTCCAAACTCAAAGAGGGCTGCCAGCCGCCGCGCAGATCCGTCGCTGCATTGTTGAAAATTTTCATCATGCGCAAAACGTCAGATGTGTTGAAGGCGTTGGCGTGCGCTTCCATTTGGGTTTTGACCTCGCGCGTGGCTTCGACTTGGTCGGGGTTGCCCATTTGAATGAGCATGAGCCCGCGAGTGTATTCCACGAGTTGACGCGCCAGAGAACGCGGATCGGCTCCTGAATCTAATGCGTGATGAATGGTTTCAAGTCCGCGCGCGGGTTGATGTTCGAGCACCGAGTTGATGACATCGAGCACGGTCTGACTGGTCGCCGTGCCGAGAACTTGCTGCGCAATGTGAAGCGTGATTCTTGCACCCGTGGAAGCGAGTTGATCGAGCAACGACTGCGCGTCGCGCATCCCGCCCGCTGACTGACGGGCAATCAGCGTGAGCGCTTCGTCATCGGCTTGGATGTTTTCGGAGGCGGTGATGGCTTTGAGATTTTTGACGATCTCATCAATGGGCACGCGGCGGAATTCATGACGTTGACAGCGCGAGAGTACAGTGGCGGGAATTTTGTGAATTTCAGTTGTGGCTAAGACGAAGATGGCGTGGGGCGGCGGCTCTTCGAGCGTTTTGAGCAGAGCATTGAACGCCGCGGTAGAAAGCATGTGGACTTCGTCGATGATGTAGATTTTATACTTGCCTTGCGTAGGCGCGAAGTTGATCTTGTCGCGCAGATCGCGGACATCGTCTACGGAGGTGTTTGAGGCTGCATCGATCTCGATTAGATCCATGAAGCGATTTTCATTGACTGCTTTGCAATGCTCACAGGTGTTATCGGGGCGTTGCATTGGGTCGTCGTTGAGACAGTTGACCGCTTTCGCCAACAGACGCGCAACAGTGGTTTTGCCTGTTCCGCGTGGTCCCGCGAAAAGATAGGCGTGACCGACTCTGTCTGCTTTGATGGAGTTGGTCAGGGTTTGGATGACGTGGTCTTGTCCGATCACGGTATCCCATTGTTTCGGGCGGTACTTGCGGTAGAGGGCTTGGGTCATGGTTTGGGTTACAGGCCAAAGGTTGAAGGTTACAAGTTGAAGATTGAAAGATATTGGATATTCGAATTTCGATTATCGAATATCGTTTTATGGCACTCTATACACAGCACGTAAATTACCTTGCGAATCGAACAACCTGGCATTCTCTCCAGAACTCCAGACAGCATCGCCAATACCCCAGTATAGGTCAATAACGGTGTCTGTGCCGGAGCTGGTATGGACTTGCACGGCTCCGTTGGGATACAAGGTGAGTTTTGGGAAGGTGAAGGTATTGCCGTTCTCGTCTTTGAGTTGCCAGGATGTCAGATCCAATTGACCTTCGCCTTCAAACTTGACAACAACTATCTCGGACTCCAGCGCACCTGCGCCAACCACACTGCTGATCTTCACGGGGATGTCGGTCTGCAGCTCGGTGCTGGGTGCAGGCGCGGAGTCGCTGCTGCTGGCGGGAGCCGCCTGCTGGATCACGGCGGGCTGGCTGACGGCACGATAATTGCGGTCGTACCAGAACAGGATTCCACCCGTCACGCTCGCCGAAACGAACACATTCAACAGCAAGTATTGGATAAGTTTACGGCGATCCATCGTGCTCGAATCATAGCACAGAATTCTTAAATGTCATTGCGAACCCGATAGGGCGAAGCAATCTCATGATTACTTCTTCAAGGATATAGCAACCCAATCTTTCATTTGACGAACCTCGCCTCGCTTCAGACCCTTTGCTTGACCCGCCTCTATAACACTTTCCGCCTGATGGTCAAGAATCCCGCTTAGGATGATCTCTCCATTGGGCTGAATCAAGTCTGCGAGACCCGCATCGAAGAGACGGATGAGTACCGGCGCGAGGATATTCGCCACCACCAGCGGCGCGGACTTGAACGGGAATTGTCCCGCCAGCACTTCGGTGACGGAGCCCTGCCCAAGCAAAAGTTCCTCCCCTACCCCATTGACAGCTGCATTCTCGCGAGAGTTCTTGACAGACTCAATGTCAATGTCCACGCCGAGGACTTTACTTGCACCGAGTTTGAGGGCGGCAATGGAGAGAATGCCGGAACCGCAACCGACATCGATTACTTGTAGGGGCGACTCATGAGTCGCCCCTACGAACGACCTTTCCATAAGTTCAAGGCACAACTGCGTCGTCGGATGTGTCCCCGTCCCAAACGCCATGCCGGGGTCGATCTTGATCGGGATTCGTTTTGGATCTGGGTTCTCCAACCAGGCAGGCAGGATGAGGAGTCGCTCGCCGATGAGAATCGGCTTGTAGTGTTGTTTCCAGGCTTCCATCCAGTTTTGATCCGCGATCTGCTTGTAGGTGGGAGTCGGTACCGGCGTGATCATCCCCAAATAGAAAAGCGACTCTTCGAGTTTCTGTCGCGTCTCTTCGAGTTGATCGTTCACCTCCAAATATGCGCGGACGGTGATGGGGCCCGTCGCCGTACCTTCGTCTTCATCATTCACAAAACGCACACCTTGCTCAGTCATCACGCCGTTCGGTGCAAATCGCGCCAGTACATCCGCCACAGATTCGGCAAGTTCGCCGTTGACAGTCAAAGATACTTCAAGCCAATTCATGTTCATCTCCAAATTAGGTGTCCAACGGTTCGACCCAGCCAAACCGCGAGCAATCCAAGCATTACATTCGCACCGACGTTTGCAATGGCATTCACAACATAATCCTGCCGCACCAAGTTGACCGTGTCATTGCCGAAGGACGAAAAGGTGGTGAAGCCGCCCAACACGCCAATGACCAAGAACGCACGCGACTCATTTGAGAACGTGCCATATTTATCGCCGAACTGCGCCAGCAAACCGATGATAAAACAGCCAACTACGTTGACGACCAGTGTGCCGTACGGAAAGTCCAACCGGTTCGCTAACTGTTGCACCCAGCCGCTGACCAAGTAGCGCAAGACCGAGCCAATAAACCCGCCCGCGCCGACGAGAAGAATATTTGTCAAAACAAATCCTTTTCAACCACAGATAAACACTGATGAACACAGGTCGGATAAAAAATCCAATTTATCTGTGTCCATCTGTGGTTAAGATTTCCGCTGCCCAGCGGATCAAATCCTTCTCTGCAAACAACATCACGGGCAGATCATTCACATCAAAATACTTCATCTCCGAAATCTCATGCGACGGCTGGAACTCGCCGCCGGTTGTTTTACACAGATACGTGATTCCCAAATGCGGGAACTCCCTCGCGCTTGCCACTCTCAACAATCGAATGACCTCGATCTGTATTCCCGTTTCTTCTTGAAATTCACGCACAACCGCCTCAATCGGCTGCTCTCTGTATTCCAGTGCCCCGCCGGGGATGCCCCACTCATATTTGCGATAGGTATGTTTGAAAAGCAAAACCCTGCCTTTTTCATCGAAAACCAACGCCGAGACACCCGCATTGAATTTCGGCTGGGTAATTCTCGTCACAACGACATGCAGCCACATGGGCAATAAGCGCCACAGGCGAAATAGGGGTTTAAGCATAGGCGAGTCATTATAAACGACCGCAGACGACTGACCGCTGACCGCCTTTGACATTGTCCACTTTTCACAGTCAAACAAAAAGCGAGCGGACTCTTATCCACTCGCTTCTTATTACTGATCACTGGTTACTGGCTCTACCCCCCAAACGTCTCATTCAACCAATCCAGGAACCCCTTCTCCTGCGGTTTGACCGTCGTTCCCAAACTCTCTGCCAACTTCTCAAAGAGCTCCTTTTGTTCCTTCGTCAACTTGGTTGGGACCGCCACATTCACGATCACGATCTGGTCGCCGCGTTGATTCTTACTGCGAACGTGCGGCACACCCTTCCCACGCAAATGGAAGATCTTACCCGGCTGCGTACCAGCGGGAATCTTCAACTTGTCTTCGCCTTCCAGAGTTGGGACGGTCACTTCCGCGCCGAGGGTTGCCTGTGCAATATTAATGTCGAGGTTCAGGATCAAATCCTGATCGCGGCGTTTGAAGAACTGATGCGGCTTCACATCCAGCACAAGGAACAAACTGCCCTGCGGACCGCCGTTCTCACCGGGTCCGCCTTCCCCATTCAAGCGGATCTGCGTGCCAACGTCCACACCAGCTGGGATTTGAACTTTCTTCTTAACCTTCTTGCGTTCCAAGCCGTTGCCGCGACAAGTAGTACACGGAGAAGCAATCGTTTCGCCGCGACCGTTACAAGTCGGGCATGGAGCCGTCTGCACCATCTGCCCCAAAAATGTCTGACGCACCTGACGCACTTCGCCTTGTCCGTTACAGGTGCCGCACTTCACTGGTGTTGTGCCGGGTTCGGCGCCATTGCCGTTACAGCGTGAACACGTCTCATCACGCGAGAACTCGATCTCCTTCTCAACGCCGAAGACTGCCTCCTCAAAGGTAAGCGAAACCTGCATCTGTAGATCCCGCCCACGGCGCGGAGAGCGGCGCGAACGTCGTCCGGCGGAGAATCCAAATCCGCTGAACAAGTCCTCGAAGATGTCGTTGAAATCGACGGTGTAATCCTGATATCCGCCGCCTCCCATGCCGCCCAAGCCCGCCTTACCAAAGCGGTCGTAGCGCGCGCGCTTTTCTTTATCCGAAAGCACGCCATACGCCTCGTTGATCTCTTTGAACTTTTCCTCGGCGTGAGGCTCTTTATTCACATCGGGATGATACTGGCGCGCAAGTTTACGGAACGCGGCTTTGATCTCGTCATCGCTCGCGCCCTTGCCCACACCCAGAACATCGTAGTAGTCTTGGTTACCGCTCATAGGTCAAAGGTCAAACGTCAAAGGTCACGGACTTTTGACGTTTGACGTTCTTATTCCTTCACTTCCCCATCCACCACGTCAGGTCCCGCATCGGATGTGGGACCCGCTTCGCCGCCACCCGCAGCCTGCCCCTGCCCATAGACAGATGCGCCAATCTTTTGGATGGTCTGACCCAAGGACTCAACTGCGGCTTTGATCTTCTCTACATCTTCGCCTTTCGCCGCTTCCTTGACCTCGGCGCTCTTCGCCTCGACCTCAGCCTTGATTTCCGCTGGGACCTTGTCGCCCAGATCGCGCAACGCCTTCTCACCCGCATAGACGGTGTTATCGGCATTGTTACGCGCTTCGATCAAGTCCTTGCGCTTGCGGTCTTCTTCGGCGTGCGCCTCGGCATCCTTGCGCATCTTTTCGATTTCGGCTTCGTTCAAACCAGAAGAAGCGGTGATGGTAATATGCTGAGATTTACCCGTCGCCTTATCCTGCGCGCTGACTTTGAGAATGCCGTTCGCGTCCACATCGAAGGTCACTTCGATCTGCGGAACGCCGCGCGGCGCGGGTGGAATGCCATCGAGAATGAACTTGCCCAGCGACTTGTTATCCGCCGCCATCGGGCGCTCACCCTGCAAAACGTGGATTTCAACTTGAGTCTGGTTATCCGCCGCAGTGGAGAAGACTTGCGAACGGCGGGTCGGGATGGTGGTGTTGCGTTCGATCTGAGCCGTGGCAACGCCGCCAAGCGTTTCAATGGCGAGGGTCAGCGGAGTCACATCCAGCAGGAGAATGTCCTTCACTTCCCCACCAAGCACGCCCGCCTGAATCGCCGCGCCAATCGCAACAACTTCATCGGGATTCACACCTTTGTGCGGGTCTTTGCCGAAGAACGCGCGGACGCGGTCTTGAATGGCAGGCATACGGGTCATACCGCCGACCAGCACCACTTCGTTGATATCGCCCGCGTTCAAACCAGCATCTGCCAACGCCTGTTTGACGGGCGCAATCGTACGATCAACAAGGTCCGCTACCAACTGCTCGAACTTGGAGCGGGTCAGGGTCATCACCAAATGTTTGGGACCACTCGCATCCGCAGTCAGGTAAGGCAGGTTGATTTCAGTCTGCATCACGGTCGAGAGCTCGATCTTCGCCTTCTCAGAGGCTTCCTTCAAACGCTGCAACGCCTGACGGTCGTTGTGCAGGTCGATGCCGTTGTCCTTTTTGAACTCAGCAATCAGATGATCCATGATGCGCAGGTCAAAGTCATCGCCACCGAGGAAGGTATCGCCGCTCGTGGCGCGGACTTGGAACACGCCGTCGCCCACATCCAAAATGGACACATCGAACGTACCGCCGCCGAGGTCATACACGCAGATGACTTCGTTCTTCTTCTTGTCCAAGCCATACGCCAGCGAGGAAGCGGTCGGTTCATTGATGATGCGCAGCACTTCCAAACCCGCGATCTTGCCCGCGTCCTTGGTCGCATTGCGCTGGGCATCGTTGAAGTAAGCAGGCACTGTAATCACCGCCTGTGTGATCGTCTCACCCAAATACGCCTCGGCATCTGCCTTGATCTTCGCAAGGATCATCGCCGAAACCTCGGGCGCGGAATAATCCTTGCCGCCCAGCTCCACGCGTACATCGCCATTCGGCGCTTCTTTTACCGCATAAGGCACACGCTTCTTGGTACGTTCCACTTCGGCATCGTCAGCCTTACGTCCCATAAAACGCTTCACCGAGAAAATGGTGTTCTGCGGGTTGGTAATCGCCTGATTACGCGCCACACGTCCCACCAAACGTTCGTTGTTCTTGTTCATCGCCACCACAGAAGGAACCAAGCGCTCCCCTTCCGCCGATGGAATCACAATCGGCTCCCCACCCTGCATCACCGCCGCCACCGAATTTGTCGTACCCAAGTCAATACCAATGATTTTTGCCATAATTAAGTTCTCCAGTGTCAAGTATCAGGTGCCAGGTTCAATCACTCGCCAAGCAACCTGACGCTTGACACGTGATACCTGACACGGTTTTTATTGCGCCACTCTCACCAACGCCGGTCTAACCACACGTTCACCGATCACATAGCCGTTCTGGACGACGTCGATCACACATCCGCTTTCCACTTCTTCCGAAGGTTCATGCGAGATCGCTTCGTGGAAGTTCGGGTCGAACGCCAAACCTTTGGCTTCGATTTTTTTCACGCCTTCCATATCCAAAATATTCTGGAACTTGCGCGCCACCAACTCAATGCCGTTCGCCCAGGCATCATCCGCAGGGCGGTTTTGCAGAGCACGTTCCAGATCATCGAGCACAGGCAACACCTTCTTGATGATGTCACCCTTGGTCGAAGCCCTGAACGAGTCGTTATCACGCTCCACGCGTTTGCGGAAATTCTGGAACTCCGCCTGAGAGCGTGCCCAACCGTCCTTATATTCGACGATCTTCCCTTCAGCCTCTTTCAACTGCTGGATCAACGCCTCACGCTCCGCGTCGACGGGAGCTTGTTCGGTCGTCTCAGCCTTTGCCTCCGCTGCGGCTTGAGTCTCTTCGTTTTCTTCTTGCTTGTTGACTTCTTCTGCCATGTGTCTCACTCTCGTTTTTCGATATTAGATATTCGTTATTCGAAGTTCGAGTATCGATTATCGAATATCGTTATTTATTCACCAGAAATATTATCGTTCACCAGATCGCTCAACAAGCCAGCGACGAATCTCACGGTTGGGATTGTCCGCGAGTATGCCATGCGCATGGGACCCAGCACACCCAGTGCACCTGTTGCCATGCCGGGGACTCCGTAGCGGGCAATGACCAAACTGCATTGGCGCAAGTCATCATATTCGCCTTCGCCACCGATCAGTACCTGCAACGCACCAACGTTGCTATTGCTGGTGGTCTTTGCCAGCAGGTCTTGCAGGGTGGCGGGTTCTTCAAAAATTTTCAACGCCCGCCGCGGACCGTCCATTTCGGAGAATTCGGGTTCGCCCAAGATGTTGGTCAAGCCGTCGGTGTAGATTTCACCGGAGGCTTTTTCTGCCATACGGCGCATGTCCTGTACGATGAGCAGGAGGATATCCTGATCGAGCGGGTCGGGGCGAGCCGTCAGCGTGGAAATGGCTTGGGCGGTCTGACCAGCCAAAAGTCCGTTAAGACGCGCTGCCGTTCCGCTGAGTCGCTCTTGGGCGACAGGTTCCGCTAGAGTCAGAATCTGCTGAGACACTTCCCCACCGAGCATCACCAAGACCATGAGCACTTGCCTGCCTTGAGTCGAAATCAACTCCACGTGTTTGAACTTGGTTGACTCAACATGCGGCGCAGCAACGACAGAAACGCCCTGTGATTGGCTCGCAAGAATGGACGCCGCAAGGGTCATCCACTGGTCTAGTTCAGGGCGGGATTGAAAGAATTGGTGTGAGATGGTGCGCTGAACGGTCTCGGGCAGTTCGGCGCTGTGCATCATTTCGCTGACAAAGTAGCGGTAGCCTTCTTCGGTGGGCACGCGCCCCGCTGATGTGTGCGGCTGGCGCAGGTAACCCATTTCGGTGAGCGCCGCCATCTCGTTGCGAATGGTCGCCGACGACAGATTAATATGGTAATGCTCCGCCAGCCGCTTCGAGCCGATGGGCTGAGCGGTGTCGATGTAATCACGGATGATCAGCATCAGGAGGGTTTTCTGTCGTTCGGTGAGTTGGTTCATGTCATGAAGTTAGCACTCTCAACGCGAGAGTGCTATTGAATGCGGAATAATGATAACAGCGGGAAAATGATGCGTCAATAAGAGGAGTGTAAGAACTTGATTTTTTACAACGCTTTGAACTTGACAATCAGAAAATATTATTTATAATAGTTCTAAATTTAGAATAATTCTAAATAAGAGTGTTTATGTCTGATATTACCACCCTCACAACTGCCCTGCGTGAAGCAGGCATGCGCGTCACCCCGCAACGGGTCGCAATCTGCGAACTGTTGACGACAAGCCAGGAACATCCCACTGCGGCGATGATCTTCGATGAACTCAAGCCGCGCTTTGATTCGCTCAGCCTCGCAACGGTCTACAACACGCTCGATGCGTTGGTCGGGTTGGGCGTGGTGAATGTTCTGGGTCACGCCGGTGATGACAAGGTCCATTATGATGCGGACACGGAACCGCACGTCAATTTGGCGTGCATTTCCTGTTCGCGCATCATTGACATCCCCAGTGAACATGTCACCCATTTAGATTCGGAAATCACTGCGGCTTCGGGCTACAAACTGCTCGGCGCGCGCGTGCTGTATTACGGGCTGTGCCCTGATTGTCAGAAAAAGCAAGAGAAGGCAAAGAAAAAACAATGAAACCAAAGAACCATCAAGAAACCCGCTGTACTGAAATTCTTTCCGATGCCTTGCGCGGATATGAAGGCATTCAGGAGGTTGATTACAACTATACCGACGGCAGATTGAAAGCCGTCTTTGACCCGCGCCTCATCAACAGTGAACGCGCATTGGAAGTCATCCGTCACGCGGGACGCGAAGCGTCCATGCGGGTGGCACAATGCGCCGCCAAACGCGAACGCGGCGAAGAAGCCTGCGCCCAATGCGTGGGCGAGCTCGCTTTGCAACTTTCACGTCAATACGAAGCAGCCGCCAATGTGCCGACGGCAACCTTCCGCAATAACACGCTCGAAGTGCGGCTGAATGCTCCACATTTTGCGACCAGTGAAAACGTCGAGATCGAAGCGTCGTTTGCGCATCCTGCTGAAGCGGGAAAAAAGAAGATCGAGATCCCCGTTGAAAAAATCGAAGTCGCCTTTACAGTTATCAACGCCCTGACCGCCCTGACCGCCTTCATCGGCGCCGGTCTGGGATGGAATCCCGCGCTCATCTTTGGGTTGTATTTCGCTTCCTACGTGACTGGCGGTTGGTTCGGCTTGATGGCAAGCATCGAGGCGCTGAAAGAGAAAACGCTCAACGTAGACCTGTTGATGATCCTTGCGGCGCTTGGCGCGGCGGCAATCGGTCAGCCTGCCGAAGGCGCGACATTGCTCTTCCTGTTCTCGCTATCGAACACGCTGCAAACCTACGCCATGGATCGCAGCCGCAAAGCCATCGAAAAACTGCTGGACTTGCGTCCCGCTCAAGCCACCGTGCGGCGCGGCTCGCGTTTGATCACGCTGCCCATCGAGCAATTGACTCTCGGCGACGTGGTTTTGGTTCGCCCCGGCGAGCGCTTCCCCATCGACGGCGAAGTCCTCTCGGGCTCATCGGATGTCAATCAAGCCACCATCACGGGCGAATCGATGCCCGTTCAGAAAAAAGAAAATGACCTTGTCTTCGCGGGCACGGTCAATGGGACGGGTTCGCTGGAAATCCGCGTGACGCGCCTCGCTAAAGACACCACTTTGGCACGCATCGTCAAAATGGTGGAGGAGGCGCAAGCCACCAAAGCCAACACCCAGCAAATGCTCGACACGTTCGAGCAACGCTATGCTATTTTTGTTTTGGCGGCGGCAGTGTTGCTCATCTTCGTGCCGTGGCTGGCGCTCGGTCATGATTTCCAGCCCACCTTTTATCGGGCGATGACCTGGCTCGTGGTCGCTTCGCCATGCGCGTTGGTCATCTCCACACCTGCCAGCATTCTGTCTGCCATTGCAAACGGCGCACGCAACGGCGTGCTTTTCAAAGGCGGCGTGCATCTCGAAAAGACCGCCACGCTCAACGTGCTGGCGTTCGACAAAACCGGCACACTCACCAGCGGCAAACCCGCTCTGACGAGTCTGTATTCCTTTAGTGAAATGAAAGAAGATGACTTGCTGCGCCTCGTCGCTGCATTGGAAGCGCGTTCCGAACACCCGCTGGCAAAAGCCATCGTCGATGCGGCTCATTCCCGGACTTTGAATTTGCCCCCGTCCATCGAGTTTCGCGCCATCCCCGGGCAGGGCGTGGAGGGTGTGGTCGAGTCCCATCACTTGTGGATCGGCAATCAGCGCATGTTCATCGAGCGCGATGTCGAGATCCCTGCTGAGATTTTAAGCAAAGCTAGTACCATGCAAGATGAAGGTCAGACCGCCATGTTTGCCTACGACGCGAAACAACAGACATTCCTCGGTTTGATCGGCGTGGCAGATACGTTGCGCGAAGATGCCGTGGAAATGATCAAAGCGCTGAAAGCGGCTGGCATTGAACACGTGGTTATGCTGACCGGCGACAATGCCAAAGTTGCCGCGAAGATCGCCGCCCGCGCCGGCGTGGATGAATTCCACGCGGACTTGCTGCCGCAGGACAAAGTGACAGTGTTGAAGTCACTGCAAAAGAAGTACGGTCCCGTGGCGATGGTGGGCGACGGCGTCAACGATGCCCCCTCTCTTGCTACTGCTGACATTGGCATTGCCATGGGCGGCGCAGGCACAGATGTCGCCATCGAAACAGCGGACGTGGTTTTGATGTCTGATGATTTGCGAAAGATACCGTTCTCCATCGGCTTGGCGCGGCAGGCACGCAAGGTCGTCTGGCAAAATCTGACCTTTTCCTTGAGCGTGATCGTTCTGCTGGTGGCAGGCGCGTTCGGCGCAGACCTGGCGCTTCCGCTTGGGGTGGTTGGTCACGAAGGCAGTACAGTGCTGGTGGTGTTGAATGGGCTGAGGTTGTTGGGCTATAAATAAAAGCAAACAAAAAGGGCGGCGGAAAAACTCCGCCGCCCTTTTTGTTTAAGTGGCATCAAGGTGTCGGCGTGGCGGGACGCCAGACGGGGTGGAAATCCTGTGCCGGGTCGGTGGTGAGGCGCACTCTGTCACCGCCTGAAACGGTCATGGTAAAGATATCGAGGTTGCCGGCTTCCCCCACACCTTCATAGGCAATGAAGAAACCATCCGGCGAATACTTGACATGTTCGATGAAAGCGACGTTCAACTGCGCGCGCAATCCCTGTTCACTGGAGCGATCAGTGGCGGAGGTGCTCATCAGGTATGGGTTACAGAAGCGCGTGGCACAACGCTGGTTGAAGAGGATCAAGTCACCCCTGGGTGACCAGGCGGGTGAATAGTCGGTGTAAGCCGTGCCGGAACGGATGATCTGGATCGCTTCGGAACCATCGGCATTCATGATCCAGATCTGGTAAACCCCCAAACGCTTGACCACATACACCATCTTGGAACCATCCGGCGACCAGGCAGGCATGCGCGACTCGACCCGTTGCGCGCCTTTGGTGATCTGCGTGACCGCAGTGGAGTCTTCCACTTCAACAGTGAATATTTCCATTTGTCCGGTACGCAGGGAGGTGAAGGCAATCACTGTGCCGTCTGGCGACCAGGCAGGGTCGAAGTTTCCACCCGGGGAGGCGTCCAGCGTGGTCAGACCGGTTCCGTCTGGATTAATCAAGTAGAGGCTGGAGTTGTTGTAAACATCTTCATTGCCGGCACAGGGAGAGATGAACGCCAGGCGCTGTCCATCCGGCGACCATGCCGGTTGGCACGCGCCGTTGGGCAAATTCGTCACCTGGAAGGCATTCTCACCGTTCAAATCTGCCAGGAAGATTTGCGGCACACCAGTTCTGTTGGACGCAAATGCGATCTGTCCTGCGCCGCCGCCAAAGGCGACTGTCGGCGCAACAGTTGGGGTTGCCATCTCATTCGAACCGGGAGTTTCCCCTACACCGGGGATAAAGGTATTGGTTGGTCCGGGCGTATTGGTAGGGGTTAGGGTGGGGGTAGCCGTTGGCTCAAGTGTCGGTGTGAACGTCGGCGGCATGGTCTGCGTGGGCAGGGGCTCCGTCGGTGTTGGGGATGGCGTATTCGTGCCGGTCGGCACGAGGAACGGAACCATGGCTCGCACATCTGCCGGAATCAAGCCGGGGGAGAAATACAGCACACTACCGCCAACCAGCAGGAAGAGAAATGTAAAGACGGCAAAGCGCATCAGGGCTGCCCGGCGCTGGCGTTCCCGTTCCTTCTGCCGCTTGAGCGGAGAGATGAACGGCTGCTCTTCTTGCTGGGCAAGGATGGGTCCTTTGGGTTTGGATTTCGGCTTGATTACGCCGGAATCCACAACCGTGTCGTGAATCTCTTTTGGGGCAGCCACATCCACAGGAGGCGGCGTGATGGTGTAGGAACCAGGAATCTGCTGCGTTTTTGATTTCGATGCGAGCAGCGCCTTCTTAAATTCCTCTGCGGTCTGATAGCGGTCGCTGGGATCGACCCCCATGGCTTTCTCAATTGCCGCAGCGAGTCTGCGGGATACTTTCGTATTGCGTTTACGAAGCGGGGTCAGCTGCGCATTGTCCATCGCGCGGGCAAGTCCATCTTCGGGGATCACGCCGCTCAAAGCAGCGTACAGCGTCGCGCCGAGAGAATAGATGTCAGTGCGCGGATCAGTGCGGGCAGTGCCATACTGCTCCGGCGGCGAATATCCGGGGGTCATGGCGCGTGCGCCGGTGGTGGTTGCCTGACTCGCACTTTGATAGACCTTTGCGAGACCAAAATCCACCAAATAGATATGACCGTCGGGCGTGATCTTCACGTTGCCCGGTTTAATGTCACGATGCAAAATGGGCGGCTTGCGTGTGTGCAGGTATCCGAGCGCGTCACAAATGGACGCGCCGATATGCACCGCATCATCCTCGGAGAGCATACCCATTCGCTCCATGCGATAGCGCAGATCCTCTCCTTCGATGAAGTCCATCACAAGGTATTGCCCCTGGTCGCCCAACACGAAATGATCCGAAACGCGCGGCAGGTTCGGATGCCGAAGATTGGCAAGGATTACCGCTTCGAGGCGAAACTGGCGCGCATATTCATCGGTGGTAAAAAGGTTTTCCTTCAGGGCAACCGACACACCAAGATTCTCATCGATGGCGCGATACACCGACCCCATGCCGCCCTGACCGAGGATATCAACAATACGATAGCGATTATGAATAAGAGTATCTTTTTCCAACGTCATCAAAAAACCTTGAAACCTGCCCAAAGGCAAATTTTGCACGGCTGAACCGCCGTGAACAACCTTGCATGGTCCTTTTTAAGTGCCGATCCTATGAACGAAGCGCATTATATCAGATGGATGGTTTGCTGGCGGAAGGTGTAGTTAAATTGAAATGTTGGAACAACCATGGCGCGCCACCGGTCACCCACCAGCCCACCAACGTATACCGGATGAAACGCAGGGCATAGACCAGCAGCCCATCTCCGCGCGGGAAGACGGCTCCCAACCCCATCCAGAAGATGAGAACACCAACCAGCCCAACCACATAGCGAAGCGCGCGCTTCCAAACCGGACCGGAAGCCTGATACCCACCCATCGAATTCATCCATGCCAGGCCTGCCGCCAGCCCAAAGAAGGATCCGCTGGCAGTGAAGATCCCGTTCGCATCGACAGGATCAGGCACCTCGTCCGCGCCGCGAAGCGCATTATCGACCATCGATAATGGCAATTCATAATCGCTGCGAAACGCAGTCACAGTCCATCCCGCCGCAATGAACACCAGCGTGATAAGAAAAGCGATCCCCATCTGCTTCCGGGTGGATTTTCCAGCCAGCCACGCTGCAGCCGCATCCCAATAACGATTGAAGATCCATAACAGCGCAGCGCCGATCAACCAACCCAGGAGTACGTCATGCGGAAAGTGTGAGCCAAGATACATGCGCGAAAAACCGATCATGAAGATCAGGAAAATACACACGATCCAGATCCACACCTTGCGGCGTGATGCGGCAATGATGCCCCACACGCTCATGGCATGTTGGGCATGCCCGGAGGGAACACCAAAGGAGGTCTCGGGCCACAATGCCCGAACGTGTGAACTCACCCAATACGGGCGCGGACCTGCAAATGTAACTTTAAAAATGTAATTGAACATATTGCTGGTGGCGAGGATCATCCCGACGCGTAGACCAAGCGCCGTATCCACACTCCAATACAACAGGGGCAGGACAATGAAAAAGAACTCTTCGGTGCCGAGCTCGCTGAAGAAGTTCATTGGGGCGATCAACCAATCTCCCAGCCCTTGCAGAGCGATAATAAAGCCTATCCCGGCGTCGATCCAAGTCTGCATATAGTCCTCCAGTAGGGTTTTTTATGCGGTGCAATTGACGAATTTGCAAGCCTCATTGTACACTCAAAGAATGGAAAAATCAGCGCGCTGGTGGGATCTTCCCTCGGCAGTTCTGCTATTGCTGGCAGTCCTGTTCTCGGCTTGGCGATTGCAAACCACCGATTGGACGGAAGGGTTGAATCATGTCCGCAACCTGTCGCTCTTGGGGCTGATGATTGGGTTGGCATTGGGACAAAGCCGCTTTCAGAAGCGCGGCATCACCCTGCTGGTGATCGGGTACACGCTGGTCTTTTTCATCTGGCAATGGCTGGGGTTCATCGAATTTACGGAAGAACAAACCTACCTGGGCGATCAGCTGCTCATCCTCTTTGGCAGATTATGGACCGACCTGAACGAATTCTTCTCCGGTAGACCGGTGGAGAGCCAAATGCTGGTGGTTGTTCTACTAAGCCTGCCATACTGGTTCACAGGGTTGTTCAGCGGCTACCAACAGACGCGCCATGCCAATTATCTGGCATCCATTTTGCCGCACGGCATTTTGATGCTGTTCGTTTTCATCTATCATTACACCACCAAAGACTATACCTGGATGTTCGGGGCGTATATCTTTATCGCCTTATTGCTGTTGGGTCGCCAAAAATATCTGGCGGATAGGAGAAAGTGGCTCCGAAACCGGGTACAAGTATCGAGTGAAAGCAGCCTGGATATTAACAACACCAGCATGGTCATTGCTGCAGCGTTGGTGATGCTGGCATGGAGTGCTCCATATATCCTCTCACCCTCAGTGCAGGCAAAAGAGATCTGGCAGCGCATTTCCGGGGACTGGTTTTCAGGTGAACGGTACGAGAATCTTTTCAAGTCGGTCAACAAGGAAAAAAAGCCCCAGCCCAGAAATTTTCAAGCGGAGTTGCCGCTGGGCACACAAACCTCCCTTGGAGAATTGGTCGTCTTTTTGGTGTACGCCCCGTCCAATGCGGACGAGTTTCCACGCCTGTACTGGCGCGGGCAGGTGTATGACCGTTATGAAAATAGTCAATGGGTCACCACCGGTGAGGAAGAAGCCCGGCATAATCAGGTGGATGGCGACCTGGAGGTCCTCGATAAGGAAAACCGCAGGCGGTTAACCTTCGCGTACGATGTGTACACGGAAGGGCAGATCATCATGTATTCCGCCGCGCAACCCATCTGGCTTAACCATAGCGCGATCGTTCTGCATTCGCGCCTCTCGGATGACCCGGAAGACGAGACGATGGATGTGATGGCGCTGCGCGCCTCCCCAATGCTGGAAGCGGGTGACCTGTATCGTATGGCTGCCCTGATGGCAAATCCGACCATCCCGGAATTGCAGGGAACCGGTCAGGACTACCCGGATTGGGTGACGGAAAAGTATCTGCAATTACCGGATGATTTCTCGCCGCGCATCCGGTCTCTGGCACGCGAGATCACCGCCGAATACGATACCCCCTACGACAAGACCGTTGCGATCACGAACTACCTGCGAGCAGAGATCCGCTACACCCCTGGTATCAACCTTCCCCGGGAAGAAGATCTGGATCCAATAGAGTACTTCCTCTTTGAAGGGAAGGAGGGTTTCTGCAATTATTATGCCAGTGCGCAGGTATTGATGCTGCGCTCCATCGGCATCCCTGCGCGGCTGGCGGTCGGATACGCTCAGGGCGAACCCAACCTGCAAAATAACATTTATACCGTGCGCGAACGTGACCTGCACGCCTGGCCCGAAGTGTACTTCCCGGGCTACGGCTGGATCGAGTTCGAGCCGACCGGAAACCAGCAGCCGCTCGACCGTCCGCTGGAGCGAGAGGAACGCATCGTCGCCACACCGATACCCAACAACCCCGTCCCACAGGCTCCGCTGCTTGATGATGAGATTCCCACCTTGGAGCCCATCGAAGATTCCACAACTGCAACACTCCTCTCCCCTTCACAGGTGCGTTTGATCGGCATCCTGGGCGGCATGCTTCTTGCAGCGCTGGCGGCAGTCTTCATCAAAAATCGTCTTGCACCTCATACACCTGTGGCGCTCATTCTGAAAAACGCCATTGACCGAAGCGGATTCACGCCGCCTCGCTGGTTGAACAGCTGGTTGACCTGGCTGATCCTGCCTCCCATCCAGCGTTATTTCCACAGCGTCAATACCGGGCTGCGTTGGTTGGGACGGTCACAGCCGATCCACAGCACCGCCGCAGAACGCGCTGCGACTCTGCAGAAAATGCTGCCGGATGCCTCACCCGCCATTGAGACCCTGTTACGCGAGCACCAGACCGAGATGTTCACACCGCGCAGGGGCGACAGCACGCTCGCCCGCCGCGCCGCCTTGAGCATCCTATACAAAAGCTTGACGTTAAAACTAAAAATCTATATCTTGGGATACAATTAGATGCAAACGCTGAACTCGATACCGGTATCCCATCATGACCTCTGAAAACACTCGTCCGAGAACTGTCCACGATCAATTACTTGCGTTAAGCGCATTAGCGGGGAATATCCGCGCCGAACTGGATTCCGGCAAACAAAAGTTACCCAAACCCGTTGCAGATGACCTTCAATTCCTGCAATCGACCCTAGAACAAGTCAGCGGGAAGATCGAGGTCTTTCAGCGTGAGCACGGCAATATGCTCGCCCTCGCCGAAGTCGGACAGGTCATCAACTCATCGCTCGAGCTGGATGAAGTGCTTCGCATCGTAATGGATAACATTGTACGTCTCACCAAGGCAGAACGCGGCTTTTTAATGCTGCGCGACGAAAACGGCGAGATGAGCACCCGCATGGCACGCAACTGGGAAATGGAGTCGATCAACTCCTCAGAAAAGAACGTCAGCCGCACTGTCGTCCAGCGTGTGATCGACACGGGCGAATCCGTCGTCACCACCAACGCGCAGGAAGACCAGCGTTTCCTCGGGCAGGAAAGCATCGTCGCCTTCAACCTGCGCTCGATCCTGTGCGTCCCCCTCAAGGTCAAGAACGACCTGATCGGCGTCATCTACGCCGACAACCGCATCCGCACCGGCATCTTCGCCGAATCGGAGCGGGATCTGCTGGAAGCATTCGCCAACCAAGCCGCCGTCGCCATCGACAATGCACGGCTGTTCTCCTCGCTCAAACAAACCCTCGAAGAAGTGACCGCGCTCAAGAACTTGATGGACAATGTCTTCGAGTCCATTGCCAGCGGCGTCATCACTGCAGATGTGCAGGATACGATCACACTTGCCAACCGCGCTGCGGAGACCATCCTCGGCGCTTCACAGCAGGACATCATCGGTCATCATCTTAAAGAGGCGCTTGCCTCTGTTTCCAGTGAGCTCGAATCCCACCTGACGGAGATCCGTAAAACAGACCAGCCCATTGTAGAATTGGAGCTCAGTCATAACACGCCCAACCGCGGACTGGTGAACTGGCGTTTCAATCTCTCGCCGCTCAAGGACGCGAGTCAGAAAACCCAAGGCGTGGCAATCGTTCTGGACGATCTCACCGAACGAAAGAAGTTGGAAGCGCAGCGCCGCTTATTCGAGCGCATGGTCTCCCCCGCCGTCATCGAGCAGCTCGACCCGAACAGTTTGCAGCTCGGCGGCAAACGCACCGAGATCACCACCCTGTTTGCAGACATCCGTGGTTTCACCACCTACAGCGAAAGCCTGCCGCCGGAAAAACTGGTGAGTATTCTCAATTTGTATCTCGCCGCCATGGCAGAAGCCGTACTGGCGCAGGAAGGCACCATCGACAAATTCATGGGCGATGCCATCATGGCGTGGTTCAATGCCCCCGTCCCGCAGCCAGACCACACCTTGCGCGCCGTGAAAACGGCATTATCCATCCGCGATTCGGTCGAGACGTTATACAAAGAACTTCCCGCAGATTCACACCTCGCTTTTGGCGTGGGCATCCACAGCGGAGAAGCCGTGCTTGGGCTCATCGGCACCGAGAAACGCCTCGAATACACCGCCATCAGCGACTCGGTCAACACTGCCAAGCGCATTCAGGAAAATTCGGCACGCAATCAAATCCTCATCAGCCGTGACGCGTACGAACTGGTCAAAGACCAGATAGATGCAAAACCGTACGCAGACATGAGCGTGAAAGGCAAAACACAGCCCATTGCCGTGTATGAGGTACTAGGGTTGAAGTGATTTTCGATTAATGACTGAAAATCAAGGCTTTCGGGACAGTGTTTCGAGAGCCTTTTTTATTAATTGCTACCCGTTTCCGGCTGTAAGTTCCACGAACCGCGCCAGACTCTCCATTCCCCGCTCAATCGGCTCAATATCGATATACTCCTCCACGGTGTGTGCGCCACCGCCGGAAGTAATGCCCATCACCACAGAAGGGATGTTCCGGCTGAGCGGAATGTTCGCATCCGTCGAACCGGCGGTCATGACAGGCTCCATACCAACTTCACGCAAAGATTTCACCGCCTGCGCCACAAACTCATGCCCGGCGGGAATCTCCCCGGCAGGGCGTTCACCGATCACCTCGGCTTGAATCTTCACCCCCTCGCGTCCGGCATCTGTCAAAATATTTTCCACTTCATGCACCAACCTCCCCAGCGTCAACGGGTCTTCCGAACGCAGATCCAATTCACATTTGGCTTCAGCAGCCAGCACGTTCACGCCCGTCCCACCGTGGATCGTACCCACATTCATCGTCGTGCGCGGATGCCTTGGCAGCGAAATGGACGTCAATTGCGTCACCAACCCTGCCAGTTCATGCACCGCCGAAGGCTGCCCATAATCAGACCACGAATGCCCGCCCTTCGTCCGCGCTGTGATGCGATAGCGTTTCACCCCAATGGCACGATGATAGACATGCCCAAGCGCCAGCCCTTCGAGCACGAGGTAACCGGACACATCCGCACCGAAGCGCTCCACTACGCCGCGCATCCCGCGCAAGTCACCCAAGCCCTCCTCGCCCACGTTCGCCACAAGCCAGATATCCCGTTTTGTTCCGACCTTGCGCTCACGCAACGCCCACAGGATTCCAAACAACGCCGCTACACCGATGGAGTTATCCCCAATGCCCGGACCAAAGACGCGCTGCGCTTCTCTCTTAACCTGCAAGTTAATACTCGGCGGGAAGACCGTGTCCAAGTGAGCGGATACGATCAACGCCTTTGCCTTTTTCTGTTTCCCCGGCAGCCGCGCATAGACGTTCCCCAGTGAATCCATGAACACATCTTCAAGATTTTCCCTGATGAAGAGCCCGCGCACAAACTCTCCACGCGGACCTTCTGCAAACGTTGGCGCGGGAATCTGCTGGATCTGAATGGCAAGGTCGAGGAGGTTGTCAGTGAATGTCATGATAGATTCCAGTTGGGTGGTTTGTCTCAAGGCGGAAGATCGTCAGACTTCTCTTGCCATTTCCTTCAGCGCATGCAGTCTTGCCTCAGCAAGCCCGGGCATCACCTCCAGCGGATAGAACGGTCCGCTGCCTTCCACTTTGAGCGAAGCAGAGACATTGCCGTACAAGGCTGCCATGAGCGGGTCATTCGTCTGCTGGAAACCGGCAAGGAAGCCGCCGCAGAACGCATCGCCTGCGCCGGTGGGATCGGCAAGCCGCGAAGGGTAGGCGGGGATCTCGTAGCGATGCCTGCCCTTTGAATCATACACCATCTGCCCTTGCGCTCCGCGTTTGATGACGACGATCTCGACCCCATACTCGCATATCTGATGCGCCATTTCCCAAAGGTCATTGGTCTCGCCCCAAAAGAGTGCGCGAAACTCCTCTTCCGAAGGGTGGAAAGCGGTCACACCCTGCAGGACGACTCTCAGATTCCGCCACAGGGTGGGTTTCATGTAACTCGGAGCAGGATCCAGGCTTACGGTCTGGTTTGAACCGCCCTTGAAGAGATGCGTCATCTGGCTTTGGCTGGTAAAGTCAAAGGGGCATAGATGCACAAATCGAATCTCCCGGCACGCTTTGGGCACATCCATGGCAACGGGCGAATCCGGGTCTGGTGTGCGGATGTCCCTGTGTGTTTCATCGGGCGGCTGATAACCAAGTAACGATTTAGGGAAGGTCATTTGGCGGCGGGCAAAATGCGAAACCGCGCTGGTTTGACTGCGTTCGTTCGCTTCGGTGTAGGCGATGAAACTACGCAGATCGAGCTCTGCCGGTCTGGGAAGAGTGTGAATACCGCGAACATCGAAACCGCGTTGCTCGAGCGATTGCAGCCATTCACGCGGGTAACCGGAGTCGACCCGCGCGATCAATGCCATGTTCGTATCCCACACAGCGAGACCGCCCGCTGCATACAGCAGATTTCCGCCGGGAGCATCCAATCTGGGACTGCCCATCGGCGGAAGGAGATATTCACGGGTGAGTTTTCCGGCGATGGCAAAGGTTGGTGTCATATGTCAAGTATAAAAGGGGATGGTCACTTTGCCCATTCCGCCGAAATGACCGTTCTATTTTTTCATCCAGGCTGGTTTTTGCGCGGCAACCTTTTTATAGATCGGGCAATCTTTGGTGTGCGCACCGGGCAAATATCCTGTAGACATCAAAAATTCGTTGACGATCTCACCCCCCGTAAACACAAAGTTCTTCTTGAAAAGTTTTGTCCACTCATCCTTCGTGAGCGGATGGTGTGCATCCAGCCAGTTCTTGAACGAGCCATGTTCTTTTTTCAGATCAAGGATTCTTTGCGCGTTGACGATCGCAGCATTGACCTTCAAACGGTTACGGATAATGCCCGCGTCCGCCAGCAAACGAGCGCGGTCTTTTTCAGTGTATTTCGCCACTTTTTCAAGTTTAAATTTGTCGTAGGCTTTGCGGAAGTTCTCCGCTTTTTTCAGGATGGTGATCCAGGAAAGTCCGGCTTGATTGATCTCAAGAATGAGGCGCTCGAACAGGAGATCGTCGTCCGCGATGGGAAACCCATATTGGGTATCGTGGTAATTTTTGTTGAACGTGTCCTCCGGATGTGAGTTGCAGTAATCGCAGTAAGTAGTCATGGTGTCTCCATCCGTTTTATCTCGTTGAATTGTTTAATAACATCATCGAAATGTAATTGGTCATGATAGATACCGATACGCAGGGTGACGATCAGATTGATCCAGCCAAAAACAGGGTCATAAAGATGTAAGCTACCAAGGATGTCTTCTTCTTTGTCTTCGTAGAATTGGCGAATATCGGAGTGAAGTCCGCGCAGTTCCGCTTTGAGAATTTCCAGTAGAACGGGTTTGCGGGTGTTAAAACGCGGCGTCCACAGAAAGCCGACCCATTGCGGGAATTTCGGGTCGCGGTACACATCTTCGATTTTGGTTGCGTATGTGCGTGAACGGCGTAAACGTCCATACCAGCCAAACCATCCATAAAGATTTCTCACTGCTGGAAGAAACGAAGCCATCAACAAATAATTGTGATCGAGAATTTCGCCGATGCTCCACTCTTTCGGCGCGGGTCGCTGCCAGAGTTGCTCATCGGACAAGCCATCCAACATGGAGAGGACGGTTTCACGCTGGAAATCCATGAGGTCGAGATAGGATTTTATGATTTCACTTTTCATGGAAAACTACCTCCTCATATCCGCGGCCAAAAAATCACCCTACCACCCGTATCTCTCTCGGCATATCAGACAAGCTTTCTGCGCCATGTTCGGTGATGACCAAATTATCTTCGATGCGCACGCCGTTGCGATTGGCAAGATAAATGCCCGGCTCAACCGTAAATGCCATACCCGGCTCTAAAATTTGCATGTTATCACCGCGCATGTATGGGGCTTCATGCCCTTCCATGCCAATGCCGTGACCTGTACGATGCGTGAAGTATTTTCCATACCCCGCTTTTTCGATAACCTCACGTGCAGCTTTGTCCACGTTCGCGCACGGGGCTCCCGGTTTGGCAGCGGCACGTCCGGCAGCATTCGCCATCTGCACGATCTTATGGATCTTCTGGTATTCCTCGTCAATCTCGCCTACCGCGAACGTGCGAGTCAGGTCGGAGATATATCTATCATATGTTGCGCCCCAATCCACCACGAGCAGGTCGCCTGCCTGAATGTTTCTATCCGTGGGTGAGGCATGCGGGTTGGCGGCGTTTGGACCCGCCGAGACAATGGGCGCAAATGGCATTTCGGATTCAGAACCATGCTTCAACAACTGCACCACCAACTCGGATGCGATCTCTTTTTCGGTCATGCCGATCTTGATCTGCGGAATGATCGCCTCCAGCGCATCTTGTGCGATCTTCACGGCTGTGCGCATCAACTCCACTTCGGCTTTGTCTTTTCGCAGGCGCAGATCCGCGAATACATCGGAAGCATCGGGGAAGTCGGCTTCGGGCGCGCCCGCCTTGACGTGACGGAATTCCATCAGCCGCAGCTGGCGCGGCTCGACCCCGATGCGCTTCCCATCCAGACCGAGAGCCTGTGACGCTTTTCTGAAAGCATCATCCCACTCGGAGGGATTCTCGCCATATGCCACCGCCGTGACCTTGTATGGGAACAAGTCCACTTTGGGGAGTTCGAGTTCGGGCAACACCAGCAGCGGGTCTTTGCCCGGCGCAATGAACAGAACCACCGGACGTTCCATCAAATGGAAGTTCAGCCCGCTGAGATATTTCAGTGTGGGACCCGGATTCAGAATAACCGCATCCAGTTTTGAGGTCAGCAGTGAAGCGGTGAGTTTTTCAAGGCGGGAATGAGTCACAAACGTCTCCTAATCCAATTTATGTTTGATGCGCGAGAAGAGATATAGAATCCAATCCACCACGACCGGGAAAAGTGTGTCGAAGGTGGTGATGATGCGGAACCACCACGGGATGATCAGGCTGCGGCGCGGGCGTTTGGCGACATTCAGCACGCAATGAGCGACGTAATCCGACGTCATACGGATGTTGAGCGAGTTGCGGATGGACTGATAGGCTTTGTTGCGCCCGATGTGACTACCAAATTCAGTGGAAGCGGGACCGGGGTAAATGCCGCTGACTTTGATTCCGAATGGTGCGATCTCACGGCGCAGCGAGTCGGTGAAGGCTTTGGCGCCATATTTGCTGGCGGAATAGCTGGAGATAAGCGGTGGAGAGATGAGACCAGCAACGGAGATCATGTTGATGATGTGCCCTTCACGGCGGGCGATCATGTGCGGCAGTACCATGCGGGTCACTTGCATCATGCCGACAAGGTTGACCTGGATCAACGTGTTGATGTCGCGGTCAACGGAATGTTCCTCGAACCAACCCACACGCCCGATGCCCGCGTTGTTGAAGAGGATGTCGATGCGGTCGTACAGGTCGAGCGTGGCTTTGACCATGTTATCCACGTCGTCGGCATTGACAATGTCTACGGGGACGGCAATGGCTTCGCCGCCTGCATCCTGTATTTTGGAGGCGAGACGGCGCAAACGGTCGATGCGGCGGGCGGCAAGGACGACCTTGCAGCCTTCCTCGGCGAACAGCCAGGCGGCATCCTCGCCAAAGCCGGAGGAGGCGCCTGTTATAAGAACGACTTTGTTTTCAAGGGAGATGGGGAAGAGGTTCATGGCGACGCCTATTGTAGTGGGTTGAGATGGCTTGTTCCATTTCAATTCTAAAACGAAACCCGTTAAAAATCACTTCCAGTTCCCCGTTTTTAAAAATCCACCGCCAAGCCTGCCAAGACCGCAAAACTTCCGTTTACGTTCTCAACACACCTGGCGGGTTAAGTTTTTTAGTGCGCGTTCAGTCTTACTCTTCCTGTGATTCTTCCTTCGGCTGTCTCTTCGGCTTGGGCGGTTTGACCACTGCCTGCTTACCGAGCGCGATCTCAAGCACTTCATCCAAGTGCTTGACCGGGATGATCTTCATTTCAGATTTCGCCGTCTTGGGAAGTTCCACCAAATCTTTGAGATTCTTCTCCGGCAGGATGACCGTTTTCAGTCCGGCACGATGCGCGGCGAGGACTTTCTCGCGTACGCCGCCAATTGGCAGGACGCGTCCACGCAGGGTGATCTCTCCCGTCATGCCGACATGCTTGAAAACGGGACGCCCCGTCAGCGCGGAGATGATCGCCGTCGCCATGGTGATGCCCGCAGAGGGACCGTCTTTGGGAATGCCGCCTTCGGGCATGTGGATATGGATATCCATGCGCTCAAAGACTTCCATATCGATTTTCAGGGTCTCTGCACGAGATTTGATATAAGTCATCGCCGCCTGCGCGGACTCCTGCATGACCTCGCCCATCTGACCGGTCATTTGCAACCCGCCTTTGCCTTCGATGATGGCAACTTCCACCGCCATGATCTCGCCGCCGGTTTCGGTCCATGCGAGGCTGGTCGCCACACCAACTTCATCCGTTCGCTCGGCTTCGGAGGGGAAGACCTGCTGCGGACCGAGTAGTTTTTCGACCATATCAGGTGAGATGGAAGTGGGGTGTTTCTTCCCTTCCGCTTTTAGGCGCGCCACTTTCCGACACACTCGGCTGATCTCACGCTCCAGGTTGCGGACTCCCGCTTCATAGGTGTACTCGCGGATGATGCGCTGCAAAGCAGGCGGTTCGAGAGTCAGACCGAGTTCTTCGATGCCGTTCTCTTCGATCTGACGCGGAATGAGATAGCGGTTGGCGATCTCGACCTTTTCCTCTTCGATGTAACCGGGGAACTCGATCACTTCCATTCGGTCGAGCAACGGAGAAGGGATACTTCCCAGCGAATTCGCCGTCGTCACGAACATGACCTTGGAAAGGTCGAATGGCAATTCGAGATAATGGTCGCTAAAGGAATGATTCTGCTCCGGGTCGAGCACTTCCAGCATTGCCGAAGCCGGATCACCGCGAAAATCGGAATACAGCTTGTCGATCTCATCCAGCATAAACAGCGGATTGGACGTCCCCGCCCGCTTCATTGTCTGGATGATACGCCCCGGCAGCGCACCAATGTACGTGCGGCGATGTCCGCGGATCTCGGCTTCATCGCGCACGCCGCCCAACGACACGCGCACGAACTTGCGCCCAAGCGCATCCGCTATGGAACGTCCGAGCGAGGTCTTGCCCACACCGGGCGGACCAACAAAACATAAAATCGGCTGGCGTTCCTTCTTCGGCTTGAGCGAGCGGACTGCAATGTATTCGAGGATGCGCTCCTTGGCTTTCTTCAAACCGAAATGGTCGCGTTCCAAAATCTTCGCCGCGTGTTTCACATCAAGATTATCCGGCGTGGAGTTATGCCACGGCAGATCCAAAATCCAGTCAATATAAGTGCGGATGATGCCCACTTCGGGAGCCATCGGCGGCATCTGGTTGAGGCGTTCCAATTCCTTGAAAGCAACCTTCTTCGCTTCTTCCGGCAGGTTCGCTGTCTCCAGTTTTTTCTTCAAGTCGGCGGCGTCGCGGGTAAAGATATCCCCTTCGCCAAGTTCGGTCTGGATCTGCTTCATCTGCTCACGCAGATAGAACTCCCGCTGACTTTTATCCACTTCGTTTTGCACGCGCGCGTGGATCTCGTCTTCCAATTCCAGCACATCCACTTCCTGCGCCAGCAGATTGCTCAACTGACCAAGGCGCGCCTTCGGGTCGAGTAAAAGCAGCAGGCGTAACTTGGCTTCGTAGGTCAACGCCAGCGACGTGGCGACCATATCCGCCAGCCAGCCGGGTTCGGAAATGTTCAACGCAAAAACATGCGACTCTTCGGGGATCGAACGGTCCAATTGAATACAACGTTCAAAAAGGTTCAACACCGAGCGCATCAACGCCTGGGTTTGTCGGTCAGCCGTCGTCGGTTCGATGATAATGCGTGCGCGCACTTTGATGTACGGCTTGAGCCGCAAAAATTCCACGATCTCTACGCGCCTGCGTCCCTGCACCAATGCCGAGCGCGAACCATCCGGCATGTTGAGCAAACGCCCCACCGCCATCTCCACACCGATGGGCAGAAAATCTTCGGTATTAGGATCGTCCACATCCGGGTCGCGCTGCGTCAGCCCGATAACCGTCTGTTCTTTTTGCTGCGCATCCTCCAGCGCCAGCAGCGACGCCTCGCGCCCGACAAAGATCGGCGAGACCATGCGCGGAAAAATCACCATATCCCGCAGCGGCAGCACCACCGCCTCGATCAAACCATCCGCTTTTGGCTCCATGTTCGGGATGCGGTACAGTTCCTCTGTCCGCTGGGAAAGCGTCAGGTCGAAATTATCTTCTTCAGTCCAGTTTGGTTGACTCATTCAAAAACTTCCATTCTCTCATCACTTCCGCGGTCACGAACATCGAACCAGCGGATAACACAATGCTACCATCTTTTGACGACAATTCCAGCGCCCGCCGCAGGGCTTCCTTGACGGGAACCACCGCTTCAGACTCGACCCCAGCCTGATCGGCGAGACCCTGAATATGATCCACACTGAGAGCGCGCGGATGATCGGCGCGTGTGACAATGATTTTTTGGATCTTCGCTTTCATCTCCGCAAACATGCCGGGAATGTTCTTATCCTCCGACGCGCCAAAGATGAGATAGACCTTTTTGCCGGGGAAATATTCTTCGAGCGTCTCGCGCAATTTCTCAAACGAATCCTGATTATGAGCCGAGTCAAAAATCACAGTTGGTTCGAGTTGCACCACCTCAAAGCGGGCGCGCCATTGTACCCGAGAAAAGCCGGTTTTTATCTGCTCATCCGTGATCGGGATGCCGCTGGCTTTCAAGGCAACATAAGCAGTAGCAGCGTTCTCGATCTGATGATTTCCCAATAAAGGAATCTCTAACTCAACAACTGACCGCTGACCGTTGACCGCTTGACCTTCGACCTTCAACCTTTGACCTTCTAACGATGACCCAACCCGCTCAAACTCTACATCCCGCCCCACAAGAGTTATATCAGAATTTCGCTCTTTGGCTACGCGAAGCAAAACTTCGAGGGCTTCGTCTTTCTGTGGGGAAGAGACCACTGGCACGCCCGGCTTGATGATGCCTGCCTTCTCCCCTGCTATCAGTGCGAGTGTGTTGCCCAGCACCGCCATATGATCATACGAAAGCGACGTAATGACCGACACCTTGGGCATGACGACATTGGTCGCATCCAACCGCCCACCCAAGCCGACTTCAAAAACCGCCGCCGTCGCGCCGTACTTGGCAAACGCCATGAACGCCAGCGCAGTGGTAATTTCAAAGGTGGTCAACATTTCGACCTTCGCCACATGCGGCTGAATCTCATCCACCAAGTCTGCCAACTGCTCATGGGAGATCGGCATGCCGTTGATGCGAATCCGCTCGACGAAATCTTCCAAATGCGGAGACGTGTACAACCCCGTCTTATACCCCGCCGCCTGCAACCCCGCCGCACACAACGCGGACGTGGACCCCTTCCCTTTCGTCCCCGCCACATGGATGATGGGATACTTCATCTGCGGGTTACCCAGCGACTCCATCAACGCAAACATGCGGTTCAGGTTGAAGTCCGCTTTGGCTAATTCGGAGGAATGTTTGAGGCTATAATCCACGAAGGAATACAGGTAATCTAACGCTTGGTTGTATCGGGTTTCTATGTCCATGCTTGAGATTGTAAATCTAAAATCGTAAATAGCAAATCAAAAATTACCCATGCTAGCCACACTCACCCTTCACCTGCGCCTGCCCCTCTGCACCTCGCTCAAAGACAAACGCGGACAGATCAAGCCGTTCATGTCGCGTTTGCATCGCGAGTTCAACGTCTCTGTCGCAGAAATGGATCTGCACGACAAATGGGATGAAGCCGTGATCGTCTGTGCGATGGTTGGAAATGACGCCGCCTTCCTGCAATCTGCTTTGCAAACTGTGGCAAAATGGGCAGAAGCGAATTGGCGCGATGGGGATGTGTGGGACAGCAAGATCGAGATGGGTCTGTAGTAAAGGTTGAAGGTTGAAGGTAAAAGGTTCAAAACCTTCAACCTTCAACTTGTAACCTGTAACAAACTAGGAGAACAAAATGGACTTAAATCTCAAAGACAAGATTGCTCTCGTCACCGGTTCTTCACGCGGATTGGGCTATGCGACCGCGCTGCAACTGGCAAAAGAAGGCTGCAAGGTTGTCATCAATGGGCGGGATGAAGCGCGGGTAAAGAATGCGGTGGAAAGAGTGAAAAAGGAAACAGACACAGAAGCACTCGGATTGGTCGGCGATGCCAGTTTGCCGGATATGCCCGCAAAATTGATTCAACAAACGGTGGAGGCTTTTGGCGGGTTGGATATTCTCATCACCAACACCGGCGGACCCAAGCCCGGCAGCATCGACTCGCTTGATGAAGCCGCGTGGCAAACCGGCATCGACCTGTGCCTGATGGCGCATGTTCGTTTGATAAAATCGGCGCTTCCGCACCTGCGAAAGTCTGCTGCGGCGAGCATTCTAACGGTCACTTCGGTTTCGGTGAAGCAGCCCATTCAAAACCTGCTGATCTCGAACAGCGTCCGCGCGGCGACGGTGGGACTGACAAAATCACTGGCGTTGGAATTGGGACGGGAGGGAATACGCGTCAACTCGATTTTGCCCGGCTGGACGGAGACGGAACGAGTATCAGAGTTGATGAATGCCCGGGCAACCGCGAACCAAACCTCGGCGGAGGAAGAGGCGCAGCGGCAGGCGGCGGAGATTCCGTTTGGGAGGATGGGTCAGCCTGAAGAGTTTGCAAATGCCGCGGTATTTTTGGTCAGCCCTGCCGCATCTTATATTAATGGAGCCATGTTACAAGTGGACGGCGGCTCGTACAAGGGCACGCTGTAGAAGATTTAATATTTTAGATTAACGATTGGAGAAACTCATGAGTGAAATGAAGGTTTGTTTGAATTGCAATCGCAGTGAAGAAAAGACGCCGTTGATCGTTTTAACATTCAAAGGCGAGACGAAACATCTGTGCGCCCAATGCCTGCCGATTCTGATTCATAAAACACATCTACTGGCAGAAAAATTACCCGGTATGGAAGTAACTGCGCATGAGTAAGTTATCACCACTGGCGCGCAACTCGTTGATCGTTGCGTTCTTCTTTTTCATCAACAAGGCGCTGGCGTTCGTGGAAACGATGATCGTTTCGCGCATCTATTCAGACCAGGTGTATTTGTTGGATACGTTCAACGCGGCGAACAACCTGCCCGACCTTCTGTTTGCGTTGATCTCCGGCGGCGCATTGGCGATGGCGTTCATCCCATTGCTGACGGAATACCTGACCACCAAAGACCGAGCCGCCGCATGGGATTTGTTCTCACGTGTGGCGAATTTCGGGTTTGTGGTGACGGGTATCTTCGCGCTGCTGGTCGCCATCTTCGCGCAGCAGATCGTGGATGCTGAGATCGGCATTGCGCCCGGCTTCGATATGGAACAACGCGTGCTGCTGGCAGAGTTGATGCGGCTGAATCTGATCGCCACCATGATCTTTTCCATCAGCGGCTTGGTAATGGCTTCGCTTCAGGCGAACCAGCATTTTCTCGCGCCTGCCATTGCGCCCAGCCTGTATAACGTCGGTCACATTTTCGGCGCGTTGGTGTTGGTGCCGAGATACGGCATTTACGGTTTGGTGTATGGCGTCATCGTCGGTGCGGCATTGCATTTGCTGGTGCAATTGCCCATGCTGTTCAAGTTCGGTTTCCGCTGGACGCCCGCGTTGGATATTCGTCACACGGGGTTGATCGAAGCGGTCAAGTTAATGGCGCCGCGTCTTTTCACGATGGCAGGCATTCAACTGATCTTCATCGCGCGCGACAATCTCGCGTCACGTTTGGATCAAGTCGGCGCGGTTACGTCGCTCACCTATGGCTGGATGATCATGCAAGTGCCGGAGACGATTCTGGGAACGGCTCTTGCCACCGCGCTTTTGCCGACGCTCTCAGAACTCGCCTCAAAACAAGACTGGAAGGAATTCGGCGCTACGGTCGAACGCTCTCTGCGAGTCTTGATCGCACTTACCTTGCCGATTGCGGCGGTCATGGCGGCGGGAATTAATCCACTAGTGCGCGGCATCTTCGGCTTCGACGAAACCGTCTCCCAACTCATCACATGGACGACCCGCGCCTACCTCGCCACACTGACAGGGTATGTCATCCACGAAGTGGCTGTCCGCGCCTTTTACGCCCGCAAAGAACCGATGGTGCCGTTCTATGCTGTCATTTTGCGCCTTGCGCTATTTCTGGGAATTGGCATTCTCGGCGTTACGCTCTTCCCCGAAGTCGGTGCGCCGATCATTGCATTGGCAGAACTTGCTCTGCTGATCGAAGCAGTCATCCTGCTCGTCTGGCTTTCGCGCCGCACCCATGAACCGCTCAAAACGAACGATGCCGTTTTCAAGGGGTTGCTGTCTGCTGCGGTTGGCGGCGTGACGACCTATCTCATTGCGCTCTACCTGCCCGGCGGAGCCATCGTCACAGCCCTGATCGGCATGGTGGTCGGCGGGGGAATTTCGCTGGCAATCATCTGGTCTGAAATGAAATTGCTCCTGCGGCTCTAATGAATCCAAATTAAGAAAAAAACGTCAATATTCAAAGAGATGTATAATCGTCGCCATGTCTGAAGAAATAGAAAACACACAACCTCATGCTCCTGCGGACGGAAACGGGACCCAACCCACCACCCCGCCGATCAAGGAGAGTGACACACAGCCGATAAAACCAGTCAAACCCTCAAGGTGGAAATCCACATTGATCGGCATCCTCGGTTTTTTGCTGCTGATCGGTTTGGGCGGGTTCGGCGGTTACGCCTCTGGCGTAGGCGCACGTCAGAACGCAGAGCAATCCATCCTCGCGCAGCAGCTCACCGAACAGTTTTCCTTCGCCATTGTGGACATTGAATTCGGACGCTACGAAAACGCCCGTCAGCGCCTCGAATTCATCATCTCCAAAGACCCCAACTTCCCCGGCGCGCGCGAAAAACTGACCGAAGTGCTCGTGCTGAGCACGATTCCCACCGCCACCCCCGTGCCCACCGTCACTGCCACACCCGACTTTAGCGGCGCAGAAAGCGCCTTTGCCCGCGCCCAGGAACTCATCCGCGCACAGGATTGGGCGGGCGCACTCACCGCATTGGACACCATCCGTAAACTGGACCCAAATTACAAAACCGCCCAAGTGGACGGCATGTACTACTTTGCCCTTCGTAATTACGGCAACGCTCTCATCACACAACAAGGCAATCTTGAAGGCGGCATCTATTACCTGACCCTCGCCGAACGCTTCGGTCCGCTGGATAACACCTCCATCGGTCTGCGGGATGGCGCGCGCGCCTACCTCACCGGCGCCAGCTTCTGGGAACTGGACTGGGTTCAAGCCGTCGAATATTTTTCGCAGGTCGCCGCAGGCTGGCCCTCGTTATGGGATGGAACCATGACCGCCGGACAGCGCTACTTTACCGCCCTCGTCAGTCTCGGTGATGAACTTTTCACCAAAGAAGACTACTGCGGCGCGTATGACGTCTATCAAAAAGCCGCTGCCTACGGGCAACTGAATGGAACCTCCGCCAATAACTCAGCAGAGGCATTCACCATCTGCTATCCAGCCACGCCGACGGTGGATCCGAACACTCTGATCACGCCCACCGTACCTCCAACCGATGCGCCGACGGAATCCCCAACGGCTGAGCCAACCGCCACACCGTAATCTTCGCTGATGAGTGCTCCCTCCACAACCACCCTGGCAATCATCTATTGGCTGCACATGCTGGCAACAGTGATCTGGATCGGAAGCCTGGCGGCGATCAATTTGCTGGTGTTACCCGCTTCCACCCGGACCTTGAAACTGGCAGACCAATTGAGTTTTATCTCCGCCCTGCAAAAGCGACTCGAGCCGCTGGCGTGGTTCTGCATGGGGATCCTGGTCGTAACCGGGTTATTCCAAATGAGCACCAACCCGCACTACAACGGATTTCTCTCCATTAGTACGCAGTGGTCGCTATCCATCCTCGTCAAACATGGCTTTGCCGTCATCATGGTCGTCGTCAGCGCCATTCAAACCTGGGATGTGCTGCCCGCGATTCAGCGCACATTGATGAAAAAGGATCAAGCCAGCGAAGAAGAACTTGCCAGGCTGCAAAAGAAGGAATTGCTCATTCTGCGGGTAAATCTGGCGCTCTCCATCCTTATTCTCGGAGCGACCGCTTTCGCAAGAGTTTCGTAAACAATCAAAAAAGACCACTGCCCTAAAACAGTGGTCTTTTTTTTGCGATTTGGAACCTGAAGTTCTACCTCAGGAAAGTATCCCGAAAGCAGATCGTTCGGAGTCACTCATCTATTTTTATAGTTTGAGCAAAGAGGGTTGCACCGCGAGAACCCCGGTCAAGTCGTATGCCATCGCGCCAGTGATTCGCACCGGGACGATCTCACCTACTTCCGCCTTGCCTTCGATCAGTACCATGCCGTCAATTTCAGGCGCGTCGCGGTACGACCTGCCAATGGAAATGCCATTGTCATACCCTTCCACCAGCACATCCAACGTCTTGCCGACATAAGACTGGTTCACTTGCAGCGAAATGCCCTGCTGGAGTTCCATCAGCCGTTCATAGCGCTCCTGTTTGACCTCGGCTGGAACCGGGTCACCCAACGGCGCGGATGTCGTCCCCGGCTCGAAGGAGAATTGAAAAGCTCCGACACGGTCGAAGCGCGTTTCTTTCACAAAGTCATACAGTGCCTGAAATTCTTCATCCGTTTCGCCGGGGTAACCGACAATGAACGTCGTGCGGATGGCTAGATCGCTCATCGCGTTACGCATCTTGTTAAGCGTCTTGTGAACCCACTCCATGTTGGAGGGGCGCTTCATTCGGTAGAGAGTCTTCGGGTCTGCATGTTGAAGCGGGATATCAAGATACGGCAGGATCTGTTTGCGAGTCGCCATCACTTCGATCATCCGATCCGTAACGTACCCAGGGTAGGCGTACATGATTCGGATCCAATCCATATCCGGCACGGAGTCAGTCAGATTTTCGAGCAAAGTTGCCAAACCATCTTTCATCCCAAGATCGTGACCGTAGTCGGTGGAATCCTGTGCAATGAGGATCAACTCACGCACCCCCGCGTCACGCAACTCCCGCGCTTCATGGATAATGGATTCGATCGGGCGCGATACCGCCGTGCCTTTGATGAGCGGAATGGCGCAGAACGCGCACGGACGGCGGCAGCCATCTGCAATTTTCAGGTAAGCACTTGCACCTGCCACGCTGACTCGCAGCGCGCCGTTCTCGTCCGCGCCGACGGTGGGGGCTTCGGGCAAATGATAAATGGGCTCGGGGCGTTTTCCCTTGCGGGCTTCATGCACCACCTGCACAATATCCATCCAACGGCGCGTGCCGAGGATGCCATCGATGCCGGGGACTTTTTGCGCCACTTCCACGCCATAGCGTTGCGTAAGACATCCCGCCGCGATTAAGACCTGATTCTTTTTCTTGGCTTCGGCAAGCTCCCCCAATACACGGTAGGACTCTTCCTTGGCGGGACCGATGAACCCGCAAGTATTCACGATCAACACCGACGCCTTGGAAGGATCTTCGACCGCGCGATAGCCGTCACGCAGGAGCAGCTGCGCCATCGAATCAGAGTCGACTGTATTCTTTGCACAGCCAAGAGAAACCAAATGGAAAGTATGTTTAGACACGTTTTATCCTAACGATAAGTTGATTATTGATTCGATGCCGTGGTTGCCGTGGGCGTCGGTGTGGAAGAAGGCGTGAACGTCGGCGTAACCGGCGGCGTATTGGTCGGCGTCGGCGGGATGGTGGCAGTGGGCGTCACGACACCCGCAATGGTGTACACATTGCTCACCACTTCTCCAATGCCGCCCATCAAGCCCAGGTCGCGCCCATTATACGTGATTCGCAAAGCAGAACCGTCACCGGTCAGGATGACCACCTGCTCCTCCGCTTCGAATACGCGCGTCTCGCGCGGAGCCAAACGCCCTTCAAAAGCGATCTCGCCATCCACCGAAATCCTTACAAAGACTCGCTCCAATGCAAAGACGCTCACAGTCACATTTGCGCTGAAATCCGGCTGGGTGGCTTCCACCGCTGGAATTTCCACCCCACCCGCCGCCGAGGTCGCCAGGCCCGGGTCTTCCACAGCCACAAAGGTCGCTTCCGGCGAAGCCGTCGGCAGAGAGGCATCCCCAAGCACCTCTACGATTGAAGGTGCGGTCGGTTCCACCTGCTCCTCCTGAATGCGGATCACACTCCCCACCCCCCAGATCGCCAACGCCGATAAAACGACAATCATCATCAAACCAAAGATCAGATCACTGGCGATGAATGTCCGCAAAAATGGCATAGATGGTCGAACCTGCGTCTGGATCTTTTCACGCGGGGTTTCGGCATATTTCTCGCGCCGCCGCGCCTGAAGCGCATCGGCAAAACGCAAGAGGATGGCATCCACATCCAGATCGAGGAAGGTCGCATAATTGACCAACATACCGCGCGTCTGCACGGGTGAAGGCAATTTATCGAACGCGCCTTCCTCCAACGCTTTCACAAACACCGTCCGCAAATGGGTGTGCCGCTCCACTTCCTCGAACGTCAGGCTGATGAGTTCCCGCCGCTGGCGCAGTTGCACCCCAATTTCAGCAAAGATTATGTCCGCAGGCAGCAAAGGGGTTGCCGGGGTCGGCGGCTTTTCTTCGTGCGTTTCCTCTTCCTCTGTAAAAAGGATGGATTCGGAGTCTGGCGATTTGGATTGACGTTTAAAGATGGCTTGGAGCCGCTGCATCCAGCCTGCCCGCGCTTCTTCCGGGATCGGGAGCGATTCCACCTCTTCCAGCGGATTCTCAGCCGGGGGGGGGATCTCGGTCTCTATGAACGGTTGGGCTTCTTCTGTCACCACTGTTTTCTTTTTTCGTCCCTTGCGCGGTTTGGGCGTTTCTTCTACGACATCAGGCACGGCTTCCACCGGTGTGGCTTCCACTTCGCTGGCAGTCGGTTCGACGGGTGCTTGGGTCGCTTCCGGCGTGGCATCGGCTTTGGGTCGGCGGGAGAAGATTCGGGTCAGGAAGGAAGCGGGTTTTTCATCTGGCGTGTCGGTCAGCGGCGGCAGATCTGTCTCGGCAAGGTTGACCTGTGGCAACGGTCCGCTTACTTCGGAAGGCGGCGCATTGCGCTGGATCTCGGCGATCATCTCGTCGATGTTCAAGTCGAGGTATTCAGCATAGTTGCGCAAAAAACCACGCCCCTGTGCGGCAGATGGCATGACCGAGTAATCGTTCGCTTCCAAGGCTTGAAGGAAGACAGTACGAATGCGCGTGTCTGCCGCAGCTTGTTCCAATGTGAGGTAACGGGCTTCGCGCTCGCGTTTCAGGCGCTGACCGATGGTTTCATGCATGGATGTATTTTACTTCGAACTTAATTGAAAACATCACCGACTGGAAGCCGGTGATGTTTGGGGTTATATTAGGCTGCTTCAGCGGGGGTTTCTGCGGCGGGTTCTTCAGCCTTGGTTTCGGCAACCTTGGCTTCCCCCGCTTTTTCGGGCTCGGCGTGCCCGGCTAATTCGGGGCTTTCGCCTTCACGGTGGACGATGACTTTGAGTTCGGGTACGAGGTCCATCGTCAGGCGCACGTGGGCGGTGAATTCGCCAAGTGTGCGGATGGGTTGGGTATCGACCTGCTGGCGCTTGATCTCGAAGCGGATCTTTTCAGTAAGCGCGGTGGCAATATCGCCGGTGGTGATGGAGCCGTAGAGTTTGCCGGTTTCACCAGCCTTGGCGGGGAAGATCAGGGTGACATTCTTGATGAGGTCGGCGACACCTTTGAGTTCCTCGTTCTGCGTGTTGCGGCGGATCTCCGCCTGTGCCTTGATCTTCTGCACCTGCTTGAGTGCGCCTTCGGTGGCGAGGACCGCCAAGCCCTGCGGGATGAGGAAGTTGCGTCCGAAGCCATCGGCAACTTTTTTAATATCCCCGGCGCGACCGAGTTTGTAAACGTCCTTGATGAGCAATACTTTCATTTTGTTTAAGCCCTTTCTGGCAATGAGATGATGGGCGAAGGGTACTACGCCCGGTATGGCGAGATTCTTACCCGCGGCGCGGTATTTTACCACAAAAGGGTTTTCCAAGGCGGAAAAGTACGATAAGATTGAAGCCATGTTCAAGTTTCCCATTAATGCCAGGCGCGTGGCAACTTTTACCGGGATTTTTATTTTGATCTTATTTGTGATCGAATTCAATTCGCGCCTCGAAGAACTCAACCGCCTCAATGAGCAACGTGAAGAGGTCCGTGCGCAGGCAACCCAGGCGATGCAAACCCAGGTCGCGCTGCAGACACAGGTCGCATACGCCGGTTCGACCGAGGCAGTGGAGGAATGGGCACGTACGGAGGGTCATTACATGCAGGAAGGCGATCAACCGGTCATCCCCGTGGGAGTGCCGGGCAGTGAACCCGCCATTGTGAACACCCCTGTGCCCGTTCCAACTCCGATGCAGAATTGGGAAATTTGGTGGACTCTATTCTTCAATAAATAAAACCGATCACACCCTTCATGGAAGTTGGGCTTTCAATTTATCTGGTCTGCCTCTTTATTCTTATCGTCATGACCACGGTGTTTGCCATTCGGGCGTTCGCCCAATGGCGGGAGCCAGGGTCACGGACGTTCGGATTGCTGATGCTCGCCATGGTGGTTTGGGCTGGCTTCTATATGCTGGAAATCCTCATTCCCTCGCTGCCGTTAAAGATGACAGCAAGGAAATTGCTTTATTTAGGCATGGTGCTATCTCCGCCATTATGGCTGGGGTTTGCCCTGCGGTATATCAACTATAGCAAATGGTGGCTGCAAAAAGGGCGGATGTTCATCTTAACCCTGCCCGGGATCATGGCATTTCTTCTGGCGCTCACCAACGAACATCACCACCTCATTTGGGTACCTGGCGAACAAGAGGCGGGGCGCTACACCGCCCTACATCTTGCGGCAGGACCTGCCTTTTGGATCATCACCGGTTTTGCCTATACCATGATTGGACTGGGGATATTGGTTTATTTAAGTGTCTTTTTTCGCAGTACAGGAAGCGACCATTTCAGTTCCGGCGTCATGCTGGCAGGCGTGACAGTTTCCGCAATCGTCAACCTGCTTTTTCTCTTCGCAGAGATCAGCCCGGAGATCGACCCCACTCCCCTGTCGTTTTTATTATCTGCGCCATTGATGGCATTTGGCTACTTCCGCGCCGGCGCCTCGAGCATCCTGCCGCTGACCGCCCGGTTGGTGATCGACCAGTTTCAAGACGGCATTATCGTCCTGAATCTCAAAAACGAAGTGACCGATGTGAACCGATCTGCCAGAAGCCTGCTCCAGATCAATGATCCCCCGCAAAAAACCGTCATCTTCGACTTGTTCCCACAGGCAACCCTTCTGAAAACCATCTGGGAATCTCCTGAGAAACATTTGAAAATGGGCTGGACGCAGGATGGACAAAACAAATGGCTCGATGCCAGGGTGGCACCACTTCAAAAAGACGACCATGAGCCACTTGGGCATGTGATCGTATTGCACGACATCACCGAGGCGCAGGAGTTGCTCAAATCTGAGAGGCGGCGCTCACAGCAACTGAACCTGCTGGAAGAGATCGGTCGGAATATTGCAGACAGTTTCGACGAGAAGGAGATCCTCCAACGGGCAATCGACGCCATCATCCAGCGTTTTGGATATGCCCTCGCTTCGATCTCCGTCCTCATTTCGGAAGAGGCTCTTGAGGTCAAGGTGATCGGCGGCACCAAGGATTTCGGATACAAGCCCGGATATCGGCAATCCATCCACGAAGGGATCATCGGTCATACCGCAACAACGCGAAAGACCTACATTGCAAATGACGTATCCAAAGATCCTTATTATTATTCTTCGCTAAGCACATCCGGTTCCGCCATCAGCACCCCCATCCTCAAGCAGGATGCGCTCTATGGCGTGTTGTACGTGGAAAGCCTCGAGCCAAACACCTTCGACAAAGTGGACATCAAAACCCTCGAAACGCTTGCCAGCCAGATCTCCGCTTCGCTGCACCGGGCGGCGTTATACGACGAAACCCAGCAGAACATCAACGTACTATCCACCCTTCAGAATATTTCCAAAGCCATATCCAGTTCACTGGACATGGGCATCATCGCTGAAAAAGTAGTGCATGGCTTGCAAGAGGCATTCGGATACACCCACGTCAGCATGTACCTGTTGGAGGAAGATTACCTGCACCTCGCCGGAGAAGTGGGCTACCCCAAGGATATGGTCATCCCAAGAATCCATATCAGCCAGGGCGTCAGCGGAAGGAGCATCCGCACCAAAACCGTGCAATTCATTGAAGATACGACCAGAGAAGATGTATTCCTGAAAGCCGACCATAACATCACCAGTGAGATCTGTGTCCCGCTTCTAAAAGAAGATAAAGTTCTGGGGATATTGAACATCGAAGCAAACAATAGCCGCAGGCTCAGCCACAGAGATGTGGACCTGCTGACCATCATTGCGAGTCCCATTGCCGTGGCAGTGGATAATGCCTACCTGCATGCGCAGATCAAAAGGCTCGCCACCATCGACGCCGTGACCGGGTTATCAAACCGGCACGTCTTCGAGCAGACCCTCACCGCTGAAGTTGAACGTGCCCAGCGGAACAATTCCCATGTCTCGCTCATCATCTTCGATATTGATTCATTCAAGGAATACAACGACAAATGGGGGCATCCCGCCGGAGATGCGCGCCTGAAAGCCATGGGAGACACGATCAAAAAATGCCTGCGAAAATACGACATCGCCGCGCGTTACGGCGGCGATGAGTTTGCGATCATCCTTTCCAATGCAGACGAGCAGGAGGCGCTTGCCTTCGCAAAGCGTCTCCACGAGGCTGCACAGGCTGGCACGGAAGAGCCGCCGCGTGAGGGGTTGGGGATTCCCGGCTACACCCTCAGCATGGGCATCGCCACCTTCCCCACAGATGCGGAGACACAGGCACAACTCTTGATCGCCGCCGACAACGCCGCGTTGCGGGCAAAACATCTCGGCAAGAATCGCATCCAACTGGCAAGAGACCTGAACCCATGAACCGGCTGGATCTCTTTCCCATCACCACCAAAGTGATTCAAGACCGTCTCACCATAGCAGGGGTCGACATCGCCACCCTTGCAGAGGAATATGAGACGCCGCTATATGTGTACGACCGGGCAACTCTGGATGCCGTAACCCAAGACTACAAGACCGCGCTCGCATCTTTCTACCCGATGCCTTTTTCCATCACCTATGCCGGGAAATCGTTCCTGTGCAAAGCCATCGCACAATGGTCACAAACCCAAGGCTTGCTTGTGGACTGCACCGGCGAAGGCGAGATCGCCATCGCCAAGGCAGGCGGTGTGCCGCGCGAACAAATCCTTGTGCATGGGGTCAATAAATCGAACAATGATCTGAAAGCCGCTGCACAATATGCCGGGATTCTCGTCGTGGATAATCATAGCGAATTACGCCGAATTGCCAACATGCCAGTTATCGATCTCCCAACTCTCTGGCTGCGCCTGCTCCCCGGCGTGACCGTATCCACCCATCATGCCCACACCCAGACAGGGCATCATGCCAGCAAATTCGGCATGACCGCCGACGAAATTCGTACAGCAGCGGCATTCTGCAAGGAGAACAACCTCCCACTCAACGGCATTCATTTTCACCAGGGGTCAAACTTCCGCGACCCGGAGCCGCTGCTTCCCGCCATTGACCTGGCGCTTGACCTCGCCAAAGAGATCGGGTTTTCAAGCGAATGGCATTTTTGTCCCGGCGGCGGCTGGGGCGTGGCATATCATGAAGATGAGCTGCCGCATCCTTCGATTGAAAGTTATGTGCGCGGGATCGCCGAATCTGTTCTCAGCGGCTGCCAGCAGCGCGGGCTGGATCTGCCGTATCTCCACCTTGAACCGGGTCGAAGCATATCGGCGCGGGCGGGTGTGGCAATATATCGTGTGGGTGCCATAAAGCGCAGGGGCGATAAGGTCTGGGTGTTGATCGACGGCGGCATGGCGGATAATCCGCGGCACGCGATGTATGGGGCGAGATATTCCTGTCTGGCGGTGACCGCTATCGGCGGGGAAAGAAGCGAGGTCGTTTCAATCGCAGGACCATACTGCGAGTCGGGTGATGTCATCATCGAAGACCTGCCCATGCCGCATCTCAACGAAGGGGATCTGATCGCAGTTCCAATGAGCGGGGCGTATCACCTCAGCATGGCGTCGAACTATAACGGGGCGCGCAAACCCACGGTGCTCTGGCTGGAGGAGGGGCGGGCGAAGATCATCCAGCACCGCGAAACACCGGGCGATCTATGTGCGCGAGACGAGAAACTATAGCCTGTCTTCGAGCAGGGCGATGAATTTTTCCACAATGCGGGGATCGAATTGAGTGCCCGAGTTCACAAGAATGTAATCGCGGGCTTTTTCTTTTGACCAGGCAGAGCGATACGGGCGGTCTGACGTCAAAGCATCCCAAACATCCACCACCGAAAAGATCCGCGCCGCCAACGGGATCTGCTCCCCTTTCAACCCGCGCGGGTAGCCTGTGCCATCCCAGCGTTCATGGTGACAATAGGGAATATCGAGTGCAGAGCGCAGAAACGGAATGAACGAAAGCATTTCATGGGCGTATTCCGTGTGCATTTGCATGATACGCAGCTCGCGGGCGGTGAGAGGTCCGGGTTTGTGAAGGATGGAATCCGGGATTCCCATTTTGCCGATATCATGTAAGATCGCGCCGCGGCGGATCTGTGTCATGTCATTTTCGGGGATGTTAAACAGCCCGGCAAGTTCGAGCGTCAATTCGGTCACGCGGCGGGTGTGCCCCTCTGTGAGTTCGTCGCGAAGTTCCAACGCGCGCGCCCAACCTGTCAGTGTGCTGTCATACGCCTGGGCAAGTTCATCTGCCTGCTGATGGGTCTGTTCGTACAATTTGGCGCGCTGAATGGCGCTCCCTGCCATTTCAGCAATGGCGGTCAGCAGGCGGGTCTCAGTCTCGGTGAAGATGTGTTTCTTTTGCAGGCGGATATGCAAAACCCCCACGACCTTCTCGCGCGAAAGCAGGGGCAGGGAGATCCCGCTGCGGGCAGACCGCAGGGTTTCCGCTTCCAAAGGCAGAATGACCGCCAGCGGGTCGTTGTGCAGGTCTTCGGTGATGTAGATCTGACCGGTCTGCGCGACATGCCCGGTGATGCCTTTGTATGATACGTGCCGCAAGACCGCTTCTCCCCGGACCTTGATGTCTTCGCCCTGCTCGACAGAGTACCACCCCGGAGAGATCAGATTGCCCGTGGATTCCTCGAGCAGATAGACCGTCCCCAGATCGCCGCCGACGATGTTCACAGCATGGCGCACCACCAGCGGAATGATCTCGCTGACGCTGATCGCCGTCCGCAAAGCAGAGGACACGATCACAAGGGTTTGGAGTTCATCCGCCCGGCGCTTTAGGGTATCCTCCGCCTGTTTCCGCTCTGTAATATCCTGCAAGATCACGGTGTAGAATTTCTCATTGCCAAACCCATGCTGCGAAATGAACGCCTCCATGGGGAATTCCTCGCCTGTAATGCGCCTGCCATACAAAGAGTCGAGCCGTCCGTGAACCCGGCTGGACACGTTCGTCTCTCCAAACCTGGCTATATTCTCACGGTGATACGACCGGAAACGATCGGGGATAAAAACATCGATGGGCTTGCCAAGCGCGTAGTTTGCCGGACACCCGAACGTTTTCTCCGCAAAGGGGTTGAATAGCACGATGCGCTGATCTTTATCGATGGTGATGATCGCATTCAAAGCCGTATTGATGATGCCTTCCAGCCGCGAACGGCTTTCCTCCAACGCCCGTTCTGCCTGTTTTCGTTCGGTGATATCGAGCGTACTGACAAGCACTCGCGAATATCCACCCGACCATTGCGGCAGCGTTAAGGAGACCAAGACATCCCGCCGATTGCCTTTCAGCGTATGAAGAAACGTCTCATGCTCTAAATGCGTCACTCCTTCCGCCAGTGCAAGCACATCTTTCGCAAAGGCATCGTTCGGGTTTTCCTTGAGCACATCGCCCAGCGCCCCCATGAGTTCTGCTTTGTCACACGCTTCCATCATTTGTACAGCTGCGTTGTTTGCATCCATGATCTTGATCATCTTCGCCGCGCGCCTCAGAAAATCGGGATGCTCATCCAGATAGCGCCTGAAATCCGTCACGCCCTGTTCCTTTAACCCCTCAATGGCGTTCATCAACTCGGAATAATCATCCTCCCAGATGGGGATGGAGGTTGTTTGAAAGATGGTGCGATACCTTTCCTCAGAATCCACCATGGCTTTTTCCGCGATCTTCCGTTCCGTGATGTCGCGATAGATCACAACGATCCCGGCAATGCGCGGGTCATGCAGGAGGTTGCGCCCGATGATCTCGAAGTGATGCCATCCGTCTTTTTTGTGCAACAAACGATAGGTTACGCTTCGGACCGTACCGGGGTCTTTTACTCCTTCCTGGAACACCTGCAATACCGCAGGAAGATCCTCCGGATGTATATATTGAAATGCGCTTTTTCCAACAACTTCTTCAGGCAAATACCCTGTAATTCGCTCTTCAGAAGGAGCCAAATAGCGGACGGTCCCATCCACTTCCAATATGGCAAATCCCTCGGCTGAGTTTTCGATCAACGCCCGTTAATATGCCTCACGCTCTTCCACTTGCGCATACAACCGCGCATTTTCAATAGCCACCGCGATCTGATCTGCCAATGCCCGCGCCAGTTCGATTTCTGCAGGATCAAATTCCCGCTTCACATCGGAGGTGTACACTTCCGCGATGCCCAGCAAATGTCCTCCTGCCGCCAGTGGGATCATCAAGTTGACCGCCTTTTCCGCCTCCAAAAGCAGGCTGACCTCCTTCGGGTCTGCCATCGGGTCGTCCGCCCGAACGACAACAGGCTGATTCGTCCGAAACACCTGACTCACGGTCGGGTAATCTTCCAGGGTATACAACACACCCTTATCAGAGCTTTCATCCACTTCGCCATCTGGAGGATACAAGGCAATCGTCTGAATGGAATTGGTGCGCGGGTCATACTCCGAGAGCGTACAATAATCTGCTTGCAGGATCCGCGCCAGGGACGTGGCTGCCACCTTAAGCACATCCTTCACCTCAAGGGTCGAAGAGACCGCCTTGGATACGCTCAACAACGCGGCGAGTTCGTTTTTGCGCTGGTTTGTTTCTATGAAAAGCTGGGTACTTTCGATGATGGCAGCCGCATGACTCGCCATCGCTTGCACCATCCGCACCTCCGCTTCGGTAAACTCGCGGCGATGACGGCTCTCCCAGATCTCCGCATCTCCGAACAATTGTCCATGAGCCATGATCGGAATGAAGAGCATGGACTGAACCCCATAAGTGTCAAACTGGCGGCGCTCAGCCTCCGTCAAGATCTCCGTATCCTTGTGGATGGTAATTGCCTTGCCTGCGATCACAGAACGCATGATCGTAAGGTAATCTTTCACAGAATACACACGCCCCAGATCCGAGGTCCGCTCCAGACCCGAGGCTTGTTCCGACCAGTATTCCGCCAACACCGACATGGTCCCTTGGGCTGCGTCGATGGAAAGGATATTTACGCTCGTGGCTTGCAGTGCCTCTGCCATATGCCTTGCCAGAGACTCGAGCAGCGATTTGGGTTCACCAATCCGTTCTGCCATTTCCTCTGCCGCTTCATAAAGACGGGACAACTCGAGCGCCTTGGAACGGGTCTCGTTCAAACTATGTTCGAAGGTTTGCAGCAAATAAGAGATGGATAGAAGCGCCGTCCCGCTGAGGGTCAGGAAGATGATCCCGCGAGCAAACCAGGCACTCAGGCTGGCGGGATCAACATGAAAGAGGGCTTGAAACTCTCCCGAAACCTGTAAATACCCCAAAACCAGCAGGGCGAGAAACGTACACCCGAAGGCAAACAGACTGTAGCGTAGGTCGAAGAAAACCGCAGTGAAAACAATGAACGCAAAGTACACGATCCATCCCTCCCCGCTGAACGAGGAGAGCGCTATGCCAAGCGTGCCAAGGAAAAACAATGCGAACAGGAGCAGCCCCGCCCGCAGTTCATACGTCAGTTCCCTTTTAAAAGTGATGAAAACAAGCAGTGCAGTGGAAAGCAAATAGACGAAAAGGATCACCATGAGCAGCGATAAGGGATAGGCACTCCCTGCGCCATTCCCCCAATATTTGCCGACCATATCCTTCACCCCTATGGTAAGCGCCAATAGCCATAACAGAAATGCACCCCGCAACACTCCGCGTAGCAGACGCTCGCGCCAGGCACGCAAAGATAGATCTGCATTCGTACCTGAAGTAAAAAACAAAGAAGAGAGGACGGTACGGCTCAAATTAATTGCCTGATCGATGATTGTACCAATTATAACCATCCGGAAATTTTAGTGACTTGCAGTTTCCTTAGAGTTTCAAAGCCAATCTCAGCGCAGCCTCCCCTTTGGGTTCTTAAGATAAACCAGGTCAGGTTGTGCAATAATACACAACAAAGAATATCTTTTTCATCTTCGCTTTTGGGGCTAACTATCTTTGCATTAACCCGCCTGCATGATTTCAATAGATTTTTCGCACTAGTACCCAAACAACATGAAGATGTAAGGGAAAAGCAGCGAATTTCAGCCGCTTTTCCCCTTCCAATTTTAAGTTGTTTGGGCACTAGACTCGCCATACTCACCCAACCTTACCTGCAAAATCATTTGACAGGTAGACAGGTCATCCCGTACACAGGTATACTTGCGCGCTATATAATGCCCTTGGTCACAATGAATACCCTCCCTTTACAAAAAAGTGACCATGATGGGTACATCACGATGAACCAGCTTTAATGTCTGCTTGTATCAACCCACGCCAAGGAGACCCCATGCAAGCGCAATCGCCAATCGCCAATCGCCAATCAACCATTGGAAACAAGATCCGCCTCTATCTGCCACTCATTAAATCCCTGCAAACCAGCCTGCTTTTGCTGACGGGTGTGGCAGGCTATCTTAGCGCGCACACACAAGTCAACTGGACTGACTTCGGTCAGATGCTGCCCAGCTTGTTCCTCGCCATCGCCGGTTCCACCATCCTCAACATGTGGTGGGATCAGGACATCGACGCGAAGATGAAGCGCACACACAAACGCCCGACCTCAGCGGGGCAGGTCACCCGTGACGAAGTCTTCCGCCTCGGGATGGCAGTTTCTGTCATCGGTATCGGTTGGGCGCTGATGGTCAATTGGCTGTATGGCATAGTTGTTTTCGCCGGTCTGTTCTTCGACGTGGTGGTGTACAGCATGTGGCTCAAACGCCGCACCTGTTGGAGCATCGTTTGGGGCGGCATCAGCGGCGCCATGCCCATTCTCGCCGGGCGAGTGCTGGCAGTCGGGCAGATCGACCTCATCGGGATTTTGCTCGCGTCTGCCGTATTATTCTGGATTCCCACGCACACACTGACCTTCAGCCTCAAATTCTTCGACGATTACCAAAACGCTGGCGTACCCACCTTCCCGTCCACTTATGGTGAAGCTGTGACCCGCTTTGCGATTGCGCTCTCCAGTGTCATTGCTGCGCTGACGATGGGACTCGCCGCCGTGTGGATCGGCGTCACTGCCGGTGTACTGCGGGTCATCATTGTGTTGAGCGCAGGTCTGTTCTTCCTCGCCGTCACCACCGTCTTCCGCCCATCTGACCGTGTGAATTTTAGCTTGTTCAAATACGCATCCATGTACATGACGTTCGCAATGCTGCTGATCATCCCATAAATGAAAATCTCCTCACTCAACCGCATTCTGCTCTTTGCCACGGTCTTCCTTGCCGCCTACCAGATCGCCATCGGCATCGACCAGATGGACAACGTCCCCATCATCGCCTACACCATCGCATTCGGCGTGATATTAGTTGCGGGACTTTTACTCGTCATCCTCGGTTTTGAAGTTTTGGATGCACCCATCGTGGTCATCATCTCGACCATCATCCCGCTCAGCCTTGCGATGGGTCTTGTCTGGCAGCACCTCGCATCATTGCGGACCTCGTATCTGGTCTTCGCCATTGTAGGTTTTCTCGCCGTGACAGTGACCCGCTCGATCACCATGCAAAACAAACTGCCTGTGTTCGTCATCGCGATTGTGCATGGTATCTCCGGTATGACCATATTCCTGCTGCCGATCATCATCGCGGCAAAGGGAGAGGTCAGGCCGGGGTTTGCGATGGTCGGTATCGGCGGGGCATTGATCGGCGTGGGTGGTTTGCTGCTCTCGTTCCTAAAAACAGGCAAGCCCATCCTGTCGAAAGATAGGATCATGAAGTTATTTCCCGCCTTGTTGTTTTTGACAACGGCGCTTTTTGTGGCAGGCTTTATGTACGGATAGTCAAATAGATTTTGAGGCATGCCATCAGTGTAGAAAAGGCGTGAGAAACCCGCACAGGTTTTCGGTCCATGAAAGAAGCGCCCCTTTTAATGCCGCGTAGTTCGTCTGCAAAAAATCATCCCCGTCTGGCTGACGGGGATGTCTGTTCTATTTTTCCAAATTATCGGGGATGCCCGAAGATGCTTTTCGCATCTGGTCTTCCTGCACCATGCGGATGCCATTGCTGACCTGGTTGCTCATCTTGGCGATCTGGTCCTGCAATTGCATGAGCGTGTCGAGGACGTAGTTATCCGCATCGACGCGCACGCCTTCGGCTTCAGCGCGTGCCTGCGCTAGGATCTGTTCGGCGCGACGCTGTGCCTCCTGCATGATCATGTCCTTTTGAACCAGCTGGTCGGCTTTGTCGCGGGCGATCTGGAGGGTTCGGTTGGCTTCTTCCTGCGCCTGCGCCATGACCCGGTCACGCTGCGCCACGACCTGCTGCGCCTTCTTCACTTCCTCAGGGATGGCGATGCGCATCTGGTCGATCAACTCCAGCATCTTGTCCTCATCCACGACGACATTATGCGTGAAGGGCACTGCCTTCGCATCGTTGAAAAGTTCTTCGAGACGGTCGATCAACTGTAGAATGTCCATTGGCTACTCACAAGGAAAGCGTTTTGTTAATCTTATTAATTCTAGCACATTAATCGCGCAGCGCATTCGGCAGGGACTGCTCCCCCATTTGGGCGACCTTTTCTTTGAGAGCGCGTTCAACATGCAGCGGAACCATGCTGGAGACATCGCCGTTCAGCATGGCGATCTCTCGCACAGTGGACGATGAAAGGAAGGTGTGCTGCTCGGCAGTGATAAGCGCCACGGTTTCGACATGGTCTCCGGCAAGTCGTTGATTCGCCAATGCCATGCGAAACTCGAATTCAAAATCGGAGAAGACACGCAACCCGCGCACGATGACCTGCGCGTCGATCTGCTTGGCAAACTCGATCGTCAATCCACTGTAGCCGGTGACCTTGATCTTCGGGTTGTTCTTAAAAGCTTCGTTGACCAATGCCATGCGCTCTTCAGGGGAAAACATCAGGTTCTTCAAAGGCTTGTCATAGACCGCCATGACAACTTCATCGAAAAGTTTCGAGGCGCGATTGGCAATGTCCATGTGACCGTAGTGGATGGGGTCGAAGGTTCCGGGGAATAGTGCTCTAACCATGTTTCTCCAATTTTATATAGAGGCGACGTATGCGCCGCCCCTACCGATTTACGATACGTCGCTAGCGGTCCCCTTCCAGAAGCGTTCGAAGGCTTCTGCCAGAAGTGCGTGCTCAGGTTGGGATAAATATGGGTCGCGCTCAAAGAGGGCTTTCGCCTGTTCGCGGGCTTTTTCGATCAGTTTTACATCGGTAATGCTCGCCATCTTCAAGGACGAGGCAAAACCTGCCTGACGTGTGCCGAGGAATTCACCCGGTCCGCGCAGTTTGAGGTCGAGGTCGGCAAGTTCGAAGCCGTTGTTGGTGGTCGCCATCGCTTGCAGTCGGTCGTTCTCGGTTGCATCTTCGTGCGTGGGGATCAGCAGACAGGTCGAAGCCACAGAGCCGCGTCCGACACGTCCGCGTAACTGATGCAGCTGTGCCAAGCCAAAGCGATCTGCACCTTCGATCAACATCAATGTCGAATTGGGCACGTCCACGCCGACTTCGATGACTGTGGTCGAAACGAGGATGTCAAATTCCTTGTCGCGGAACTTTAGCATAACCTCGTCTTTTTCGGCGGGTCGCATACGCCCGTGCAGCAAACCGAGTTTCAGATCAGGGAAGACCTGATTGGACAGCGTCTCGAAATCATCCACCGCTGCGCGAACGTTGATCTTCTCACTCTCATCGATCAGCGGATAGACGATGAATGCCTGATTGCCGTTGTGCACCTGCGCACGGATCATTGTGTAGGCACGTTCACGCTCCTGCGGACGCAGCACATACGTCGCAATGGGCTGTCTGCCAACCGGCATCATGTCCATCACCGAGATGTCGAGGTCACCGAACATGGTCAACGCCAGCGAGCGCGGAATGGGCGTCGCCGTCATGACCAACAGATGCGGGTTCGTGCCTTTGCTGCGCAATTCGGCGCGCTGTTCCACGCCGAAGCGATGCTGCTCATCGATGACGACGAACTGCAAATCCTTGAACTGCACATCCGGTTCGATGACCGCGTGCGTGCCGATGACGATCTTGATCGAGCCATCTGCCAAGCCGACACGGACCGCTTCTTTCTCCGACTCAGGCGTGTTCCCCACCAGCAAGCGGACCTCGTCTGGTTGCAAGAATCCTTTTTCGCCGGTGAGTAAATTTCTAAAATTCCGGAAGTGCTGTTCCGCCAAAATGGACGTGGGCGCCATAACGGCTGCCTGCGCCTCATTCGAGACGACCATGCTCACGCCCAAGGCAGCCACCACCGTCTTGCCGGAGCCAACATCACCTTGAATGAGTCGGTTCATCGGCTTGCCCGAATCCAGATCCTTGCGGATGTCGTTCAGCGATTCTTGTTGGGCAGGCGTCAGGGTAAAGGGCAAACTTTCTAAACGCGCACCCAGCCACTCGTCTGCGACAGTGAAGCGGCGACCTTCCACCGACTGCCAATCACGCTTCTGGCGCAGCACTCCCATTTGCAGGTAAAAGATCTCATCGAAGGCGAGACGCTCTCGCGCCAGTTTGAGGCGATCCTGCGAATCAGGGAAATGAACTTGCGTCAGCGCTTCGCCCAACGAAACCAGTCGCGCCTCGCGCTTGATGGTGTCGGGCAGGGCATCCACCACGGCAGGCGCCCAATACGTGACAACCTGCTTCATCTGGTTACGCAGCCATTTCTGCGTGATACGTTCGGTCAGCGCATAGATCGGCACGATACGATTGGTGTGCAGGTTTTCCATCTCCACACTTTCCCAATCGGGACTGTTCATCACGATCCGCCCCAGGTATTGATCGATCTTGCCGGAGACGGAGATCGCCTCACCTTGCTTGAAGCGGTTCATCAACCACGGCTGATTGAAGAATGAAATCCGCAGTGAACCCGTGCCATCACTGATGATGACTTCGATGATGTTCTGTTTGCCGCCACGAATCGGTCGGTTGTGAATGCTTTGGATCGTGCCTAACACTGTCACTACATCGTTATACATCAACGACTGGATCGGTTTAAGCAGCGTGTAATCTTCGTAACGACGCGGGAAGTTGTACAGCATATCGCCAAGCGTTTGCATACCCAGCTTCGCCAGCGACTCGGCATTCTTTGGTCCCACACCCTGCAACACGGTCAACTCCGCGCCAAGGGCGGCAGGCGTTTGACTGTGCTTGGCGCTGGTCGCCGATTCGAAGCGCTGCGGAGCCTGACGCTGTTTTAGCTGTTGTTGGGAATGTTGACGCTGCGGATTTTGACTCTGCGGTGGAGCGGACTCAGATGCTTCTGCCTTCCCCTGCCCATTCTCATCGCTTCGCTGCGGACGGGAGGGCTGGTCCTGTTTCTGAGGCTGAGTCTGCGCTTTGGGCTTTTGACCCGCTTCGGGGTAGGTTTCTCCGATGCGTTTCCACAATCCCTTGAGCGATTCTGCGCGCCCATCGGGGCTGAGTTTCTCATACGAACGCAGACGCGCCACCACGGCTTGGATCACTTCCTCAGTGACGCCTTCGGCACGGGCTTCCCCTTCCCAGTAATCGAGCATCCTGGCGAGTCCGCCGATGATGGCGGTATTCTGGTACTTGTTTTCGTGTTCGAGTCGAAAGAATTTTCGTAGTTTTTCCAAAGACGGTTGCATAATAGCCCATTTTATCATGGGCGCAACCAAATCCCCCGGATGGCGAATAATCCTGAAATGAGATCTTCAGCTGAATGCCAGCCACGGACGCTGGTCGAATTATGGCTTTCTCACCGCCGCAAAACCAATGCAGTTCGGACCCAAATGCGTGCCGATCACGGCGGTCACATTGACGAACAAGACATCTCTGGGCACAGACATGCGTGTTTTCTCCTGCATCATACGTTCCAGCAAATGACGTGCACGCGCTTCGGCGTTGGTGTGCAAGATCGCAAGGCGGCTCATCTCCCCCACCTCGACCAATCTACTATAAATAAATTCATCTGCCTGGCTGGTGGTGCGATTGATCGCCATCGGTTTGACTTCACCATCGCGCAGTTCAACCACCGGCTTGATGGAAAGCATCCCGCCAATGTTGGCAACCACGCCGGGGATTCGCCCGCTGCGTTTGAGATATTCCATCGTATCCAGGGCGGCGAAAACCTTCGAGGTCTGTTGTGTCAACTCAACGGTTTCCAAGGCTGCTTTTACACCAAGGTCTGCGGCTTCGGCAGCGGCAAGCACCTGAAAGCCAATGCCCATTGAGAGAGAGCCACTGTCTACGCAGGTGACTTTGCCGGGGAATTCCTGCGCGGCGCGGCGAGCCACATTGACCACGCCGGAGAGTTTGCCCGATACGTGAATGGACAGGATATGGTCGCAGCCGGAATCCAGCAGTGACTGATAGGGCGCAAGAAAATCTCCAATGGACGGGGCTGCCGTCGTTGCCGGGGTTTGAAGCGAAGGCAGGCGTGTGTAGAACTCTTCGCGCGAGATGCCGATCCCATCCTTGTATTCTTTTCCATCCAAGATCAAGAGAGTGGGCACAACTTGAATTTCGTGCTGTTCAACGAGATAGGCGGGCAGGTCGGCGGTTGAGTCGGTGACGATTCCAAGTTTCATGGGGCAAAGTGTAGCATAAATACCTTTGTCATTGCGAGCCGCGCTCTTGATATTTGCAGCGACACTTGCGCCGCGCGCCAGTGCGGTGAGCAACCTTATGGAATTGAGATTGCTTTGGGCGGCATTCTTCCGCCCCCGAAATGACATTAATATCACCTTATACTTTCCCCTTGACATACTGTATAATACACAGTATAATGCAATAAAGGATGAGATATGGCAAACACAGAATCTCTCGAAAATGTCGTTCTCGAGTTACGGCGCGGGGTGATCGTGCTGGCGGCGCTCAGTCAGTTGGGCTTGCCGGAATATGGTTACTCGCTGCTGAAGAAACTCGCCGACCTCGGCTTGGATGTGGATCAGGGCACGTTGTACCCGCTCCTCCGCCGTTTGGAAACGCAAGGTCTGCTGGAGTCGGTTTGGAAGTTGGAGGAGGCTCGCCCGCGCCGATATTATGTCATCAGCGCAGAAGGCAAGAAACTCCTGCCGAAAATGAAAAAGGAATGGGCTGGCATTGTCTCTGTAATGGACAAGATGCTGTCATAAGGAAAGGAAAGAATCATGAACCTAATTGACCGTTATGTTGCTGAAGTTGGCAAGAATTTGCCGCTATTGAATGGGCGTGAAGATATTGAGAAGGAATTAAAATCCACGCTCGAAGATATGTTGGAAGACCGCGCCCAAAGCAGCGGGCGCAAGCGCGATGAAGCGCTGGAGATCGAGGTATTGAAGGAATATGGCTCGCCGCAAAAAGTGGCGGCAACCTACAATCCTCATCCATATCTCATCGGTCCCAAAATGTTCCCGCTCTATTTGTTCGTGTTGAAGATCGTCCTCACGGTGGTGGTCAGTGTCATGCTGGTGTTGGCGGGCGTCCAAGCCGTGACCGACACGCCTTTCATGGGTGCAGATTTTGTGAAGATCATTGGGCAGGGCTTGGGCAGCGCACTCTCCGCCGCCATCGCCGCCTTCGGGAATGTGACCCTGGTCTTCGTCATCCTTGAGCGGGTTCTTCCAGAAAAAGAGATCGGCGGTTTCAACGATGAAAAGGATTGGGATCCCGCCTCGCTCGCCAAGGAGCCGGACCCTGACTCTGTCAGCCGCACTGAACTAATCTTTGAGATCGTGTTCACCTTCGTGGCACTGGCGATCTTGAATGTGTATCCGCAATGGCTGGGTATGTTCTTCTTCACTGAGAACGAGCAGGTCTTCATCCCCATGTTCACCGAAATGTTCTTCCAGTTCGTGCCGTGGATCAATGTTGTGCTTGTGTCAGAGATCCTGCTCGACATCTATCTGCTGCGGAATGCGATCTGGAGCCGCCTGACCCGCCTCGGCAAGGTGGTCATCGAAGCCGCCAGCCTCACCCTGACCGTGTTGATCGTTCGGACACCAGGCATCATTGCCTTCAGTGCCGAGTCCCTCGCCAATGGACCGTTCCCCCCCGAACAGGCTGAGGTCTTCGTGACCATTGCCACCTACATGTTCCCCATCATCATGGCAATCGTCATCATCATCCAAAGCGTCGAATTGGTCAAAGCCGTGTACCGACTGTTCAAAATGAGATCCGAAACAAAGTAGGCTTGAAATTAAAAGTGACAGTCACCTGCGAGGTGACTGTCACTTTGATTAAAATGGATTCCTGAAGTTCTACTTCAGGATCTTTTCTTTCCGATTACTCAATCGACAAAATAAACTGGTAATGCGGCTGCCCGCCCTCCTGCACCTCGACTTCGAGATTGGAGTATTTCTTGCGCACAGCATCTGCAATGCGATTGGCTTCCGCATGGGTCATGTCTTCACCAAAGAACAGCGTCACGATCTCATGTTCACCCGCTTCGGCTTTTTCAAGCAATTCGAACAAGCCATGTTCCACGGTATCCGCCGAAGCAACCAGTTTTCCGTCGAGCAGCGCAATCACCTGCCCATCACGAACAATCACCCCGTCAATTTCCACTGAGCGCGTGGCAACTGTAATCTCACCGGTCTTAACGTTGTTCATCGCCCGGTTCATCTTGGCTGCCACGGCTTCCACATCACCATCAGGGTCAAAAGACAGCATTGCGGCAAGCCCCTGCGGCACAGTACGAGTCGGCACCACTTGCACGCTCTTGACGGTGACTTCCTTGGCTTGGTTGGCTGCCATCACAATATTCTTATTGTTCGGCAAAATAATAACCTTGTCCGTCGGAAGGTTCTCGAACGAGCCTAAAATATCCTGTGTGGACGGGTTCATGGTCTGCCCGCCTGCCACCACCGCAGCAACCCCGAGGCTCGCAAAGATGCGGCTGATGCCTGCGCCCGGCGAGACCACCACCACAGCGATATTCCCAGGCTCCACATCCGCAAACGAGACCTGCGACGCCTTGCTCTTTTGAATGTCATCCATCTGCGCCATCAGGTTTTCGATGGCAACTTTCGTCACCGTGCCAATGCCCATGATGTAATCGATCGGCTCATAGCGTTTTTCCGTCGGCACATGGATGTGCATACGGTACATCCCGTCACCCTCCCCCACCTGAATGGACGTACCCATCTCTTCCAATTTTCCATAAAAGCCGTGCAAGTCCAACTCACCGCTCGGCACAAAATCCACCACCACTTCGTAATCCTGCCCCTCTTCCACTTCCTCCAGCGCACCCTGCAAATCCATCGCAGAAATCGGCTGCACACTCACCGTCGGCGTTTCGAGCGACTCGCCATAGACGTGTCGAAGCATCCCTTCCAAAAAGAAGAACAGCCCCTTGCCGCCCGAATCCACCACACCGGCTTGCTTGAGGATGGGAAGAAGTTCAGGAGTCCGTTTGACCGATTCATCCGCCGCCCTAACGACCAGCTCTAGCAATTCAATCGCATCTTTAACAGACCCGACACCTGCCTCTGCCGCATTTGCAGTTTCTTTAATGACGGTTAAGATCGTCCCCTCCACCGGCTTGACCACACCCTTATACGCCGTATCGCGCGCCTCGCCCAACGCCCTGACGAACGATTCCAAGTCGAGCGTTTCCCTATCATGCACACCGCGCGAGAACCCGCGCAGGATCTGGCTGGAGATCACACCAGAGTTGCCCCGCGCGCCCATCAATGCGCCTTTGGAAAACGCCGCCGCCATCTCTCCCAAATGATGCGTGCCCTTATCCTTGATCTCGTTCCACGCTGCCTGCAGGGTGAGGGTCATGTTCGTGCCAGTGTCGCCATCCGGAACCGGGAACACGTTCAACGAGTTCACGATCTGCTGGTTGGTGCGGAGCCAGGTCAAACCGGCTTCCATGAGCCTCTTGAAAGCCAATCCATCAACAGGGCGCCTGCGGATCTTCTCGACGCGTGCAGTATCAATTGCCATAAGTCAATGTCTCCTAGTCCGTGTTGCTGATGCGCAATCCCGCCACATGCACATTGACCGATTGAACGCGCAGCCCCAGCGCTTTTTCCACATGGAAACGCACTGTGTTTGCCACGCTCTCCGCCACCGAGTTGATGCGCGTGCCGTATTCCACAATGATGTGGACATCGATATGGATCTCATCGTCCTTGTAATGGACGGAGATACCCCGCGAAGGTTCGCGGGTGATGGTCGAGACGATACCGTCTGCCAGGTTCTTTGGCGCCAGCCCCACCACGCCGTAGGATTGTAAAGTGGCTTGATATGCAATCGTCGCCACAGCATTTGGCGAGATATGGATCCCGCCCAGGGAAGTCATTTCGTCACCCATGGTTTTCCTTTCACAAAGACCCCGGCGCTTCAACCGCCAGCCTCCGGGAGTAGGTTTACGTTCGGTATGGCTATTTTAACATCTTATCTTGAAGTTGGTTGCGATATATGGTAAAATGCCCTGCCTTTGAAAAAGGGCAATTGGTATTATTTGCAAGGAAAGGAAGGAACTCAGACATGGCGAAGTGCAATCACTGCGGCAAGACAACCACATTCGGTCACAACCGCTCTTTCTCCCAGCGTGCCACCAACCGCACGTTCAAACCCAACCTCCAGAAGGTTTCGGTGATGGAGAAGGGTCGACTGGTGAAGAAGACGCTGTGCGCCAAGTGCATCAAGACGCTCGGCAAATCTGCGGCGTAGGTTGTTTTTTTCCTCGCACCAAGAATCGCGGCGCATGTGCGCCGTGATTTTTGTTTAAATCCCTTGTGGAGAATCCCGCCCCTACGCCATTAGAATACCTTTCAGCGCCTTCACCCCTGCAGCGCTGCCTTGGGGATGTTTGAAGGCTGCATTGCCTGTGACAAACGCATTCGCACCCGCCTCCTTCATCAGCGGAATGGTCTCAGCATTCATGCCGCCATCCACTTCAAGGTGGGCGGTGGAGCGGAGCGCATTCAACTTGGCGCGAATCTCTTCCACTTTTGCCACCATATCCGGCATGAACTTTTGACCGGAATACCCAGGGTTGACGCTCATCACCAATACCAGTTCCACCGTCGGCAGCACAGCATCCAATGCCGAAGCCGGGGTGGCTGGGTTCAAGGTCACACCAGCGGTGCAGCCCAAGGCATGAATACGTTTTATCATTGCTGGCAAATCTGGACAGGTTTCCACATGGACAGTGATGTTGCTGGCTCCGGCGTTGGCAAAGGCGTCCACATGCTTTTCCGGTTCAGAGATCATCAGATGTACATCGAGCGGAAGTTTGGTGACACGCTTGAGCGCTTCCACGAACAATGGACCGACAGTAATGGTCGGCACAAAATGTCCATCCATCACATCCACATGGATCCAGTCCGCTCCAGCGGATTCAATGGCGGCGACCTCTTCCGCAATATGGGCAAAATCTGAAGCAATAATGGAGGGGGCGAGGATAAAATCTGTCATAGTAGAAAAGACCTGACAAGCATTCAAACCTGTCAGGTCAGAAGTTATCTTCCGGGGGGGAAAAACGAGAGATATACCATCAGCCAGAAGGGAATCAGCCCGCCAACCGAAATGACCGCCAGCAAACCCAGCCCGACAGAAACCCAGTCGATCTCTTCGGCGGGGGCTTCGGCTTGGTAAACAGGAGCAGGCTCCGGTAGAGTCTGAGGCTGATAATACGGTGCGGGAGCAGGTTCCTGCTGAACGGGTCGCGGCTGACTCGGAGGTGAGAGTCGTTCTGCGATCTCGGGGCGGACGGTGATGACCGCCGGGGAAGGCACCGGCTCGGGCTCGGTTTTGAAATCTGGCACGGTGCCAAATTTTTGCAGAACGCGCCCGAGCTGGTCGGCGGTGCGGTAGCGGGCAGACGGTTCTTTGGAAAGCACCTTCATGATGATTTCTTCGAGCAGGGAGGGGATATCGGGCACGTATTCGCTGACGGGCAGAGGGCGCGCGGAAATGTGCAAACGGGCAAGCTCGTCGGCGGTGGAGGCAGTGAAGGGTGGCGTGCCGGTGAGGAGTTCGTACATCACCACTCCCAGTGAGTAAACGTCGGATGCGGGTGTGGGGGCTTCCCCCAGCGCCTGTTCGGGGGCGAAGTAGAGCGGTGAGCCCCAGACGATGTCGTTACGTTCGCCGGGTTTGATGGTAGCAAGCGCGCGGGCAATGCCAAAGTCGGTGACTTTGAGGCGCATATCCTTTGACACGAGCATGTTGTGCGGTTTTATATCGCAGTGCACCAACCCGGCGCGATGGGCATAGCCCACGCCCGCGCATGCCTGGATCATGAGCGGGATGCCTTGTTCGATGGTGAATCGACCGCGCTCGCGGACGAGTTGTTTCAGGTCCTTGCCGGGGATCTGCTCCATGACGATGTAGACCAGATTGTCGGCGATGCCAAAATCATGCACGGTGACGATGTTGGGATGCGAAAGATTCGCTGCCGCCCGCGCCTCGAGCAGGAACTGTTTCTGAAAGTTATCGTTCGCGGAATATTCCTTGCGCAGGACTTTGATGGCGACGGGACGGTCGAGCACGACATCGCGCGCAAGGTAGACGTTCGCCATGCCGCCTGTGCCAAGCGTCTCTTGTAGTTGGTATCGGTCGTTGAGTAATGCGCCTTCGGTCATTGTGTTGGGATTATAACATCAGGGGGATGTGTGATGCGTGAACAGGAGCACAGCCAATCTCCGTACATAGAGATATGCCAGCATATTTCTTCCGGGCTACGAAGTACAAGTTGCGAGTTACGCTTTATAATCCTCCCACATGCGCAAGGGACTCTTACTTTACAACCCCGCCGCGGGGCGGTTTCCCGTCCGGCGGTTTGTGCGGGGAATCATCAAACCGCTCAAAGACGCAGGCTGGAGCGTGGATATTGCCGAAACTCTCAGCGGCACCCACGCCACACAGACGGCGCATCAAGCCGCGCAGGAGAAATACGATGCGGTCTTTGCCATCGGCGGCGACGGCACCGTGGGACAAGTCGCCAGCGGCTTGCTCCACTCCAACACGGCTTTGGGCGTCCTGCCCGCAGGCACCACGAACGTCTGGGCGCTCGAGCAGGGACAAAAACCCTTCAGTTGGTTTCAGTGGTGGAATTTGCGCGACAACGCCAAATTGCTCGCCGACGTCACGCCGCAAAGCGTGGATGTGGGCGTGTGCAACGACCGTCCGTTTTTGCTGTGGGCAGGCGTCGGCTTGGATGCGCAAACCATCAACAAGATCGAGCCGCGTCCGCGATTGTTCAAGCATGTTTCGGTTCCGCATTTTTTTGTCACCACCGTATGGGAGGCAACCTTCTGGCATGGTCTCGATCTGCGCGTCTATGCCGAGGGCAAACTGGTGGAGGGGCATTACCTCGTCGCTGTTGCCACCAACATCCGCCATTATGCAGGCGGCATGTCGGTTATCTCGCCAAATGCGCTGCTCGACGACGGCGAGATGGACCTATGGCTGCTGAGCGGCGATAGCGTCGCCGACGCCTTCCGTCATTTTTACGAATTGATCTCTGGAAAGCATCTCGCTTCCGAACACGCGCGCTGCATCCCATTCCACCAGGTCATCATCGAATCGGATGCGAACTTTTCCATTCAAGTGGATGGCGACCCCGCCCTCGGCGGCAGCAAGGCAGAGATCAAAACCTTGCAGCGTTCGTTGAAGGTGCTCATGCCCAAAAACGCTTTATACTTGTTGAAACATCCGCAAAAATAACATGGACTTACGCCCCTATCTCAACCGTTTTGTGATCATCGGGTCACTGGCGCTGGCTGGGATCCTGATCCTCGTCACGTTGATTCTCATCGGCTGGACATCCCCCCGCTTCTCTCCCGACGTTGGGTTTGCGCCTGCCGACCTGACCATGATCCCCGCCCCAAGCCACACCCCTGTTGCATCAGTGACTCCCACACCCGACCCGCTCGCCTCCCCCACATTCGACCCGGACGTCATTAACCTTGATGGCTATGTGCAGATCACCGGCACCGGTGGAGATGGCTTGCGCATCCGCTCTGCGCCGGGGCTGAACACCGAAACCGTCTTTCGCGGCGAAGAAGCCGAAGTCTTCGTCGTCAAAGACGGTCCACAAGAGACGGATGGCTACACCTGGTGGTATCTCGTCGCCCCGTACGATGATACCCGCGCCGGTTGGGCGGCTGCTGATTTTCTGGCGGTTGTGCCCGCACCATAAAATTCGTAGGATCGCCCCTACCCCAAAAAGGAATTGAAATGACCGAAAAACCGACCAATGTCACTGCCAATAAAAGCAAACGTGAATTCACCGTCCTCTGGGATAGCGGACATAAGAGCGTCTATCCGTTTGGATTGCTGCGCGCTGCCTGTCCGTGTGCCTCATGCCGCGGTGGACATGAGAATATGAAGTCCGAGCCGGATGAAGAAGTGTTTACGAAGGAAATGGCAGACAATGCATCCACCCGCATTGCCAATGTGGTAGCGGTTGGCTCGTACGCGCTGACCATCGTTTGGGAGGATGGTCACGATTATGGGATCTACAACTGGCATTATCTACGAGCGTTATGTCCGTGTGAGGAATGCCGAAAGAAGTAGTCGATGCCATTCATTGCAGGGGAGCTCATGTGGCGGGCAAAGCAATGATATGAAAAGAGCATGGACGTTTGTCCATGCTCTTTTTGTTCACGGAGTGGGGGTGGTTGTCGGTGTCCGCGTGGGGGTGCGGGAAGGCGTCGGCGAGGTGCCCGCTGTGGGGGTGGTCGTCCCAACTCTCGGCGTCGAAGTCGAAGCGCCGCGCGTGGGAGTCCGTGTTGCGGGGACCAGTTCCCTGAGTCGCGCTTCCGCTTCTTCGCGCATTTCCGCTGTCATCGCATCTTCATCCAGTTCGAGCAGTGCCTGCCAGGATTCGATCTCGTCGCTTCTTTCTTCGCGCATTTCCTGAATTCGGGCGCGCCAATACAATGTGAGCGCCTGTTCTTCTTCGGTTTCTGTCAGTGCTTTGGCGATGTCAATTTGCAGGAAGGCGGTTCCAAATTTTTCATCCAGGTAATAGGCGCGGGCAAGCCCAAGACGCGCCATAAAGGAGCGGTCATCTTCGTCGACGGCATCTTCAAGGTCGCTGACGGCTTCATCGACATTGCCCAACTCAAGGTGAGCCAAGCCGCGGTACACATAGTATTGTCGGAAGCCGTTGCGGCTGAGGTCGGTCATGCGGTCGATGGCGTCGACGGTAAATTCGTATTCACCAAGATAAAAATAGGTCTGCCCGAGTTTGCCGAAGCCGGAGGCGTCTTCGGTTTCAAAGGCAGTGTACACCCGCAGGGATTCCAATGCGCGCTGGTAATCGCCTTTTTCAAGGTACAGGTCGGCGAGCAGTTCGTAGGTGGGCAGGTTGGTGATGTCTACAGCGTAGGATTTCTCGGCATATTCGAGCGCCATGTCGGTATCTTCCTGCGCGAGATAGACGCGGGCGTAGGTCAGGTAGACTTCGGGTGAGCCGGGCAAAAGTTCTTCGGCGGTCTCCAGATCGGCAAGCGCATCTTCGTAGTCGCCGCGGTTGACATAGAAGCGCGCGCGTTCAAGATAGACTTCCCCAAAGAATGGGTCGCGGTCAATGGCTTCTTCGAAGAGAAATTCCGCGTTGAAGCGGGGATTGACAAGCAGGCGCACGCGCGCCAAACCGAGATATGGTGGACCAAAGTTCGGGTCGAGCTTCAGGGCGTCGTTGTAGGCATTGAGGGCGTTGGTTGTCTCGCCTTTGAAGCGATACGCTTCGCCGATGTAGTACATGACGTCCGCCGCTTCCGGTTCAAACTGACGGATCAACTCCATGTTGAGCAGGAAGGTATCCCAATCACCATCTTCATAGGCAGCCTGCGCAATGCGGAACTGATCGACAGCATCGAGCGCACGCGGCGTGTTGACGTATAAGGGGGTCGGGGTGTAGGGAGCGGGAAGATATGCATCGAGCGGGGTTGGTCCGCTGAAGGCTTGGGTGGGACGCGCCGTCGCTCCGAAAAGCGTGGGCGTGGCGGTGAAGGTTGGGGAAGGTCCGGGGGTGTTCGTCTCGGTTGGGCGGATGTTGCTTTGGCGCGGCAGGACAAATCCAAAAATGACGGCGGCACACAACCCGATACCAATGACCACCAACCCGGCAAGGCGGGCGGCAGGATTGCGGGTGAATGCCCGCAGCCCTTTCTCTTTCGGCTTTTCATTCGCGAGTAGAAGGTTCGCTTCCCACGCACGCGGACGGTTAACAGGAAATGGCTGGACGCTGGCGTCGGGCGTCAGCGCTCCGAGCAAGATCAAACCCCGTTTGGCAGTGGCATTTTCAGGGTCCAGTTTGAGCGCGGTTTGCAGACAATAGACCCGTTCCTTTTGCGAATCCATGGCGGCGCTTAACCAGATCCAATAGGTTGCATTGTTCTGGTCGGTTTTGAGCAGGAGCGTGAGCAGTTCTTTGGCGCGCGGTTTATCGCCGCGGCGCAAGGCTTCCACTGCATCTTGAAAGATGGTGTCGTTGTTCTGCTCTTTGAGTTCGCCGGTGGTCATTGCCTGATTTTACCGCCTGTCTCACAATTAAGGTAATCTTCGGGGAGAAGGCGGGCAAGACGAAAACTACTCCATGTTCGGTCAGGTGTCCAATTCGTGAAATTCCTCAACCTGATAAGTAAAAACCAGCAGTTTTGCATCACGCCAGGTATCCGGCTTGACGTTCATTTTGTAACACAGCTGGCTGAGGAATTCTGCGGGGTCGGGAATCTTTTCCCATACCTGCGGCAGGAAGGTGGCGCGCTTCGAACCGTGACGCAAAACAACGCCATCCACATGCGGGCGGAGTTTTTGCAACAGGTCTTCGCTGGAAGAATAGTCCAACGCCTTCGGCGCGGTTAGACGCGAAACTTCGATATGGATGCCGTCCAACTCTTCTTCACGCATCGGTGGGAAGCGCGGATCCTCCAAGGCGGCAGCAATGGCATGTTCACGCACATCTTCCGCCAGTGGCTGATAGGCTTCCAGCGCGCCAATGCAGCCGCGCAATTCACCTTGCACCGTGAGTGTGACAAAGGACGCTCCATTCTCCGTCAGAGTTGGCGTAAGGAAATAGGAGACCATCGGCGGAAGCGGTTTGACTCGTACGGCAGCCTCCAGCGACTCGCGCGCAATGCGAATGAGCGTTTGTTTTTCCCCATCCGTTAAGGGATCCGACATGTTGCCCTCCGAACAAAATAGGTCACATGCGTGACCTATTTGAAATGAGACAGATTCCAATATTCGCGATCGTGATAGACCAGCGGCTCACCGGCATTCAGGCTGCGCGCCGCGACCACCTCTGCAATAAAGAGCATATTCATGCCCGCATCGAAGGTCTCGATGACGCGACAATCCATCCACGCCAGCCCGCCTGCAAGCAACGGCGCACCGGTAACCAGTGTCTCCGTTTGCAGACCAGCAAACCGATCCGAGGCTTCAGGTTCGCGCCCGGCGAACAGATCGGAGATGCGCAGCTGATCGCTGGAGAGGATGGTCAGCCCGAAGGCACGCGACTTTGAGACCAGATCATACGTGCGCGAGCCCTGCCGCAAAGAAATGGTGATCAGCGCCGGTTCCAGCGAAATGGATGTGAATGAATTAACGGTCATACCGTGGCGTTGGTTTTCGTGAACTGCGGTCACAACCGTCACACCAGCAGACCAGGCACGCATGGCAGACCGCAGCGCTTCAGGATCGAGAGTCGTCACAGTGAGGTTCTCCATAGTCATCTTCATCATAATTGCCCCAAATGGGCAAGTCAAGGCGAAATCGCATAGTATTGATTCAATTCCATTGTCATTCCTTACCTTAATCGGCTTTCATTCTCGCATGGTAGACTATTCGCATGTCACCAAGAATTAGAATCATCCTCATCGGGCTGGCAGGCGCCACGCTGCTGGCGATCCTGGTGTACCAAATCCCGGCAGTCAAATCACGCCTTGATTGGCGCATCGATGTGTTTCAAATTTACGTAAAAAACATCATCGACCCCGTTGGTCCCGTGCCAACGGCGCTGCCAGTCACCCCGCAAAGTATCACCCCCACGCCGCAACCAACCCACACGGCAGTGGCTCAAACCCTCCCATCGGTCACCCCCACCGTCACCCTGCCTCCACTCCCGCCGCAGGTTGCCATGTCATCGCCGCCCTACGAAAAGCAAACGCCCAATAACTGCGGTCCCGCCACGCTTTCGATGGCACTTCACATGTACGGCTGGGAAGGCGACCAAACCGACATCTCCGACCTCATCAAACCTGTCACCGGCGACCGCAACGTCAACCCCGAAGAGATGCGTTATTACGTCCGCACACAGGCAGGCTGGCTCAACCTCGAATATCGCGTTGGCGGAAACATCGAACTGCTCAAACGACTGCTCGCGGCAAATTACCCCGTCATCGTCGAAACCGTCACCTCGTTGAATCCTGCCGACGCGCTTGGTCCCAACGACGACCTCTGGGCGGCGCATTATCTCCTGCTCACGGCTTATGACGACACCAAACAGGAATTCACAATTCAAGATTCCTATCACGGTCCCGACCTGACCATCTCTTACGCTCAATTGGAAGAAGAATGGAAGCCCTTCAACAACCTCTACATGGTGATCTACTTCCCGCAGTTCGAGGAAGAGATGAAAAACCTGCTCGCTTCAAACTGGGACCCGAACCAGAATCGCCTTAATGGGCTGGCAGCCACCGAAGCCGCCATCGCCTCTCCCTCCGCCGACGCCTTCGACTGGTTCAACCACGGCAGCAACCTCGCGTACTTCAGCCGATACGACGAATCCGCGCTCGCCTACGACAAGGCACGCGAGATCGGTCTTCCACTGCGGATGTTCCGCTACCAGTTCGGTCCCTTCCTTGCCTACTTCCACTCCGGCAGGAACGATGATCTGCTCGCCCTCACAAATTACGCCCGCGGTGTAACGGAAATGTCCGAAGAAGCCTGGTTGTGGTACGGCTACGGTCTCTATCGCCAGGGAGATTACTCCGGAGCGCTCAAAGCCTGGCAAAAAGCGGATGCCATCAATCCAAACTTTTTCGAAGACCAGGCGCAAAAGGCGATCGATCTGGTGCAGTAACACGCGAAGTGTGAAACATAAAAACGTCAATGAACATTCGAACATTCATCCTCGCTGTTATCTTTCTGCTTACCGCCTGTCAGCCTTCGCCTGAAGAAGTTCCGGCTTTCACCCCCGGTCCGACAATCGTGGTCGAAGACATGCCAACACCAACATCAAGTTCATCAACGGCAATCGTCCCATCCACGCCGGAAACGATAAAGATCTCCCCCGCCGATGGCATGACTCAAATCCTCATCCCGGAGGGTACCTTCTTCATGGGCGGCATGGACGTGTATCGTGAGAACGATGAACTTCCAGTCCGTGAGGTATTGATGCGTACGTTTTGGATGGACCAGGTGGAAGTGACCAATGGCATGTACAACCTGTGTGTGCAATCTGGCGACTGCCGCCCACCCATGCAACTCCGCTCGGATAACCGCAAAGAATATTTTGGCAACCCGGACTTTCAAGATTACCCCGTCGTGTACGTGACCTGGTCTGACGCCAATGCCTACTGCCAATGGGCGGGTCGGCGCCTGCCCACCGAAGCGGAATGGGAACGCGCCGCGCGCGGCGACGACAAGCGCAACTATCCGTGGGGCGATGAACCGCCCAATGAGTACAACTCCAATTCGCAGAACTTCGTAAGCGATACGTCACGTGTCGGGTCGTATGCCGAGGGCGCAAGTCCGTTCGGCATTTTGGATATGGGGGGAAATGTTTGGGAGTGGGTGGCAGACCGCTACCGCCCGGACTATTACAGAAGGTCGCCTGCTGAAAATCCAGCCGGTCCGGCAGAGGATGAGGTTTTCAATTCCATGCGGGTCATCCGCGGCGGCTCGTTTCAGGATGACGGTAATTTTTTACGGCTTGCAAATCGCAACGCAATGGAAGGTCCAAACCTGAAGGCACAGCCCGATGAAGAGACCTATTTTGGGAAAAGTTCCAACAAGGTCGGCTTCCGCTGCGCGATGGATCATTAACACAATCGCCCCGCATCGGCTCGGACGAGTCGCTTGCGGGGCGAAAAAATTTCGGTTGTAAATCAGGTTGCGGGTCGGTATGATGCGGGTTAGTCATCCAAAAAACTATAACCGCCGGGCCAGGTTTTGATGAGCTGCGACTCGCCAACTTCCTCTTCCATTTTTTTTCTCAGACGATAAACGACATTCTTGAGTACGGCAACATCACCTTCGGCTCCCCATACGGTTTCAATGATTTCCTCGGCGGGAAACACGTACCCGGGGCGGCTCATGAGAAGATGCAGCAGGCGAAACTCGAGGTTGGTGAGTTTGATCTCAACCTTGTTCTTGCCGATGGCGGACCGGTGAGAAGGGTCAAGTTGAAGCCGCCCGGTATGGCGAGGTTTCATCGGCTCGCTCCAGCTGCGGCGCGACCAGGCAAGGATCTTCGCAAGAAAGATCGCCGGGCTGACGGGTTTCACCACGCATTCATCTGCGCCGTTTTGATATGCCTCGAGGATTTCGGATTCGTTATGGTACGGCAGGAAGAGCAGGATGGGGCTGGCGCTGCGGGAGCGGAGGTTGCGGCAAAGTTCCATGCGCTGGGCATGGGGAGCATTCAGATCGATGACGATAAGGTCGGGAATCTCTTCTGCCGAGCGTTCCATGGCGCGTTGAAGGGAGGTCTCCAAAATGGCGACAAGCCCTTTCTCGCGGATGATATATCCCCAAATGGGCGCGGTGGCATCCTGATCGCAGACGATGAAAACTCGGGGCGTGCTCTGGGGAGGTAGGGTTTTAGTCATAAGTTTGGTAACAGATTCAGGTGTTTTTCCAATGGCTAACAAAGATGTAAGCCGATTATAGCCCTAAAAGTCTCAAAAAGTCTTATTTTCTAACTGAAATATTACTTTTGGGGGATTAGGAAAAAAGTCCCCCCTCCTTATACTGTGTGTATATCTCAAAGGAGGCTTTGATGAAAAAAATATTACCCATCCTTGCTGTTATAGCGATCTTCGTGTCCGCATGTGGTGCGGGGAACGCTCAGCCCACCGCTATTAGTTTGCCCACTGCCATGCCCAGCAGCACCCCGCCATCGATCAACCCGACGGTAGAAGCCGGAGGCGGAGAAGCAGGTTCTGAACGTGTGTCCTCTGTCGATGGTATGCCGCAGGTTTACATCCCCGAAGGGACCTTCCGCATGGGCGGTATGGATCCCGATGTTCAACGCGATGAAGAACCGGTTCACAACGTAACACTGAAAGGGTACTGGATGGACAAGCTCGAGGTGACCAACGCCATGTATACCCTGTGTGTTCAGGCGGGCGCCTGCGAACTCCCCCAAACCTTCAAGTCGGAGTCCCGCGAGTCTTACTTCAATAACCCCGAATTCAACGACTTCCCCGTCGTTTATGTAACCTGGGCGCAAGCAGACGCCTACTGCACATGGGCAGGACGCCGCCTCCCCACCGAAGCAGAATGGGAACGCGCTGCACGCGGCGATGACTTCCGCACCTACCCGTGGGGAGATGACCGCCCCGATTCGTCACGCGGCAACTTCAACTACTTCGTCGGCGACACCACCCGGGTAGGCAACTTCCCTGCAGGCGCCAGCCCATTCGGAATCCTGGACATGGCTGGAAATGTAGCTGAATGGGTCGCAGACTATTACGATGCCGATTACTACGCCCAGGGCGTAACCGTAAACCCGCCCGGACCCGGTGAACGCTCTGCATACTTCAACCGTGTTGTGCGAGGCGGCACCTTCCAGGATGCTTTCAGGGATATCCGCCTTGCCAATCGTGCCTCCGTCCGCGGCTCGAACCCGAGCGCCAGTGACATTAATTCTGCGGATTATCTGGGTGAGTTTTCGCCGAAGATCGGCTTCCGCTGCGCTTCTGACTAACCCTTGACCTGACCCTCAACATGCCGCCGGAGTTCTCTCTGGCGGCTTTTTTTATTTGACTTGCAAATTTTGCTATGGTATTATGCGAATAAATCAATAGTCCCAACAAGACGCTCTTATCCAGAGAGGCGGAGGGAACGGCCCTGCGATGCCTCGACAACCGGATTTAGTTTGATGGTTAGATAGTTGGGTAGTTAGATAGTTGACCGTTGTCAACGACAAAACTACAAAACTTCGAAACGAAATAACTATATTACGGTGCCAATTCCGACAGGATACGCTGGAAGATGAGAGGGTAACCAAGCCTAGCTCGAATTGCCCTTTCTGCACGTCCGAATGGGCAATTTTTATTTCCAAGGAGAAACAATTCAAATGTCAAATACTTTCATGTCGTCCCCCAAGTTGATGTTCACATCAGAATCGGTTACGGAAGGACACCCCGATAAGATCTGCGATCAGGTCTCCGATGCCGTGCTGGATGCCTGTCTTGAGCAGGACCCGCGCTCGCGCGTCGCCTGTGAAACAGCCGTCAAGACCGGCTATGTGATGCTTCTCGGTGAGATCACCACCAACGCGGTCTTCAACTACGATGAACTCGTCCGCAAAGTTGTCAATGAGATCGGCTACGATGCGAGCGAAAAAGGCTTCGACGGAAACTCGTGCGGTGTGTTGGTTGCCATCGCCAAGCAATCTGGCGACATTGCCATGGGCGTGGACAAGGCGCTCGAAGCCAAGTCTGGTCAGATGACCGAAGCCGAAGTGGAAGCCATCGGCGCGGGTGATCAGGGCATGATGTTCGGGTACGCTTGTAACGAGACCCCCACCCTGATGCCGCTGCCGATCTACCTGGCGCACAAACTCACCCGCCGCCAAAGCGAAGTTCGCAAGAACGGAGCCCTGCCCTGGCTGCGCCCTGATGCGAAGAGCCAGGTCACTATCGAATATTCCTTCGGCAAGCCCAAGCGCATTGACAATGTCCTCATCTCCACCCAACATGCGCCGGAAATCTCGCAGGAAGATATTCGCAAGAACGTCATCGAACACATCATCAACCCTGTTCTGCCCAAGGAATTGGTGGATGCTGATATGAAGATCTACGTCAACCCGACCGGGCGCTTCGTGGTCGGTGGACCGATGGGCGATGCCGGTGTGACCGGACGCAAGATCATCGTCGATACGTACGGCGGCATGGGTCGGCATGGCGGCGGCGCTTTCTCCGGCAAGGACCCGACAAAGGTGGATCGCTCGGCTGCGTATGCCGCGCGCTACGTGGCGAAGAACGTGGTCGCCGCTGGTTTGGCTGATCGTGTCGAAGTTCAGGTTGCCTATGCCATCGGCGTGGCGCATCCGCTTTCAGTGAACGTCGAAACCTTTGGCACCGCCAAGATCGCGGATGAAAAGATCGCTGCGCTCATCAACGAGTACTTTGACCTGCGCCCCGGAGCGATCATCCGTGACCTCGACCTGCGCAAACCGATCTATCGCAAGACGGCTGCCTACGGTCACTTCGGTCGTGATGACATCGAACTCCCCTGGGAACGCACCGACAAGGCTGCGGCTTTGAAAAAGGCTGCCGGGCTGTAATTTGTAATAATCAAAAAGCGCCTCTGAGAAATCAGGGGCGCTTTTTATACTTCATGTATTAAATTACGGCTTTTCCAACCCATGCGCGGACAATAAGGCTTCATCCTCCAAAATATCACAAGTCAAGCCATTTGCCACGATCTGTCCTTCGTCCATCACAATCGTACGCGGGAAAAGTTCTTCGACCAGTCTCATGTCATGGGTGGAAACGAGCATGGTGATTGGTAAATCGCGCAATAAATTGATCAACGTCCGCCGCGCGCGCGGGTCGAGCCCTGCCGATGGCTCATCCAACACCAGTAGGCTGGGATTCATCGAAAGCACCGTCGCAATCGCAATGCGTTTCTTCTCCCCCACACTTAAGTGATGCGAAAGACGGTCGCGATAGGCGGACATGCGAACCGCTTCCAGCGCAGAATCCACTCGCGCCTTCACCTCCGACTCCGACAGTCCCATATGAAGCGGACCGAACGCCACATCTTCAAACACGGTCGGCGAAAAAAGTTGGTCATCCGGGTTTTGGAAGACGAGTCCCACCATCGCACGAATGGCAGGCAGATTGTCGCGGGTAAGGCGCTTTCCGGCAACGTCGATCAAGCCATGTCCGTTCAAAATCCCATTCAAATGCAACATCAACGTGGATTTGCCCGCGCCGTTCGGTCCAACCAAAGCCACTTTGTCACCCTGGCATAATGTGAACGAAATGCCTTTCAACGCCACATGACCGTCAGGGTATGCGAACTGCAAATCATTTACAGATAAAACTTCACCGTCACATTCAGGCGGAACGAAACTGCTTTTCAAATGAGTAACCGGCATTACAACCTTCCAAGGACTTGCATAAGAAAGATAACGGCAATCGCAAACGCGGTTGCATAATAGTCGCCTGACCTCATCTCATGCGGATTCAACGTATAAAGATGACCAGCGTACCCACGAGCCACCATCGCATTGTAGATGCGGTCACTGCGTTCATAACTGCGCAGGAAGAGTTGACCCGCCATATTCCCAGCCACTTTTGCACGCCACACCACGCCTCCACCAGACCTCGAGCCGGGTGCCGCTGCCGAACGCGCCTGCCTCGCCCGCAGCAGACGAAAGACCTCATCCGTCAACACGAATAAGTAACGATAGAGAAAGGCAATGATGGTGGTGAGGATTGCCGGAACACGCAAATGCTCCAACGCATGGACAAGGTCTGGAAAGCGCGTCACTGCCACCAACAGGATCGCCATTTGCACCGAAAGCCAGGCGCGGATGAGAATGCTCACAAAACGAAGCAACCCGGCATCTGTGATGGTGAAATCCCACATGAGAAAGTGGAATGTGGTCAGTGGTTTTCCGGGAATGGAGAACAAGACCGTGATCGCAATTAACGCAAACGGCAGCGCAATGATCGAACGTTTAAACGTATAACCGATCCCCAACTTTGAAAGCAGGTTGGAGGCAACGACGAACACCCATGCCGCAACAAAAGCCAGCCATGAGCCATCTGGCAGCAAGGCATTGGAAACGATGAACAGCACTGTCACGACCACTTTCACCCGTGGGTCGAGGCGATGGAGAAAACTTTCCTTTTCGTGATAACGGTCAAATGCGTCGAAATGCATAGGGTTTATGTGATGCGTAATCTGCAAGAAACAGATTACGCATCATCGTTGCATCTTACGATTTTGCCTTCATCCCGCGTCCAACCAACACGATGATCGCGCCAACAACAATCGCGCCGATCACGCCTGCGACGATGGTGGAAAGCGCCGTCTCACCGAGGAAGGGAACTGTGTAATCTGGAATGATCTCATAGGGCGCATCCAAGCCAGTGCCGATGAAGCCCATATCAATGGCGACACGCTCCAACCCGTCGGGGTCTCCAGAGGCGAACGGTGAAATCAAAACCACCAGCAGGGCGATGATCCCGCCGACATAGACCCAGTTGCGGCTGGCTTTCGCGGATTCAGACCCCTCCCCCAGCAGGTCGGGACGCGTCTGCATGATGAACCCGACAGCAAACACAGTGATCAGCGCCTCACCAATTCCGATCAGCGCATGAACGCCCATCATGGCAGGGATGACAATTCCCAGTTGCGAGGTGCCGCTCAACCACAATTGCATGGAGGTCAGCAATGCGCCCGCCATCACCGAGAGCCACGCGGCGAACCCGATCATACCGAGTTTCACACCCCTGGACTGTCCGATCACTGAGCGATACAAACCGTATCCAATCGCGGCGGTGACCAAGCCCATATTGAGGATGTTCGCGCCCATCACGAGCAGACCACCATCCTGGAAGAGCAGCGCCTGCACGGCAATAACGGCGGTCATCACCAACATACCCGCCCACGGACCAAGCACAATTGCCGCGAGCGCACCACCCAGCATGTGACCGGACGTTCCACCCGCCACAGGGAAGTTGATCATCTGCGCGGCAAAAATGAACGCCGCCATTACGCCCATCAGCGGGATCTGTTTTTCACCGAGCGATTGATTGGTTTTGGAGATGGCAAAGCCAAGCGTTACAATGGTGATCAGCCAACATATGAGGGACACAATAAGATTTAGGAATCCATCGGGGATGTGAAGAGGGGTAGGTGCATACAACATTTCTATTCTCCTTTTTGACAATCTGGACACAAACCAATAAACGTAACATGGCTATCCGTCAGGCGGTAGCCGCTCTCAGACTCTAATTGGCGATAAAGGGTTTTAAGCAAATCGTGCCGTACCTCCATTTCATGACCACAAATCCTGCATTTCAGATGATGATGTTCATGCCCGGCGATCTCATAGACGAGATGCCCACTCCCCATGTACGCGGGACGCGCCAACCCGTTCTCTGTAAGGAATTCAAGCGTACGGTACACCGTTGTCTCGGTCAGACCGGGTAATTCCACGCAGGCCTGCTGATACACCTCGGAGGGAGAAAGATGCTTCCCTGAGTGATGAAGCACATGCAAAATAGCAAGGCGCTGTGGCGTCATACGGTATCCGCGTGCGCGGAGTTGGAGGGCATAAGGTTGGGCACAAGACATGGGAATTCTTATTGCAACTTTTTACAATAGTATAGAATACAGAGTAGCACAACCACGGATTTCTTACATTAAGAAACCCAAGTTCCCACCTGCACGGATTACGTCTTAATATTTAACGCAAAGTCGCAAGAGTACAAATCTTGGCGTCTTAGTACTTTTGCTTTAAAAATCCCGACCGACCGAGCCAAAACATGAAAGAAAGCAACTTAGGTTACGAAAGACAAAAGACCGTGGATAATTCACCACTCATTCACGGCGAAAAGGATGAAGAACTACGGTTCCCACTCGTAGTGAGCGAGTGCCACCAGATAGTATTTTCCATCGACCAGAGTCATACCTGCACCCCATGTCTGCCAGTCCATATTCCCAAACTGTTCCGTACCCGGAAAATGGATGGAATAGTACGGCGTGTTTGGCGAAATCCATTCCGGGACATAGGTCACACCGCCGATCTTGAGGGCGTTACAAGTGACAACGGTATTCGGCGTAAACACCGTTTGCAATGAAGGCAGGATGACCTCCTGAAACGAACCAATGACCGGCGCGCCGCTGCCCGCGCCCAAACCCCACTCTGCCTGATAGGTGGTCTCGAAGACGAATTTTGCATGTTCCACGTCATAGTTAATGACATTGCCATTACGGATATAGATCACATCCATGCCATCAGCCGGGGAGATGAGGGAAGCCAACAGCACCCCATCTTTCATTTGAACCGCCGTCTGCAAGGATTGGATCACTTCCCGTGGGCGTGGGTCATCGCAAAAGGTTGGCGGAGAGAGAGGAGTTAAGGTTCCGGTTGTGACTGACGTCGGTGGAGGCGTATCCGCTGGCAGGGCGGTGGGAGGCGGAGGTGCATCCACAGGCGGAGAGCAGGCAGGAAGGATCAGCAACGTCAGAATCAGAAGGAATTTTCTCATCTCATCCTCCATCAAAAAAACTGGCGGAAATCTCCGCCAGTTCATTGTACTATTTTGCGTTTGCGTCTTCCGCCATCTTAGCAGCGATGCGCTTGATCACTTCTGCAACACCCCCAACAGGATTCGTGAGTGTCGCAACTGCCACCTCCACAATTTCGGGTGCCATGCGTTTGATGTTGCGCAGACGCCGTGCAATGAAGGTCTCGTCGGGCTGTGGTTCTTCGAGCGCGGTCTGAACCTCCTGCAGCTCGGCTTTGACATCCTCTTTTTCAGAAGGCGTCAGGTTCGGTTGACTCTCCACCGCCTCGAAAATAACCTTGAAAAGCGGGGCGATCTGGGCGACCTGGTTACTGACAACATTGTTATCGCCCACCACAATGTTACTGCGATCCACATTTCCGCCGATGACAACACTGCCATCTCCGGCACTGACACCATTCTTCTTTTTTGACGCCATGCTGCCTCCTATTTATCTTTGGGTGCGATCACGATACGAAAACCGAGATCATCTTTGAACCACAGCGGAATGGACCAGTTGCAGAACGATGAACGCGCAAACCACTGATAACCGATCCACGAACCACCGCGCACGATGCGGTACTTTCGATCCTCATCATACCATGTGCGCGTCCATTCCCAAACGTTTCCGCTCATATCCCATGCGCCTTCCGGGCTGACACCCTGCGGGAAGGTACAGACTGCCGTCGTGCCGCCCAAGCCCGAGCCGGTGGCTTCGCTATCCCAGGTGTTGGCAGCGGATTTATCAAACCCTTCACCCCAGGGATACTCGCGCCCGTCGGTCCCGCGCGAAGCGCGTTCCCACTCATCATCACGCGGCAGGCGAATGACATATCCCTCCGGCACGGCGACGATCTTTTTTGCCAGCCAGTTGCAATAGGCTTCAGCTTCAAAAAAACACACCCCCACCACCGGCACAATGGGATTGCTCAATTCGATGTTATGCCAATAATATGGCACATTGCGTTTCGCCAACGGACGATGTTCCAGCCAGTCACGTTCCACATCCTGAAGCGTGCGCGAGTCATATTTTCCGGTGCGCCATTCCCACCCCAAATCACTCCAATATTCGCGAACCTGATAGCCATCTTCTTTGACGAAACGCGCATACTGGATATTGGTGACCGGGTAGCGTGCCATGAAATACATGTAGGCGATCTCACGCGCTTCTTTCTTAACCCCAGCCTGATACTCACCAGCAGGCACTTCTACAAACCGATCCAGGTCTCCGGGCCGCCAACCGAGGCGTCCCAGCAACAAACCGGCGTGACGTCTCAATTCCGGGCGGATGCTGCCATCTTGCATGGTCTCGTTCAACGCAGAAATAACCCGATCCTTACTGGCTGGCGGAACACCGCCGGGCCAGGTATCCAACACGGCATCGCCGGCAAGGATGACCGCCTCGCCAGATGGACCCGGCTTTCCCTCCACCAGCGCTACCACAACTTCGCCTGCGATCTTCGGCAGTTGCTGACGAATCCCAAGATAGCCAATGGTCAACAGCGTCACTTCGCGCCAGGCTTGTTCGCCCACATGGCGGGACAAGGTATCGATGATCGGCTGGGAATTACCCTGCCCCAATAGAGCCAGCGCCACAGCGGCGAGATATTCTTCAAAGGTCAGGTGAATGAAGCCGTATTCGCCCGGTCCGCGTTCGAGCAGCAGGGCGGCGTGTTCGCGCACATCCTGCATGAATTGGCGCGCCGCCTGGTGCGGCGATGAATCACCACGCTCGAGAAAGAGTTCCTCCAATTTACGGCGCATGTCTTCACGTCCCACCAAGCCCACACCGGGGCTGATCTCATGCATCCACAAGGCGAGCGGGGCGAGAATGCGCACGGTCTGGATCTCGTCGATGTCGCGTCCGGGGGCGCGTCCGCTTAGGCTGCGGGCACGGTTCCAGGTGGAAAGCAGCGTGTTGACATACTGGTCATACAATTGCACACGCCGCTCTGGCAGGGAAACACCCTGTCGCTTCATCAGGGCAAGGATGGTCAACAACAGCGGCGTAGACGCCAGTTGGCGCACACCGGGATTATGGTTGATGGCATCAGACAACTCGCGTCGTTCGGTTTCTGCATCGGCATTGGCGATGGCAGTATTGCCCTGCGCCTGCTTCTCCAGGGCGGTCGTCCAGTGTGTGATGAATTCTTCGATCTCGTCATCTTCGAAATCTACGATGGTGCATTCGACCAGATCTTCGGCGGAAGGGCGAACGGCGCGATAGCCAACCACACGGCTGGTGAGCACAAATTTATTGCCCTGCCGGCGATGGAAGGCGTAGAAGTCCATCACCCGCTCGACGACCGTGTTACGCATGTTCAAATCGCGCACCTCGTCGAGCCCATCCAACAGGATCAGGGTGCGGCCGGCTTTCAACGCCTCGCTCAGCATATCGCTGACGGGCAGGTCTGCGCCGATTCCTTCAAAGTATTCGGCGATGAAATCGTCCAGTGGAATGTCACGGGATTGCAAAGCATTGGCAAATGCTGCCAGCGGCAGCAGGATGGGCAGGTAATCATCCAGACCAATCTTTTGTCCCTGACCATGCGCCAGCCGCAAGGCAAGATATTTGACAAAAGTGGTCTTGCCCGCGCCGGGGTCACCCAGTACGATCATGCCCGAATGTTTTCTCAACACGTCCAAAAGCGGGACTGGTTCTCCAAAATGCAAAACTTCCTGCTCATGGTCGGTGATGTCGCGCCCGGCAAGGCTCAGGTCACGTTTCCAGGTGTCGCCCTCGGGCAGTTCCATGCGTGCCTTGAGCGGCACATACAGGTCGAGCAGTTTTAGCCGCAACGGAACACGGTCGGCAACCCCCATGCCCTTAAGGCTGAGGTAATAATGGCGGTCTGTCAGATAGGCGAGATACGCTGCGGTCGCTTCACGCAGCGTTTCGGGAGCAATCGAAGGCTTGAGGTCCCGCCAGAAGCGGTTTGCGAGCACGATCGTCTGTCCGTGGATGATGGCGCTATCGGTCACCGATCCGCCGACGGCAATGCTCTGGTCACCCGCCTGAATTTCTGATTGGGCGGGTTGAGTTGGTTTGGGTGTGCGCTTTGAAGTCTTTTTTTCGGACATGCCCAGCCTCTTTGTGTTGAAATCAGTATACAATAATTCAAAGCGGGGCGGGCTTACCAAATTGAAAGGTTAAAGAAAAAAACCGCCAAATCTGGCGGTTGAGGCGGGAAATCGACCGGGTTATGCCGGTTCGCCAAACAGGATGACGACCATATGCTGGTTGAGGAACTTGGGTTTGGAATCCTCGTCCGATGCGACTTGCCCAAGGGTATATCCGCCAGCAATGGGGATGTTTTCTCCCAGAATTTCCTGCACAGCGGCAATTTCGATACCTGGGTTGGCTTTGAGAAGCATCTGCCAGGCGACATCCACAAGGACGAGCGCAAGTACGGGTTTGGCATTTCCGAGTTGGCGCAATGCCTGTTGGGCGGCGTTCCGGGCGGCGTTTTCACAGGCGGCACGGCTGCCCACCAACAGGTAAGCGTCGATGCCATCACGGATGATCGCATTCATGCGGAAACTGCCGTCGGCTTCCACGCGGATCGGGGCGCGCACCACCAACCCTTCTCCCTGCTCCACGCCCAGCGGATATAAACGCGCCAGATAACTGAGCGGCGGGAACGCCCAATCGCGAGCCGGGTAGCCGAACAAGCCCGAATAGGTTTCAGAGGTGGGGCGTCCGTCCAGCGTGCGCAGCCAGAACCCACGCGCACGCGTCACGCGGAACTGATTGCCGACCGGCTTCCAGCCATGATCATACCCCACGCCCAAGGTCAAGTTTCCGCGCAGGAAAGAAGCGACCAATCCGCCTGTGCCGGTCTGGCTGCCTGCGACCTGATAGGTATTGCCGGTGTGCAAATCTCCGCTGGAAAGTCCGCCCACCACCTGGATGCCGGATGAGATGTTGTTGCAAAATTGCTCGGCATCGCCATTGAAGCCGTCTGCAAAGAACAGGATGGATTGCCGCTCCACCCGCGCCGCAGCATGTTCCTCGACTTTGGAAGCGGTCTCACGCCCCGACTGGGCATAGCCGGGCAGCCAGAGCATATCCGATTGGAAGTCACCGCTCAACATGGCGATCACGACCGAATGCGGGTGCATGCCATCGCGTGTGAGGCTCGCCGGAGAACTAAAGCCGATCATCGGTGTATCTCCAAGCAGGCTCGAAACGCCGTTCAACACTTCACGCGGCTGGTATTGATGTGAGGCGATCACCACGGCAAAGCCGGGAGCGGACGAACCCAGGCGGTTCAATGCCTGATGAGCCGCTTGCAGCCCTGCTTCGCGCCCATTGAGCGCCTGCGCCTTTCCCACGGATGCGACCAATGCCATCGTTCCTCGCTATCCTTCCGCCACCGGGACGGTGAAATGGAAGGTTGTCCCCTGACGGTATTCGCTCTCGAACCAGATCCTGCCGCCTTGCATTTCCACCAGGCTTTTGGTGATGTTCAACCCCAAGCCGGTGCCTGGCACTTCGCGCGCCTTCGGGTCTTCGGAACGGAAGAATTTCTGAAAGATCTTTTGCTGATCTTCGAGCGTCATGCCGATACCGCTATCCTTCACCCACAAGTGGATGACTCGCGGCGCGCCATCGGGATCCCATTGATTTGCACTTTCTTCCACGCCCACTTGAATGGTGCCGCCCTCCGGCGTGTATTTGAACGCGTTGCTGACCAGATTGGTGAGTACCTGTCCCACGCGAATGCGGTCTGCCCACATGGGCGGGAGGGTATTGGGGGCTTTCAGTTCGAGCACCTGTTTTTTATCTTCGATCTGACGGGTAAAGCCGCGCACCACTTCGTCGATCAGATCGGGAACGTCTGTGGCTTTGTATTCGAGGCGCAGGCGTCCCGCTTCGATCTTGGAATTGTCGTTGAGATCGGAGACGAGGGTGGACATGCGCTCGACGTTGGATTTGATGGTTTGCAGGAAGTTCCCCTGCATTTCGTTGACCTGCCCCACGGCACCGCCCGCCAGCAACTCGGTGTAGCCTTTGATGGAGGTCATCGGGTTTTTCAACTCATGCGCCACGAACGAGACAAAGTCGCTTTTTGCCAGGTTGGCGCGCTGTACTTCGTCGTACAGCTGCGCGTTTGAGATGGCGATGGCGGCATGGTCGGTCAGACGGGTGAGGAAGTCAATATCCACTTGCGTATCGCTCATGCTCTCCAGATACAGCAGGCCGATGACGGTTGTTTCGCGGCGGATGGGAATCACCATCTGGTTGTGGGAAGCAACGAGCAGTTTGCTCTTTGAGGCTTCCGCCACATCCTGCTGCGGAAGCCCGGTCTCAACCGCCCGCAACATGGACGGCAATTCGATCTTCATCATCATTTCGGGCAGGTCCTGAATCTGTTCGTCCAAGCCCTGATGCGCCATGACGCGCAATTTTTCATCCGCAAGGATACCGATCAACCCCGCGCCCGCGCCGGATTGCCGCAATGCCCAGTCGAGGGTGATGCGCATGGCACGATCCATTTCGAGGCTGGCGTTCAATTCACGGTCAATGCGCTGCATGACCGAAAGTTCCTCCACGCGTTCCGCCAGTTCCTGGTCGGTCAAGGTATAGAGGCGGGCATTTTCGATCGCCACCGCCGCCTGCCCGGCGAACGCGTTCAGGAGGGTCTCGTCATTCTGCACGAAGGGCAGACCGTCGCGACGGTTGATGACTTCGATCACACCGATGATGCGGTCCTTTACTTGCAGCGGAACCGCCATCAAAGAGCGGCTGACAAAGCCGGTTTGCATGTCGATGCCTTTGAAGCGCGACAAGGAATTTTGGTCTTCGTTCTCGATCACCGGACCGCGCGTCTGCACGGCGCGACCGACTATGCCGGTTCCCGGGGCGAGGCGTTTACCGATCAGGTTGGACGCCACGGGACCGACCGTCACCTGAAAGACAAGTTCGTCTGTCTGTTCATCCACGAGGAAGAGGCTTCCCGCTTCACAATTCAAAATACCGACTGCGTTCTCAAGGATGTTTTGCAGCAGCGGGTTCAGTTCCAGCGTGGAGGTCAGCTGGCGGGTGATCTCGTTCAAGGTGGACAGCTGATGCGCGCGTTGTTCCGTTTCTTCGAGCAGGCGCGCTTTGACAATGGCACCGGCGGTCTGGTCGGCAATGGCTTGCAACAGTTCCAGCTGTCCGCGGGTGTAGGTGATCGAGCCATCGCGGCTGCCAATGCTGAGCGCGCCGATGGTCTCAGCCGCCGCATTGAGCGGGACGCCCATCCAAGCAAAGGCGTTTTCCAATGCCGGGGTATTGCCACGCGCCTGACACTCACGGATGTAATCCTGCGTCATGATCGGACGGCTCTTGCGGATCACTTCGGGACCGAGCCCCGTCTTTGCTGAAAAAGGCTGGTTCTCCCGTTCGGGGATGCGTTCATTGTTTTCAAGACAAAAGCCGTAATAGTAGTAATCGCTGTCTTTGTTATACAGGGTGATGTGAAAGTGGGAAGTGGGAATGATCTGCGCGGTTTGGGCGTAGATCAATTCAAGCACATCGTCAAAGGTCAATGTAACGTTGACACCTTTGGAGACGCGCGTCAACGCATTCATTTCCTGGATGCGGCGCTCGAGGTGCGAAACGGTCTGCACGCGCTCAATGGCGATGGACGCCTGGTCACAGATGTTTTCGAGAAAACGCAGGTCTTGCGGTGTGTATGCCTGCCCGGTCAACCGGGACCCTAACGCCAGCCAGCCATTGGGGCGTTCCTTCCCCGGGAGGACAATGAACAGACGCGCGCCCAGCAATGCCAGGCGGGATTGCTCTGGAGATAATGCGTCTGGCAGCGCGCTGTTGTTATCGAGATAGAGGGGTAACTTTTCCTGTTCAAAGTATCGCGCCAACGGGCTTGACGACGTGAAGCGAATATCGCTGGTGGGGCGGCGGTCATCGCCGGGGAGGGCGGAGTAAAAGTCGTTGAGGGAGTCGTAGGTATAGATGTGGATCCGGCTCGGGGTCAGGGTGGAAGCGATCTGGTCGCGCATGGTCGCGCCGATGTTGGAAAGATCCAGGGTAGTGGTCAGCTTGTGGGTGAAATCCTCCAGCTGTTCTGCAAAAACGCGCGAGCCGCGGAAGAAAAGAGTATCGACCAGGTTCTGCAGGCGTGTGCGCAGCGGCTCCAGAAATATGGCGATCAGGAAAAGAACCACGCCCACCAAAAACGGATTATTCGCCGGGAGGGCATTACCAAAGACCATCCCCGCCCCTGCAGTAAGCAAGGCATATCCGACCGCCACAAACACGGTCAACAAGGCATACATGATTCCGCGACGCACAAGATCATCGGTGCGGAGGAAACGGAAGCGTAAAATAGTGTAGCCGATCACGATCGGGAACAATGCCAGTGGCAGGAAAAGGTATGGGGAAAAATTGGTCGGGCGGATAAATCCAAACCCCAGCCAAACCGCAATGGGAACGAAGGCAAAGATCGTGCCGATCAGGATGGTGCGAGATTGCGTTTTGATGACAGGAGATTGGGCATACAGCGCATGATAGAGATTCATGCCAATATAGAAAACTACCCCGACAGCGATAAACCCGTAGATGATCTGCCAATTGGCGATGTATGCCGCCGGTCTCTCAAAGTTGAAGAGGTTGGGCAGGGTGACGAAAACAAGCAACAGACCAAGAACCACACCCACCCAACGCAAATACGGACGATTGATGATGCCACGCGGCTCCAGAGGGAAGACCAATGCCAGGTTGATCAATGCTCCACCCGCCAGACCGCAGGCAAACGTCCAAAAGATCGTAAATTCGTGCGACGTGATCAGGTTGAAATAAGCACCCGTAACAATGGCAAGCGAGGATGTGAAGAGCGAAAAGGCGCGTCCCGCCGGTTCGCTGCGGCGAAACCCGAAGATCCATAAACTAACGGCGAGAAAAATCCCGCCAAGCAATGATGGTACAAAAAAGTAAACGTTGCGGCTGCTCTCAGGGAACTGATACAAAATAATATCGTGTGTACGCTCCCTGCCATCCTTCCCAAGAACGGTCACGGTGACGGATTCCCCCGGAAAGCGCTCCCACAGAATATTGCGGACTTCCGCCGCACTTCGGATGGGCACCCCGTTGATGGCGGTCATCTGCTCGCCCACTTCCACCCGTTCGTACAAAGCCCAGGCAGGATCCGATTCTGCCGGTCCCGTCCCGTTGAAGACCAGCGTATGTTCATAGAATGCGCCCAGGAATGGCTGCTGGAACCAACGGTTTGCAAAGAACAGGGAGAACAGGAATAGAAACGCCGCCATCACCTGATATGCAAATACAACCCACTGGAGTACCTGGTTGATCAGGATGCCATAGCGCTGAAAACCTGTTTGGGTGCGCTGTACGCCTTGTGCCACCATGGCAGGAATTTTACTCCACAACCCCACCCGAGGTATATGGTACTTTCATGACAAAGCCGTAAGGTGGGACAAAACCCGCCTCTTTCGGGACGTTGAGCGGGCTCCATCCCCCAAAAATTCCCCGCCCCGGAAGGAAATCACTGCCGGACCAGTTCCTCATAAACAGACTCGGGAATATCCGGTACATGATAAATGTATACATACTCCAATCCATCAATTACGATGGTCTTTTCCGGAATAACGTCTTCCAATACGCCTAATATTTTTTCCGTCTCCGGCTGCCTCTCGCGCACAATGGGATACAACACGAGATAATCCGAACTGCGGGTTTCCTCCGCGATCTGTTCGAACGATTCATCAAACAGATGCACGCGCTTGAAAACCAGCGTTTCCCCGGGGAAGAAATAGGAGAACGTCCCCATCCCGGTATACACATAGGCACGCAGTTCACTCGCATCGGGCTTTTGCGCCAGATAGTCTGCCGCTTCAGAATACCCTTCTCCATAGCCATACGTGGCGGGGACAGCTGCAAAGGGCTGCTTGTAAGTGAAATAATACGGCGCATACGGAAGCCCAAAACCGATCTGACCAAGGACCAAGACAACCCATGCCAGCACAGGTGTATACGAGTTTGCCATCCATTTCCAATGCCGCTGCATCCATAACAGGGCAGCCCCCCACCCCACACCCGCGATCATATCGAATGCGACAAATGAATTCATGATGTAATGCGCGTGGTTTCGTCCCTGTGCAATGCCGAACATCAAGATAAATAACGTTCCCAGCAGCGCCAGATACCCGATCAGTGATCGGGCTTTTTCGGGAATTTGCCCTTTATCTGTCTTGAATAAGGAAACGGCAGCAAAGATCATCCCAAGCCAGGTGATGAAGGTCGTACCTGATGCCCAATAACGGAGGTAAAGCAGAATGCCATCCCAGCGTTTCACTACACTGAAAGCAGCGGGGTCCAGTTCTTCGGTCACATCGAGGCGCGCACCCTGAAAAGCGTAACTAAAGGCGTTGCCATACACCTCGCCGAGCATCCTGCCGGGATCCACCCACATGCCGGGCCAGAGCACAAAATAAGTCACAGCCGCCGCGCCAAACCAAATGGCGAAGATGCGTACTGCGTCCATGAATCTTGATGCGAAGGTCTTTTCATCCCGTTTGAACAGACCGAACAGTAGCATCAAACCCACCACCCCCAGCAGCGCAACGGATGTGGATTTGGTCAACTGAGCCAGCCCGAAAAAAATGCCGGAGAGAATCAGATAAAACAATTTACGGTCTTTATGCAGGTAGTGATGAATTCCGAGGAGGGAGACCAACACGAACATTGCGCCCATGCTCTCCATGTTGAGCAGGCGCGAATGACCGAGAAAGAACGGAGATATGCCTGCCAGCGCAACTGAAATAAAAGCTATGTTCTCGCCGACAAGCAGGCTAAGAAGAAGAAATGCGATGATCGCCAAAATTGCCAGCACACCCGCCTGGATGTAACGGCTGTAACGGACAAGGTCCAATGTCTCCTTGCCATTCTCGCGCAGGAATTCTTCGAAAAACGGCTTGCGCTGGTCAAAGAAACCCTGACCCAATCCGCGATATTCGGGAAAATAAAAATGCATCGCCGTTGAGATGATCCACATGTTGGTCACGCCGGGGTGGTATTCAAAGTAGGTGTTCTCGAACTCTCTATGTGCGACCGCATAGTAGAAGTTCGAACTGGAGATCACCCACCACGGCTCATCGATATTGACGGCGCGGTCGATGTTGATCAACCTGGAAGGCAGGGTCAGGACGAGCAGGAGCAGGGCAAGCCAGAGTTTGCTTCGTGTGATGTCGAGGAACTTTATCATTTTAGATTCGCCAACGCTTCGTAGATTTCCGGTCCGAGATCGTCCACTTTGTAAATGCGGACATATTCATATCCGTTCAACCAGATGACATGGAACGGCTCTGCCTTTGACATGGCATTGATAAAATTTTGGTGGTGCGCCAGCTGACCTTGATTGGCATAATACACGATCAGATATTCGGAGGCACGCAGATTGTTCAACAAGTCTTCGGTATGTTCGCCGTCCGAGTAATATGGACGATAGCTAATGGTTGGACCGGGATAGTAGTAAGACACACATCCGCGACCGTAATAGGAAAATACCGTTGCGGTATCTGCATCGGGCAAATCCGCGAGATACTGCGCGGCGCGTTCCAAGCCTTCGCAATAGGGGAAGTGCGGGAACTCGTTAAACCATCCTGCCGCATACAGAAGGGGATTTCGGTAGGTGAAGTAGTATGGGAAGTTTGTCAGCGCGCTTCCCGCCTGCGCAAAAATCACCAATGACAGAATGGCAACCTGCCCGGTTTGGCGAAACGATGGGAGGCGGTTGACAAGCCATTGGATGGCATGAAACCAGCCCAGCCCCGCCAGCAGGTTCAAAGAGATGTAGCTTGAAAGGATGTAATGCGGTGAGTTGCGTCCCTGCGCGATGCCGATCAACAAGATGAAGGCAACGGCATTGGTCAACAAAAGGGTAAAGAAAAGCCTATTACGAGGGGCGGTTTCCGGGTCGCGGGTGAACGGAAGCGCAAAGCTCAACAAAGATCCAAGCCATGTGAGGGGTGTTGTCCGATAAAGCAATATCTTTATGATCTCCCAAATATCCGCCAACCGGGTATTCAGGCTGAATTGCGAGACGTCCAATTCCTCGGTGACGGTGAGGCGCGCACCCTGAAAAGCGTAGCTAAAAGCATTGCCATACACTTCATAGAGCATCTTCCCCGGCGCCACCCACATGCCGGGCCAGAAAACAAAATAGGTCACAACAAGAACTGTAAACCAGATGCCCAATGTTCTCAACGCATTCAGAAAACCCTTCCCCCATCCACTCCCGCGCTCCTGAACGATCTGCCACAACAACATCACGCCAACAGCGGCGAGTATGGCGATCGCGGATGATTTCGATAATTGGGCAAATCCTGCCGCCGCACCAGATAGAAGCAAAAAAAACAGTTTTGCGTCTTTAAAAAGATACACCCCAAACGCCATGAGCGAGATCATCACAAATAGCGAGACCATGCCTTCGTGATTCATCAGCCGATGCTGACTCAAATAAAATGGGTCGAACATGGCAAATGCCAAGGCAAAGACCGCCGCCCACTGCGGCAGGAATTTCCTCAACAGATAAAATAGAACCAGGAATAGAACCAGCAGAACAAAAATCTGGATGATACGCGAGTAGATCAGCAGCATCAGCGGGTCTTTGCCATACTCAGCCATGAACGGATCGAGCAGACCTTTTTCATAATCGAGATAGCCCTGTCCCAACCCGCGATATTCGGGGAAGTAAAGGAACATGGCAAAGGCAATGAGCGTCATGGTCGTGACAGCAGGCTGATACTCATAAACGGTATTCTCAAATTCCCGCTGCCCCAAGGCATAGTAAAAGTTTGCCCCCATGCTCAACCAATGCGGCTCATCAAGCGTGACAAACGAGTCGATTTTGGCAAGGCGGGGAGCCAAAAACACGGCAGTCAATACGAGATAAAGCAATATATTCGATACGTTTTTCCGTTGCATAAAGCGGATTATACCCGCGGGATGGGTGATGGGTTGGATCGGCTTACAGTCCGTGCTGAATGGCGATCACCGCCGCCTGCGTCCTGTCTGATACCCCCAGCTTTTCCAAAATTGCGCTGACGTGGTTCCGCACCGTGCCTTCGGAGAGATGCAGGGTCCCGGCAATATCGGTATTGGTCATTCCTTTGGCGAGCAGACGTAACACATCCAGTTCGCGCTCGGTAAGTTTACCTTCCAAAATGGACGCGGGTTGGGTTTGGTTGCTGGCAACTTGATTGAGTAATTTTCCCGCCACTGCCGGGTCGACGAAGGATCTACCATCCACAGTGCCGCGAATGGCTTCGATGATCTTTTGGCGCGGGGTGTCTTTGAGCAAGTAGCCGGACGCTCCCGCGCGGATGGCATCGAAGACCCATTCGTCATCGTCGTAGGTGGTCAATACAAGAATCTTGATGCTGGGGAATTTTTTCCGGATCTCGCGTGTGGCTTCAATGCCGTTCATGCCCGGCATTTTCAAGTCCATCAGGATGAGGTCTGGCTGGGTTTTTGCGGCGAGTTCCACCGCTTCGAATCCGTCTTGAGCCGAGCCAACCACCTGGAAATCTTTCTCCAACTGGAGCAGCATTTCCATGCCGTCGCGGATGACCGCCTGATCGTCACAGAGGAGGATTTTCATATCGTCAGCACCACCTTGGTGCCTTTTCCCTTTTCGCTTTCGATCTTCAGCTGCCCGCCAGAAAGTTTGGCGCGTTCGCGCATCCCCACCAGACCGAAATGGCCAGTGGATATATTGGACTTCATATCGAAGCCTATGCCGTCATCCTGGATGACAAGCGTGGCGTGTCCAATGTGGGAAAGATGGACGCTGAACTTCTTCGCCTGGGAATGCTTGGTGATATTTTCTATCGCCTCCTGCGTGACCCGGAAGATGGTCTGTTCCACGTCTGGGCTGAGAGAAGGCATGGGGTCTTGCAGACCAAGTTCCAGGTCCAGATGGAAGCGTGAGGCGGCAGACTCGGCAACTTTTTGGACGGCGAGCCGCAGTCCCATATCCTCCAAGTCTGATGAACGCAAGGCTCGCAATGCGCGGCGGGTATCGTCGATCCCTTTGCGAGTGGACTCGAGCGATTTATCTATCAGGTCGCGGGTTTGTTCGCGGTCGATGTCAAAGTAGGCTTTGGCAGCTTCGAGTGAAACGGACAACGCCGTGAGCGAATGCGCAAGCGTGTCGTGCAATTCGCGGGCGAGACGGTTGCGTTCGCGGCTGACCGCAAGCTGCTCCAACGTGGATGCGTAATGCGTGAGATTGGCATTTGCTGCACGAAGCGACTCTTGTTGTTCACGCAGGCGGGTGACCAGTACGTGGATGAAGAAACCAACAGCAAGAAAACTGATGGTGCGGATAATGGCAATGAACATATACACCGCTATGTTGCGTCCCTCAAGCGGATTGAACGTGACCAATGTCAATTCAAATACGGTGACGGCAAAGCTAAAAAACACCACCTGCCCAAAACGATATTTCCATGCCACGAGCGCAAGCGCTACGAACAAAACCGGGAGTTGACGAAGCGCCATGCCTTCTGCATTTGAAAGCGGACCTTGCGGGAAGCGCGGAACGATCAGAATATTGATCAGGATCGGAGCCGTTGAGATAATTACCAGCATCAACGAATAGAAAACATCGCCAAGAGCCTCTTGAAGACGATTCCAATAGGCGGATGCGAGAAACAGCAAAGCCATAAAACCATTCGCAATATAGTAAAGATAAACCGGGAACAACATACCGCGCAACAGGTTTTGTTGGTTGGGCAGCGGAGGTTGATTGGGAAGACCCGGCTGAGGGCGCACCGTCGCGCCAAGGATGGCTTGGGTTTGCGGTTGGTAGAGCACGAAATCCATCAGCAACATGCCCAGCAGAAACGCCAGCCAGATCCAGGCGGCGATACGAAGGACACGGGTGGAATCGTCAGGTGCGCGCATGTGCCCATCTTATCACGAAGGGATTTTGCGGGCATATGACCGGTGTAATGACCTTGTAAACCCACCCATGACAACAGTCATGGGTCTTTTTCCAAAGTCGTGACTGGGTTCACTCTTGGTTTTTGTGGTGGAAAAGTACACTACTTGACGATAGACGGTAGACCCTGGACGATGAAATGCGGTCAATCGACCATCGTCTACGGTCTTCTCCGCTGAAAGGATGAAAATGACAACAGCAACCCTACCCGCACAACCTCAACCTTCCATGCTTGGCAAAAGGATATTGCCCGGCGTGACCATTGGCACATTGATCGTCATCGCCATCATGGGCTTTTCGTTCGCGCTGCACATGCTCAACATCGACGCCATCGGCAACGCCAACGAATATTACACCGCGGCGGTTGAGTCCATGCTCAAATCGTGGAGCAACTTCTTCTTCGTGGCGGCGGAGCCGGGCGGCTCGGTCACCGTGGATAAGCCTCCGCTGGGTCTGTGGATCGAAGCGGTCTTCGCCTACTTTCTCGGCGTGAGCGGATTTAGCGTGTCGCTGCCCAACATCCTTGCGGGTGTGTTCGGCATTGGTTTGCTGTACAGCATGGTCAAAAAATATATGGGTGAGTTGGCGGGTATCGTGGCGGCGTTCGTCATGGCGGTCACCCCCGTCTTCATCGCCACCAACCGCAACAACACCATGGACGGAATGTTGGTCTTCACGCTGCTACTCGCGGCGTGGGCGTTCATAAAAGCAACCGAAACAGGCAAATTGCGCTGGCTTCTGTTGGGCGCGTTCATCGTCGGGCTCGGCTTCAACATCAAAATGCTGCAAGCCTTCCTGCCTCTGCCCGCGTTCTACGCACTTTATTTTTTTGGTGCAAAAGTCGGCTGGCTCAAGAAAATTCTCAACCTCGGCATTGCCACGGTTCTGCTCGTTGCTGTTTCACTTTCATGGGCAATCGTTGTGGATTTGGTTCCCGCCGAGAATCGTCCCTACATCGGCTCCAGCGATGACAATACCGTGATGGGATTGATCTTCGGGCACAACGGAGTCTCGCGCCTCGGCAATCAACGTGACAACGGCGATACGCCTCCTTCCGGTACTCAGCCGAATCAACCCTCCAATGCTTTTACTCCGCCTCAGCAGAATCCCGCTCAACAGGGGCAGCGTCAAGGTCCGCCTCCCGCCGCGTTGGAAGCCTGCGCCGGGCAGACACAAGGTGCGTCCTGCTCGTTCACCACGCAAAATGGCAACACCATCGACGGGTCTTGCATTACTCCGCCTAACCAAACTGAACTGGCTTGCGCTCCGCAAGGCGTTGTCAATCAACTTCCCAATCAGCGTCCCAATGGGAATGCAGGCGGCGGTACACCTTTCAGCCAAGAAACTGGCGCACCCGGCATGCTGCGCTTCTTCACCTCTCCGCTCTCCAAGCAGATGTCATGGCTGCTTCCGTTCGCGCTCATCAGTGTCCTGCTCGCTTTGTTTGGTTCACGCATTCAACTGCCAGTTGAGTCGGGTGTCCACAAGGCGCTCATCCTCTGGGGTGGCTGGCTGCTGACGTGTGTGGTCTTCTTCAGCATGGTCTCTGGAATTTTCCACGCATACTATGCCATCATGCTCGCTCCGGCATTGGGCGCGATGGTCGGCGTCGGGTTCGCTCAGCTTTGGAGTTGGGGAAAAACTTTCAGTTTAGGGGGGATCGGCCTCGTCCTCACTGTGCTTGTGACGCTCGGATTCCAGATCTTCGCCGCCACGCAATACAACGAATTCTCATGGTGGATGGTCGGCACGGGACTCATCCTCGGCTTGGGCATTGTGATGATGATGTTCTCCCGCCGCATTGCTTACGTCGCCATCCTGAGCGCCGCACTCGTTATCCCGATGTATTGGAGCGTGATGACCGTGACCGACGGCTCGAACAACAACCTACCCACCGCATATGAGGGACAGACAGGGAATGGTCCGCAAGATGGATTCCTCGCCAGCCCGGCACAAGGTCAAATTGGCGCTGACGGACGCGGCGGAGACCGAAGCGTCAACTCTGAAATGCTGGAATATCTGCAAGCCAACACGCAGGGAATGAAATATCTGATGGCAGTGCCGTCATCGCAACAGGGCGCGCAATATGTCATCGAGACAGGACGCCCCGTCCTTTACATGGGCGGCTTTAGCGGCGGCGACGCGGTTGTCAACGCAGATGATCTCAAACAACTTGTGGCAAACGGTGAACTGCGCTACATCCTCTATGGCGGTGACCGCAGCAACAATCAAGAGATTTCCAACTGGCTCACTTCTTCTTGTACTGTGGTAAATGGTTTCACCGCCACCCAAAACGGAGCGCAAGGTCAGCCCGGCGGGCAGCAGATAAAGTTGTACGATTGCAAGTACAATGCCAAACAAGGAGATTAAGTTATGAAGCCTGTGCGAATAACTTTATTTGTGATCGCAGTTTCATTGATGGTCTCGCTTGCTTGCTACACCACCACCGCTCCGCCTCTGTATGAACCAGAAACGTTCCCAGAGAATCAGCCAACGGTTGACCAAAACATTACACCAGAGACCGTCGTTAGCACAGTCGCTGTTCAAAATCCGCCTGCTGATTCCACTGCTCCCACTCTGCTTTACATCTCAGGCACGACTCACATCGAATCCAAGCCGCAGACCTGGGTCAATGTAGACGCCTACCTTGCCTTCCTCGAACAAGTGACCGCCCTTGGCATGAAATGGTCTATCGGCGCGGATATTGGCTGGCTCGAAGGCGAGCCGCGCGCCGCTGAGTTGATTCAGAAATCCGAAGCGCTGGGCGTGCAATGGGACGTTCATACGCATAACCCGCAAGACCGAGCCAAAGCCGCCTACCTTATCACGCAATTGGGCGGTCATCCCAACTCGGTGGTTTCAGGCATGTTGGTCAGCGAATTTGACAGCCTCGCGCCGCAAACCTATCAGGGCTACACATGGACTCCGCAGGTGCTGTGGGGTGGCGTGAATTGTCCCGGTCACCGCCCTGGGTGTGATGACCATGCCGTCGGCTTGTGGATTCCGCTCAGCGCCGAGCAATACACCACTCACGATCCCAGCGGACAATACATCCGCGTGGGCGGCGGGTCACATCAACTGGCAGATGGTCTTGCACTCGCGCAAACCATCGCGGATGGACAGTATCCCTACCCCGTTATCAGCTTCACATTGATGGTTGACCCTGTCAACCTGACCATCGTCAACAGCGACGATGGCATGGCAGAAATCACAGCCTTCGTGAACGAGATAAATCAGTATGGCTTCGTCCGCTGGGCGGATATCGAAGAGACCGCTCAAGCCTGGGTCGAAGCGGGAAGCGTTCCTAGTCGCATTGAGATGGAATAAAAAACAGGTCACGTTTTGAAGCGTGACCTGTTTTCATCTCTACGGTTGTGGTTCAGGCAGCGGACATTGTAATGGCGCACCCGGCTCGCGGGAGTACACATATCCCTCGCCGGAGGTTGAGATGACAACCACGGCATCGATGAACGGAGCATAGTACGTTGTGTTCCAACATCCCAACACGATCACATCTTCGGCATGGAATGAAATGGACGGCGCAAAACCGGGAATCACAACGCCCTCATGACTGGCGGAATACGGTCCGATCAGGGTAAAGACCAACCGTTGATAATCCAGATAGCGGTAATAGGTGCTGCGATCCTGCTCACCATCGCCGCTGGGATAATAACGCGGATACAACGCACGCCCTTCACGGATCATCGCATCGGGCTGCGACAGGAACGCCAACAACTCGTCACGCGAAAAACCGGTCTGCTGTAAAAGTCCAGCCTCTTCCAAACTGCTGAGAATCTCCTCCGGCTGGCGGACTTGATAACGCGGTGAAAAAGGCATTTCCGAAATGGGCAGCACCATGCCCACAGCAAGGATCAACGCCAACGATGGAAGCGCTGCGCGAACCACCTCCCGATTCAATGATGGCAGAACTGCTCTTTCATAACTCACCGCTTCAGACTCAGGGAGGATGCCACTCGTACCCATCAGCCACGCAACCAGCTGCAAGCCTCCCGCCATAAAGAACAGATAGACGATCCAATCTACAGGAGCGACATACCGCCCGCCCGATGTCAGCGCGATGGAATTGGTAAAGAGATAGGCTGCAAAGATCAAAATCGGCATGAGAGTGAGCACCCTGCTGCGCCCCCAAACCGAACCGACACCCAGTGAGATCAGGGCGAGGTTAAGGATGATGAAAACCGCTCCAACCGTACCGACTGAACCTTCGCGCCAATCAGATTTCCAATAGGGGGTATCTGCCTTGATGGTATTCCACAGGTCATCAAACACAAACGAGGAAGGCAGGGAGGTAAAGGACGTGGCCACATTATGCAGGAAGTGGTTGGCAATGTCGCACGGGATCGAATCACAAGCGATGTCGGTAGTCCCTTCCCTGACACGCTGCCGTGCGAGACCCGTCACAGCCGCTTCACGCGGCGGGATGGATGTCTCTGCATCGAGATTGTAGCGCGAGCGGAAAATCATTATCAGGCGGGAGTAATACGACGAGTACATGGGAATCCCCTTCGACTGGTTGCGTATCTCCCACGGAAGAGTGACGGTGACCATGCCCACCAAAAGCAACAGACCTGCCAAGACGAATTGCCGCCAGCGCACTTTTATGAAGAACGGAAGACAAACGAACACAGCCGGCAAAAGGGTAAGCACATTCGAACGCACCATCAACGTCAATGCAAATACCGCACCCACCCATAACAACAAACCGAAACGAGAAGGCGACTTAAGCCACTTCACCAGTACGAAAAGGAAAACAGCAACCCCTATCGCCGCCGGGAAATCCGTCAGCGCCATTTTCGGACTGGCAGTATCGATCCATCTGGCGGCAATAATGGCATTCATCCCGCGCATGGCAAGCAGCATCCCCGCCGAAACACCCAAGGCGCGACTATGCAATTCCTTCCCAAGCAGGTAGATCACCGCTGGAAATACAGCAAAGATCGCCGCCTGAGCGGTCATCAGGTTCGTGAAATCCTGACCTACCCGCATGTGCAGGTAGGTGAGAAAAATGCTGTAGAGCGAACGTTCAAAATATCGGCTGTTGAAGATCCCCTGACCGATCAATGCAAACTGGGCGCCCTGATCGAAGGTCGCGCCATCGGAATAGGGATAAATGGGGTTATTCGCTGTATCTGGCATGAAGTAGTTCGGGCTGAGCGGCTGACGCGCCCACAACCAAGCCGAAACCAGCCAAAAGACAAAGAATAGCAGGACATCCAAACGCGCTTCATGTTTAACGCCTCGGCGGGACTCAAACCTCAAAACGAATCCACCCGCGACCAAGGAGAGCAAGACCTGCAAGCCCAGCGTCGGGACGCCAGCCGCATACCAGTAATCTTCCGGAATGCGGATGCCCAATCCCGTAACAAGCATCACAGCGCCGGCTGCCATGAAAATGGCAAACACTGCCACGGTTACGATGATCGAAGGTCGTTCCAGCCACCGCATGGGATGCGGCAACGCGCGGCTGCGGACGACGAGAAGAAGCAGGACGGTGACAGCACTCGTCACCGCCAGCCAAATGATGATGGGCAACAAACGATTGAGATACCCCGCAACAACCCCAAGACGATAAGACGGTAGGAATAGCAAAACCCAGCAAATAAGAAACACAACAAGGGATGCCGCCAACACAAGATTGCCCTGATAGGTATGGCTGGTCAACATTTCCCATAGGCGCAGGGAATATTCCGGGCGGCTCGCCAGGTTCCCGGTCAGGAAAAGAAGCGCGAGCGCAAGGACGAGAATCCCACCGCCGAGAATCAGCCGCTCGAGAGAATATCCAAATAGGAATGAATTTTTCGGGTCTGAGGGAGAGCCCAGGGTCACAAAGAACGCGATCCAGGCACTGAGGGTCAGGAACAACGTATAGGCGGGCATGCGCCACGCGGGCTTAACGAACATTTGTATTTTCTCCGGGCAGGTCGTCGAGGGTGGGCTTGCGCTCCAGCCAGAGTAAAAAGACCAAACCACAAAAGATGGTGACAATAAAAAAGACCAGCGCCAGCCAGGCGGGCAGGCTGAGCGTGAGGAATGCCACCGCACTAATGGACAGGGCTGCCAGATGCGTCAGCAAAACAGCGACCTTCGGCGAGAGACCCAGCGCGATCAGCCGGTGATAGGTGTGGTCGCGCCTGCCGCTGCCCACCTGTTGCCGCCTGCGCAGACGGGAGAGAACCACCAGCGTGGTATCGAAGATGGGCACACCCAACAGCATGATCGGAACGATCCATGAGGACTCGGGGCTGCGGTCTAACGGATTATAAAGGATGCCCAGCGAAGCCAGCAGAAACCCCATCGTCTGCGCGCCGGAATCACCGAGGAAGAAGCGGGCTGCCAACCCATTCCATAGATATAAACCGATGCTGACGCCCATCAGGCTGGCAGACCAGAACGAGAGCGCAGTCTGCCCTGCGGCGTTGGTCGCGCCCCAAAAAAAGACAGAAGCGATCACACCCAGACCCGCCACGATCCCATCCATGCTGTCGATCATATTGAGCGCATTGGTGATGCCGATCAGCCAGAAGAGGGTTAGCAGGATATTGAACGCCTGTGCGACGAAATACGGCAGGGCGTCCGGGCCAAAGAGGATGGTCATGAAACGCACCTGCACACCAAACCCGATCAGGATGAAGGAAGCAAGCAGCTGCCCGATCAGTTTCGGCATTGCCGACAAACCTTTCAGGTCGTCCCACAGACCAAAACCTAGAATGACCATTGCCCCAGCCAGCACAACCAGAATATCGCGGTTGAGCGAAGCCCGAAAAAACAATGCCATGCCACCGAAAACAAGTATCATCAAAATCCCGCCTGCCAAGGGCACGGGGCGGGAATGTTTTTTGTGCGGAGCAGATTCAGGAATATCCATAAGCCTCAGGCGCTCCGCCAGGAACGCCGCTGGAATTCCAAGCCCCATACTGAGAATCAAACTAACAAGAAAGGAAACGGTGGGGTTGCCCATACCAAATGTGTTACAGAATAGTTTATCAGATATTGGTGTTTCCCCCATCTCCAAGGCACTATCTGCGTTGGGAAAGCGCCCGACGATAGACAGAGGATGAAAAGAAACAAGCTGCACTTCGAAGATGCAGAAGGAGATATTTTAACTGCCGGCGGCTCGAGCGCTGCGCATCGTGCCGGACCTGAGCCTTTGCATCGACCAGAATTTTCCTCCCCCGAAGCCGGAGCCGGGTGCAAAAATCCACGTCTTCAAAGTAGAGGAAGAATTTTTCGTCCATGCCGCCCATCTGACGGAAGACATCCGAGTGCATCAGCCAGAACATCCCGGCGATCCAATCCGGGTGGATGAATCCGTCTTCGTCTGGAGACAACGCCTTGAACGTATACCCCGGCAGGCGGCGGCGAATCAACTCGAAGGGGGTCGGAAGCGAGCGGTGGGCATCCTGCGCCAAACCATTCTCATCGACGATGTTGGGGGCGATCAAGTCGGCTTGCTGCGCCTGAAGGCTCGCCAACAACTTTTCGAATACGGGCTGCGTGAAACACAGATCCGGGTTAAGCACGGCAAAATACTGTCCGCGCGCCAGCGTAAAAGCGCGGTTGTGGTTTTCGGCAAAACCCGCCTGCCGCTCGTTGCGGATCAAATGAAACGAGCCCCAAGGCGCGGGGTCAAGATCGGGCACGTTATCTTTCAGGTTGTCGGTGAGGATGACCTGAAACTTGCCCGCCTGCGGCTCGTGTTCCCAAATGCTGTCCAGCAGGCGGCTGACCTTGTCCGCATCGCCATGAGAGACGATGGATAGGGTGAGGAGGAGGGGGGAGGTCAAAGTCATCACCTCCCTTCTCGGTGACGCTGACGGGAAGCCCAATAAGGCTCCAACAAGCCCTTGCTCATAAAACGATTTATTTCCTTTATTGAAACCTTTCGCAACTTCTGCACATCCTTACGTTTTTTAATTACAGAAGGAATTCCCCTCATAGCATCCATTTTTGCCTTGAAGATCGCGCGTCCCTTTCCCTTGAAAATAAACGAAACCAGAAAGAACAGGTTCATAGCAAGATGCAGCGGAAGATAAAACCAAAATAATGATCCTGGCATATCCTTGATAAAAGCCCACACAAGGTTTCGATGTCCATAATACACGACAAAATCGCTGAGTTTTCCTGTGCTGGCAGATCCAACATGATGTACAACAGCATCTGGCACATACAGACATCGCCCGCCAGCCAGACGAAGGCGAAAACTTAAGTCTACATCTTCAAAATAAGAAAAATAATCTTCATCAAATCCGCCAACTTTGAGGAAGTCTTCCCGGCGATACATGGCTGCTGCGGCACATGCACCAAAAACCTCAGTTTGTTCTAAGCCATATGCGTTCTCCACGTGGTTATAAAATCGCCGCCAAGCCAAACCGCTGACATGGTATTCGTCCCCGGCTCCATCCAAAAGATGCGGGGCATTGTATTGAATCTGACGTGAGGAAAAGAAGTTATATTCCGGGTTCTCTTCTGCCGCTTTTATCAATCGTTCAAGCCAATCCGGTTCGGGGTAGGCATCGGCATTGAGAAGAACGATCCACTTTCCGCCGGCAAGCTGCGCGCCAATATTGTTGGCTACGGCAAAGCCAAGGTTGGCGTCTAATTTTTTAACAACAAATGAGAAATCTACCCAATCATCCTTCAGCCCATCCACTGAATTATCTGTTGAATTGTTATCGACAAGAACTACATTAAAATCTTTAAAGGACTGATTTGAAAGAGCACTTAAACAAATCGGCAGGTGTCGGCCACTATTCCAAGAAAGAATGATTATCGAAACATTTGAAGACACTATTTAAGATCCATCTATTTCTTTATCGTCTCTATTAAGCGGGCATCTTCCATTGCTTCCCGAGTCGCACGCAAATAGGCGTATCCATATCTTCGATCCGGTTCCAGATACGCGCTTTCCCCCCATTCATTCCAGGCATTAATGAAAACAAATGGGGCGTCCAATCCGGGATTATTCCTTGTTTCAGTTAGTACGTTCAACAGCCATTCTTTATATAGAGCCGGGGTGGAGCCGTGGAAGATCATCGGGGCATTATCGCGGCGTGGGGTATTATCCCACATAGGCATGACCGCCCGATGAAGTTTATTTGCTTGAAAATTCAGGTATTTCTTGTTCGTCACCAGATCTACATAATCGAAGACAGAGCCGGTGAAATCATCGCGCATGAATTCGAACTCACGAGTTATGTTCCGACAGTACTTAAAGACCGTTCCCGGATGAAATTCACTCTGCGCATCGAAACCAAGCCCCAAGAGGTCTAGATCGAACGTATTCTCTTTTACTCCAATAATATATGGGTTCCCAACACCCGCCGCCTGCAGATGGACGCGCCAAGAGGGGATAACTCTTTGGCAGTCTGGGACAAGGGATGGACGGTAAATAACCAGAAGCGGACGCCCCGAAACACGAATGTATCGTTTATCTTTCATATAGGGGATGACACTATCAATAAATGCTTCATAACTCTCCACGGTCTCGCTTTGTTGTATCAGTATCTCACCGCTATTGCCGTCAAACCGGCGTGTCCATGACTCGTTTGCCCAACAAATGCAAAAGGGAAAGTCGATCTGCGAATTGTTCAGAAATGCATCAAGGGGTTGATCCAGTAGGCGTTTGCCGTCGAACCAATAATAGTAATAGGCAAAGCCATAAATCCCATGATCCTTTGCCAATTCAACCTGACGAGCAATGTTCTCTACAAGACGGAGGTCATAATACCCCAGTTCGCCGGGCAGACGCGGCTGGTAATGCCCCACATATTGAGGTACAGCCCTAGAGACGTTGTTCCATTCCGTCACACCACGACCCCACCATGCATCATTCTCAGAGGTTGGGTGAAATTGGGGGAGGTAATACGCCAAAAGCATTGGATCATCAGGCTGTCTTTTATAGGTATCTGCGGTGAGGCCCGCGTAATCATACGACCTTCCTGGAATGGAAAGCACCTGACGCGCATATTCTCTAACCCGCTTATTGCTTATAAAAGACAACTTTGGATGGCGTTCACTTTTTTCTTTTGTCTGATAATCCACTGATTTCGGATGGAATATCCGATAGATAGTGGCGAGTACTTTTCTATACATTTGGCGCAGTTGACGATAAATCCAATTCATACAGCGATTCCGGTCATTCTCAGCATTTCCCTTGTTTTCTCTTTCCATGAATTTGCGTTTGCTTCACGTTCCAGGATCTTTAAGTATGCCGGGTTAGATGCGGATCGTTCAGCATAGAGCAGTAATTGCATAAACTCCTCGTTGTTCTTTGCGACCAAGCAGGATCGGTATTTCCGGCATTCTCGCAAATCGGTTGTGACAATCGGTTTTTGAGCAGCCATATATTCAAAGATCTTAACCGGTGAAACAGCTTCGGTCATGTATGACTTTCTGAAAGGGAGAAGCGTAATATCATAATGAACTGCATATCGATTCAGTTCAAAGTATGACTTGCCGCCAAGAAAATGGACCCGCGGATGCGCTTTTAAGCCGCTTTGTGTGAAAGAGTCGTCATGTTCATGACCGATCAACAATAGATTGTAACGGCCATCATCCGCTATTATGCGCAGGAGTTCAAAGTCCACCCACTTTGCCAGCGTTCCGTGATAGGCAACAACCAATTTGCCATCCAGAACAGGTTGGAGATCTGCGGGAGGATTCTCCCTGGGAATCCGCCAATGATCAACATCCACGCCATTGGTGCTCAAAATAAAATTCTTCGTGCGATGCGCTCGAACCTTCTCGTACAATTGATCGGATGTAGCAACGATATAAACAGACTCATTTTTCAAAATCGCCTCATGCCTGCGGCGCACCATATCCGGAACGTGACCGACGATCTCGGGGCTGAGTTCATCGATATATTCATAAACAACTTTGAAGCCCGTTTGCAGGGCGGTTTCAATATCTTCAAGAGTGGTGCCCAGATCGACCGATTCGATCCGCATAAGGCGCGGCTGATTTGAATTTGCAATCTTTGCAAATACGCGCCTTACCACTTTTTTATCCGTCCCATCGAAAACAAAAAGATTCTTCACTGGCTGTTCGAAAACATGCAAACCCTTATCCAACGGAGGAAAGCCTCCGTAAAGCGCCAACCCGCCTAGCTTCGTGGATTCGAGTGAAATTTGTTGAAAACGCTGAAACCATTTTGTGCTCCAACCCCAAGGAGCCGGGAAGTAATCAATAAAACCTTGATGCTCTACAATAGTATTTTCCAGACGCTCCAGCATCTGTTGATGCCTGCGCCGGAAAATGATCTTACGAACAGCACGCGCACCTTCTTCCAAAAACATAACAACGGCTCTCGCCAATGCGCCAAATAGACCATGTCTGCGAACAGCCTCACGCGTACGATGAAAGAACCCTCCTACGCGCTGGGGCAGTTTTTTGAACAGCTTTTCACCGAGCCCACCCGGTAACAGCAGACGCGCTCGGATCTTCCGAATCCTTTCAGCCAGATACCAGGGTTTGCCATTCAAGACCGCTTTCAACTTGTATTCAAAAGAAGACTTAAGGCGAGTCTCTTTCTCTGCAAGTTGCCCCGTCTGCTTGATGGCAAATTTGCGCAAGAGCTCGACTTCGACGGTTTTGGGGGTGCGTCGGGCTCCCTTCCCCATACTCTGCAATAATTGACGGTTCATCTTTTGCAGAACTAGCTTTGATGACGCAACATGCGTATAAAGTTTTCTTTTAACCGCATCTGGCTTCGCCCAAATCTGGCTCAGCATCTGAAATATATTTTTTGCTGTCGCTTGATTAAGCTCAAGTGCGTTATGACCAAGACCTAACGAATCCATGAAACCGGTGACTTTTGGGTCGTACGCCAATGCAAAAACCGGAACCCCAGCGCCTGCCGCAAAGATCAGAGAGTGTAGGCGCATTCCCACAACCAACGTACAGCTTGAGATCAATCCTTTGACGATCTCTGGTGAATGGACGGTTGACAATATATGTGCCCGGTCTTGGTGCCGCATTTGTGAAAGCACACCCTGTGCGGCAGCGGAGTCATCTTCCAACGCGTCAGATTCCTTTTGAAATGGGATGAAGATCGCTTTGGCATTATAGGTCTCAAGGAATTTATCTAATGCAGTCGCCACCTCGACTTTCCACTTTCCATCCCCCCATTCACGAATGCACACACCCAAGACAGATTGTTCGCCAATCTTTACGCCCGCTTTGCGGAAGATTTCAAAGGTGAAGTCGCGATTGGGAGCAAGATAAAGCCCAGGGTCTGGCACGATGCGAATCCAGTTGGCAGGGACACCGATGGAAATAAGCTGCTTCCTGGATTCTTCATCCCGAACAGCTGCGATATCAGCAATTTCAAATGTCTGGCGCGTCAGACGTTTGCCTTCTTCCGTAAGAAGCGGACCGACCCCCACGGAATGGATGATGAACGGCTTATTGAACATGGCCGCCAGGATTCCGATGGAATTATAGTAGGCGATACCCCAGTGACCTTCGGTTAATTGCGTATCTGCTGGCACACCCCAGTAATCCACAAAAACACCGCCGCCACCGATCATGATCAAGTCGGTATGTCGGGCAGCATCGAGTAGGGCATGGATGTCTTTCCAGTAAACGGAACGGACGTGATGTTCTGATGCAGTTACATGCGGGTTCGCAGAGATAACCACGACCTCAAGGTCGTTTCGTTGACTACGCAGGTCGGCAAGAATGGATGCCAGGATGGCTTCATCGCCTGTGTTGCCAAACCCGTAATGCCCTGCAATGAGAATGCTTCCTTTTGATGTAATTTTCACTTAGTACATTACCTGTTGAGTTTTTATAATTTATATTGAACCTGTTGCATAAACTTTACATTAATTTTCTTGTGAAATGCCCGCAATTTAGACAATGGAAACCATCTTCTAAAGCATACATTTTTTTGGAGCAAGCTGGGCAAGCTTGAGCGGTCTGGTATTGTTTGATGTCCGTATTCCCAAGAACTATATCCCAATGTTGCTCCCAAGCAAGCGCAACTTCCCGCCATTCGAATGTTGAGCGTATGGCATTTTCCCGAATTTCTTCCAGTTGAGTTCGATCCCGCTGCAATTTATGAATTAATGCAGCGACATCTTGCTGGGTAGATGTATCCATTGGATCGCCATTTACAAGGAACCCATTTTTTCCGTGCTGAATAATCTCAGGAAATGCACCAACTGCACTCACTATTGGGATACAACCAGCAGTCATGGTCTCAATCAGGCTAAGCCCAAAGCCCTCACGGATTGTTTGAAGAAATAGGCTGAATCCGCATGTAAGCAACAATTGAGCTAATTTTCTTTGAGGTACAGAGCCGTAGTTTCTTACTCCTGCTTCGATTCTAATCCTCCTGATTTCCCCGCCCCATAACTTTTCATCACCAAAAATTGCCAATCGATACCTTGAATCTAATTTTCTTAATAACCGAAACACCTGCAAAGTTGTGTCTCTGCCTTTAACGGGATTCCCAACATATGCCAGTTGAAAGTTATTACGCGACCTTAAAAGTTTATGCCAATAACTTCTTTGATAAAACGATTTGTTCACTCCGTGGTAAGACACGAATGATCTTTCTTTAAGATCGACACCCCATTCTGTCTCGACTACGTCTTTAATAAAGTTACTGATCAGATAAAATTTGTCGGGTCGCACTTCCTGAATTCCATTAATTTTAGGAACACCATGTACGACCAGTAACGTGAGTTTCACTGAAAGATCCAGGTCAAGAACGGGGGATATGTCCAATTTATCTCCTGAAGTTGTTAACACCAGGATATCAGCCTCAATTTTTCTAGCCTCATTGAGGGGGACATAATTCACGCCAAGATGGAGTTCCCTACGCGGGCAATTACAGATCAGCTCAACTTCATGCCCGAGACTTGCAAGCGATTGAGCAAGCCGAATGCGCGCAACGACCCCTCCGCCCACTCCACGCTTATCGGGCTGTCGACCGGCATCATATAGAATGTGGCGGTCTGGACAGTAAATTGCAACATGGTATTTCATAATCGATGTGACCTGTGAATCATATTTCAACTATCGCGCTTTAAGAAATTTCGTTTTTTTGAAAAAATATATGAAAACATCCCAGGTAAAAATGTACGTAAAAAAACCTTTGCCACATACAGTTTATCTGGAAAATAAATAAAATACGCCAAATAAGAAAGACTTCTTCGTAAATACTCCCTGGCTTTTGAAATGTTGTTCTGATCACAGTATAGATTTGCAATGTGAAAATAATTATTAATGATCACGACACCCAATTCTTTTTTAGGCACATCTGGAATTTGAGAATACACAAATTCTCTTGCCATCAGTGCAGTTTTAAGTTTTTGTACAAAATTCAATCGGGAAAAAACACCTGTAGAATGATACCGATATAAAGCCATAACGTCAGCTAAATAACCGATGTTCCCCAATTGTGCATACATTACATGAAGTGGCCAATCTCCGCTTTTTAAATCATAATACATATCAGGAATTTTATTAATTTGAATGTTTCTATACATAACCGAACATGTGGGGATGTAATTGTTTTTAATCAAATCTGTTAATGTCGTAATTTCGTCCACGTTATAATCTGGCCATACACCTCGCTTCATTCCTATCTCTTGAAAAAATACTTCTACTGGATGAAAACAGATAGTGCATTCAGGATGGCTTTCAAGAAAGTCGACTTGTTTTTGCAGTTTCAAAGGAGAAAGCCAGTAATCATCCCCTTCCAGTACAGCAATATACTTTCCTTTACAATCTTCAAGGGTTCGGATAAGGTTTCTATTGGCCCCCATATTAACTTTTGAAAGAATCGCTCGGATTCTTTCAGGGTATCTCTTCTCAAACTCAAGAATGATTTTACGAGTACCGTCCGTAGAACAATCTTCCCCAATCAATATCTCGATTGGGAAAGATGTAGTCTGCGCAAGAATACTTTCCAATGCCTGCCGTATGTATTTTTCGTGATTATATGTAATAACACAAACGCTTACCAAAAAAGGATCAATATCCATTACATCCTCTAATAACAAGTCTAACATAATCTTTAGTACAAAACTGCGAACAATTGGGCTTACTAGTATTTGCCGTTATTCATCGTTATTTGGGCATAAAATACGCAAGTTTAGCGAAAATTATCTAGGATTTGTATGCAAAATTTTAAAGCATATCATCATTCTGAGGAGCAGAGCGACGAAGAATCGCTATTCTTGCTCAAAATTTACCCGTTGGGGCAAAAAAGAGACACTTCGCTATCGTTCAGGGTGATATGACCATTAATTTTCATACACACCTAATCTTAGGAAACTACACAACAACCAACAAAGAACTAACAATCGAACACCAAAAATAGTGCCTTCATACGGCAACAAGTATACATCGCAAAACTTTCAAGCCCTTGTTTTATATCATCGATAAAGAGTTACAAGACTTTACGAGTTTGGCAAAATTAAGCTGTACTGAATAGGTGTTGATGGCCTTGATATACTGATGAAAATCTAGAACGGAGTTTTCTATTGCACAAACTTATAGCATAAGTGAATCTACTACCTGTCGTACTCTACGCAAAGTTGAGGATGCTCTGATCCGTTTAAAAAGTTTCATTTACCTAGCAAGAAAGTACTGTAAGACAGCAACATGGTATTCTAGTTAGTTCGGGTAGTTGTTATCGAACATCTCATGAGGATTCTCCAAAGCCCGAAAACACTACAATACAAAAGAACACTGTCAAATAGTGCAATTGAGATTTTAAAAACAGTTTCTATGAACTTTCTATTTTTACACCCCCCTGATAATTTCACATATTTTTTCAACTTCATCAATTCCCAAAGATCCATACATGGGCATACATAAAACCTCTTTCACTATTTTATGTGAAACAGGAAGATTCTCCAAAGATGAAGATGGCAGATGTCTATAACAACTATAATCACTACATAAGGGATAAAAATATTTTCTGGTAATTACATTGAATTTTTTTAGTTCATCATGAACCTGGTCGCGTGACAGTCGGAATTCACTACTTATCCGGATCACAAAATACTGATAACTATTTCTAACACCGATTGGAATTTCAAAGATTTTGATCCCAGGAATACCCGCCAAATGTTTTTTATACGTTTCTGCAATTCGATGTCTTTTTTCTCTTTCAATTTCGATATATCTCAAGTTAATTAACCCAATTGCAGCCTGAACCTCGTTCAGCTTTCCATTAATTCCGGGCAATATAACTTCTTCTTGATTTTTAATACCGAAATTCTTAAGTAAATCAATTCGGGTTTTCAAATTAGGATCATTAAATGTGAGCGCCCCCCCTTCCAACGTATGGAACAACTTCGTGGAGTGAAAGCTAAACATGGAAATATCCCCGAATGTACCTATCCCCCTACCATCGATCTCGGTCTCAAAGGCATGTGCAGCATCATATATCACACGCAATCCGTAACGATCAGCGATATCTTGAATACTAAAAACATCGCATGGCATACCATAAACATGAACACCCAATATTCCTGTAGTCTTAGCGGTAATCAATGATTCCATTTTCTTGGGATCAAGCGTCAAAGTATCTTCATCAACATCACAAAAGACAGGGGTAATGTTATTCCACGGAAGGACATGAGCTGTAGCTGGAAATGTAAAGGGGGTTGTGATAACCTCACCAGAAAGTCTCATGCTTTGAATAGCAACGATCAAGGCAATAGTTCCATTGTTAAACAACGACAGTCCTGGAACTTTTAGTTTTTTTTTCAATTCCTCTTCAAGCAATTGGTGTTTCGCTCCACCATTTGTAAGCCATTGGGATTCCCAAATCTCTTGAAGAGCTGCATTCACTTCAGATAAATCTGCTAGCAATGGACGAGTCACATAAATCGGTTTCTCAAATGGTTTCATTTTTTTTAACCTTTTCAAGTTTTGCAATTTTAAGAAAAACTTATTATAAATTTCTTCAATCCACAATACTTGTTTCTATGAAAAAAACTAAGTACATGGATAAGAGCCTGAAGGTACAATTTTATCTATTCTTTCTAACCTTAGCTGGATTCCCGTACGCCACTACATTATCAGGCAAATCTCTGACCACCACAGAACCCGCTCCCACAATAGTGCCATTTCCAATGGTAATATGATCCGATATGCTGGCGCCAAGCCCGATCCAAACTGCACGCCCTAACGCCACCCTACCCGCAAGGTGAGCCCCTGGGCTCACATGTGAACCGTCCCCAAGAATACATTCGTGGTCGATACTGGACGATGTATTAATAATTACATTTTCACCGATTCGACACCCTGGATTAATGACAGCACCAGCCGCCACCATTGTACCGGGACTTACAAAGACATCCGATGCAATAACTGCATGGGGATGAATAGCAACCGCCAAATCAAATCCTAATGACTTTATATACTCTCCTAATGTCAAACGCGCATCATTATTCCCAATAGCTAGAAATATGTCATGTACGCCTTGATCTCGAAGGAGTTTTAATTGGTCCTTTCCACCTAACACAACAGACCCATAAAACTCCCGCGATTTTGGATTAATATCATCTAAATACCCAACTATCTCATATTCTGCTTGAAGACGAATAATATCGCTCACGACCATAGCATGCCCGGATGCTCCCCAAATCAATATTTTGTTCATTTAACCTATCCATTATTATATTTGCAAACCTATACATTTTGATATCGAAAGACTGCAATAAACCTAATTTAGCCAGATGAATGTTTCGCGGCATTAGTTTGTTTTAATTCTTTGATCATTTTTGATATTCCGTTAAATAAATTAACCCTTGGTTCCCATCCGATATCTTGTTTTACCAATGAAACATCTGCTATAAGATCGTACAGCTCTCCCTGGCGGCGTTCACCGGTTTCACGATAAGGTTTATGAATGCCAGAGACTTGCATTGTTAATTGTAATATCTCTTCCACGCTATAAGAAACCCCGCTCCCAATATTATAAATAGAATTTCCTTGTCGTGATAGTGATAGAGTAACAGCTTCAATTAAATCTTCCACAAATAGATAATCTCGTTTTGGGGAAAGATTTTGAACGACAATCTCTTTTACAGAAGAATCCAACACTTGATTAATGATAAACGGAACTAAGAAATGCGAATCCTGACCTGCCCCATAAATATTAAATGGTCGTAGGGTAACACTGTTTATTCCAAACTCTCTCCCATAAAACTGGATAAGACTTTCTGCCAAAACCTTGCTGTGATTGTAAGGTGAATTAGGATTGAATCGGTGGGATTCGAGCACAGGTGTCGTTTCCGGCAATCCATAAATATAGCTGCTTAAAAAAGTTATGCCAGCGCCAGTCCTGCGACAACACTCCAATACATTAGCCGTGCCAAGCACATTAACTCTATAATAATCATATGGTTCTTTCCAGCTTTGTGGCACAAACGTTCTCGCCGCCAAATGAACTATCCAATCGACATCAATATCATCAAAACGAACGTGTGTAATATCACCATCTGCCGAACGGTTGGATATAACATTATGTCCTTCAAGCATCAGTTTCTGAACGAGCCTTTTTCCAACAAAGCCGTCCGCTCCAGTTACAAGAATATTCATTCTACAATTCACTATACATTTCTTTATATGCGCCCTGTGCTTTCTCATAATCTTCGATCCGTCCAATATCAATCCAATAATCCTTAATTTCGTATTTATATATAGATTTGTTTTCTGCCAGTATTTTTTTTATTAATGCGTCCATTCCAAAATATTCATTTTCCGGGATAAATTCAAATACGGATGGTTTCATTACATATATCCCAGCCAATGCATAGGTAATAATATCTGGTTTTTCTTCAATTTGAGTAACAACATCTCCGTTGAAGAGGATATTGCCAAAAGCATAGGGTGTCACAATCTTTTTAATACAAACAGTCAATGGTCCATCATTCTTCATGGCGAATTCATAAACCTGGTTGAAATCAACCAAGCTAAGAATATCCCCGTTCATCACAACAAAAGGCGAATCTGATAAATCATTCATTAAAAGTTTTAACGGTCCAGCAGTCCCCAATGGCTTTTCCTCGCGGCTCACTTTTAATGTGACGCCATACCGTGAACCATCCCCAAAAAAGTTTAATATATAATCGGATTTATAGTTTGTAGCCAAATACACATGGTCAAAACCAAATTTTTTAAAACGTTCAATTTGGATCTCCATTATAGCTTTTTCCCCAATAGGTAATAATGGCTTGGGAATTACTTCCGTAAAAGGTCGCAGTCTCGACCCAAGTCCGCCTGAGAGTATCACTGCTTTTTTAGACATTATAAATTGTCGCCTTATAATTTTTTAAATTTTCTGGTTTAGTAAACCACTCAATAGTTTTGGCAAGACCCATGTCAAGTGAATATAATGGCGTGAATCCTGTTAACTGATTTATCTTTGAATTATCACACCATAACCGCATCACTTCGCTATTTTCAGGGCGAAGACGTTCATTCTCAGAAATAATTTCAACATTTGCTCCCATTAATTTACTAATTTTTTCTATTGTGTTAAATATACTTATTTCATAATTAGAGCCAATATTAACTACCTGACCAACAGCAGAATCGCACATACCCAGTTGGCACAATCCATTACATGTATCTTCGACAAAACTAAAATCACGCGTGGGACGTCCATCTCCGATTATTATTTTTTTTGATCCAGAGGCAATTTGAATAATCACAGAGGGAATCACAGCACGAGCAGATTGACGAGGACCATAGGTATTAAACGGCCGCGCGATTACAACAGGGAGTCCAAATGCCTGATAAAAGCTCATGGCAATCGCATCTGCTCCAATTTTACTAGCACTATAAGGGGACTGTGGTTGCAGCGGATGGTTTTCATCTATTGGAACATATCTTGCCGTTCCATAGACTTCACTTGTGGAAATTTGGATTACCCGTTCGACAGAAGCATCGCGAGCTGCCTGGCAAATATTCAAAGCACCTTTTACATTAGTATCAATATAACTGTCGGGCGCAATATATGAGTACGGAATGGCAATCAACGCTGCTAAATTAAAGACAATGTCCATCTTCTCTAATATTTTTTTACAGAAATTACTGTCGCGAACATCCCCGCTTACAACCTCAATTTTATTCAAACTGGGGCTTTGTTCCAGCCATCCCCAATAATTAAACGAATTGTATAGGGACAAGGCCCGAACTCGCCCGCCCATAGAAAGAACCATCTCTGCTAAGTGAGATCCTATAAAACCATCAGCCCCGGTTATAAGAACATTTTTGCCCGTAAAATCCATTTGATTACTCTCCTTAGTTAATATTGGTAGCGATCAATAATCTTCCTTTACCTATCAGCCAACTCCTTTAATGAATGGTTGATGTATCCATTAGCTCGGACAATACTTTTATATTATCGAGCATCTTTGTATTGCTTCTACTTGTTCTTTCAACCAAGCGCTCCCATCCAGCGTTTGTCACAACTCAAAAAACCTGGTAGCGAGAATAATACGAATAGCACGGTTGTAGTTTTACGCTAAAACGACTTCCAATATGGCGACAATATAAAACCAGTTCTCATTTTTTTGTTTTTGTAATAATCAAAAAAATCATTCGTAAGTTTATAATATTATAATAATTTCTGTATTTGAACAATTTTCGTGCATTTATATTTTTAATATTATCATAAGGAAGGTTTCTAAAAACAGAACCCGAAACAAACTTTCCCGTTCATTTTTTTGAACTAAGGCTTACATTGTATAGCATGATCCTTGGAATTGATAAATTATCCATCATTCTCTGTCGATAATGGTTAAATGTTGATGTCATAACAAATGAGAGAGATGAAAGAATATACTGAATTAAAAAACAGAATCTTCACTGATATTCACGGGTGAAACTTATTTTTGTTCTCTTCAACACTCCAGGCAACTATGTATTTCTTCGCCAAGCTTCCCCGGGTTCAGAGAAACTTTCTCCGTTTCATTTACACATCATTCAATGCCTGACATAGTACTAAGTTGAATATAGGATTTATGTACAAAAAGCACATCAGACCAACTCGCTAACTGCTTTTGGTAAGAAGTTTCATAAAAGGAAACAAGGAGAAAACCTCGATTTGTAAGATATTCGTATATTGTAGGAAAAGGTGGAAGATTTTTGTACATATCTGAAAATATAACTTCAAAATAAATCAAACCTATTTTTTGAGCGAGCATTGTAAGTTCAGCCCCCTTAAACACTTCCAAGTCAAATCCCTGAGTATCTGATTTAAGAATATCTATATATTCAATTTGTTCATCAAGACAGAATTGATCAATCGTTTTTACTTCGACAAACGTTTCGTTGGTTATTCTCCCCCATCCGAACTCGCTCAAGGGCAAGAAAGAACTCATATCTGAATTGAAGTTTTCCAAAAATTTTTTTTGGCCTAGCTCAGATCCTAATGCATAGTTCCACAAATGAACATTCCTTAATTTGGATGCTTTTTGGAAAAGTGTTTCAAATGTTGTAGCGCTAGGTTCAAATGAATGAATTGTGCTCAATGGAAATTGAGCACGAAATCTATCGATTGACTGTCCAACATTTGCGCCAACGTCAAAGATAACAGGATGGTCGCTGTGAAGAAATCTCTTCATATCTTGCAGCGGATTTTCTCCCATTTTATTTGTATTAATAGGGATGATATCATACCCAAACTTGCGGATTAAATTTCGGAATATATGTTTCATAGAATCACAAAGCCCTTTAATTATATGATCAATACATAGCCAATCTCAGTAATTGTTTATACTGTAAACATCCACATTAATAACAAGTTGAAATTGCGTAATTTAACTCGTTTTAGGTTCGTGATGTTTTTATAATCCAGTTATCTAACTAATCATAAGTTCTCAATCAAGGCCCTATATACCATTTTAAGATTATCCAAGGCTTTTATATGATTATCAAGCTGTTCCATCAGCCAGGCATTTCCTGCCAATGTTTGTAACGACTCGAAACGAAATAATCGGATAGCAAGTACAATGTGCAATGCATGAGTATATTTTTTTTCCATAACGGCTTCTGACAAAGATACAACATAATACAAATCTTTAAACATACTCTGCCGGTTACAGTAATCAAAAACCCATCGAAAAGATCGAAGTGCCGCGACAATTTCCACTTCTGATATTTTTTGTGAATCAATAAGGTTCAATAGAATTACATGAAATGTTTCCGCTATTAAGATTCGGAATAGACTATCTTTTCTCTTCTTTCTGACTAAGGCTGCCATCTGTTTGAAATATTTATTTACAGCCAGAAAATATTTGAATGAATGGTTAGTTACTGCCAATTCGTACTCTTGCTTCCGTTGCCTATAGTAGATTATCTGCCGATCTATATAGTCAAAGGATCTACATGAAAGCAAGTATTGAGTAAAAAAAATAAGATCTTCTCCCATTTCCCCTTCAATGAAACTTATTTTTTTTTCATTTATAATACGTTTTCTATAAATCTTGTTACTAAAATGCGACCTCAACTTGAAAGCATTTTCTAGTTCGTCAGGCAAAGTGAAACTACTACTTGTTATGTCTTGATACTGAGGTGTTTTGGGGATAATGGTAGTGCCATCTTCGTTAACAATCGAATGATACCCAGAAACCAAATCAGATTTTTTCCGCACAACCTCTTTAAACAGAATCTCACAGGCAGTCTCCTCAAGCCAATCATCTCCATCAAGGAATATATAATAATCAGCAACTGCATGTTTCATCCCTATATTTCTAGGTTTCCCCCCAGTACCACTATTTTCCTTCGAGCATATTGCGACAATGTTCGGATATACAGAAGCGTATTGTTTAATTATTTCTGGACTGCCATCTGTAGAAAAATCATCAACAAATATAATCTGAAGATTATTAAAACCAATCGTTTGGCTAAGCAAAGAGTTTAATGTTTGAGAAAGATATTTTTCATTATTGTAAACAGGAATGATAATACTAATTTTATACTTTATCATAAAGCGAATAACCTATCTTTTAAATTTCTTTATCAAAGAACTTACTACTCCTAAAATCCGTTTATTATCTTTAGATTCATGTTTATTTTTCAATTGGGACTGCAGGGTCTCAATCACTTTCTGATTCTCATTTAACTGTTTCTGGAACCAACGTATTGCTCCTTCGAGTTGATCAATGTATGTATCCCGTACTTTTATCATATTAAAGGTATTATTGTCTCTTATCCTAACCGCAAGCGAAGTCTGCGCCAAATAGGATTTTATAAAAGGATCTTCAACAATAAAGGAACCTCTATCAGGTGAAGTAGCATACAAAACAGTTTCAAAACGGGCAAAAGTGGAGTGGTGCCGTAAGGTAAAAGAATAAGCTGGGTTCATTGAGTAAATAAGCTTCGCTATTTTCCATAAGTGGTCTGGAAAATGATAAACACAAATGGCAAGTGTAGGTGCTTCCTCGATAATGTGCTTTCTTGCACCTTCAAGAGCAAGCATTTCCGCACCTTCGATATCCATCTTAATAAAAGAGACCCGTTCAAGGATATCCTCATCAAGACTTACAGATTCAATCTTTAATCTGCCATTTTCATCTATTGCATTGGAACCAGGCAAGGCATTTTCTTGAAAATTCAACCACCCATGTTTGTTTGATACAATAACTTGTCGGACGGAAATTCTCCCGTCATTATATAATGGGGTGAGATTCTCATTGCACTTTTTAAAGCTTTCTGGAAATGCCTCATAAGCATATATTCTTTTATAAAAAGGGTTTTTTAGTGCATATTCAATAATAGAATCGCCTATAAAAGCTCCACAATCAACAAGTATCTCCCCATTTAGAAACGACACATTTTTTTCATCAAAATATTGGGTTTCATTAGAAAAAGCTGCTCTTAAGTGTTCTTTTGACAAAGTTAGACGTGAATAGAATAGATTAAAAAAAACATCCTTGCTTTTTTGGTCCTTTAATAAATTATTAAACAACCATATATATTCATCAATGTTTTCTTTAGCATCTCGAATGTATTCTTCCCAATTAATTTCAAGCCCTCCCCTAATAAAATTTTTGATCTCATCATAGGCTGACTGAAATTGCTCACTGCTACTTATGGAAAAAACCTCCGGAAGTCCATTTAATTTCCGTTGATAATTCAGAAGGTTACATTTGAGTTGTTCAAGTGAATTCCTGTCAACATACTTAAAAATGTCGTCGACAGAATGCGCTGATTCAAGCTGACTCAAACCAGACATTGATCCTAAATTATTGTTCGTATCTTGCTCTTCGGAAACTGCCATTTCAATATCTTCCTTATCATATATGATATGTTTGAAAAATTTACCAAGACATCACACAGTATATCCTATTGAATAATATATTTTCTGAATTGTTTTGACCCATTGCTTATTATTCGCATTCATTTTGATGGTTTGGAAGTTAATCCCCGCTGCCGTATCCACCAATTCATCATCGGCTATTACACGACGTATCGCACGTTCCACAGCTACAGGGTCATCCGGAGGAATAAGTATCGCCGTTTTTCCATCAACAACCCATGCATCGGTGTCTGCTGTATTTGTTTGGATGGGAAATGCTCCATAAGCCAATGCCTCTAAAAACGAGGCAGGTGTACCATCGCTAAAACTACAACCAATATATATCTTCGAGCGGCAAAACATGTTTATTATGTCTTCATAAGAACCATATGGGATGACCTTAATTTTCAGGCCAGAATCAAAGGCATATACACTTAACAACTCAGTGCTCATTTCTAAAGAAAACACATTTATTGTATAGTCTTGCAAAACATCTTTTGCCCTAACAATACCACTAATTGCGTTTCTGAATCTTCCTACCCCATGATCATACCCTTTAACTGCAATTTCTTTACGCAAAGAAGGCTTTAATAATTTTAAGCTCTTTATTTTTTCAATATCAAATCCCCCAGTTGCTGGCATGGGCTCGATAAACTTACCCTTATATCCTAGATTCTTTACCAGAATCTGATCCCTTTTTCCTTCACTAATAAAATAGTCTACGTAAGACAAAAATTCTATCAATATCTCTTTTTGGCCGGAGATTCTTTCCCATAAATATATATCACTCCCCCACACAGAATGTACCCAAATCGGAAATTTTTCCAGCCAGTTTTTTCTCAAATTCATTAACATATAACCAGAGGTTTGTGTATGAAGTGTGTGGATGATATCTGGCTGAAATTCCTTTATAACGGCCTCAAGCGATTCTTGCTTATCCACGCTCTCTATGGAACCAAAATCCAGCCCATCCCTTGGACCAAAACTGTTATTTTTAATCTGAATTGTTGTTTGTTTAGGACGCAATAATATCTTCAATACGGTTTTGAGGTAAACTAAAATGGTTTTAAATTTCGATGTTCTTACATATGCGCCGTGGCCGAAAGTCCCATTTCGCATCAGGCGCATTGTATGTACAGGGTGAAGTACAAGTTCAAATAAAAACTTCAAATATACTTTTTTTGCATCCAGATTGTTATTTGTGCTCCGATTGCTGGAGTCCCTTAATAATGAGTAAACTTTTATTTTATCGAGGGAATTAAAAAGGGTCGGTTTTTCTGGGATACGATAGCTTGAATAAAGTTGCACTATATGATGATTTGCTTTTAACACAGCCTGTATCCATTGATAACTATGAATACTGTTTTCCATTGCAATAAATAAAATCTTCAACGGCCGACCTTTGCAAGGTGTGATTACATCAGTATATTTTAACTCCAATTCATGATCTAGGTCTGTTAATAGGTTGGCATATTCAACAGCAAAGCTACGCTGTTTTTCCTTGCTTTCATTTCCAAACCACACCCCATTCACGTGTCGCTGATATACCGCCATTACTTCGTCAATTACACCGATCTTACCCTTATCTGCGTGTAGTAAATGTAAAACCAGATCACCAATTTGATAGTCTTTCATCCAGTCTAGATTTTTATTTTTTAAACTCCAACGATACATTACTGTTAATGAACCGATCGGGTTCACAGGAAAAATATCTTTAATCGTTAAGTAACCTCTGCGTTTTACATCTTCAGAAACAAAGTCCCAAGGTGTAATGATCTTATCCTGCACGGAATTGTCAATATAGGTTTGACGAAACGGGTGGCAACACATTGAAAAATCAGGATTGTTATCTAAAAAATCAACCTGTTTCTGTAATTTAAATTCATCAGTCCAATAATCGTCTCCATCACAAATGGCTAGATATTGCCCCTTTGCTCTGGATAGGGCATTAACATAATTAGGCAAAGAACCTATATTTTTCTTTCTCAAGATAGGTTTTATAATATTTGGATATTTTTTGGCGTATTTAGTAATGATTGAACGGCTATTATCATCAGAACAATCGTCCGCTATAATTGCCTCAAAAGTAAAATTCGTTTTCTGAGACACAAAACCATCCATGGCTTTTGATATAAAAGAGCCATGATTAAAAGTAATGCAAACGATAGATACTTTAGGTTTATTTGATTTTGTGTTCATATGAAATTTTCCCAACTCAATTAGTTATTGAATGAAATTATAATACCATAAAATTAATCCACAATTTTCACAGCATTCAAGCAAACCTATCCTAAAGTCTTGCCGGAAATATCTGGCTAGTGTTGAATATTGTGAAGTTCATAGACCAAGGAATTTCAGAATGGAGTAACACATTCTGAAAGAAGCAGTCGTGACATCTGAAGGACCTGGGAGAAGAGAATCGGCAGTTGAACAGATACATGCAAATTTGAGCCTAGCGGTATGTATGACAAGTAATTTAACATAGTCGTAGCACCTTAATAAACCGTATACTTCATGCGCATTTTCCTTGGAGGAATGCGCATGAGAAGTCGCAAACCCAAAACCATCAAAATTTCACACACGGATCAACAAGAACTAAAGTGGTTGATTAGCGATGGACGAACCCAACAACGAGTGGTTCGGCGAGCACAAGTTTTGTTGGCGATGAGAAGCCAGAAGACCGTGATAGATGAATTATGTCAGAAGGTTCAAATGACACGCGTTGGTATTTGGTATCTCTGTCGCCGACATGAGAAAGTCGGATTAAATGCTATTTATGATGCGGCACGTTCTGGTCGTCCACGTGAGATTTCAGCGCTTGAACGAGTCGCCATAGAACAATATGAAAGGATCGAAACGCTCAAGGCGCAAAACGAAATCGCTTTGGCGTTGGATGAGAAGCCCAATATCCAAGCTTTGCAATGATCTCGTCCAACCCAGCCCATGCGTATTGGACAAATTGAACGACACGAGTTTGAGTATGTACGGCATGGTGTCGTCAATTTCCTTGCCTTACTCAACCTTTACAATGGCAAAATCCGCAGTTGCTGTTTAGAGAAAAACGACAGCGAGCATCTTTGTAAATCTTTACCTGCTCTACTGCAACCCTTTCACTCTTTCAACTGAGTGCATCTGATTTTGGATGGAGGACCCAGCCATGTTTCTGCCGCAACGAACTCGTTCCTAAAAACTCGTTATGGGGACTGGTTGCGAGTAGTTCCTACTCCAGCACATTCTTCCTAGCTCAATCAGGCAGAAATTCTTCTGAAGTGTTTTGAAGTTCGGTACTTACAACGCGGCAACTGGACAAGTCACCAACACTTGATTGATCAATTACAGCCAGCACAATCGCTTATGGGCTTATCCCATCAATTGGTCATGGACACGTCGCGACCTTCGCGAATGGGCTGAGAAAAAATCGACAGGACTATGTTAAATTACTTTGCAAACGCACCACTAGTACATGCGATGTTTATAGATATTATTGAAAAAAACTCTCAAATCAGTAGAGTAGCGAGAGCGGGGAAAGTACGCAATCGCCAAACATAAGTTAAACGTATTTACTTTTAATCTAGATTATTTTTCATATTTCACCCTTTCGATGCGAAAAAGAATTTGCTTTAATGGATGACTGCATTGTCTTTCCGGGTGGTCGGCGGAAATAAATTTTACTAGATGTTATGCAAGGCAGTGTTCTGCCGCCAAGGGCGGAAGCTTGAACTTTTTTTTCCAACCGCTATAACGTCTACTTAGCCCTGGAAACAAGGCTGTCTGCGATCATTGACCTTGTCCATAACCCCATCTTTTTTATTTTCTTCACAGGCGTGTCGGGCGTCCAATCCTCAACATATAAAACCGGCTTACATAGATTAAAGGGCGGCAATTCCAAATTTAGTAAGCGAGCACCGCCTGTCACAATATCAAAATTCTTTGTGCAATTCGTATGTACAGATGTAAATATGTACTCAATATCGCTTCGCAGAAAATTATCAAGTGTCTTAAATATATCTGCATACGAAAAATGGAACAAGCAGTCACGGCACATCCATAGATCTGCCTGCGGCAGGACTTCATTGATGATATCCAAAGAAATAAATGCTGTCCGATCGTTCGAATAGCGCGACTGATTTTGGCGTATTAATTCATCAACAATATCCCCGCCAATGTATTCCACTTGAGCGGGGAGTTCCATTTTCCTGAACCAATGGAAATCTCCACAAGGAGCATCCAGGATCTTTAAAATTTTATATTCTTCCAGAAGTTTTGGGATCTCTCTTCGAATATTTTCTGTGTACTCAAGAGTTGACCCCCCGCCAGAAACGGTCTCAGGATTTGCCCAGAAATTCTCATGATAGTAATTCGTAAACAGTTCCTTTGGCGTCAGGTTCGTGTATTTCGCTGTTTGACCTGGAGGGTTTGAGCCGTTTCTAAGCTCAACGATCTTTTCAAGAAGGACATGTCCTTTGGGAAAAAGCAATATTATGTTCTTCAGTATATTTTTAATCCCTCGAAAAATTTTACTCATATTTGATTCCTTGAGATGATAACAGGGGTAAAAGATTGGAATGCGATAACCGTTCGACCAGGCTTTATGGAACGCATCATATCAAAAATACCGTGCCGCCCTCCCCAAAAAAGATCGGGACGATGGAGGGGCGCTTCTTTCCAACAGAAGGGTCTCTGACATTAGGCGTGAGACCCTTCGCTTCGCTCACGCGTGCCTGCGCACAGTGCAGAGCAGCATTTTGAGACCTATTCTAACAAAAGCGATATTCGCTTTTGCCTTATGGCAGTAACGCTTTTGCCTTTACGATCGTATAGCTGGCGGTAGCTCTGTCTACCACAGTGTCTGGGCAGAACAGTGGACGTCCGTCCTGCGAGCCGCAGGCTTGGATCAAGCCTTCAGAATAGGCTGCTTCCGCCCATCCATTGCCCCAAAAGGTCGGGTCTGTCATATCTGCAAAAACGGTCCCGGTTCCAACCGGCACGGGGTAGGAAACCCCATACTTCAATCTCAGCCCAAAAACTGCCAATTGCAATCGAGTGGTCTGATCCCAGGCACAGAACAGCATGGGGTCGGTGGAACAGCCTGCCGTCATACCGGCATCGTATAACCCTTGCACCCAAGGCTGAGCCCACGGACCCGGCGAAAAATCATCTTGAAATGTCAGATAAGGGGGGGGCGGATACATGTAACTGTTACCATACTCTCCCCGCAAAAGGAACACAGCTGCCTGTGCACGATTCATGGTCATATCAGGACAAAACATCAATGGACCACTGACAGAACATCCCGCTGTATAGCCATTGAGGTACAGCGCTTCGATATATGCGCGTTGCGGATGGTTGGCAGGGACATCTGCAAAAATGTAGGTATTCGACTGGATCCATGAGACGAAGTTGGAAACCCGGGCATAAACGCCATAATAGCCTGGGTCAGCACAACCGGTTCCCCAGGAAACGACCCCAGCCAACTGCCACTGACCGTTCAAATACACAGCTAATGGACCGCCCGAATCGCCCTGACAGCTATCCTTGCCGCCTTCAGGAAGCCCAGCGCACAACATGCCGGGAGTGATCGCCCCACCATACGATGTACTGCATTGTCCATTCGAAATGATCGGAACCGTCACCTCATGAAGCTGCGATGGATACGCCGGGACGGATTCCGTGTTGCCCCAACCCGTCACCCACGCCCCCACACCAGTCAGGTCACCGAGAGCAGGTGAAACCATAGGAATGGCAGCCGTGCTGGTAGCCCCAATACCGCCCAAAGTGACAGGGCTGGCCAAGCGTAGCAGGGCAACATCGTTATTGAATGTATTGTAATTGTATTCCGGGTGGATGATGATCTGAGTGATATCCCGCCGCTGGTATCCTGTCTCCGGACTGGATAAGTTGTAGACCCCCGCCACGATATCCACACCTGCAGGGGCAATGGGCACCCCGAAGTTGTCGACCACACAATGCGCAGCGGTCAACACCCATTGAGAAGAAATCAGGGAGCCCCCGCAAAATTGACCATAATACAGATCAGACGTTGAGCCGTCGATCAATGCCACCTGCCAGGGCCATTCCCCGGGATCAGCGGGGGCGCCACCAACAACGCGAACGCTTCCTTCGGGGGTTGGGGTTGGTTCCTGAGCGGTTGCAGTGGTGGCAGATGGAGCATAAAGCCCCAAGAGCATAAAGAGAGCGAGACAGAAGAATATTGCAATTCTGGCAATAGAGGATTTCTTATACATGACCTACTCCTAGTCTTGAGTACTCCATTATTAGGATTCAGTATAACCCCGGTAATCAAAAGCGAATTTATCGGGAGTGTCCATAATAGTATCGTTCAACAACAAAGTCACAAGGAATCTGCAAAGTTTCCATTGCGTCTTCGTGCCTTTGTTGTTTTGTGATTAATCAGAAATCATCCGTTTACAAACTTAACAAGTGGGTGCCTGGAAAACCAGACACCCACTATTATCCCACTGTAAATTCTATGGCAGCAAATTCTTTGCCTTGACGATCGTATAGCTGGCGGAGGCGCGGCTTACCAGACTGTCCGGGCAGAAGAGCGGTTTACCATTCTGCATACCACAGGGGAGGATCAGATCATTTGCATAGGCTTGCTCCGCCCAGCCTGTTGCCCAATGACTAATCGGCATATCTGCAAAAACTGTGCCAGTGGCAGTCGGCAAGGGAAGCGAGTCTCCAAACTTCATTCGCATACCAAAGACTGCCAACTGGGCTTGTGTTGCAGAGTCCCACGGACAGAAGAGCATGAAAGAACCCGAGTTGCAGCCAGCCGTCATACCGGCATTAAACAAGCCCTGTGCCCATGGTTGTGCCCACGGACCCGGAGAAAAATCGTCCTTGAACGTCGTGTACGGAGGCGCAGGCGGGACGTAACTTCCACCGTATCGGCTTCGCAATAAAAATACAGACGATTGGGCACGATTCATGGTCGTATCTGGACAAAACATCAAGGGACCGCTCGTAGAACAACCAGCGGTATACCCGCAGTAGTACATGGCTTCGATATAATCGCGAGCCCAGTGGTTGGTTGGCACATCCGCAAAGACCTGTGGTCCACCCACGGGTGGATTGCAGGAAACATTTCCCTCATCGCCGTCATCAGCCACATTGACCGTGATCGGACCATAGGAATTGTTGTTCTCATTCGCCTCTACGGTTAGACAGGTCGGATCAGCATAGAAGTACAGATCATAAGTTCCAGCTTCAAGGCCGGAAATCTCAATAACTGAATTCTGAGAATCGGTTAAACCTGCCGGAAGACTAAGGAAATTCTGACTCGTATAAAAGGTACCTTTACTAATAAACAGATCCGGGTCACCGTAATATAAACACCCGGCATGTTCATAAGAGGGTTTCGTAGAGATTTCCAACTCGGAGAAAAACTCATAATCGATGTCGTCAGACGGGTCACCCGGCATGTAGTCACCCAAGCCGTCCACATAGACGGAGCGGTAGAAAACGCCGGGCGTATCGGCGCCGCCCTGATTCTGAACAGAGAGTTTCACCTTGAAGGTGCTGCCTGCCGGGGGATCCCCCACCAGCGGGTCATCGTTCGCATCGAGCAATTCGTAAGCGACGATCCTGACATCCGGCTGGAGTTTGATATCGGTGACATCGACCGAGTTATTATTCGCGGTGTTCAACTCGCCGCCGCCATCCACAAAGACTTCGTTGATCTCCGGGTCGTTCGCAGACAAGTTTACAGAGACCGTCAGGGTAATGTCGGGATAGCTCGCCCCGGCAGCCAGCGCATCCGAACGGGTACAGATCAGCGTGGCAAGAGAGCAACTCCAGCCTGTGCCGCCAAAGGATACCGCCGTCAGTCCCTCCGGCAGGATCTCGGTGACCGTCACCAAACTGGTGGTGGGACCGTCCCCATCGTTCGTAACCGTAATGGTATAGGCTCCCTGCTCCCCTTGAACAAATTCAACCGGGCTGTGGGTCTTTTCAATGGTCAGGTCGGCGACCTGTTCGATGTTGGTCGTATCGAAATCAACGTTGTTATCGCCATTCACATCCCCGCCGCCGGAAATGCTGGCATCATTATCCACGGTCTCCGGGGTATCATTGGCAACATTCACCGTGATGGTAATAGCAGGGTAAGAGAAGCCTCCGCCGCCCAATGCATCGGAGCGAGTGCAGGTCAACGTACCAAGGTCACAGTTCCAACCGGTACCACCAATGGCAGTGGCGGTGAAATAGGTCGCATTGAGGTTGAAATCCATGGTAACGGGCCCGCTCGTGGGGGTATCCCCGACGTTGGTAACGATGACGGTATAGGTGCTGCCTGTGCCGCCTTCGATAAAGTTACCAGAATTCAACACTTGAACCGTCAGATCGGGACCCGCCGCATGGACCGACCCGGCAACCCCAAGAGAAAGAATCAACGCCACCACGGTCAGCAGACGAACCGCCTGAAGAAGCGAACGTTGAAGAGAATTTACTGGTTTCATGATTTTCAAGCCTTTCCACTCAGAGAGCAAATAAACAACCTCATCGTATATCTATGTATTAATCTACCATGATTTTTTGGGATTATACCGATTCTTCCCGCCCTTGTAATTTTCTGTTTTGTAAGGGCAATTTTACACCAAACCCCTGCCCTGTTCAGCGAACCCCTCATTTTCCCATTGCCAGACGCAGGGCATGTTCCCACGGTGGCAAAGATACGCCAAAGGTCTCTTCGAACCGCGAGCAATCCAGCGGAGTCACCAAAGGACGACGGGCAGGGGTTGGAAATTCGTCGGTCAACGCCGGCACGATGCGCCTGACCACTTGCCCTTCCGGGTTCGGGTCGAGGCGCAGAACCTCACGCGTGAAGTCGTACCGCGAGACGCTGCCCAACCCACCCAGATGAAAGACCCCGCTTCTCGCTGAGAAGTAGCCTGAACCATCCAAAAGACTACGCGCAATCATGGCTGCGGACGCTTCCGCCAGCATCCGCGCCCAAGTTGGGCTGCCCACCTGATCGGTGACAATGCGCATGGTCTCCTGTTGGCGCGCCCAAGACAAGATCTTGGAGACGAATCCGCCACTGCCCACGCTATAGACCCAGCTGGTACGCAGGATGACATGCGCGCCTCCCACCTGACCGATAGCCTGCTCGCCGTTTAACTTACTTTGACCATACACATTGAGCGGGTTGACCGCATCCGCTTCGGTGTAGGCGGAACCCTTTTTGCCGTCGAACACATAGTCGGTGGAGTAATGGATGAGCACCGCCCCCACCGTCCGCGCTGCTGCCGCCATCACCCCGGGCACTTCGGCATTGATGCGCATCGCCACGTCCCGCTCTTCTTCGGCGCGATCCACTGCGGTGTAGGCAGAGGCATTGAGGATGAGGTCCGGCTTGAGGTCCAGAATGAGGCGTTCGAGCGCCTGCAGATTCATCAGGTCCAGTTCATCCGGTCCAAAGGCATCCACTTTCCCCAACGGGGTAAGTGTACGCTGCAATTCCCAACCTAATTGTCCCGTTCTTCCAAAGATCAATATTTTTTTTTTGTTCATTAATTCAACGGATACTGGCGAGCTTCTGTTTGTACTGTGCGATCGTTTCCTGCGGATCTCCATCCAAAATGATATTGCCGTGGTCAAGCAGGATCACCCGATTGCACAAGCGGAGGATCTGATTGCTGTCATGAGATACCACGATCAAGATGCTGGATTTCTCAACCATTTGTTGGATCCTCTGCGTACTCTTTTCCACAAAATGACCATCGCCCGTGGCAAACACTTCATCAATCATCAAGATCTCGGGTTGTGTCATGGTAGCGATCGAAAATGCCAGACGCCCATACATGCCGCTGGAATAATATTTCACAGGCAGGTCCAAGAAATCACCCAGCTCTGAAAACTCAGCGATCTTTGCCTCTTTTTCCGCCATTTCTGCAGGGGAGAAGCCAAGCAAAGCGCCATTCAAAAATATATTTTTTCTGCCAGTCTGCTCTAGGTCGAAGCCTGCTCCCAATTCCATCAGCGGGGTGATTCTACCGACTACCGAAATTTTGCCTTGATGAGGCTTGTAAATTCCGGATATTGTTTTTAATAGTGTGGATTTCCCGGCCCCATTTAATCCCACAAAGCCAACCCTATCTCCCGGGTTGATATTTAGGGTGATCTCATGAAGGGCAAAAAAATCACGATAGTCATTCAGTTTCTTATTACCAGTAACCCAATTAACTGCAGTATCCTTTAGAGAAGGGCTCGGGTTATGATATATCCTGAACTTAACAGAAACACGGTCAAGCTTTATATATACGCTCATAATCGGTATATTACATCCTGCTCTTTTTTCTGGAACACCAACACCCCCAGCGTTAAGCTCAAGACTGTTAATACAATACAAGCCACCCACTCCGACCACCCCGGAAATGTAGCTTCATAAACAATTAGATGAAAAAGATTGATAAAATAATAAAAGGGGTTTAATTTAATCAAGTTCAGAAGATTGCCAGAAAGAAGGGAAGTTGGGTAGAGTATGGGAGTGAGGTAAAAAAGCCCCAACAGGGCGATCTGCAAAATGTGAGATAAATCCCGAAAAAACACGGTCAAAATACTCAACAGCAGGATCCCCCCCAATATAAATAAAGCCAGAAGCAGCAAGGCCAATGGGAGCAGTAGTATGCTCCAACCAAGTTCTGCCCCAAAGAAAAGAGACAAAATAAAAAGACTAATAAGACTGAACAAAAAATTGGTGATCTCGACACCCAAAGTCACCAAAGGAAAAATTATCTTTGGAAGATATACTTTTTTCAAATAACTTTCTGCATTAATAATGGACATGGAACCGCCCAACAGGCTAGCCGTAATCAAATTCCACGGCAGCAGTCCACTAAATAGATACAAACTAAATTGAGAAAAAGGAAGTTTGTAAAGGGAGGAAAAAACAAGCGCCATGATCACCATTGTGAATAATGGATTCAGCAAACTCCACAGAAATCCAATGGTGGAGCGGCGATAACGAGAGCTAAGATTTGTGCTTACAAAGTTATATAAAGCATACCGATATACATTTAATTCTCGAACATTGCGTGAAACAAAATCTATCAAGCCTCTTTGCTTTGAAGCATCGAAATCGTTTACAAATTGGTGATTGCGATCTATCATAAGTAACGATCCTATATACCTTGTTTTTTTTCACTTGCCAAGAGGGCTAGATAATCGCTGTAACTATTCTTTCCCAATTTTTCAACCAGAACCTTTAATTGTTCGCGGTCAATAAAGCCTTTTCGGTAGGCGATCTCTTCCGGCGAGGAGATCATCAAGCCCTGACGTTCCTCCACGGCTTGCACAAAGTTTGCCGCCTGTAACAGGGATTCGTGCGTGCCGGCATCCAGCCAGGCAACGCCGCGACCGAGCGGAATGACCTGCAACTCTCCCATTTCCAGATAGATACGGTTCAGGTCGGTGATCTCGATCTCGCCGCGCGCCGAGGGTTTGAGCGACCGGGCAAACTCCACCACGCGCCGGTCGTAGAAATATAGACCGGGGACGGCATAGTTCGAACGGGGCTGCTTTGGCTTTTCTTCCAAGCTGACCGCCCGCCCTTGCGCATCGAATTCGATGACGCCGTAACGCTCGGGGTCATGTACCGGGTAGGCAAAGACCAGCGCGCCATGTTCCAATTTCGCCGCAATCTGCAGCTGCTCTGGCAGCCCCTGCCCGAAGAAGATGTTATCGCCCAGAATCAAGCAGGCGCAATCTCCGGCAAGGAATTCCTCACCCACTAAAAAGGCATCTGCCAGCCCGCGCGGCTCCGCCTGCTCGGCGTACGAAAATTTCATTCCCCAACCAGCGCCGTCACCCAATAAACGCTGAAAACCGGGCAGGTCTTCCGGCGAGCTGATGACGAGAATGTCGCGAATCCCTGCCAGCATGAGCATGGACAAGGGGTAATAGATCATGGGTTTGTCGTACACGGGCAGGATCTGTTTGCTGACCGCCAGGGTCAACGGATATAAGCGTGTGCCGCGCCCGCCTGCCAGGATGATTCCCTTCATAAGTTATTCTCCTCTTTATCGAGCCTTGTAATTCGCGTCCATCCAACCCTGATATTCCCGCTTCTCACGGATAGCTGTGACCCACTCCGGGTGAGACAAATACCATTGAACGGTATCGAGCAAGCCTTGGGTCAGGTTGTGACGCGGTTGCCAACCCAGTTCCGCGCGAATCTTGTGCGTATCCATGTCATAGCGGCGGTCGTGACCGGGGCGATCTTTCACAAATTGGATCAGATTCTTGTGCGGGCGATGAGGCGATTGGGAATGTACCTCATCAAGAATTTCACAGATGGTTTCGACAATGGTCAGATTGGCTGGCTGGTTTTCGCCGCCAATGTTATAGGTCGAACCGGTCCTGCCTTTTGTCAGCACAAGATGGATCGCCTCGCAATGGTCTTCGACATGCAGCCAATCACGGATCTGCTGCCCATCGCCATAGACCGGTAAATCCCTGCCTGCGATGGCGTTTAGAATGATGACGGGGATGAGCTTCTCAGGAAACTGGTACGGACCATAATTATTGGAACAATTGGTGATGGTGTAAGGCAAGCCATAGGTATGCCCATACGAACGGACAAGGTGATCGCTGGATGCCTTCGACGCCGCGTAGGGGGAATTGGGGGCGTAGGGTGTTTCCTCCGTCCATGCGGGCTCGCCGGGAGCAAGCGAACCAAAGACCTCATCGGTGGAAACATGATGAAAGCGGACATCCCCCAACGGATGGGATTTCTCCTCCAGCCAATATTTGCGCGCCGCTTCTAGCATGGTAAACGTACCGATGACGTTGGTCTCGATGAACTGGCGTGGTCCCAGAATGGAGCGATCAACATGTGTTTCCGCGGCAAAGTGGACGATGGTATCCACGTGATGATCGCGCACCAAGTGCCCCACCCGTTCGGCATCGCAGATATTCCCACGAGCGAACAAATAGCGCGGGTCGCCCGCGACATCTTGCAAGTTATCCAAATTTCCGGCATAGGTCAACGCATCGAGGTTGATAACCCTCACATCCCCCTCGACCCGCAGCAGGTAATGGATGAAATTCGAGCCGATGAACCCGGCTCCGCCCGTGACCAGCACATTTTTCATGGAAATTATTTTCCTTACCAATTAATCGAAAAGTTCCGCTTCGGACAATTTTTTGGCATTGATATCTTTCGACGACAGGATCGGATCAGCCACGAGGGGCCATTCAATCCCTATTTGAGGGTCGTTCCACAACAAACTACGATCCCATTCAGGAGCATAATAATCTGTTACTTTATAGGTTACTTCGGCGCGTTCGCTCAAAACATAAAACCCATGTGCAAAACCAGCCGGAAGCCATAGCTGATCTTTGTTCTCAGCGGAAAGAATTATACCAACCCATTGGCCGAAGGTCGGCGAACTGCGGCGGATGTCCACTGCCACATCGAATATCTCACCAGCGATGACGCGCACCAGCTTCCCTTGTGGCTGCCGGATCTGGTAATGCAATCCGCGCAAGACCCCCCTCTCAGAAGCAGAATGGTTCTCCTGCACGAATTTTTGGAAGATCCCAGCCTCGGCAAAACGGTTCTCGCGATAGGTTTCAAGAAAAAAACCGCGCGGGTCTTCGAATAGGTTTGGTTTTACAAGCAAAACATCGGGGATAGTGGTGGGGACAAATTCCATGTTTCGAGCGACTCTCCAATTTGGCGTAACACGCCCGGGTAATTATATCGTAGTGACGGCATCGGGGATGTTGAGAACATGAATTGCGGTACAATTCTGCCGAAAAAACGTAAGAGCTGGCGCTTCCCTGCAATCTATGCAACAAACTTAATCATGGAGAGAGAAACTATGGTCACTGTTCGGAACGATGTTTTCAAATTAGGAGACAAATTCGCCACCCTGCTTGGGGATGAAGTGAAGGTCGGTGATGCGGCGCCTGAGTTCACCTCGGTCGTGCCGGGCTGGGCTCCCGTCAACCCGCTTCAAGAATCGAAGGGAAAGGTCATCATCCTGTCGGCAGTCCCCTCGCTGGATACGGATGTCTGCGACCGCGAAACCCGCCGCTTCAACGAAGAAGCCTCGAAACTGGGCGATGACATCATTATTTACACCATCAGCACGGATTTTCCGATGGCACAAAAGCGCTGGTGCGGCGCCGCCGGCGTGGACAAGGTGAAAGTGGTTTCGGATGTGCTCGAAGCCGAGTTCGGCATCAAGTACGGCATTCTGATCAAGGAGCGCCGCTTCCTGCGCCGCTCGGTCTTCATCGTTGGACGGGATGGCAAGTTGACCTATGTCAACTACCTGCCTGCGTTGGGCGAAGAGCCAAATTACGATGAGGTCATTGCAGAAGCGAAGAAAGCCCTCGGTTAGAATCTGCTTGAGAAACTGAATCAACTTCAATTTAAGAGTGAAGCGAAGAAAACCGTCCCCATTTTGGGACGGTTTTTCCATCCCGGTGATACAATCCGCGCTTATGAGCGAATCGAGAAGAGAGTTTTGGAACGGCGTGCGCGCCGAGTTCCCCCTATTAATTGGCGTCTTTCCATTTGGCATGATCTACGGCGCGCTGGCGTTGGACGCGGGTTTGTCGGCGCTGGCTTCGCAGATGATGTCTTCGATCGTATTTGCGGGTTCGTCACAATTCATCACGGCGCAGCTTGTAAAGGATGCCGCACCGGGCTTTGTGGTCGTGGTGACGATCGCGGTGGTCAACCTTCGGCACATGTTGTACAGCGCGTCGCTCGCACCGTATTTGAAACACCTTTCGTTGCAGTGGAAGGTGCTGCTTTCCTATTTACTGACCGATGAAGCCTATGCGCCAAGTATTTTGAAATACGAAGCGGAAGGCACGAAACCGTTCAGTCATTGGTTTCTGTTGGGTGCGGGATTCTCGCTTTGGTCCACCTGGCAGGTCAGCACGGCGTTGGGTGTTTTCCTTGGCGCGGAAATCCCCGATGACCTGCCGCTCGATTTTGCCCTGCCGATCACATTCATTGCGATGGTTGTGCCCGTCCTGAAAAAAATGCCAATGGTCGCCGCTGCGTTAAGTGCGGGGCTTACCGCATTGCTTGCCATCCACCTGCCATTCAAATTGGGATTGATCCTGGCAGCGTTCGTGGGGATTGTGGTGGGCACACTCCTGGACAACCTTAAACCACAACAGGGGTCGGCATGAACATCTGGCTGGTCATGCTCTTCGGCGGGTTGATCACATTTGGGATTCGCTTCTCACTGATCTATTTGTTCGGGCGAATTGAAGTTCCAGAGACGATGCGCCGCGCCCTGCATTACGTTCCACCCGCGGTACTCTCTGCCATCATTTTCCCCGAGCTGCTTCTGCGCGACGGCGCTCTCGACCTGACCTTCACAAACACACGACTGCTCGCCGGTGTGATCGCCATCGTCACTGCCTGGTTCACGCGCAACACGCTGCTCACGATCCTGATCGGAATGGCAGCCCTGCTTCTTTTGCAATGGCTTTAATTTACAGGAAGATCAAAAAGACCTGATTACCCCCGGATTCTTTGGCACGTGTCACTGCCTGCCTCGCCTGCTGGATGATCGGCTCGATCTCACTGGATGTGGAAATGCGGGCAACGGATGCGATCCCTGCGCTGATCTTGACATTCAGCGGCGGTTCATTCGGGACCTCGATGCGGGTGCCGCGCACCCCGGCAATGACCCTCTCCGATACTTTTTCCGCATCCGCGCCGATCACACCGGGCAGCGCAATCACAAATTCATCACCCGTCCAACGCCCGATGCAATCGTAAGGCCGGCTTTTCTCGCGGATCGACTGCGCCACGACCTTGAGCACATTGTCACCCATCTCGACACCGAATGTATCGTTGATGATCTTAAAATTGTCGATATCGAGCGCGATCAGGCTTAACGGTAGGGACGCGCGACGCGAACGTTCCAACTCCCCCGCTGCCTGATGCAGAAAAGCCGCACGATTCATAAAACCGGTCAATCTATCGAAAACCGCATGATTCTCCAATTGATCGCGCGCCGTGGCAAGGTGACCCGCCAACGAAATGATCCGCTCCCCAAGCGCCACCCGATTGCGCAGATCCGCCGCCCTGAGCGGGCGCTGGATGATATCATCTGCGCCACTGGGGACGGGTTCCTCCTCCGTATTCTTCGAAGTGATGAGCAGGGCGTAAAATGGTTCGGCGTTGTTCAAGGCGCGCACCCGCTGCAAAACCTGAGTCCGCGCGAGGTCACTGCCATCCCAATCCGCGATCAAAAAACGCGGCTGTCCCGCCTGAACGTACTGCCAAACCTGCCCGCTCGAAAAAACCTGGGTAAGGACATATTTTTTCCCACCCAGTGCCTGCTGTATGAATGCAAATTCTTTTGGGTCGCTGTCCAACACCAATATGTCCATGATGCACCTTTGCGCCCATTATAGCAGTAGGGCAGACAGGGATGGCAGGATATTTGTCACTGAACTGGATTTAACATGAAGCACCCCGCCACGTTGACAATTCCCACTGCCCGTAGTAATATTTGCCCCGCTTTGACCACGCCGAGGTAGCTCAGTGGCAGAGCAGGGGACTCATAAGCCCTTGGTCGGGAGTTCAAATCTCCCCCTCGGCACACCGTTTCCAAGTGAAACACTCTTCTTATATATGGTGGTCTCTACACAAAGGAGATCACCATGTGTGCTTTAAATACACAAGACCAAGGGCTTATCACATTTTCTCAGCAGGATTATCTGCCCATTCTGGTCGAATCATTTTTGATCGACCGTAAATCTCAAGGTCTATCCCCCGACACCATCGAACTCTATACCAAAAAGCTGCAATACTTCCTGAAGTACTGTGATCGCCAGGCGTTGACGCAAATCTCTCAGATCACTTCGGACTTCATTCGTAGATATCTACTTGAACTTTCCGAGACCCACAATCCCGGCGGCGTGCATGCCTGCTTCCGCCCACTGCGGACCATGTTGTATTGGCTTGAAGAGGAAGAGATCATGCCTGCTGGGTGGAAGAATCCGATCCGCAGGGTCAAAGCACCCAAGCTGCCGACCGATCCCATCGAACCGATCCAAATTGAAGAAATCCATCAACTCCTGAAAACCTGCCAAAGCAATTACTCCGGCGTCCGCGATAAAGCGATGATGCTGGGATTGCTGGATACCGGCGCCCGCGCTAAAGAATTCCTGAACATCAACCTGGAAGATGTGGATCTGGCAACCGGGGCGGTGATGATCCGTCAGGGCAAAGGACGCAAGCCGCGCATGGTATTCCTCGGTAGAAAAACCATTCGTGCCATCCGTGGGTATCTGCGCTATCGAAAGGATAACAGTCCAGCTTTATGGATTTCCACTCAAGGTGAGAGGATGACCTACTCCGCACTGCGCTGTTTCCTGCGTCGACGCGCGGAACAGGTTGGCTTGAAGTCCATACCCACCCCACACGATTTCCGCCGCGCCTTTGCCCTGGTCATGCTGCGCAATGGCGTGGATATTTTTGCTCTACAAAAGTTGATGGGACATTCCGACCTGCAGATCCTACGGCGCTATCTGGCACAGACCGATCAGGATATTCACACCGCCCACATGAGAGGCAGTCCGGTGGATAGCAATTTGTAGAGGTAGGGAGCAGTGGAAGAATGCTAAATCCGACAAATCTGTTCATGTATCAGACGCTGTTATAAAGGAAAAATTATGACTACAGTAAAATCCGCCGTAAAGGAACCATCACCATTCCAGCCAAGCTGCTTTAAGAATGCAAACTCGTAGAGGAATTCTTATCCTGTCAAAAGAGTCCACGGGATTGCAACGATTTTTTCATCAAATCGCTTGATTTCCTTCCCACCATAAACCATTAAACCAGCAGATGTCTTGGGGTGCTTTTCCAGAAATAATCGAAGTCCCGCAGTGTCGCGATGTCCAAGGTTGTCAGTGCGTTTCACCTCCACAGCAAGCAAGCGTCTGCCATATTCCAGAACAAAATCAACCTCGTTCCCATCAATGGTGCGCCAAAAATAGAGGCGGGCAGAGGGGGTCATCAGGCGCGCCAGGATTCTCAAGTGATGATAAACAAATGTCTCGAAGTAGGAACCATACTCGCGCGCCTTACGTAGGTCATCCAATTCGAAATAGCCGGACAGAAAGACCGCCAGAGCCGGATCATTAAAAAACGCCTTGGGAGCCTTCAGCAGGCGGGTCGTGTGGTTCGCAGTGTACGCAGGTAACCGTTCAAACAAATGGGTGGTTTCCAAAAGATTTAGATACCGGTGGGTAGTGGGTTGAGATAGTCCAGCATCCCGGGAAATCTCAGATTGATTGATCAACTGCGCTGAACGCAGCGCTGCAAGTTCCATCACTCTGCGAAAATCCAACAATGCGTCAATTTGAGCCATCTGTCGTAGATCACGCTCCAGATATGTGGCAACATATCCCTCCCACCATCTGGTCCATGCCTCGGATGAATTTAGGTTAAGCAGCGGCGGCATAAAACCACGCAGGATGGACTCAGTGGGATTGGGAAGATCCTCTCGCAGGGAACTCTCTGCGGGAAATTCACCATTCAGGAGGCGCACCAACACATCCGGATTGGATCGATTGTGCATTTCCCCAATCGACATCGGATCAAGCACAAAGTAGATTGCACGTCCAGCCAGACTTTCACTTACCTGTTTCATCAACAACAAGTTGGCCGAACCGGACAATACAAATTGATACCTGCCCGGGTTTCGATCCACAGTCTTTTTGATGGCAAGCAGGATGTCCGGCGCCTTTTGAACTTCATCCAAAATCACCTGATTCGTACCTGCCCAAAGGGCTTCGGGATTCGAACGCGCCTGTTCCAATACATCAAAATCGTCCAGGGTATGGAATCTCCAATTACGAAACGGTTCAGCATTTAGAAGAAGGGTGCTTTTTCCGACCTGTCGGGCACCTGTCAGAACGATCACAGAATGGTCTTTAATTGCGCTCTGGAGATAAGGCGTAATCCACCGTTCACGATACGGTTTTGATTTTGAATTATTATTCATGACGTGAATAATAATTCAAAATGATCGATATGGCAAGCTGCAAAGTAACAACTTCATTTCTGTAAGATTCGGGCAGCCCCGTGGATAGCAATTTGTAATGCCAACTTTCTGCCCAAAATTTTATTCTCCACTGAATAAACAAGCAAATACACCTTGAAAATTCGGAAGCAAAATCCGAATTTTCAAGGTGTATCTTAGAAAACCTCATTCTGCCGTGCACGATTCCAGCCGGGGATTTCTGACTGGATATGGAAGGTTCAGACACTATCGTCTTTTAATTCCGCCCACAACGAGTGCAATCCTAAACGGTCCACCCACCCATCTAAGTATTCATAATCCAGTTGATCCTTTTTGGCTTTGAGAATTGCCCCAATATCCCGGGCGTGTTTTGGCTGCCCGCTTAGCCCCAAATACATGAGTTTGTAGAGGATCAAATCCTCTGGTGAATGAACATATACCTCGCCAATTGGCGGACCATAGTCCACCAGGAGGCGGCGTTGAAAGGCACTCTGACGAAGTTCATCGCCATCCCGCATGAGATATACATCCGCTTTGAGCCCGCTGTACATATGGATCGCATTCAGTGGAATATCTGCGCGGTCTTCCAGCATCGTGTCCAGAATGATGTCAGCAGGAACAAGCATATCTCTTTTCCCAAGTTCCCTGGAAAATCTTCCTACGGCTTTGACTGGAAGGTTTATGACAATATCCAGATCCTGGGTGGCGCGCGGTTCCCCCCATGCCCATTCGGCAATCGCCCCCCCAATTAAATACTCGACTTTGGAGGCTTCCAATGCATCCAGGATAAGTTTTAGGAAGGCAGTAATATCCAGGGGCTGGTCTGTCATGCGGCGTAGGCTCGCTGTAATGCCAAACGATGTGCTTCCAGTATAGTAAGTTCGGGGGTTTCCTGACGTATTCGATATGCGACAACCTTCCGGGCGGTGTCACTGATGGAGCAGCCCTGCCGGAAACGATCGGCAGCCGATAGCCGCTGGTAAATGTTGATCTGGCGTTGATCCACTTCTTCAGCGCTTGCTTTCACCATTTGCCTGAATTCAGGGGAAAGCGCTGGTTGTCCCTTTAGATAATATCCTTTATTTTTCCGATCACGGCTATATTCCAGTATATGACCTGTCGCTTGAAACGCATGTTTCACTACACGCATGTCCCGATAAAACGTATCCTCCCAAGCAGATGTACCAAAACAATTCCTGCCCAATTGATACTCCGTCCTGACAATCAATTGAGCCCGGGTCAGGTAACGCTCGTTCCACAGGATTTGAAGAAGAGTGACGCGTCGCGCGGTGGTCATGTCGCGTTGCATGGCATCACGAAGCATGACATCAACAGCCTTGTGTGGTGGAATATTATTGATCACGATTTAATTATAACCTGATTTATAAATCAGGTTTTTAGTGGGTCATTTTTGCACCTCAGCAGATGGGCACAACCGCCGTTATCCAGCCGATACATTGCCGAAATTCCGCCGCTTCCCCACCAAGAAGCATGCCACCAGAATCTTCGAAAAAATTTATAACAAACATTGACAGATTAATTCGATTCAACAGATTGTCAAGATAAAGCACGCATTGGAAGACAATAATTTACCTGAATTTGGTTCACGGTTAAATTCTGTGCTCCATCATACTATATCCCCGTTACCGGCTAAATCTTTCATGGAATGGAACAACCTTTGGAGATACCGTTTTGATACATACTGCGCCAACAGGAGATTGGACAATCCCAGCTGGCGCCTTATCCTGAAAACGGACCGTAGCTTCGAGAGGCAAAATCGTACGCGCCCAGTTCGCAGGTAGACAAATGCCCTTGCCAGTTCGATCTGCCAGAGCAGGTCGTAATAATGACCATACCGGCTTATTTTGTCATCCGCCTGATCCAGAAGCCGCTCCACAACCGTGTACTGTCCCTGCTGCATAAGAAGCTCGGAATACTTAAGCGCAGTCCTGGCTTCCTGCCGGTTAAATTGTCCTTTGTGTGCGGGGAACAAGGCAAGGCTTTCCTCAAAAAGCATCCGTGCCTCCTGGAAACGGCCCAGAATTCCAACGATCTCCCCCAAATCCGCCAGCGCACCCGCGATCAATAAGTCTGATTTTGGCAGAGTCCTGAACAGGCGTACTGCCTGGCGCAGCAATGCCTCCGCGGTGGGCAAATCACCGTTGTCTTGGGTCAGCCACGCCAGCACCTGAAGGGGATGGGCGCGCCACGGATCATCGTCCGGGGTCTGTTCGAGTACATCCTGGAGGACCTGCCTTGCATGCTCCCGGTTGCCCAGGGCACGATGGCAAAGGGAGGTCATATAGTAGTTTTCCAACGCCTGGCGGTCGTTCCCAACGACCCGATACCTGTCTGCCGATTCTTCGAACGCTTCCAGCGCCTGTGTATGATAACCCTGCCTGTGCAGATTGTGCCCTTTGGCTCCCAACAAATGGGCCAGTTCAGCCATGCGTCCCAACGAGCGCGCCGCGCTGATGGCATCCTGGTCCAATTTCTGCAAGGCGGGCAGACCTGTCATGGAGTCGTTGGCATAGAGATCATTAAACGTTTGCCGCAACCGAAGGACCCCGTCCCAATCCTTCGCTGCCAGCAGTTCGCTTAACGTTTGCGCAATGATCTTCCATTCAATCTCCGGGATGGAACCAGGGTCGACGCCAGGCGCGGATAAATGGGAGGAAAATTCCTGCAGGGCGGTCCAATCAATGTCAGTCTTCATTTCATTTCCCCGCAGGATCGGGAGCCTGCTTTTCGATGAATTCAACCAGACTGGGATAGATCGAGAAGTTTCCCTGTATGGAGTCGCGATTTGTCACCAGAAACATTTCAAAGAGATAGGATATCGCCGCCGGGAGATATGAATCCAGAACACGGGAAACCGCCCAGTCGGTCAGCGTTCTGGAGGTGATCAGCTGTCCATGGTATTGCTCGCGCGCAATCCAGCGCAATACTTCCCTTGCGGTATGGCCTGCTGTACCCAGCCTGCCGAGTTCGTCCCAGCGCGCCTGATAGAGGAAGTCAAGCAGATCCCTGCCAAAAAGCGAAGGCAGGGATCGTACCGCTGCCCATGAAGACCTCGCCACATCGCTGAGTACCAGCTGCATGATCAGCGGAATTCCACCCGTGCGTGTCACCAGCCAGGGGATGTGGTTCGAAAGATCGTGGCGCAGGTTGCGAAGAGCGGGATGCTGGTATTGATGCTGTTCGATGTGCCAGTTCAGGAATTCCCCGACAGATGCCGCATCTTTAATCGGCTGCAACTGAACGACCAGCGACTTTGAATCCAGGACCTTTAATCCGTGGATCTCCCGGGTGGTGACGATCGCCCGGATATCCCGCGAAGTCAACGTCTTAAGGGCATCCAGGATCTCGTCGCCTTTTTTCACGGTCTCCAGATTGTCCAGCACAATGACCGCCCTTCTGCCCAACAACCTGTCCCGGATGGCAGCGATTGCATCCTTTCCGGAGAAGGCAGGCAATCCCACCTGACTGCAAAGGCGATCATAGAAGGAGGCAGGGTCATAAAACCCCTGGATTACATGGACGAGATTCTTCGAGAGGGGATCGATATGCCTGCTCTTGGCGCTGTCCCCCAGGATCAGATCAATGGCCTGTTCCTGATGCAAACAGCGGATTATTTTTGCGGACAGGGTGCTTTTTCCCATGCCGCCTTCACCGCCGATGACAAGGATCCGTGGTCCACGGGCATATTCCAAATGCCAAAAAATCCGCTGTAACGGTGCCAATCCCGCCTGTCTGCTTGAAGCGGGGCAGTCGATCTGGGACTCGAGATCTAAATATAGGTTGGGCTTTTCCAGCAACCCGACAAAATACGCTCCAAATGATGTGGATATCTGCAGACGTTGGGTGGACAGGTCGATGGGTCTGCCGCCACACTCTGAATCATACAATGACACAGGTGCTTGAGGGCGGTGAAAAAGCGACTTAAGCCCCCAACCGCCTGAATTGTTTTCCGGTTTGAGACCTGCCTCGGGGACATCATCCAGCATGGAACGTCCAGATCGAAAGGAGGATGTGGCTGCCGCTGCCGTTGGGGTCGGGATACCCTTTTTTATCAACCAGTGTTTGATCTCTTCCTGTTCTGGATCGCTCAACGACCTGTAATTTCCGGCATCCAGCAATCGGTCCGCCTCTTCAAAGGTGCTGATCCCGGAGTATTCAAAAAGGATCGCGATTAACGAAACCAGGGTGCGGCGATCCTCAACGGAGGGGAATGCCTTGTCGGATTCCCAGTTCCCAACATTGTTGCGATTAAAGATCAGTCCGGTTTTCTCGGACAACTTGCGTGCCAGCCGGTCCTGGGAAAGCGGCCTGCCCAGTCGGCGCTCCACGCTTCTCTCACGGTGGACGCGCAGGAGAGTTCCGAATGTGGCGGTTTCATGATTCTTCGTCATGGGTCCTCCATGCAAGGGTTTGCATGCCATTGCACGATCTTGGATGCAGATCGATGCAATCATTCCTATTAAAGTAGGGGCAGGTCCAGCTGACCTTGTACGTTCCCGATACAACTGAGTGGCTGCGTTTCGTGTCTTAAGAGGTCAGTGATCCACTGGCCGGGCGCCCCACAAACGAGCCCTCCATTTCTTTCTGAAAGGAGGCCCTCGATGACACGAAAAAAGGCTGTCTCGCTTCTGTTGGCGGCTGTTTTGATGCTGCTTGCAGCTGCCCATGTCACGACACCCGCCGGGCAGAACCTGTCTTCAACGTCCGCACCAGTCATTGCCTGTAATGGCTGCTCCGGCGGCGGATCAGGCGGCTAGGATCCCCGGATCCCATTCTATGTGCCTGCATGAGGCATGTCTCATGCAGGCTTTTGACAGCTGTTACGGGACCCCCAGACAGACAAACCCCGCCCATTGCTCCATGGGGATCCCCTGGGTTTGCATCCGCCGCTGTGCCCTCGATACGGATGCCGCCGGTGAAGCCCCGGATAAATACTCTGCATAAAAAGAAATCATGAAAGCCGCAGCCGCCTGGTCCAGCACCGGCCATAAACTTCCCACGATGCTGCCTGCGCCTGCGATGAAACAAGTGGCGGGCAAACCCACATGTTCGTCCCCTTCATGCAAAAAACTGTAGACACTACTACAGGCGGAAAAGGTCACCAGGCCCGGCATGGGCGCCAGATCCCGCAGCTGATCCAGCCAGATATCCCCATCGGATAATGTCAATCCACTTAATCTACCGGTCTGGGTATCCACTGAAAAATGACTTGCGATGTGCAGCCAGTCGAAACACGACAGCCCGGCCTTGCCGTTGGCGGTATCATCATCGCGCAATCGCAACAAGGCCTGCCAGGTTGCCTCGTTCTCCATCAACACAACACCCGGATTCTTGAGGTGGGATTTCAATCCGGCAAGTTCCTCTCTGACATAAGGCAATTCGTTTTTTGTCCCATGAAAATCTGAAATGCCTATTAACAAGCCCTGCCCCCTTTGCCTGCCTTCGGCCCGTTCCCATAGCAGGGACAATGCGTGCAGAGAAGGGGTGATGACCGGAATGCAAAGTTGGATCAGGGGTCTGACACTGAAAGCTGGCAGCAGGGCGCTCCATGGAACTCCGTGCAGTTTTTTATGAGGGGACAGGATCAGGTGGGTATCGGGGGTCAGATGCGGACCCAGCGCGGAGGGGATCAAAAGCCCGCCTAAAAACCGCAATTCGCCATCCGACAGGATCGAGCCATGTCTGGATTTGGAAAGCGCCTCCAGCGCCATCGAAAAACGCTCGGATACGAATACGCTATGGGCGTGGCGTTCCTCGGACGTGATCATAATAATATTCAAATGGTTGTCCATCAGGTAATAATCCAGCGCAACCCAATGTTTCCCCAGAGCAACGTCTGCCTGTGTATGAAAGATATCATGGTTGAACGCCCGGAAAACCGTCGGGGTTACAGCGGAATGATGTTTGCGCTCCTGCGCCTCAAGCCCGGCATCATATTCTTTTGCTTTTTGAATTAACTGGGTCCGGTATTGGCGGGATTGGAGCGCGTTCTTTAGCGGACTGGTGGAGTTGGACATCTCCTGCAATTTACCCTGCAGCCAGTTGATCTCCGCCTTCATCCTGGCCAGTTCCATCATGCTCTCATCCGGGGCGGCGTCCCGGGCATTCAACAGTTGGGCAATCAACGTGATCGCCTTGGTGTTTTCAATGAACTGCAAGGCCTGATCGGTCGCCTTCATCCGGATGGCGTGCAGGACGGATTGATCCACAAAGCGCGCAGGCTTTTCCAGATAGGAGCCTGCCAAAGCAGGCTGCCAGAAATTTTCCCGGATCTTGTTTATGGCAGCCATCCCCAGCTGATAGTGTTGAAGTGCCTGTGGATCATTTTGTTCCAGGACCGCCAGGCTGGACAACCCTTCATGGGCAAGCCAGTCCACTTCATGGAAAACCCCCTCACTTAATTGCAGCGCTTCCTCAAATTCGCGGCGCGCCTGCTCGAGGGCGCCGGTTTGCAGATGAAACTTTCCAATGTTCACATGGGTTGCGGCAAGATCCTGAAGCATGCCCATGGCAAGGAAGTCGTCGCGGGCCTGTTCCAGATAGGGAAGCGCCTGGGCGCTTTGACCGGCATGCAGCAGTATCTCCCCCAGAAGCCGTTGGGCGACTGCTGCCTGGGGTTTCGTGCCATGTTCACTGGCCAGTTCAAGGGATGTAATCAGGCATTCGATTGCAGCGTCCTGCTGTCGCAGGGAAAATAGGATTTCCGCCTTGTGGTTATGGATCAAGGGCAACATGGCTCTCTGGTTTGCCGCTTCATGATAACGGGCCGCCAGTTCCAGGTGTTCAAGGGCACGGGCGGGCTGATTTAACTGAGACCAGAGGAATGCCATCGATTTCTCAACCACACCGAGGCGCACCATGTTTTTCAGCTGCTTGAACTTTTCCGCGGCCAGTTCCAGGTGGTGAAGGGCATCCTGATAACGCCCCACATATCCATATGCCTCCCCGAGGTTCGCGCCTTCGATGGCGGCTGGAAGGCGAAAGCCGATCTGCTCGTGGATCTGGATCGCTTGTTTAAATTGTTCGATGCTCAGCGCCGGATACCCGCGCAGCAAATTCAATCGACCTGTATCGTTTAGGCTGTCGCCCAACAGCCCCAGGACACGGTGTCGGGTATACGTCTCCCCGGCTTGTTGAAAACAGTCGAGGGCTTCCTCCAAAGAACCGGTTAACAGATGCACATACCCCAGGTTTTGGAGGCTATAGTCCTGCCATAAGTCCATCTGCAGTTCACCAAACAGGTGGTTGGCATTTCCCAGTCGTCTGGCTGCCTCGGATAGATCCTCGGACTTGATGAGTTGGCAAAGACCGATTTGCATTTCCGCCTTGGCAATCTCGATCGGTGCCTGATTCGCCCTAAAGAGTTCAATGGCACTTTGTAGTTTGAGGAGCGCTTCGTCCAAGTGGCCCTCGCGACGCAGGCAGTTGGCCAGCATCATCCAGCAACGTGCCTGGTTGAGCGCCTCTCCTCCCTCGATAAAGGACTGCTCGCTGGTTTGGATGTTTCGTTTGGCATCTTCGACCTTTTGTAACAGGACCTGAACATATGCCAACGCAAGGCGGCAATGGGGGATATACGAATGCATGCCCGCACGTTCCAGTCCGGTCAGGGCGTTGGCAAGGGCTGTCTCCGCCTGCCCCAAATTGGGTTTGGTCCAGGAAAGGGCGAAGAACTGCCAGTCACAAGCCGCCAGCCAGCCCTGGTCCCCGAGAGCGGCAAAGCCCTGCCGGGCGCGTGATATGGCTTCCTCCACCTCAACCGGTTTTCCAAGCGCATTCAACACATACCCCAGATACCAGGCGGCCAGGGAGCGGGCGAATGGGTCCGTTGTGACTGCGGAACAAACGCCGTCCATGACCACAGCCAGAGCCCATGCGGAGCGTGGCACAGCATCAGTGCGCTCCTCGATTTCCCGTCCCACACGCTCCATCACCCTGCGGTCAATGGGCGGCAGTTGATCTGCCAGCAGGGGCAGATCATGGATGGCGATCTGTTTGTGTAGCAGTCTGATGGATAGTTCAAAGAACGATTGATCGGCAATGCCAGCCTTCATGGTTATGCCCCCTTAAATGGTTTCTATGGTCAGTTCCAGATCGGAAATAACGTTTTCCAGGTCAGGGTCAAGGATCTTCGCCAGTGCTATCGGCGGTAGTGCGATCCGTCCCTCTCCTGTAATAATCACACTTTCTTTGTAGTGTCCCCACTCCAGCATGGTTTTTAATGGTGGATGGGATGAACTTCCCTCCGGCGTTATCCCTACATTCATCCGTGTCAGCAAGCCTGCTTCCAGATCCTCTCCCAGTGCGCAAACGATGGAAACCGAGTATTGAAAATCACCTATATCAAAATCATCTCGAAATACAACAAATTCTTCGTCTGACAAAAAGTCGGTACCATGTCTGTATGCCAGTTGCGGCGGAAAGAATATGGCTTGAAGTTCCTGCCGGGTTCGCATCCAATGTATCTGCCAATTCTTCTCCATCGATTGAAAGGCGGCAGGTTGGTCTTTTAATAAAAATCCCAAATTTGCCCGGGTCGGGAGCGGCAGGGAAACCAGGGTTTGATTTTCATCCTCATCCATTAACTCCAGGATGTCCAAAAAAGCCTGCCGTAGTTCTGGATCAACCATGAGTTTTTGATAAAACCTCGGGTAACGCCTGGAGACATCCACGCCATGCCGGGCTTGCTCAATGAACAGGGACAGGAATTCAAGGTCTGCGCTCCTTGAAGGATCGTTTCCCGAATTTCCAGTTGAATTTAATGTCATCTTATTCATTAATATCCCTGTTTCGGCCCAAAATCTTCTGTAGATCAATCAGTGCATTGAAATGCAGGCTGTGGATGGCGCCCGCACTTTTCCCCATTTTTTGGGAAATTTCACGCACGCCCAGTCCCGAAAAGTACATATCCTCGATGACACGTTGGCGGGCTTCCGATAATCCCAGCATGGCATTTCGCAAGTCTGCGCCCAGTTCGCTCTTCTGCCGGTCCTCCTGCGCATGATGATCCTGCAGGTGTTCAAGCAGGTCTTCAAGGCTCAGTTGATCATCCTCCATCGGCTGGGTTTTCTTGAAGCGCTGTTGGATGAACTTCTGACAGGCGTTTTGGACGATGACATGCGCCCAAGGCTTGAAATCCGTATCATACGGAAAATGAGCCTTTAGTATAAGGATGGCTGCCTCAGTGGCGCAGTCCGTGGCATTTTCCTGGGTGACGAGGGTTCCGTTGAAATCCCTCCGCTTGAGGTGATAATAGGCCCACTTTTGCATCTCGGCAAAGAGCGATTCCCAGACCTCGGTCGAGCGCTCGATCATGATCTTCTCCAGATAGATGTTCTGGGCCTCATAATTTTCCGCCACACGAAATACATACTCCCGGATGTAGCCGGGGTTGCCGTTCGTATAGCGCGCAATGCGCCCCTTGCCCAGATTGGCGTACAGGATCGGGCGGATCCGGGCAACAAGGTCCTGCCTGCCCTGGTCGACAAGCAGATCCAAGGCCCGCTCAATTTCCATCTCGATCGAATCGGTCGGCACGGGTTTCGGCATGGGTTTCATGGCTGACCGTGATTATACAAGCCTTTCCCGATTTCAAGGATTCCCCGGGCATTTGAAAGAATTGCCACCATCTTCAGGATATTGATATATATCAGTTCCTATTTCCGGGGCTGGACATGGGAAGGGGATACCAGCCCGCTGGGGGCAACTCCACATAAGAATGAAACTGTCCTATTGGCAGTGTGGACAGTTTCATTCTTATCATTTTATATTGTGACAGGCTCTTGAGATGGGAAGCGTTATTCAAATCAGATTTTTTCCACCCGGTTATAAAAATGCAACAGCCAGGGTGAGGGGGGCACCCTGACTGTTGCAAGCAAGATTATACCAAATTATCACGGGGATGAAATTTCCGGCCGTCGACACTTTCCGACCTTGGATCAGGTTTCACTGGCATCCAACGCTGTGAAGACTTCGACAGTCTGATAAACCTGATTGCGCACATACCCGGTCACTTCGCACGCAATGGATCGGATTCTCATCCAAGCAAACCCAAAAGATTTTCCCTGGAAACCAGTTTCATATCTTCATCTGATATAAGGAAGGGACGCACATCCAGAGAGGCGTGTTCAAAGGATATGTTTTCGGATCTCCTGCGTACGATCCTACAGCAATTCTCCAAGATCAAGTCCAGACCGATCATATCCCGGAACTGAAAGCAACTACAATTTATCCATCCGGTTTATGAAGCAGGGCTGACAACACTTCCGGGGATTTCAGCACCTTGCGGGCAGTTGTGCTATTCAATTGGCTCAGGCGGGCTAGGTGCAATAATGCTGCATATGCGCCATTTCCCACCTTTGCATTGAAGCTCTTTGCCTGCTTTCTGACAGATAGATCGTCAAACCCCGGTTTGGAACGCAACTCCAGCATGATTGAGTTCGCCTTTTCTTCTACCTCGCCAATCAGATGAAGCAAGCTTTTTTCATCATCATCACCCCACGCCACAACTGCAACGGTTTGTTTCGGTGAAGTTCTTGTCTCTTCCAAATACCTCTTCCGGACCTGCGCCCAATGATTGGCACGGCTGGGAACAGAGATACACCTGAAAGACGGCAAGAGAAGACCGGTCAAAGCCTTTCCAGTGACACAGTCCGTATCCAATCCAAACACGCGATCCCGGTACACAAAAGGTTGATCTGTGCCTGAATAATTATGGTGTCCTACAAGCAGCGGCTTCTCCCCATCATACAGTTCATACCAGGGACGGTCATATGCGGTACGAAGGTGTTTGTCGCCGCCCATTGTTCCACACAATACCGTTGAACGCTGTTGCGACAGGGAAAAACCCGCTTCAAAATATCCATGTACCACCAACGCCTCCGGCAGGTCTAGATACAACGGCAAGGTGTTCATGAATGCCAAAGCATCCGGATAGGTCTCCCCAAATTGAATCCTGCTGATTTTCTGGGATTGCGCCAATTTGACCTCATGCCTGCCGGCGCGCACATGCTTGCGTTCATGGTTCCCCATAATCAGAAAAGCATTTGGCGTTTTCTGGAAAAACTCCAGGACAGCCGGCGTATCGGGACCCCGATCCACACAATCCCCCACCGAGACAATGGCATCGCCCTCGGTCAAGCCTGCCTTGTCCAACAAGGCTTGCAGCTCGTCGTAACAACCATGAATATCGCCAATCACCAAGGTCTGCATTGAATAATTATAGCCAGATTGAAACAATTTATGCTTGAGGTGCCCCACTGGAATTCTAAAATAACACTTACTGTCGATTCTGTAAATTAGAGGTTCTCTAATTTACAGATGTCATTCACATGATCTCCTTGTAAAAATACCGAAACAATACCGACACGAAAAACTCTCCCCTCTTTCCATTCAGATATTCTTGCGCCCACTGAATGGAAACGAACCTCTTTCTCACCCAATCCCCCAATCTGGAAATCTACCAGACCTCCGATCTGCGCAAGTGGATCGGCATCTACCTGCACGCCTGCCGCTCGCGCAACCTCGCCGGCGGCACCATCGAGTTTTACAGCAAGAAACTCGGCGCGTTTTCCAAATTCTGCCTGGAACACAACGCAGCGGACATCCACCATATGAGCGCGGACTTGATCCGTCAGTTCCTGATCGCCCTGAACGAGAGCGGACACCGCCCCGCCGGGGTTCATTGCTACTACCGTTCGATCAAAACCTTCCTGAAATGGTATGAGCGCGAAACCGAACCGGAAGGCTGGCGCAACCCGATCAACAAGGTCGCTGCGCCGCACGTCCCTCTTGAGCCGCTAGACCCGGTTCGCATCGAGACCATCAAAGCCATGCTGGAGACCTGCAAACGCGGAAAACTATCCGATGCCCGTGATAAAGCCTCCCTGCTGGTGCTATTGGATACTGGTATGCGTCTGGCAGAGTTCCTCTCTCTGAACATGGAGGATGTCGACCCTATCACTGGCATGATCCTGATCCGCTCAGGCAAGGGCAGGAAGCCGCGCAATGTATATCTGGGCGATAAATCGCGCCAGGTTCTACGCAGGTACGTCAAGGAACGCAAGGATTACAACCCGGCGCTGTGGGTCTCCAAGTCCGGCGAACGCCTGACGGAGACCGGTTTGCGCATGATGCTACGACGGCGAGCCGCCCAAGCCGGCGTCCCCGTGCCGTCGCCGCATGACTTCCGGCGTGCATTCGCCATCGAACGTTGGCGCGCCGGGGTCGACATTCTGACGCTCTCCAAACTGATGGGGCATACTTCCTTGCAGGTCCTGAACCGCTACCTCAAACAGATCGGCGAAGACCTCGAGCGGGCAGCCAAACAATCCTCCCCTGTAGACAGAAACTTTTAGCAAAGGAAAATAATGACAACCATCCTCACGATTGCTAATCAAAAAGGCGGGGTTGGCAAGACCACCACCGCCCTTACCCTCGCGCACGGACTGGCGCGCCGCGGCAAACGCACCCTGCTGTTGGATTTCGACCCGCAGGGACAAACAGCACGCGCCTTGCACCTCTCCCCTTCCGCAGGCATCTATGCCCTGCTCACGATGGACACCGGTTTCAATGAAACCGCCTACATCCAAAACAAGATCATGGAAACCAGACGAGAAAATCTCTGGCTGCTGTCCGGGAACAAACAAACTGCCGATGCACAGGCAATGATCAATTCACAGGGCAAACCGATCTCCTGGGTGCAGGAGACATTGGAACGTTTTTGCACCTCTCAATATCACTATCTGGTATTGGATACTGCTCCCAGTCTGGGAGGCATTCAGGAACACGTCCTATGGGCAAGCGACATGGTGATCGTGCCGACGCCAGCGGAAGCGCTCGGCTCAGACGGTCTTCGGCAGGTGCTCGACACCATGAAGCGACTCTCCGCTGAGAAAGGGTGGAAAGGCGGTCTGTTCGGGGTGTTGCCCACATTCTTGATGGAACAGGTCAAGGAACATCGCATCAACCTGGACGCCATGCGTGTCAATCTAGGAGAGTTGATCCTGCCGCCCATTCATCGTGCCGTGGTGTTGGCAGAATGTCCTGCCTTTGGAAAAACGATCTTCGAGCATGCACCAGACAGCCGGGCAGCAGAAGAATATGCTCGTCTGGTGGATATCGTACTCAAGGCATAGGGGTAAAGATGTCACGCAAGGATATGCTCACCGACACACATGCCGACACGGGGCAGAGTGAATTTGCCGACAGTATCCCGCTTGCCGCTACAGCTGGAAGATGGAACCAACCTAGTCGCCGCCCCGCCAAGCGCAACCGCCAATGGGAAAAGGCACATCGTTCGTATCGATATGTCAACGTGCCGCTGGAGGTACGGGAAGAAGTTTTGGCTTTGGCGGAACATCTGCGTGTGCCTGCCGGTGATGTGGCACATGCCTTCTTCGAATATGGCTTTGATTGTGTCGATGAAGGAAAACTGCAATTGACGGCGCAACCCAATCCGCTTGGGCGAAAGATGACTCTCTTTCCGCAGAAGCAGATTGGGGCGTGGGAAGAAGCGCAAGGTCCACAAAGGGATATCCCCGCTCGCAAAAAGAGAAAGGTCGAACGAAAGCAGAAATCCGTTCCGGCTGTCTCGTATCGCATCCCACCTGGCATTCACACGGATCTGTGCTCCTTGGCAGAAGAACTTGCGGTTCCTGTTGGTGAAGTGGTCACATTTTTTCTGCGGAATGGTTTGAAGGCGTATCGAGCCGGCAAATTGAAGTTGACGCCTCATCCTGCGACTGTGAAGATGACCTTGAAAGGATTGGATCCATGAGTGTTCGCGGAAACCTGGATGAATTTTTTAGGGTCAAAATTTTGGGTATGCGGTTCCGCATAGCCTCCGCATATGTGTCGTATACATGCCGCAACTGTCTCCGCATACATTGCCGCATATCTTCTATTGACAGGAAAGGCTGTGTAGCGCGATTTGAACGTAGGATGACCTGTGACATATCTTTAGAAAATCGCTCGTCTGCGGGCTTCCTGTGGGCTTTCCGAAATTGGAGGAATACATGAGCGTGGAGACCTCAAACCGCGTATGGAAGCAAAGCGGCAAAGGCGGGACGCTATTGCTGTTGCTGCTGGCATTGGCGGACTGGTCCGATGACTGGGGCTATTGCCATCCGAGCATCGAACAGATGGCGGTCAAGTGCCGGCAGACCGAACGCAATATCTTGAACCTGATCGCGGACCTGGAGAAGTCCAGCGAGCTGCGCCGACTGGCACGCGGAAAAGGTGGCAGGGGTAAGGGCAGTGGATCGGTTTATCAGGTCATCACCGGAATGAACCAGGTGGAGATCACTGCCAGTGAACAGTCGTCACCCTTGGCGCGTGAGACGTTGGCAAAACTGGCAAGCGGAGAAGTCGCTCCCCCATCTGTGCAAAGACCGCATTCAGAAACAGGTGAAAAGATTTCACCTGAAAAACAGAGTCCCGATTTTTCACCCGTTTCCATAGTGCGCTTAAATGAATTAATTAACGTCAGTGACTCTACTCCTCCTCCTTCCCGCAGAACACAGAAACTTGAACCATCTCCGGAAGAACGTGCGGAAGCTTTGTATCGGTTAGTGCGCCCCGGTCACTTGACCTTGCCGAATTCCGAACAGCGGACGGTGGCATTGCATGTCTTGGGCATGTACCTCCAACGCTATGAATCGCCTCAAGCGGCAGCGCAAGCCTTGAAGCCATTCGCCGCCGAAGCCGACGCGCGCGGGATCCGTCCCACCAATTTGTGCTGGTTGTCCGAATGGGCGGCGGTCGGACAAATCCCCAAACAGCGCAATAGATCTCGAGGCAACACACAGCCGGTGCCGAGCACGGAGCCGGCTGTGGATTACGAGGCGATCCGCCAACGGATGGAAACGGAACTCCCAACCTTGATCGAAAGGAAAGATGACGCATGAACCATATCTCAGACCTTACTCCGGAGGGCATTCAGAATGCCGGCAAGGACGGACCTGTTCCGCAACCAATCCCGCACGGGGATTGTTCCCCAGACTGCCCGGAATGCGGCGGGATCGGATATATCCGCTATGAAGTGCCAATCGGGCATCCAAAGTTCGGCAAGGTGGAGCGTTGCCGCTATGCCCAGTCACATAACATTGCTGCGTATCTGCGTTCTGGAAACATTGATCCACGCATCGGGTTGACCGCCGACGAGGTCCGCCAATTGAACTGGGACCTGGTACGCAAGGGAGTCAATCAGGCAGACCAGGCTTGCACAACCACACGCAAAGCCTTTGAAGAGGGACATGGATTGGTGTTTCTCTATGGTGGGTTTGGACAGGGCAAGAGCCTGATCTTGAAGATCGCCGTGGCAACAGCAGTGCGAGCCGGCAAGCGGGCGGCATATGCCAACCTGGCTGGTGTACTGGACGATATCCGCAGCGCCTATGATGAACGCGAGAACAAGATGACCGAACTGGTTCGGCGCATGGAATGGTGGACATCCCTGGATGTGCTTGCCATCGATGAGTTGGACAAAGTCGGGCAAACGGATTGGGCGAAGGAACGAATTTTCCAACTGTTGGATCTCCTCTACCAGCGTGCCGTCCGGCAGGAAGCACTGACAATTATCGCTGCCAACTACCAGAGCACGGATGAACTCTCCGGCTACTTAAAAAGCCGCATCGAGGACAATCGCTTTGCCGGCAATGGGTATTTGATTCACCTCGAAGGCGCGGATGGGCGCAAGAGCATGCCCAGGAACTGGAAGTATTAGCGAATGGATATACTCTCCAGCCCTCCGTTGGAATGGTCGCCCATCTACCCGATGAACAGAAAGGATGTGGTGTTGGATGTTTTCAAGCACTACATTTCATACAAAGATGGATTACCGCCCTATGCCCTGGTGCGGATCATCGACATGATCTGCAACCGTTTGATCAAAGCCCGTAAATATCCGGCTCTATGGGTGTCGGTGGATGCGCCCGGCGATTGGTATGTTGTGGAAGTCAAACGGTTTGTCAAGAAAAAAATTCCGATGACCGTTCAGCCTGCATGGAAAACCACTGTGATTGAGTGGAATTTCTCTGAGCACATCGAACCAACCTATCTTCGAGAGGGCGATTTGCCCATCTTAGCGCCACGTTTTGATCCCGCGGATCATGGCATCAAAGAATCAGCGTTGCGTGCCTTGAAAATCATGGCAAGGCTCAAGACAGCCTACAGACCTGAAATCGCTTCGCTGGCAGGTTTCAGCGAGAGTCATGTTCGGAATCTTTTAAAGCAACTTCAGGCGGAGAATCTGATCGAGCGCCGAAAGATCGGCAAATACGAAGGATATGCTATCCGCACGAAGGGACTGAGGCTGGCACATCGTTCGTGGAATATCCCCAAAGGCGTTCATTTCTCAAAATATCGCGGGGAATTCCGATATGCCGGCGAGCGTCACCGTCGTGTATCGCGCAGATGGCGGGCATGGCTGGAGACAGCGTATCCGAATATTGAAGTTTTAGAAAGTTGGACTGAAGTGCCACTCTTTTATGGTATTCCCGATGCTTTGGTATGGGGGCGTAAGGGCGAGCACGAAATCCTTTTCTGGCTGGAAGTGGACAGCGGGCATAGTTCCCAAAAAGTGATGAGTCGCAATTACTTTCTCCGACTTCAAAATGCGTATCAACATGCAAACCGATTGGGAATCTCAATTGTCTTTTGTATTATGGGTCCGCCTTGGGCTGTGAAGGCATTTTCATGGCACATTCCACCCTTACCTCCCAACATGGCTGTGATCGGACAGGACTGGCGGGCGTTTGGGAAACTACCTTTTTACGAGACTGGCAGATGGTTTTCTGGAATCGAGGACCGAAAAAAATATCCGACCGAAAACACCCTCCCCTTTGATCCCAATCAATATCCACCCAAGCCAAAGAAGGAGATAAAGGGAACGCCAGCCAATCTGAAATCCACAAAGCCCAAGTATTCCAAGGGATTTGATGATGCCGACTGGTGGTATCGAAGCAGTTCAGAACGGGAAGAGTGATGCACTGATGAAAGTGGCGTGACGGGGGTGCAGTGAAAATGGCAAAGATTCTGTCTTTGCGACCTACTCCCTACCGCATCGCATTTTGATCTTTTTCTCGATTTTTTCGTAATCGCCTAAATATGCCAGCATGAGGCTTTTCCAGAGTTTGCCGTGGTTGGGGACGTTGAAATGCAATAATTCATGGACAATAACGTAATCGCCGATTTTTTTGCTCATGGTGAGCAATTCGGTATTGAAGATCAGTAGCTGACTTTTCTTTGTGTAAGATGCCCACTTGTTTTTCATGGGGCGGATCGAGATTGTCTTGACCTCAATATCAAGTTTTTGTGCCCATTCATAGACGCGGGCTTTGAAGGCTTCCTTGGTCAATGCCATCTTACTTGCCCTGTGACTTCAACAGTGCGACCAGAAGTTCCTCAACCAGAGAAACCACCTTATCCTCATCGTCTTCTTGGCGATACAGGGCGAAGGTGATCAATTTCCGAACTTCGCGCAGTTCTTTGTCACTAGCTGCCCAGTTGGGATGCTCAAGAAAAGCGGTCTTGATTCTAGCGCTGGCATCGTCAGGGTCGGACAAGCCTGCATCGCGTAGTGTGGAATAAACAAAGTAGGTCATGCTATCCATATTTTTGGCGGCTTGTTCGCGTTTTCGGCGCTCGTTTGCCTCGATAATACTGGATAGGTCTTTTATGGCGTCGGCAGTACCTTTCTGACGGTCTTCAAAGCTATCCTGCACGGCTTTGGCTCGTTCTGCCATGCCGACCAAAAATGGATCGTCACTGGCGTCCTCCGCAGCTTTGGCGATGCTTTTTACAAGGTTGATGACCTTGATGTTGTAGTCACCTTGTTTCTCTTGAATCAGTTTCAACGTTTCAGGGTTGATCTCGACAAACTGCGTGACCGAATCGATCTTCTCGGTATCAATATGCTCCTGCACCAGTGCGTTGGTCTTTCGCAAAAATTCCCTGTCAGGCTGCACTTGTTTAGCATAGGCTTTGCGGACAACGGCATAAATACCCGAAAGCGTAGCAAACCGCTCAAGATACGGACGCAAGAACTTGTCGGGCGAAATGATCTCGTAGAGCATTTCCAGTTCTTTGTAGAACTTGAAAAAGGTCTTTCGACGTTCCTTATCGCGGAAATGTTCGATCAGGCTATCCACATCTTTGTCATCAAAGTTGCGGGTGATAAGGGAGAGGTATGCCGCCGCCTGACTTTCCATTTTTTGCTTGAATAAGGATTTTAGGAGGGCAAGGTCTTTGATAACAGCATTGACTTCGTCGCTGTCGAAGGACAGGGCTTTTTCCAGTTTGTCAAAGATACCGACAAAGTCCAGCACAAAGCCGTGCGGTTTGACCATTTCCTGTGATTCGTTTTCATAGGGGCGATTGACGCGGGCGATGGCTTGCAAGAGCGTATGATCGCGCATGGGCTTATCGAGATACATGGCGTAGAGAATCGGCGCATCGAAGCCAGTCAACAATTTTTCTGTGACAATCAAAATCTTTGGATACTCACCATAGCGTTGGAAGTTCTTACGAATCTCCTTTTCTTTCTTCTCGTCAATGTGATGTTTCTTGAGCAACTCGCTATCGTTGTTGTTACCTGTGTACACAACTTCGGAGTATTCAGGCGGCAGGATTTCATCCAGCGCTTTTTTGTAGTGGGCGCAGGCTTCACGATCCACACCGACCAGGAAGGCTTTATATCCAAGCGGCTCGACGTTTTCACGGTAATGGTCGGCAACGTATCGTGCCACCTTCTTGATGCGCGCCTTGCCTTTGAGGAAGTTCTTGATGTTGACGGCGCGATCCAGAATCTTGTTGAGTTCTTCAATGTCGGAGATGCCTTCAGTCTGTGCGTTGGCGAAGAATTCCTTGTCCATCGTCTCGGCAGGGACGAGCATGGCATTGGGCGCAAGGTTGTAAAATAACGGCAGGGTGGTTCCGTCTTCGATGCTTTCTTTGATGGAATATTTGTGCAAATAGCCCTGAGGGGCGTCATCCACGCCGAAGGTCTTAAACGTACCCTGACCATAAACGGTGCGGTCTATGGGCGTGCCCGTAAAGCCGAGATACGTCGCATTCGGGAGAGCCGCCATCAGATAGTTGCCCAAATCCCCTCCCGTGGTGCGATGCGCTTCATCCACGAGGACGTAAAGGTTCGAGCGTGGATTCAAATCGGGGGGCATGTCGCGAAATTTGTGAATCGTCGAAACGATGATGCCGCGGTAATCATCGCGAAGCAGTTGATTGAGGCGGGCAATGCTATTGGCAGGTTCCATATTTTCCATGCCAAGCGAGGCGAGGTTCTTCATCAACTGGTCTTCGAGTTCGTTGCGATCTACAAGCAGCAGGATGGTGGGCTTTTCAGACTCAGGCGCTTTGAAAAGCAGTTCGGCGGTTTTGAGCATGGTGAAAGTTTTGCCGCTGCCCTGCGTGTGCCAGATCAGCCCGCGCCGTTTGGTGGAGTGATGCGCCCTTGCGACGGAGTGTTCGATGGCGTGGGTCTGATGTTGTTGCAGGATGTATTTGTTGAGTTCTTCATCTTTTTCGGCAAAGACGATGTAATCTTTCAGGAGTTTCAAGATGCGCGGAATCTCGAAGAAACTCTTGACCTTCGCTTCCAGTTGACCGATCTGGTCATGCTTCCAGTGGAAGATGTTGCGTTTGACGGTGTTCCACGTGCCGCCATAATCGAAGCCGAGCGCATCGGTGGCAATGAATGCCATTTCGGGCACGAAATATTCAGGCGTTTCGCTGTGATAGCGGCGGATCTGGTCAATGCCAAGCGCAATGCCTTCATCTTTGCTGGCGTTCTTGCATTCGACCACAAGGAGCGGGATGCCGTTGATGAGGAAGACCACATCTTCACGATTGCCGAAGCGACCGTTATGCCAGTAAAACTCTTCTGTGACCTCGTACACGTTACGCCCATGTTCGTAATCAATGAGCATAAGATCGAGTTCACGATTTTCTTCGGCGTGGAAAAATTTACCGCGATTGCGTACGTGTTCGAGAAACTCACGATTGCCGTGAATATCGGTGTGGATGCGGTTGAGTTTGCCCGTCAGCGCGCCCACAGGCTCGTTGTAAAGCGGATTGAATTCCACCACCTTCTGGTGGAGCAGGTTATCAAAGTAAAGTGACTTGGGCTTTTCGCCAGGCGCGCTCACACCCCGCCTTCGGTCTGCTTCGGCGCGAGGGACATACACCCAGCCGATATCTTGGGCATACTGAAGAATGCGGGCTTGTACGGTTTTGTGTTCGCCTGGCTTTGGCATGGTTAAACCCTTTGTCTTAACCGCGGATTACTGCTGATTTCCAGATTTCGCTGATTGATTTCGCAGATGCTTACTATTGATAACACGACGATATTGCAGGCTTTTTGCGCCAAAGTTCAATAGCAAGCCAATTTCCAGATTATACGCTTCAAGGTAGTTGATGGCTTGCGCCAGATGGGCATCGTCCAATGCACTGACGGCTTTGATTTCCACCATCACTTTTTCTTCCACAAAAAAGTCCACACGGCGATGACCGATCTTGATACCTTTATAGAAAATATCCATTTCATGTTCGCGGCTGGCGTTTAAGCCTTGGTCTTTCATTTCAATATCCAACGCACGTTGATAAATGACTTCTTGAAAGCCATTACCAAGCGCAGAGTGAACCTTCATTGCCGCGCCAATGATTTTGCCTGTGAGGTCAGAATGTTTGTATTCTTTCTCGGTCATGGTTCACCCTTTGTCTTGACCATAGATTACACCGCTGATTACCCAAATTTCGCTGATTTTTCATCTGCGAAATCCAATAATCCGCGTACATCTGCGGTACGGTTTTGCCTTTGGCTACCCCTCGTATAAATCTCTTGCACTGAGTTGATGCCCATCCACGAGCAACTTCAAGGCTTTGATAATCAACTCGGCGCGCTTCCTTAGGAAAAGATCGAAGTCTTTCTTCATCTTCTCTGCTTTTTCTTTTTCAGACATATCTGCATATCCCCCATTTGCCAATTCTTGAATCGGAATCAGGTGAGACTGCAAACGTTCTTGAACGATGGCTTCGGTCGTCCATTCATAGCGGTCTTTCAAATATTTCAGCGGGTCTTTGCGACCGATGGAGATATTGGTTTTGTCGCTGATCAAGGCACAATTCAAAGCCAGAAAACTGTTTATACCCGCCTCTTTCAAAAGAGCATCTGGGAAGACATGATGATACTGGCGTTGATTGATGTTATTGAGATCGAGCCGTTCTCCAGTGGAAAAATCCAATGCGCCGAGGCGTGAAGCCACTGCCAGCACTGCCCGCCCGCGGATGGTTGCACGTTTAGACCATTCAACCGTCATCAATTCTTCTGCTTCGACAATGGAATATTCGCTAAAGATGGGCACATCTGCTTCGGTAAATTTCTTACCGTCGGGTTTCTTATCACCGCGAATGATACCGCCCAGTGCCTTGAAGTCGGCGAAGGCGTGGGTGGCTGCGGAGTTTTCGTAGCGGTCGGTGAAAAAGGCATACCACAGGTATTTTTTCAGGAGGAGTTCGTCGCGCCCTCGTTTATCGCCTGATAAGGGAATATCGGCATACAAAGCGGCAATGACAGCCAGCACCGCATTGGTGGGCAGCCTCTGTTCGTCGTAAATCCCTTCGCTTTTGAGAAATGCCGCCATGCGATTCAAGCCTGTCGCCATTTTCTCCCATTGTTCCACCATGACGCGCTTATCCATATCCCATGCACCGCGTTGATTGGGTAAATAGCCCTGCAGCAGGGACGATGTATTGAGTATTTGATCCGAAAGCGGCGCATATCGGGCAACTTCGGGGTGGGCGATCTGAAGTTCTTCCTCCAAATCATGCAGAGACTTGCCCATGACGTTCTCCACCTCTGCCACGACAATATCATACTGAGAGAGCGGTTTACTGTTCGTGTTCATGTTGATAAACACATTCAACGCCACAGATTTATCGGTTGTGGAAGGCAGGGACAAATATGGCAGATTGTAATTGGCGACCACAGCGCGCAGGTCTTTGATCTTATCGCTGACACGCTGCCTGAAATTGAAGAAGTTTTTCAACTCCTCCATGCCACTGCCTTCTTTGGGCTCATACTGGCTGACCGCGTCCTTGATCCAATCATCAATTTCGCCTTGAATATCCTCTGGGCGAAGCAACTGCAATGGAATAAAACCACGGTGCAAAGTCTGGGCGGGATCGTCACACCAAATGGGATAACGCTCACCATTCTTTTTGTAGTAACGCCCCCGCCAATATGCGGACATATCTTCCAGGTCGGTGTCACTGTCAAATTGATCGAATTCTTTGACGTACACATAATATGTTTCCCACTCATAATTATTGTGAAAAACACGCCAAAGGGCGGTTAATCGTTGTTGACCATCCAACAGATGTTCGAGCACACGTCCGTTGGTCTCTGGCGCAGTGACCAGGTGGCGCGAAATGAACTTCTCCTTATCGCTTACCTCTAAAATCAGGGTAATGCCCAGCGGTAGGTTGCGAATGACGGTTTCGATCAGACTGCAAATACGCCAGCGATCCCACGCTTCGAAACGTTGAAATCGCGGCAATTTGATTTCAGCCTGCTGAACTTTCCCGTACCACTCGCTGAGTTTTCTGTTTCGTGCTTCCATTCATTCCTCCTGCTTTTGATCCTATATGTCTAAATCCTTCACGCGGACTTGTCCCGTCATCAACTGATGCAACAGCGTACGAAAGAGTTCTTCTTGGACATCTTGCCTTCGTTTAAGTAGCATAATCTTTGAATCAACCGCATCAAGAATAGACGCAATTTCTTCTTGCTCATCCTTGAGTGGCAGGAACACCGACAAGGCATCTACTGCACTTTTGTTGAAAGTAGCATTAACTGATGAAATGTCATGCTTCTGAAGAAAATATCCCGATTCTCGCAGGTAAAACAAATACCAAAAGAGAAATCTGCCGCTTACACTTTCATTTGGGCGAATTCTGAGAATAAACGACGAATGAGTATATTCGCCATCCAAATTAAAGTACGCAGTCTTCCCAATATGTTCCTTGCTTCCGCTTCTCCAGTTAAACAAAATATCGCCCTTTTGAAGAACACTGTCAAAATGCCTTTTTGTCTTCAATTCAAAATAGTTGATTTCATCCAAAACAATTTGACCATCAAGAGTGATATTTTTATTAGTGAGGATTTTCATGCCAATAGGCAGCAAATTATTAGCAACAGCCGCCTGTATACCATAAATAACATCGCCTGTTTCTTCCAGCCTTAACTGTTTCCAATTTGCAGGAACGAAACGATTTTCTATCTCCTTCTGCTTCTCCCCACGCAGACCTTCGGTAAACAACTTCCCCATCAGCGTGGACTTGAGTTCGCGAGTCAAGTCAATCAACTTTGCCTGCTGTTCAATCGCGGTCTGGACGGTGGTCAAGACATGGGCAATGCGGTGTTGTTCGTCAAGGGGCGGTAATGCAATTTCTAACTTATCTATTTTTCCTTTATTTAGAGTTTTCCCTTTTACAGCCGTATCATGATAGTTTGAATAATCAATCTGAGATAGGTAATAAAAAAGATAATCATCAAAAACAACATCCTTGTTTTTGATGTAGATAGAGATAATTGCTTCATTATGATATGCAGAAATACCAAGTTTAGAAACTCTACCAATAGTCAATTTAAAAGACATCAAAAGAGTTCCAGCAGGAACTAACCGCTTTCGAAAAAGTTCATTATGGGCGATCTCAGAGACCTTCTCTTTTGTGCCAAGAATGATCCCATAAGGAAACATATCCGCTATCGAAACCCAGGGATAAACGCCATCATCCCAAAATTTCTTGATATTTCTTGTAGGAGTTCTGCCTAAGTTATAAGTCGCTAAATCTTTGAAGAAGCCAACTGACCAATCTTTGGGCAAATCCTCTAATTTAATATGCTTGTATTTTTCCATATTACTTTACAAGTTTCCCAATAATACCTTCAAGAGCAACATTGGTAGTTTTTATTTCATCTTCCAAACTACGAATATCTGAAAGGATTTCACTGATTGGTCGATATTCTTCCCCATCTGCTGTATGGATATACCTGCTTGGCGAAATGTTGTAATCGTTCTTGACAATCTCATCCCTGCTCACAATGCGGCTGTATTTATCCTTTTCTCGCCAATCTTTGAAGGTCTCGGCAATACGCGAAATCGCCTTCTCAGGGATGAAGTTCTTGGGGTCGCCCTTTTCAAACTCGCGTGAAGCGTTCAACAAAAAGAGTTTATTCTTACGCTTGGCTGGCTTGGCATTGTTCAAAAATAAAATAACGCCTGGAGCAGAGGTGTTGTAAAACAAATTCTCAGGCAAATAGATCACGCCTTCGATCAGGTCGTTATCCACAAACCACTTGCGCACGTCCTTCTCCTTGGTCGTGTTAGCAGACCCACTTCCGCGTGAGGCGGCGCCCGTATCCAACACAATCGCGGCGCGTCCACCCGCATTCAAACTGGCGAAGATGTGCTGCACCCAGCCCCAGTCCGCGCTTTGTTTGCCAGGAAAGCCCGCGCCCTTGGGGAAGCGCCCGTACTCGTCCGCATCGTAATCGCCTTCCGTGAACCAATCCTGATTCCACATCGGGTTGGCAACCACACGGTCAAACTGACGCAATTTATTCTTCGTCAAAAACTTCGGCGCTTTAAACGTATCCCCAATCTCGATCTCCCCTTCCAAATCGTGGATGATCATATTCATATTCGCCATCGCCCACGTGTTGGCGGTATATTCCTGCCCATACATCTTGAGCGGTGCAAAAGACTTCTTCGAACGCAAATCCATCTTTGCCTGCAGCGCCAACTCGCACTTGATCAACAGTCCGCCCGAGCCGCAGCACGGGTCATACATCTCCATCCCAGGCTCAGGGTCAAGGATGTGCGCCATGATCAGCCCCACTTCCTTCGGCGTATAAAACTCACCCGCGCTCTGCCCGCCGCCCTCCGCAAACTTACGGATCAAATACTCATAACTGCGCCCGATGATGTCTGCTTCCACATCCTTCAAGCCCAACCGCTTCAAACTGACCTGCTCGATCAACGCGCTCAAACGGTCATCCGAAATATCGCGCTGACCATGCGTGGTGGCATTGAAGTCCACCCGATCAATGATGCCCTGCAGTTTTGGATTTTCCTTCGCAATTGCCCGCAGATGATCGGTCAACGCCTCACCGATCTTAACCGTGAGCCTGCGGACGACAGACCAGACAGAATCCTCAGGGTCAGCGGGTTCCAACGGGATGTAGAATCGCACCAGTTTCGGGTCACGCTTCACCAGTTTAAACGCCTTTGCCCGTCCGCCCACCTCGCTGGCAATGCGGTTGATCTCATCATCGAACACGTCACACAACCGCTTGGCAAACACCAACGGCAGAATGTAATCCTTATACTTCGGCGCATCCTTTGCCCCGCGAATCGAACACGCCGCATCCCACAACCACTGCTCCAGTGACTTGTCCGCTGTCTCTTTTGTCATGCTACCATTGCTCTTCTTCGCCATAAACCGTCCTGATTCCTCATAAAAAGCCGCCCACGCAACACAGCGCAGGCGGCGGAAAGTCTCTCCGCTACGCGTCTAATAAGTATAGACGAGAGCGGCAGATTTGTCGAACAAGTTGGTGGATATCGCCAACGAAAAGTAGAAATATCCCATATTACGGTTGTTGATTAAAGACAACTACCGTAACACTAAACGCGCCTGAATTATTTACCTTTTCATTATCATTTACATTAAACTGAAGGCAGCCATCTAATTGGGCTTGAAACTCCAGGGCTGTACCGCATTCCATCCAGCAAATGTCGCTACGATCCCCAATATCAATTTAACTATGGGGGTAGATGATTATCCGTAAACATGACAACTCTATAAATAAATCACCCAGCATGATATTCCTTCGATAAAACACTTATTAATTCAAAGACAAATGAAATGACACCAGCAATGACCATCCAGCCAAATCCATACATTAATGCATTCAACAGCCACAAACTATTGGATCCTGTAACAAGGGTATCAATATACTCGTCGATTAGATTACCTTTGAATCTCCACATCAACAGTATGGACCAGATAATGCCCACAGACCCCCAGCCGATAAATCGCAGCGAATAGCCATTATTTTTGGCAAAGAAGAAATCTACAATCCCAAGTAACGGAAAAATTACTATCAACAACGTCGAAAACAAGAGACCCAGAAAAGCAGAATCATACATCGCCATTGATAAAACAAATAAGATTTGAAATGAGAACCATATCAAGATATTAGAGAGCTTTTCACGTCCTGACCAAAGCAACCAAGACGTGCTAAAAAAGCCCACTGGGATGAGCCCACAGCAGTAAAACAAAGCAAACATAACAATTTCGGCTTCCCCATCAAATAGCGGGTTTACCCACCCTAATATGATCAAAAACAAGGCAAACAGAATTAAATATGCCGCCGAAAACAGAGTTAACCCTTTGCTAAATTTACTCGTCATCATATTCCGTCCATAACCAAGGGTATAAAACCTCGTCACATTCCGTGCAATTATCAAGGAAATGACTCGATTGAGTAACTTCCTTGCCACAACGCGGACATTTACCAAAATATTTCTTATCGTTCTGGTAAAACCAAAAAGCCATCCCGATCAAAGTTAAAGCCCCCACAACAATCTGAACTACCATTATTGGCTGCACGAACAAACCGAGATTACCCGTTAATACAGCTGTACTGATTGGCAAAAAAATAAACAAGAGGATTATTGCCGCACCCATCGTCAATACCAAAACTGTCCTTTTGAAAACTTCACTCGTAGCAAGGTATGAATACCACTTAAAAATTCGACCAAACAAAAAGGTCAAGCATAAGGTAGATACTAATTGGAGGATAAATATTATTGGAACTTGCAGCAGGTTCGCCACCGACGCTTCTACGATAAACTCTGATAAGCCAAAATCAAAGGAAGCATTACCTGCATATCGCGCAATGGAATAGATCGCAGACATCAGGATTTCGGTCAAATACTCTGGAGCAACAAAGTAGAGTCCCCATAAAGATGACAATGTCAATAACAACCATGCTAATCGAATGCCATTAACAACCAGGATTATTTTTACTGCATCCAGCCAGCCTGATATACCTAGCACCAAGCGCGGCAACAAAAAATAGGCAACTGCAACCACTACAACCACCGTTGAAAAATGCATGGGGTTTTGCCCAACCAAAGGAAGGGTCAAAGGTGTTGCGAGGAAAATTTCAAGAATGAGTATTAATCCACTCAACAATAAGGCGACTCGCTTCCAATCATAAAACACCCTTTGAGGATCCAACAAAGCATCATGGCGCCCATTGGGTGTTCTCCTTCTTTCAATGTAACCATCGAATTTCGAGAAAATATCTGAAATCCACATCTGAATTTCTGTTGATATCTTATTATCACCACGCAATTCAAGTGCAGTTGAAACCAGTTTCATGGTGGAGAGTCTAAAGTAAGATGAAACATTACCCAATGTCTGTGCTACACCAGCATCCGCATAATATTCCCTCATTCGCCAGATCAAATGGGAGTAGAAAATCAATAAAGTAATAGAAATAATAATCAGGGGAAGTGAAATATTAAAAACAAATGAAACTACATATATAAAATTAATTCCCTCCGCTTTAGCTAAAATTCCATCCATTTCTGTCTGGGACGGCAAGCTGTTCAACAGAATGGGTTCAAGCATTGGCAACAATTCAGCGGGCATCTTTTCAAGTATTGCTTGCGGCGTAATTTGCGCAAGCGATTGAGACACCAACACCAGCAAAAACATCCAACCCCCGAAAAAAAACATAAACCACAGCATCAAGGGAAAAATCGATTGGAATAGCACATCTAAAAATCCAGTTTGCCAGTAATCCCCATTCTTAAAATGATATAGTTCATGCAAAAGTATAGCTTCTGCACGTTCGGCCTCATCTGGATTGCTTAATTGCGCCTCTAAATTATGTAATTGGTCTGTTCCCAACACAATGTACCAACGGCGAAATGAGCCCATGGTGTATCTTCGATTAGCATCGGTTGCGAAAATAATTGGAGTTTTTTTTAGTCCAATCCTATTTGATAGCATATTAATTGATTCACGGAGATATGGATACTGCCTCCCGATAGGTGCCAACCTGCGATTTCGAATATCACGGTCTGGGCGCGCCAAAAATCCCCATATTGTCAGAAATAAAAGTACAGGTAGCAGCCACCAAATAGGAAACGGTGCTTCGCCACTTGTTCCGAAAGCTACCGCTCCTACCAGAGTTATTGTAACTAGCCAAAATAATATTGCAGTCTGGCTTGGGAATGCAAAGATATTTATTTTTTTAGTCTTCATCCCATTTTCCCTTTAAGTATTTCCTTGTGCCGAAAACTAAAAGCAGATATTGTCGGATACCATCAAATTTCAAGTTGGCTTTTAATACGTATCTTTATGGCTTTTCGAATTTCTTTTCCCTTTTTCTGCCCCTTTTTGGATTTCACTTTCTTATTTACTTCCTCAAATTTCTCATCTACGATAACATCTATCATCTGAGACACTTTTTTCTTTTTGTCTTCAGATTTCTTAATATCCGTTTTGATTTCTTCAAATGTCCAAACTACCAACTGCTTGCATATTTCTGAAAGTGTTGAAACCAGAACGGGTAGAATCACAAGAGTCGCCAGGTCAATATCCCCAAAACCTCCCGCATCATTAGCGGAAGTTTCTGCAACTAGAACATCTCCCTGCTCATAACGCCGTAAGATTTCAGCGGTCATTTTGCGGGATGTCAGCTCTTCATCAGGCGCAACATCCATAACGATTTTATGCCCGATCTCAGAAAGAATGCTCCTGTTATCTACTTCAGTGTAAGGCAGAAATTTGTCTTGCATAATCTACTCCTTGTTTTTGATGAGATCAATTAGATTTTGATTTGAACAATTTCGATTTCCCTGCTTTAGTTTTTGTGTACAGCAGTAAGGAGAGACAAAGCAGGTTGAATTTGGGTGCAAAACTAGGCTGCAAAATCTGCCGATAGGCTTAATATTCACGAGCAAACTGTTCATGCACCCAAAGGAATCTTTGTTGTTTATCCATCACACGGACGAGACCGCCAAAGGCAGGATCTTTCTCTTTGAGAAAAGCATGGAGTTCACGGAGGAGAGCGCCCTCGGCGCTCTGCATTGCTCCGTGCGGCAAATCAGGGGCGTCGGCTTTATCAGACCAATTGGTGAGTTTATCCGCACCTTTGAGCATCGAGTCGAAAACGTCTTTTCCAAAGGCAAGTTCTTTTTCGATGTTTTTGTATTGGTCGTCAGGCAGTAGCAGTTTGGTGGCGGAAGAAGCAACGGGAAGAATTAAACTGAGTGTAGCGACAACGGCTTTGAGGTAAGGTGCGGCTTCGGTCACCCATTCATAAGGCAGGTCAATTTCATAAATACCGCGCCTATCGCCTTCTTTATTAAGAACAAAGAGCGGAAGTTGGGAATGTTCGCACCACAAGAGAATGCGGAATTTTTGGCTGACAAGAGTTTTTGGCACTTCGAGCCAATTTGGGTCAACAGGTCTCATGCTGAACAGGCGTGGACCTTCTTTGGCTTCGTCAGTAAAAACTTGCAAGAGGTTTCTGTAAGATGTTTCAGCTTGGCTGAGTAGCTCGCGCTGCCCCGCATCAAGATGATCGAAGCGACCAATGGTGACATCGTCGTGCTTGATTAAAATCTTGCGAAGTTCGCTGAGTTCGTCCAACACCTTTTGCGTAGCCAGAGCATCGATCTGTGGCAATGGATTGGACGCTGGTGCATTTGAAAGCAGCACATCGATACTTTGCCATTTATTGCAAATCGAGCAGGGCTGTTGGGGGTGTCCTTCTTTTTTGTTCTCAATCAGTTTACTGACCTCGAACAATCCCTTGCATGGCTTTGGATTAAGACATGGAACGGTCACTTCACAACGCAATCCCTCCCAAAAACTCTCCACTAAAAATTTGACCTCATCAGTAAGTATGGTAAGGAAGCCTTGCGGGTAAGCGGCACGGACAGTAATATGGACGTCATTACCAATGTATCGCAGGAGGGCACGACCGTTGTAATCGGCGTCGAGGACAAGTCCGCGCTGCCAGTGGACACTGTCAGCATATTTTACGCGACCCAGAGAATAACGGTGCAAACGAACAATCAATTGGTAGAACAAGCCCTCAGCATTCGCAGATTGACCATTGCTCGCATCTACAATGCGACAGATTTGTGTCTGCTGGAAATCACCTGAGACAATTTCTGGTGTCCATTTTTTTTCGAAATCTTTTTCATTGGGTGCAACATCAGGGACAAGTTGGGCGATTAGGCTTTGAGGATCTGATTGATTGCTACCAGAAATCCTATCAACAGCATAGGATAAATCAAAACGTTCCATCAAACGTAAAAAAATTGAGTGGAGGTTTTTAGGATAACGGTTTTCAGGAGAGCGAAACGGGTCATCCCACAACTGGTTTAGACGAGAAAAGCGTACCAATCCATTGTTTTGACGGGTAATTTTATCATCCAAGATAAAACTGATAGCCGTCGCTAGCCAATTAGGCTTTAATACAACAATATCGCGTAAGGCTGGATCATGTTGATAATGAATGAGATGCCCAAGGTTGTGTTCAACCGAAACAAATAAGCGCGCATCATCCTCGTTCATTCCATACAAATAGCACATTTTTAATAAATTATCATACGACAAATAAGTGGACGTAGATTTCGCTAATTCATCACGAACTTTTTGCCAGTTTTTGGGAATAAGTCTTCCCACCTCAGATAAAGTAAAAGCAGATTGTGCGATAGCTTGTTTTAGTTTGTTAATACCATATCGCACCCCTCCTACGTCAGGTTTATTATCTACTTCAAAAAAACCAACAAGTGTTTCTTTACCAAAAACATCCCATAATTCCTGTTTATCAATATCAGGTTGTCGTTGTTGTGGACCGCCATGGGTAGACACAACCAGAATTTTCGCTTCTGGCTCACGGCGTTTTATTAATTGTATCCACTCTTTTACAAAACCTTGCTGGGATCCTTCACGCGGCTTCCAAACTACAAGGTATACTGCAGGGCTGCTAAAAAATAATTGATGAGTAGGGCGATACACACGTTGTCCGCCAAAATCCCATCCATTAAGAATAACTTGTTTTTTGCTCTGCGAATCTATGATCTTAATTTGTTTTATCTCTATGCCATGCGTTGTGTCATGCTCTTGCCATGGATGCCCTAACAACGCATCCATTAAGCAGGTTTTGCCTACATCGCCTTCCCCAACAAGAATTAATTTAGCTTCATTAGAAGCGGTTTGCGCAGAGTATCTCACTCGCAAATATGATTTAACTGATTCTATGCCTTGCTGATATACTTTGGTCAGTTCTGGGTTAAGAGGGTTTTTATTTAGATTTAGTTCTATTAATTGGGGGAGCTGGGTTAGCGTAGCAGGCAGGTCTTGGATTTTATTACCTTCAAGGCGCAATTCCCTTAAAGATTTAATCTCACCAATCCAATCAGGCAGGTCTTCCAATTCACAATTACACCACCAAATCTCTTCAATTCTCCTTAAACGGCGAATCCCAGCAGAAATATTTCTTAATTTATTATTACGAGAGGAATTTGCTGACGTTCCTACAGCAAGCATCCTTAAGTTCTTTAGTTCTCCGATTTCATCAGGCAATTCCCAAATTTTATTAGATGAAATCTCAAGCCATTGAAGGGATTGGAGTTCTGAAATCCAAGATGGAATTTCCTCGATTTCATTTTCATTTAACCGTAATATTTCTAAATTCTTCAACATTCTCAAAGCGTCTGGGAAAACTTTTAGATGGTTTTTACTTAAATCGAGATGTGTTAAAAAAGAAAGGTTGCTTATAGATTTAGGTGCTATTACAATTTGATTTTGAGAAAGATTAAGGGTGTGCAATTGGGAAAGTTGCCCAATACAATCTGGCAATTCTTTTATCCTATTTCGAGACAAATCAAGAGACTGCAAATGTAAAAGGTTGCCAATCCCTTCTGGAACTCTATCAATATCCATTGAACATAATTCCAACTCCAAAGTCTTTGGGCGTTGCGAGTCTTCGATTTTTTGCCATGCTTTGATATACGTTTCGTCATTTAACATATTATCGTCCTTGATAGAATCATATATCCTTCAATCCATCCCGATTACATGGAATGCCATATTGGTGTGATCGGAGCATGAAATACTCCACCCGATTGATTGATATATCTACATTGTCATATATTTCCTCGTCATATAAAGTGACATTGCAAATTTCCGACAAAATTACTTGCCGTTCTTCTCGGCCTTATTACTTCACTTTTCTTCCTTCGTGATGTACCAAATAATCAAAACAAACAAATATATCCCAGTCAACTCACTGGCGGTCTCTTCAGGCAGAACGCCATACAAAACACCGATAAACCCAAACACAAAAATAAACCCTGCCGTGACCTTGTACAGCCCATCCAGTGACGGCAGAACCCTGTCCGCCAGGGCGATGTCCAGGATAATGCCGATGATTCCGACGATGACTTCAAGGCTCATGTCGATGTTTTAGCTCCGCGCATTATCAATTGTTTTTCTAGCATTATTTTTTCTTTGAAGGCGCACTGCTTCGAGAAGAGTTATCGAAAGTAAAGTATGGATCTATAATGAGATCGCCAACTTCTTTTTTGTAGAAATCTCCTACAACCGATGAATATCTTGACAATTGTTTCTTGTATCGTTCAGTCCGAAGTTTAATGAATCCATTTAACGCACTTCGTACGTCTGGTGAAATTCTCTGATCAGCAAAGGGCAATATCTCTCCCTTTTCAATCCGATCTTTGTAATTGCTACCATAAAGATCAGTCATTTCCTTATGGAATTGTTCTCCTTTTCCGCTAGGGTTTGCGTCAATAAATCTTTGAAGATTCATGGGCTTGGTATCGGTAATGGATATTTTTTCCTTATCACTGGCAAAATTATCTATTCGAAGTTGTAATGGTTTGCCTCGCTTATCATTAGCATAAAATATTTTTTCAGCACCGCGCCGGGGTTTGTCTCCTACAAAATCATCAGGTGGAAATTCTTTTAGGGAAGCTAATTGTTTTCCCCTATGAACAAAACTGCCCTTGGAATTGCTCTCGCGTATTCCAGATTGTTTTGCAACGTGGTTTAAAACGGTTCCCACACGACGATAAGGTATCGTTTCAAAAAATTTATCCACAACTTGAACTTGATTTAGGTCGTTAGTATTTATTTTAAGCCCGGACAGATGGCTCCTCATTGCTTGAGTTATATCTTTTCCGCCATAATTTGCAAATCCACTAATATTATTATCATAGTATTTTTTAACCTCTCTTTGATTTCGAAATTGTGCATCAGAACGCGACGTATCTCTCTGAATTCCAACATTCACCCGTTCTGTCTCTAATGCAGTTAATTGCATAGATTGTTGAAATTCCTTTTTTGCATCTTTAGGTATTGAGTTGGAAGGTTCCACTGATTTAAGCGCATGAGGCTTAGGATCAGTTGGTTTGGGAGTCTCGCTTACATCAGGCATTACGGGTTTAGAATCTTCTACTAGTTTCGGAGTAGATGGCCTTGGAGGTTCACTTGGCTTAGATATTGTCGACTTGGGTAAATCAGCAGGCTTTGGTGCAGACAATTTAGAACCGTTTGCTGGTTTGGCATTGAAAGATGGCTTTGGTGGTTGGCTCAACTTGGAAACAGGGGATTTAGGTGTCTCTACTGGCTTAGAAGTAACAGATGACTTTACTGCTTCTCTTGGCTTAGACGTTGCCGGCTTAGGTAAATCGGCTATCTTTGGGACAGATGGCTTGATAGCATTTGCTGGTTTGAGATTGGAGGGTGATTTCGGGGTCTCGCTCAACTTAGGAGTAACAGATGGTTTTATTGGTTCACTCGACTTAGTTATTACGGGCTTGGGTAACTCTGCTGGTTTTGGTACGGATAGTTTCGGTGTATTTGCCGATTTTGGGGCAGCCGACTTTGGCAGCTCACTTGGCTTGGGAGCAGCAGGTTTGGGCGCTGGTGATGCAGGCTTTAGGGTAGATAACTTATCAGACATAATCTCTTCCAGATATTTTTACTCTATCCGTCTGAAGAACTTTCATACAAGTATTGCAGTAATTTAAACCCAGCCACCTGTCTTTTCCAACGAATGACTGAATCACTGGACTGTAAGTCATTGTGTTGCCAACGATCAACAGCTTGGGCAAAATAACAATAACGAACTCCATTTGTGTCATTTTCTGAAATGCTTCTGTCACCAAACATGCTCAACATCTGGGATAGCATGGCATCCAAGTCCTTCTTCCACACGGCATGTTCCTCAATCGATAAACTGTCATCACTTTTGTAGCTCTCAGAGCCCACACGCTCAAGCCACTGTTGGATCTGTGCTTCAAACGCAGCAGTTTGGTTTAACAATGAACTTACCCCATCAAAGTAAGGACATTGCATTTCTTTCTGGTAAGGTATGCAAAAGGCACACGTTTTCAACGGCGCTTGTATGACCTGCCCTAAAACATTGGCACCCATTTCCATATCTTTCTTCAACTGCCATGGAGACCAAGGCTCAGCAGCTAGGGTAAGTAATCCATAACGATCTGCGTTCTCACGCATCAGCGCAAAGTTTTCCTGATACGCTTTGAGTAAATCATCAACTACATATTCTGCTTTGATCAAAACTGGCAGTCCCGAATCCTTGTCGAGTAAAACAGCGTCGCCTGGTTGAAAGCGCGTACGCGCGTATTTTTGCTGTTCAGGACTCAGGTTAGTCACGTTACTCAGGTGTTCAAAACCTGCCCTGTCATTCAATCGACACATGATATTGATATCAGAATTATCCAACACCCCGCCTATCAAGGATGAAGGTCTCTGATCGAGAATCATGATCCCCTGGTGGAACTTGCGAACTTCCGCCAATAGGGTGTTCAACTCTTCAGCGCTTTTGCCGCGCGTATTACCCTGATTTTGAGAAGATGACCCTGACGCCTCGGCGGACAACATACGGTGCGCTTCTTCGATCAGAATCAAGTGCATTGTCTTTTCATTTTTACGTTCTTTATTATAGGCATACTCGATGTGACCAGCCAATTGGGTCACCAAAAAAGCCATCACCAGGGCAATACTGCTGGTATCGCCCACACTGCCCAGTTCAATCACAACGGGACGGCGCAATAATTTTTGAAAGTACTCGGATCCATCTTCCTTCACATTAATGATATGTCCAATGCTATTAAGAATCCCGTTTACCCGTATCTTGGACGCGCCAGTAAGAATACCGCTTGCCTCCGAGCTGTCACCGTAATCAGGAAGAACGTTTTCGTTCAATTCGTCAATAATGGCTTGAGCGAATTCGCTCATACACGGGCAAGATTTTCCCGTACCACCCTTATCACTCAAAGCCCAATGATACGAATTGGATGTATACAAACGAATGAGCGCACTTTCGTAAATCGCGGGCAAAGGGTCCCACATTTCGTAAGCTGCCTTAAAACAGGATAGCAGGCGCGTAATATGTGCGCGTAAGGTTATTCCTGGCGGAACGTCGAATGGATTGAAACGGAATGGTATTCCTTCCTCGTCCCCGCAAGTGAATACAATTAGATCATCTCTCAATTTTTTAGTATATTTCGAATCTGCCAGTAAATAACGGTATTCATGCCCTGTGGATGGATCTAGAACCAGGAAGGGGGTTTGATGGCCCTCCCATAATTGAGAAATCAAGGATAGAGCAAGGTTGGATTTGCCGCTACCCGGCGCGCCGACAAGCAAAGAAGGGCGGCGCAGGTCATCCAAGCGGATCTTAAAATCCACAGAAGTAATCTGGTCACGCTGATATAAATTGCCAACGCTGATCAGTTTCTCTTCCGTCTTAAACCGATCAACACTTAATACTTCGGGGGGAATCGTGAATGGCGAATCAACCAGACTGACCGCGCTGCTTTGATAACTTGGCGAAAAAACAGGGACGTGAAATAAGATACTGGCTTCCTCGGCAGTCACCAAATATTTAAACAAATCATGCCCTGTTGCCTTTTTACCGTCAGAATGATCCATCCACCGCAGTTTATTCAAAGCTTGTGTCTTATCTTTCGCACTAGAATCAGGGCGGGACCATCCCAGCTGGCTCCGTTCACGCTGATTATCCAAACTCATCAGGCTTCCGCGCGCCGCATCAACCAAGTCGCGAATTTTTCCTTCACTTGCAATTGAAATTCCATAGATAAAGGCTTGGTCTGACCACGCGAGCAAATCGGTAAAACAGGAATATCCGCGTTCAATATAACTAAAAACAGAATCGGGAATGCGCAATATCTTGTACCATGAGGCTTCAAACAGCAATTTATTGGGATCATTCATTCCAGCAATAGAGCCGCCAGCCATCCCCGCCACCGACTGCTGAATTTCAAAACGCCGCTGGTTTAATTCATGGATCTTACGATACTGTTGGGCCTGTTCAGCAATGGCTGGCACATCGCTAGATAAGTTAACCGCTTCCAGATTGATGCTCAACACTGTTCTGAAACGCGCCTTACCTAAGATTTCGATCAAGTCTGCCCATGGTTCATGCCCCGCATCGGACAAAAAGGGATGCTGAATGTTAAAGTTAGGCACATCAGAAGGCAGACCATCAATTGTTATATTCTCCGTGTGCTTGAAAATTTGTGCCGCATGTAGACCCTGATCAGGAACATCGCAAAACAGTAATTGTTCAATCTCTTCCGTCTTTGCAGGGCGCGGAACCACCAATCCCATCAAACCATCGCGAGGAAAATTTGCATATGCTCTTTCCGCAAAATCACGAGCTTCTTCGAATGACAAGGCGTCGTCTTTATCAGATGCGCGGCATAGGAGATAAAAATTTACGCGCGCACCCAACTGCGATTTTTCCGGCGAAGCCTGTGCATATAAGCCAAAAGCGACGTCCCCGCTTGCATGGCGCATGTTACGCAAAAAAGCGACAAACCGTCTAAACACATGGCGCGTAAACAATGGCTCTTCAGCTTGTTTAGATACCGGCAAAGATGGGATGTGAAAACCGGTTACATAATGATATTTAACCAGTTTGGAATTTTCCGTGTTTTTTGTGTCAGCGAAAATAATCCGACCGTTTTCAAATTCTTTGCCGATAACGTACTGAAGATTATTGAACAGCATTTACCAGCCTCCAAGTGGCAAGATACACATCCCACAAAGTTCGTTTAGCAGGATCCCATGCAGAAGGAGATAGAATAGCGTAATCATCCTGTCTTGGTCTTCCATTGAGCCATACTTGTGGGGGTGCGTCTTTGTCGTCCCAGCGAATTTGCAGCATATCGTTTCCTTTACCAACCTTGAGCACAAACAGTTTTTCATCTGCATCATCGGTCAGCCACTGGGGAACACGCTCCATAAAAACATCCCTTTCCCATTTCAATCGCTCTGTATGTTTTTTAGTATTGGGGATCTCTAGTTGTGTCCAATCCACATCTTTGATTTGGTCAAATAAATGCTCAGCTGTGCTATTCTGTAACGGTTTATTTTCAGGTTCAACAGCTATATTCGACTTCGTACGATCAATTCCTTGCAAGGTTTGCTGATAAGCCTGCATTACAGATTTTCCATCTGCCAGCAAAGCAGTCAACATTTGTTGCGTCATCCGATTGCGCGCCATCATAATATTACCCGCGTCTGGTAGTCCACCTAAAGTCAAATACGCATTGATTGCTTCGTCATCTAATTGCTTAAACATCATAGCAATATCAGATTTGTCATTGGCTTCCAGCAGACGATTAAACTGACCTTGAAAGGCTTCATCCACTTTCTTGCTGCCTTCAATTTCTTCAATATCCACCCTCTCTACGGTTAACCCAGTTTCGATAACTTCTTTATATCCGCGAACCCAATCCACTAATTTTTCTTCGGTTTGCCCCGTAAGCGCTTTATCATAAGATAAATGTGCCAGAGTGGAGCGCGCTGCATCAGATAATTTATTCTGAATCGTTCGCAATGGGTCTTTTTTTACTTCTTCACGCACTCGCCCGAGCATTTCCCGAGAAACACTTAGCAAAATCCGCACGCTGTAATCCAATTTCACCCATGTGCCGGCATTTTTTCCGAAAGCTGGATCAAAGCAAGGAACCCCCATAATTTGGACAGTGACATTGAATGCCTGCGGAATGCTTTCAATATATTCCAATTTATAGTCTTTAATTTTGTAAAGATATTTTTTTCCACTTTTAACCGACTCGCGATCATACACGAAGTATTCGTTATCTTCAAACACGTCTACCAAGTAAAATCGATCAGGTTCCATCGTAATCTCTTGCGCAAATAAACAGCCTGCCGTCAGCCAGGACAACCAAGGGTTACGCGCCCAATCTTTAGGCGTTTCCCGCCGAAACAACGAATCTGACTGGTCGATAGTGATTACAGTCCTGTCTTTCATGTAATGCTCCTTTTACTACTGATGTTTGGTAATAACGCCGTATACATCACCTTGGAAACCAGGTTTAATAATATGCACCATGTCGCTTTTGCCATTCTTTTACGGCTAGAGTAGAAAACAAGTCTGTTAGGGTATAGAAAACAGCAATATATACTGCCGGTTTAATAATTACAGTAAAAAAAGCAATTGCAGACGCAATCCCCAATTCCCAGACAACAGTTGGGTAAAGATCGTACGGGCCAAGCGAGGGAATGTACTGAATTATAAATATGTAAGAAATATACAGAACAGCAGATGGAATTATGCTTTTCTTATGAACCAAAGATTGTTTTTCTTCATTATTCCTTTCAGAATACTGGTAAAAGATCAAAAATATGCAACAAAGTGTAGCAAATATTGAACTTTCATAAGGATGGTCCTTGGGCGGAGGTACTATTTTAAAAATAGTGTCAGCAAGTGGGAAAAAAGCAGAAAAACTACTCAGCAATCCAAAAGAACTGGCAAGATAAGATAAAAAATCTTTCAAATTTTGTATGATCATTGCAACTCCCTTGACTAGCGTTGTAAAATGCTTACTACATTTCCTATCTTTGCCAGCTACTGGGGGTTACCCGTCTTTTAGATTTTTAACAATCGGAATAAAAAACGTAATCATAGGATAAACGACGACGCGTATCGCGCCAGCCGTTAAGAATATACTTGCAACTGCCATAATGATCAGTATCAATAACCAGTATAAAACGGGCATCCACCACAAAGTCATATATCCAGCCATAAGGTTCCAAATTTGCCATGCGCCAAACAAAACCAAAGCGGCGCACACAACAGCAATCACACTGGCTGCACTGACTATCAGCCAAAATAGTTTACTTTCCGTAGCGCTCATCCCCCAATTCCAACGCTTGCCGCTGGTTAGATAGCGATACGTTGTTGCCAGCGAAGTATTTACGTCTTCTATCAGATCTTGTTTTAAGTCATTCATCCTAATCTCCAATTAATCGTCATAGTCACAATCCCAATAGCCGCAAGCCGGAGTTGGCACACCTAGGATTGGGTCTTCCCTCGAATACGGGCATACAACTTCATAACTAGATGAAATCCTGACTTCAGGGTTTGTCTTATTGTCGCCAATACTCACCAGCGGATTGTTGGTTGGGGAATAAAGTTTCATCCAACCATAATGCCCCCCCAATTCAAGTGCAAGCCACATGCCTTGACTGTTATCCACACAATAACGTACTATTGTTACATCTTGATCAGGACCCAAATATCCACGAGTTTTTACATTGCCCGGGATAGGAACAGTTTCATCGGAAGAAGGGAACCGAAACACATAAGTTTGACCAATGGTTCTTCCTGAGATATATGGCAATGGAGTTTGGGTAAATACTACAGTAGGAACTAAAGTTGAATGAATTGGGGTAGATGTAGCAGTCGCTTTTGACTCTATAGGTGTTGCCTGAACAACTGGAACAGGACGAGTTCCTACATACGTTGAAACAACAGCTATCACACACACAAACAGAGCTAAAATTCCGAGACTTACCACCATTTTTTGTGAAAAGAAGGTTTCAAGCTTTTCTTTAATCCGCACGCGCAATTTGCGAATTCTTTGTCTCTCCCAATCAGTGACTTGCACTTCGACCTTTACACTTTGGTCAGTAGACTTGACCTCTTTATACCGATTATGTTGATCCTGCCTTAAAGTCATCCCGTCAAGCCCTTCCAAAACTTTCAAAGCCTGCTCAAGATTGGCGTCTGAAGGCGGCAAGAATGGACGTTCAGGGACTTTAAATTCTACGCCAACTATCTCTTCGTGGATAGTTTCGCGCTCATCAAGCCACTGGTTCAAAGTTCGAAAAGCTCCGCCCAAATCCGCCAACGAACTGGGACAGGCGCGTAAACGTTCTTCTAACCTTTCCTGAGCATCATTAATTTTATAGTTGCGAATCAGGCTTTCGAAATCCTTCTCCAAGAACAATGCGAGCGACTTAAGATACTTATACTTATCCTCTTCTTCTCTAAAACGCTTAAACTTACGCAAAATGGGAGAACCAAATAAAGAAATTTCATCATTTTTACCCTCTGTTGCCTGCTTGGAGTTTTCATCACCAAGGAGTCCCTTCGTGTCATCATGGACCTCCAAAAAACCCTCAAAACGCTTTGCTGCTTCAGCCGCATTATTGAGACTTATATAAGCTTCAGATATTGATTCGAAGTCAATGCCATTTTTCAGACGCAAAAGATTTTGCTGGTTGTCTTTCGTGTGTCCGGCGAACTGTCCACCCATCGTAAATAACAATGATTTTTTAGCAGCAACTAATTCATCAATCAATGTCATAAAGCTTTGATTTAATTTTGCAAGGTGATTGCGAAGAGTCGTTCTAGACCTTTCTACTTGAGCAGGAATGCCAGATGGAAAAGAATCTATGTGATCATAGGCATGCGAAATTTCGCCTATTGCAAGAGACCGCTTAATTTGAGCGTATTGTTTTGAGGCTTCACTGAAGGCATTGCGCGGAAAAACTATGTACGTGTCAACAACTTTCTCAAAACTCTCTTTTTCATCCGGTCTCCAATACGTTGATTTGCATTTTTCGAGCATCACCTGTGCCTGCGCAAAAACAGAATCGGCGTTATCGTCGCCTAAATCAATCCGATCTATCATAGATTTGGCGTTATCTTTGGCAGTTTCCCACTTATCTTGATTATCTTGATTCCACTTTCTATATAAGTTTTGAGCCTCAATGCACTTTTTCCATAGTTTTGCACCAATATATGGGTATTTTTGATCGAGAAAGTCTGTTGCCAAGCCTTGTGCAGCAGGGTAATTTTCCGATCCAATATAAGTTTCTAGTTCTTCAATGCCTTCATTTTCTTTGGCTTGATACCGAATTGCCAGATCGCGCATATTGCTCGCGTCCGGTGAGGTTGCATAATGCCCAAGCGCTTTCACTGCAAGATCGCGGGCATACTCAAAATCCCTCTCTTTGGCGGGGATAAATTCACCTTTTTCTCCTGCACGGGGCTGGATACTCAGGATTAAGCGACATTCTTCCAAAAAGCGGTCATGTTGAAACCGCGCCAAAGCAACCTTTGCTTTTTTCCCTAGCTGTTTAATTTCAATATCATTCTTAACATCTTCAGGTAATTCAACTAAAATTTGCTCAATCTCTTCATAGTTTTTGTCGTTCAGAGCATTTTGCAAAGCCCTGCGGGTATCTATGATCGCGCTCTTATCTTTAAGCTCCACTTTCAAGTCTTCAAGCGCTTGACGATAAGTGGCAGAACTGGCGGCATTATTCGCAATCTTTGCGTGCTGCTCTGCTTTGATGTAGTAATCAACCGCTCCAAGAGGATCATCCCTGCGTTTTAGGGCGCCTAGTTTCCCGTAATAATCCGCAAGCGATTGCTCCACCTTGAGTACCGGCACGTCTTGTGCCTTGCTCTCCAGTTCGCTTGCAGTGGTTTCCAAAACTTGCATGCTATCAAACGCACCCTTATTGGTCGCTTCCTGAATTTTGCGAACAGTATCAGACAGCCATTGATATTCCTGATCCCAGAAAGCCTGCACCTGCTGACGCACGCGCTTGACGTCCATCTTGCGCAGCGTCAAAGAAGACCACTCTTGCAACAATCTTTCGATATCGCTTTGACGGCTTTGGTCAAGGTTGTTGCGCGCAGCATTAAAGGTTTGCATTAAGATTTCGCGCTTTTCATTTGCGGATTTTTCGCGGCTTTTCAATTGTTCGAGACGCGATTCTCTCTGGGAAATATCGTCCACATATTGGTCGAGAAGAATGGCTGTCAAAGGGTTGTTATCCGCCAAGATTGACGGATAATTTTTTACAAATCCCTGTGCCTCTTCGTATAATCTTTTAATATCGTTCCAATAGCGCTCGGCGCGTCCCCATGCGGCTTCCTCAATGGAAGCGTCGAAACGTGCGCATCTGTCTTCGAATATCTTGCTGAACGAAACAGTATACTGTTGGGACAAATTCAACAATAAAGTTCGCGCATCCTGATACCTCTCGTCCACCGCCAATGTCCGCAATAATAAATCTATGGCATTGGCAATTCTGTTAAATATGCCGGAGGTCACCATCATACTCGCCCGGGCATACAGTTCGTGCGCTTTTCTGCGTTTTTCAATACCCTGTTGGATTTTGGGCTCCAAATCAGCAATTCTTGCGGCAAGAGCTGCCCCGCCGCCGCCGACTTCTTCAATTATCTCCAACGGTTTTCCTTTGATAACAATGGAATCCATATAGTCATCAATCTTGCCGTCGAATTTTCCCGGACTCATGCCGAATTTCTTTGCCCAAGCAAGCGCCCGATTTGCCTCTTCATACTCCCCTAATTCGAAAGCGTGTTCGGAAATATTGATTTGCTGTTCTATGTCTTTTGGCAGTTGTTCCAAATATGCTTGTTTATATTCAAGCGCTTCCTCAAATAAGCGGCTGGAGTCAGGCTCGCCCAAAGTGAGGTAGCCATGATATGCCAAATTGTATGCCAACCGCCATGCTTTTGCGCTTTTAGCAGAAACGGAAGCGCCTTCTATACGCTCAACATCGGATTTTGTCGGGTCATTCAAAAATGTGATACTTTGCCCCTCGGCGCGTTTTTGATTATTTTCGATCTTCTCCTGAAGTTCTTGTAACTTCTTTTCCGGAACTCCCGCCGCCTTTGCCTCTACCAATAATTTCTGCGCTTCAGCAAAGAATTCCGCTTTATTGGCGCGTTCAATGTTGTCTATGGACAGAGCCTCTTTATGTTTCTTTTCATATTCCAAAACCTTGCGATGAATTTGAGGTTCATAATCCTTGCGCAAGGATTCCGGCAGCAATTTAATCTTCTGCAGCAAAACGTCAACTTCGGCTAGCTGCCAACGCGCCTTATCCAAATCCAATTCGCCATCTTCGTCGGTTAAGTGCTTCTCGATTTCCGCCACCCAACCACGGAACAAGCTCTTCAAATGCTCATTCTGAAAAACACGATATTTTTCTTTTAAAGGCTCGTAATCCGGGTGGGCTTTTGCCCATTCATTAACTTGGATATCATCAAATGTTTGTAGAGCTGCAATGTAATCCCCATTTTCAACGTGATTGTTCAATTCGTTAAGCAGGCGATTGACATCTGTGCGATCATAAAGCCGATCCATTACCAAGGCGTAATCAGTATCGGATAGCAGGTGCGAATTGCGTTCCAGCAAGACGCGCGCGTGATCCAGTTTCCAGTTTTCCAGTGCAGCAAAGATTTCAGCGGTAATGTTTTCCATAAAACATCTCCAAATACTTTAGAAATTCAATACGACGGTTTATATTCACAATTACTTAAAGGCTGATTGAGGAATCCACATAACCCATTCCAACCAAACATAGTCTGTCGGTAAGACACTGTTTTCCGCAACTTTAAACGTATCAGGTAAGTCTTTACTATAAGTAAATTCACCGCATTCGATAGGTTCGGTTGGGTTATTGGGCGTAAGACAATACAATTTCAAAGGCGTTTTTTCGTCAACAGGCTTGATTGTATACTCCTGTCCGGGTACGACTTGAGATAACTCCGCCAAGAATTCCAATTTTAGAGCTGCAACTAGTTGAACCTTCTTGTTATTGCTTGTTTCTCGGTCTAATATCTTTATTTCAACTGGGAGGTCTTGTATGGAAGATAATTTTACAAATGGGCGGTCTCCTGTTAAACTAAGGGCTTGTATAGCATTCAAATTTAATATTATTGTTGAAGCGGGTGTCCCCAGAGGATTTAGGGCAGGAGTCAAGGCGGGAGTCAGGGTGGACGTCAAAGTGGGTGTTATTGTGGGCGTTGTGGTACTGGTTGGCGTCACGGTCTCAGTAGGGTTGGACTGTGAAACATCAGGGAGCGCAGACGGACGAATAAAATCGCCAAATATCGTACCTGCAATAACAAATAAAACCAAAATACTCACAATGGAAACCAGTAGTTTTTGTCTCTGTAGAGTTTTATAAATAGATATCCATAAGCTTTTTGCATTTTGTAGGTAATTTGATTCCACCGTTTGATGCTCTTCCTCCATAGCCTTATCATCTTCTATTTCTTGTGAAGCCAATTTGGCATTCATATTCAAATCTACAGCACCTTTTTCCGTATAAATTACCCTCTTTTCTAAAGGAATAGTTTCTCCTGCCATTTTCTCTTCATCACTATAAATACGATCCATCTTTTCGGACAAAGTCTGCAATGCGGCGCTCATTCTCTTAGACGACTGTCCTAACTCGTCCAATATTGAATGCAAGTTATAAAACTGATCCTGGGATGCCAGTCTGCTTAATAAATTAACAAGGTTATCATAACTAGACCTAATCTCTTTGAATTTATCTGCGTTAGCATCTATGTGTTTTTTTAAAGTCTCAATATCTTTGTATAAGATATCGTTTTTTTCTTTTTGGTCGCTTTTAAGCGTTTCGCTGACTGTATTGAGCGCCGTTTGGAATTGACGTTCGCTCAATAAGAATTTCAGTCCATCTTGTAAAGACGCCATTTCGGATTTCAAAGTCTTTTCAGAATCACTTAACTTATCATCTAAATCCTTTAGTGCTTGTTGCAGTGCGGCAATATTGCCCCTTTCAGCTGCGTCACTCTGCTCCGCCGCCTCCAATTTCTTGAGGAGTCCACGCTCAATCTCAGCTAATCGCTTCTCCTTCTTCCACTCCCGTTTCAACGATTGAACATTGTCTGCCCACTGGTGCGGGGTCAGTTCAATCAACTGCATGGCGTGAAGCACGTTCCATATCCGTTGTCTCAGATCAACATAATACTCACCGTGGAAGATCCTAGTAGGTAGTTTTGTTATTTCCTCTGACAATTGCCTCCATTTACTTAGGTCTACTTTCATGTCTTCAATTAAACGACAACGTTTCAACCAATCTGCAATCTCGCGCGTCTTAAATTCCTGTTCTCCAAAAATAGAAGAAATAGCTATCAAAATATTCTCGGCATCTACTAAATCCGCATCTTCTCGTCCTTGTTTTGTCAATAGAGTACAGATGGTTTCCTCCACCTGTAGCAAAATGGCGTTTTTTAACGCAGGGAGTTCACCCTCAGCCTCCTTTAAAAATCTTAGGGAAGTTTCCTCACCTTTCAGACTCTCTCGTAATTTAAAGATTTCTTTTTGCACAGCAACATAGGATCGAGTTGACACTTCCAAACCCACGTTTGGTATTTGCTTTATGTCTTGTTGTATTTTCTCCAATATCCTCCCTATCAAATTTGCGTTAATCAAGTTGTCTTTCGCGTGCAAATTACCATCCTTGGCAGCTTCTGCCAAACCATTGCGCCATGTTTCAAAGTTCGCAACGTTATTCAACTTGACCAACTGCCTCTCTCGAATTACAGTCTCATCGTAACGTTTTTGTAATTCCGTCCACATTTCTCGCTGTTCTGGAGTTTTTATTTGACTAGAAATATTTTCAATAAAATCGCTCAATTGAGTTGAAGTCTGCTCCACGGGATTTTTGTTGAGAATTACCAGCAATTTACGATTTACTTCACTCTGTTCATTTTTACTTTTCTCCATAAAATCAATCTGTTCTTTAAGGCTGGATATTTGCGATTTAATATGCTCGGGCATTTCCGCAACATCCCACATTTCTTCAACTTCATTCACCTTCGAGCGTGCCCCCTCCCAATCTCCCATATTTTCTAATAGGCTTTTAGCAGACCTTAAAGTTTCTTCTGACGAAGATTGAACTTTATCAGAACCCTTAATATTATTGTACTTAATTTGAACATCTAGGTTGCTGGGGTCTATTGTTTTGGCTTCATGCAACAAACCCATTGCCTCGCTTAACTTATTCTCGGAAATTAATTTATCTACCTTTTCGTCTTTTTCTTGCGCTTCTGCTTTTTGCTTTAGTTTTATCAATGATGTAATTTCAGGGAACTTGTCAGAGGATTTCTTTATAGCATTGACATAATTCTCCCATGTTAAACTCGGCTTTAGGTCAATGAACAACTGACGTAAAGCCGCCTTATCAGGATTCGCTAAAAATAGCCGCCAAACTTCATACTGGCAAAAAGTTCGAAAGTCAGAAGGCGCCAATAACCACGCAAATAAAAGCCGATAAAGAATCACCTGATAGTTGCTCTCTATAATATTAGAACGACTATTCTTAATTAAGTCATTACTTTGTCTCTTTGCTTTTTCTTTTTGATCAGCAGTCGGAATATTCGATATCAGTAATTGACCGATTAGACGACTGGCATCTCCTAAATCAGTAGCATAAGAATGTTCCAAAGATATCTTATCCAGCCACGAATTCTTTCCATCTCGGACATCTGCGAAGACCTGCAAAAGTTCCATCCAGTTTTGCAAGAAGGGCTTACCAATCACCGTCAGCGAAGTCAGCGCCAGCAGAAACCACGAACGATACCCTAAATCTTTGTGATGTAATGCATTTTCTGTCTCCAGTGACCAATTGAGAGGGTGGGAGAGATATTCGTAACTCGCTACTCCTGCTTCATTCTCTTCATGCGGATTTGTGTCCAATATATCTGCAAGTGCCAGACAATAACTGGCAAAATCCTCCGCGCGTTCTGCTTCGGTGGCTTTAATGAGTGCCGCATTCCAATCAATCACTTTGATTACGCGATTATCCGCGTCCCAATATACATGTTCCCGTGGCTTATGGTCCAGATATGCCGCACCCGCTTCATTAGTTTCTTTGAAAAGGGTGGCTGTTTGAATAGCTATGTGAAGGCGATCTTCAAAAGATAATGCTCCCTTCGCGGCATACGAACGCAAGTCTTTACCAGGCGCGCATTCCTGCACGTGAACTTTGGCGTCTTTCCATTGTAAGAATGAATGTTGTTCGACACCCCATACCCTCAATAATAGTTTTCGGCTTTCCGATTTGGGTGGGAGTTTCATTCCCAACTCACGCAAAGTTTGCAGTTCGTCCTTGCCCTTGGCACCTTCCATTTTGAAAACATATTTGCGATCTGCGCTAATTAACACTTGCGCCAACGCGCCAGCGCCGACTTGGCTGTCGTCAAAAAAGACTTCTTTTCCGCCTTGAATCAACACCGATTTTGTTGTCATTATTTCACCTCGAAAATTGTCACTTTGCGAGTTTCCTCGTCAAAGATCATGGCAGTAGGAACTCTAAACTCAGGCCTGCCTTTCTTGATAGGTTCGCGTTTGGATACGGATCCGATTCTAATAATTCGATTTTTTTCATCTATGGTTACGCGTGAAAATCCTTTATCAACAAGGTCACCATGAACTTCATTAACACCGACTCTGCCTGTATTGGGAAAATATGTGTAAACTTTGGGGACATGATGGTGTCCCGTGAAATATACTGAGGTTCTTTGCATCGAATCGAAAATATGATAATTATCCGTGTCTTTAGGCGCTAAAAAGACTCGGCGTGCGTCGTCATTTCCAGGGATATAAGGCTGCGAAGGGTGCCGACACTCATCATTTTTATCAACAATTGGAGTACCATGAACAAGCGTCAAGTTAAGTTCAGTAAAAGTCCTATAATTTAACCATGCATCAACATAGTTTTTTATTTGTTCGTTACTATCATCAAATAACCAATCGCGAAACTTTCTTAATTCCATTTCCCTTTTTTCTATCTCTTCCTGTTTAACCATTCCCTTTGTAGCACAATCCGGTTGGTAACGTATCCACCAATCCCAATTGCCTAGCAAACAGACAGAGGGATACGATTGTAACCATTCGATACATTCCCCTGCTTCTTCTGGCTCGCAGCGTCCTAGCACGTCGCCAAGGCACCACACATCGTCAAATCCGCCAAAGTCGTTACCTGCACGGTTCGCAGCACACACAAGGGCTTCCAGGTCGCCGTGTATATCCGAAACCACCAAATGTTTTTTCATGCCCCCACCACTCCTATATTGTCGCTTCAGAGGCAAATAGCCCGACAATCAAAACCATAATAGCAGTTTTGATATCAAGAAAAACAAAGCCGAAAACTCCCAAAAGGAGCCAGATAAAGGCTCCTAAGGTAAGTAACCCAAACATTAACCGCCAAGGATGGCGCCAACGCCGTAGCCAACTTCTCATAATGTCATCTCCAAATATGCAAAGTCAAATTTATTCATCAAAAATCATCAAAAGAAGCGACTTCTTTTTTTGCTAAATCTTCACGGAAAATTTCATTATCCCCATCACCCTTATCGACTTCTTCATTTTGTTTTTTTACGAGCTCAGTTTTTATGACTTTTCGATAAGGCTCAAGAGCACTTTTTACGGGTTGCATAATAGTCTGCTCCCCACTGGCAAATAACAACGCTTCCGCATATCCGGTCGATTTGAAGTGATATTCAACCAGACCTTGTATTTCCGCTGGAATGCCAGATATCACGCGCATAATTTCCCGTGCCAGCAGAATATTTCCCTGCGCGTGCATTTCTTTCGCATGCATGTAATATTGACGAATTTGAAACATCTGCTTTGGGGTCGCAGATTGGGACTCCACGATTTCGAGAATTAAGTTCTCCAATTCAGTTATATCTGAAAAAGAAGGCATATTGGTCTCCTTAAAATCACGCCTTGCGCGCCCCTGTCTTTTGCCGGGCAGGGGCGCGCTTTGTTTTAATCATTATCGTTATCGAATGCATCCACACCTGCGCCGGGCGTCAAAACCTTCCAGCGCATAGCAAGCACAATGCCTAAATCATGAATGAGCGCGTCTTTGCTTTCAATCCATTTAAGGAATTGTTGGTAGCGTTTTTTGGTTACCTCACCCAACTTGGTGGGGTTATTGTAGTCAGGTTCTTTTTGATACAACTCGCGGCAATCGTCGTAATCTATCGCGTCAACGCGCTGGTTGGCGTGCTCGTCGAGATCCTTTCCGTAGAGGACAAAATTGCGTAGCGCGTAATAGAAACGATAACGGGCGCGTTGGCGCTCCTGATCTTCGTTCGACCGCCCGGTAAGTTCGTATCCATAAAGCGCGTCTTCGTGCTTACCGATGGTATTGGTCAGTTTTACCTTGTCTTTCCCTTTATCGTCCATCACAAGGTAAAACTCGCTGCCGCCGGGCACGTTCGGCTCTTTAATGTAGCCAAAATGCCAAAGCCAGAGGAACTCATCAATCCGATCCTTATGCTCGAACAAGTCAACCACCTCGGGGTGAAGGATGTGCCTGCGGGAAGTTTTTCGTCCCAATTCTTTTTCGATTGCCAATTCAAATTCTGAAGCTACATCTTCCGCTTTGAGAATATGCAAAGCCCGTCCTTTTGCGTCTTCCCAATAGGTATCCATACTATCGCGGTAAATAGCTAAATCTTCGAGACCATAGCCAAGGTAAACTTCCACCGAAGTTGCCGCGCGCGGGTTTTTAGATTCGGACATCACATTTCGAGCCAGATCAGGGTATGCTGACAGTGCCTGATTAACCATGGGAATAACCCCGGATTTGGAATCGCGATAAAACTCTTCAACTTCCCTGCGCTTGTCAGGTGATGTATTATCTTGTTGATGAGTATCCAAAATGATAAACCTCTGCGCCCGGGTTTGAGGGTCAGGGTTCGCAAAAGATTGAAGTGCAATACTGTCATCAGCACCTTGGTTTGCCAACGAACGCGTCAACGATGGGGGAGAAGACTTGTAGTGCTCTTTCAGCAGTTCTGCCATATGAATCTCGCTTGGAGAAGCTAACTCGGCAAAAGGTCGATTCTCTTCAGAGCTGCAAGCCCATTCGATCAAGTGGTCGGCAATTTCGCCAGGACCTTTCAAGACTTTTCTTTCGTCAACCCACATCATACGTAAAAAGAACCGATTGGCAGAGGTTTCCATTTCCTGCCACTCAAACTGCCGCCCACCTAAACTGCCAAGCAAGAGATTCAACGCGCGGCTATAATGCTTCTCATAGAGTTCGTCCTCCAGTTTTTTGCTCGTAACATATTCGCGCACCGGAATCGAATTCTTGAAATCACGATTTTCATTGTGCTTGGCAATCTGGCGAATAATATACGACTGGTGAACCTCGATTAATGCGTTTTCCCACTCGCGCAGCATATCATCCAACACATCCACTGCCGATTTTCGGCCTTGCCCATCTTTTGTAATCATGCCTTGACCGCCAAGCTCGTCGCATAACCGAAGCAATAAACGCTGTCCGAGCAGGTCACGTTGCGCATTTGCGAGCGTAACCCAGGCGTCCACATACTTTTTATGATCGCGTCCTTCTTTTACGCTCTGTTCATATTTGTTGATATCCTTAATCGCTTGTACTTTGCGGTTCGAAGCCTCTGGAAACGCATCTAGCACGTTTTTCCTGAACAAGTGTGCAGCCTCTCTAATCGCCTGCAGGACCATTCTGGCGTACGTTAAGCGGTATCGAATTAAGATACGTTTCTCAGAGGAATCTTGATCATTCATAATTGCCTGACACACATTGAAGAGGACGTCTTGAAACTCTTGGGGGTAGTTTTCTACAAACTCAAACAGCCATTCGTCCCACTTGCCGCCTTCTTCACTTCCCAGCACGCCCTCGCCCAGATATTTTTTAACCCAAGCGCCGTCTGAATACCGGATGAGGCTGACAATGTCCTCACTTGCCCCAACATTACGAAGTTCGCGCAGATCAGCAATCGTATCATCGATATTGCTTTCGAGAAGGTCAATGAAAGAGTCGATATCCTTTTTCGCATTACTGTTACCCAAACCAACAAACTTAATAGAGCCCTTTAAAGAGGAAGAACTGTTACTCAAAAAACTACTGGCAGAGGCGTATGCTTTGTTTGAAGGGGCATTAACCTGTTTGACCAAGTTTTCAATAAATTGCACATTTGTAACTTTTGTAGTGATATCCTTACGAATAAGTCGTCTGGAAACAAATCCTTTTGGATCTAAGGCAACTGTATCACCTGTCAATTCTTTGGTGCAGGGGGGGAGCTCAACTTTCGTTTTTGATGGCGGGATCAAATACTCATTGAAAATCTGATCCAAGAAACGCAGCCCAGCAGAGCGGCGAACGTCACGCTCCGGGAAAATCAATGTTTTCGTTCCTACTGCTGCATAGGGCCATAATCCTTTTTCTCCTCTATTTTCGGCATAGTAACGCGCGGGCCAATTCGCGCGGACAATCGAAATTCTACCGGCAAATATCTCATCGGTATGCGCAACAATAAAATCTGCCGCTGCGGGAGTAACAACTCGATCCAGGACCTGATTCAACTGCGGAACCAACATTCGATTCGAGCGATTTTTCGAGCCAAACAGGAAAATATTGTCAAAGGGAGAAACGTCCATCGGCTTGGGTTTTGACTTGGCTTGATTCGGAAAATATAAATATCGAGGCAATTCTTTTCCTACCTGTCCTTTGACGGGACGTGTCAAGCGGTCCAATTCGCGCAAAAAAGCCATGCCATTACTCGTATCCAATTTTTCAGAACTAGCAAAGACGTCAGGGCATACGATAAGTCCCATAATTTGCACAGATACGTTACGGTCTTTGCTACTTGCCTGCACAATATGGGCTATGTCCATCAAAACACCCGAGCCCGTGCCACCAGCGTTCGATCCGCAAATAAAAATGAGGCACTTGCCAAGCTCATTTTCAACAGCAGCTCTTTCAACATTGTTAGATATATTTCGATATTCTTCGGATCGCTCGGCTTCTTCACGAATTCTACGCAATTCATTAACTTGATTAAAAAGGTACTCAAGACTCTTATCAACTTCAGTACGCACAGCTTGATGATTCAAAAAAACCGCCATGCGCCCGATAGGGCGAATTTGCCCAGCACCTTCTTTGATAAAATGCTGCGCAGGAGAAAAAATTGTACGTGAAATTTTCTCCTGATTTACCCATTGATAGGCAAGTTCCCCTTCATCTTTTCGGCGGAAACAATCACGAACATTTTGCTGGTCATCGGTGACAATCTTGATGTATTCAGGCGGGCGAATATCTTGGGCCTGAGTATTTAAACCAACACCGCAAAACGGGTCATGTACGCTGTTATAAGGCTGCGTATCAATTCCAAGGAACGAGACTTGGCGCGGTACACTTCCGTACGCCTCGATTAGGCGTTCTTTTGCCTTTACCAATATTTTCATTCCAGTACCGCCAACGCCAATTGCCAAAATAGGGTTTGCCATTGTAGTTATCTCCTTTTTTCTTTAGCCGCATTTATCTTTTTTTCGCCCGCCAATAAGGAAACTGTATGATTTCCTATGTTAACCGTTGTGGCAGGGTTATCAGAAATGGGAGTTTCATTTTCGTCTTCACAAAGCACAATTCCAAGGAATGGAATTAATCGAACGCTCCAATAAGAATATTCACTCTCATCAAAGAACCACTTAACTAATCTATATTGTTGCACACGTTCCATCCATCCCTGTGGGCGGACTGCTTGCCTTACAGGGCGCGGGTAGCTAACATTGATAGGTTCTCCAGGTCCGATTCTTACTCCGAATAAACAACGAGCCTGACGCGCGGTCATGGAAATGCTTCTGTTCGGCAAGCGCATATCATCAGTCATAGATTGAGTTGAAATGCTGTTATATTTTCCCTTTGGAACCAGATTAAAGGGTAAGAAAATCCAAGACAATATCCATACAATTACGGGCTTCCATAGTCCCAAAATCAGCAACAAAACTGAAGCCATCGCCAGGCGTCTTTGCAAATCTGGAATCCAATCCGGTAATACTACTAACACGCGGTCTCTTGCCTGGCGCGCGATTGTAAACCCTTCCGTTGACTCGCCATTAAGTTCAGCAGTCAAGATATAATCACCTGGGTAAGGTAAACTTCCGTAAACGCCCTCAAATTCCCCAAAATTTGTTGCTGCATTTATTTGTTGATCAGAAATGTTCACTGGCGGATCATTAACAGCCTGCATTTTCACTATCAGATTATCTCGCGACAATTCCTCTGGGCGATCCAAAGTGAGTTTTACCGGTATGTTTGTAGCACAGACAAAACGATAATTGAAAATTTCCGGTTTTGGATCGTCACATTCGGCTTTTTCAGGAATTGACAAGATTGCATCACCAGGCATGCGTGCAGCGGTGATTTTATAGCGAGTTAAATTTACAAGTGAGCCATCACTCTCTCTTTTTCCGCTGATTTCAATAGTGTATTCACCCTCGCCATAAAGAAGTGATTCAGGAGAAATATCTAATCTATATTTTTCCGCATCCTGGTCATAAGTAAATTCCCCAAGGTTGATTTCTTCTCTGCCAAAAATATTTTCCGTAGGAGAAATTTCTTTAAGTAATAAGGCAGTTAAAGTGAAATCGCTTCCAGATGGCTGTAAACTATCATCAATAACATCAGCATAAATCGTAGTAATGTTGTTGAGGTTAAGGAAATCCTGCCCTTTTAGCAGAATCATCTGTGCTGTGAATAAGCTCTGAAAGTCAACAATATATCTAACCTTTTCAGACGGCGTAATCCGTAAATGCCAATCACCCAATACAGGCTGCTCCAAGGTGTAAACCTTAAAATAGCCATCAAGTTCTCCAATAGTTGGGTCTTTTTTAGATTGTATGTTTAACGCTTCGGCAGAACTACCATCAGGCAATAACAACTCAACCACTGTTTTAATATCGGATTTTCGAACAATAACTCGGGCCTGTTGTAAATTAGGCGGAAATATAATTTTTTCATCAGAACGTGTAGGGTCATACTCAATTCTGCCACTGGAAGCACCGATATTATCAAGTCGATTTCTGATGTCATCATAGATTACTTCTAAATCATTTGCCTGGCTAGCTTCATAATACTTAAAGCCATCACGGTCAAACGACGTGGTATTCCAATATTGCCTCCATTTCTCAAATTCCTCGTTCTCCTCAAGGTTTTTCCCTCCTCTTAGTAAGATAACAAAAACGAGTGCTCCCTTATTAGAGAGTTTGTCAATTCTAACAAGAACTTCCTCAGATATACCTACATTATTTCCACCATTTGTATCAATAGTGGGCACACCGTCAGTCAGTAAAATCACTGCGGGAACGTTCTGATTAGTACGATTTTGAGACTCAAATAATTCAGAATAAGCATCATCAAGTGCTGCGATGATATTTGTGTTATCCTCACTCTTGGTTTGTCGAGCTACCTCAATTAACATCCTGCGCGCGCCTTCCTCCTGTAATTGTGTCAAGGGTGCCAAGATTTCACTTTCATTCCCGAACGATATTACAGATATTGATGTTTCACGAGGGTAGATATCAGCAGCTAATGACGTAATAATAAGTTCCGCAGCCCGAATTCGAAAGTCATCCGGGTCTGTAGCAGGACCATAATACATACTGCCGCTGTTATCAATCGCAATGACAAGATCTACATTACTAATAGAGTTATCTGTTACAGAGACAAAGTTTATGGTCTCAATTTTTGGCTTTATCATGACCTGGTTAGCTACTGCAAGGCTTATCCAATACGCACCGCCAGCTGCCAATACAGCAAAGAAAAGCGATAAACCAGAAATAGTCAAAGTTCTTGTTTTCATTAATGGACCAACATCCTTTTCTGCTACTTAGGTGAGGCTCCACCGCCACTATTTTTTTTAGGAATCTTAACCTTTTGCTGATACCCACTTCCAAAACCACCCGAAATCCGCGGTCTCGAGCGTGGGCGACTTAAGAATAACCACAGCAATCCTAATAAAAGTAATATCGGCAATAAACAACATAGCCAAATGATTCCCCATTGTTCTAACCAGTGTAACAATGGAGCCCAAAAAGGCGGGTCAACGTAAACTGCTTGTTGAGGATCTCCCTGAAGATCAGGAAGTGCCATGTTAGAAGGAGAGCCTATGCGCAAGCCATCCAGCAATCCATAAATAGCATGTGCCCCATAATTACAATCACGTACCTCAAAACGAATAGTCAGTACATGCCCTTCTAAACCAGACAAAGGAATACTTTCCAGTTTCCAAGGGCGAAAAACCCAACGATCGCCGGCCAATGTGTAATATGGCTGATTCCATATTGGATTGGTGGAACCAGCACCTAAATACCAATCTTTGCTAGTCTGGCTGGTATACAGATATTCTGTATCCAAAAGTAATTTATTCGTATTCGAGTCACTCACTAGCACTCGAAATCTAGGTTTATCTGTGTCAGGGTGATCAGGAGGATCATTGGCTACAACAGCATAAGCAAACTCCAAAACCGTGCCCGATGCTATGGACTGTGGCAATTGTATAGTCTGCTCTAGGTAACTATCTTGATTTTCATCATTGCTCATCCACGGAACATCATCACCAACCATTGCAGAATATTGCCCCTCTGCAACTTTTAGGAGATGATTATTTGTAGAAGCATCTGTACCAACAGACACTACTGTAACCTGTCCGTCATGCGACCAACCGTCCAAATTACCTAACTCAAAATCACCGTTTTTAAAGTCTGTAGAAGTTTGAAAAAATAAAAATCCTGAGTTAGCAATAACAACTAAGACTGCAAACAATATCACTTTACTTTTTCTGAAGGATGTTTTTGTCATAATTAAGCCATATATTCTCTGAATTTTGATTTATTTAGCCTTTATGGCACTATTCATTTTTTAGCATTTCTTTTATATCGCCCACTTTAAATCTCCATACTTTACCAACTTTGATTGCAGGTATTTTTTTTGCCCTCGCCATCATACGCACTGTTTCTTGTTCTAATCGCAGATAATTTGCTACATCTTGCACGGTCCATAAAGGTTCTGCAAGTGCATTTTTTGTTTGATCTTGATTATTATTTGAATTTGCAGTTTGTAGTTTCATTTTTGTTCTCCCAGTCTTACTGGTTGCACATACTATGAAAGCACTATAAATAATATCCCTTTAATAAAAGCAAACACGGACATAACGCACGTGCGTTATGTCCGTGTTTGCTTTTATCACAGAATTACCCGCTTTTCTGGTAGTTGGCATTTTTATCCTATTTCTGATTTATTCAGCCATATTATTCAAACATCCATTTGAAATTATAAAATTGTTATTTCGCGTAAAATTAATACTTTTTGCCACCACTATTAAGAACTTACTCCCTATTTTTACATAAGTATATGTTATTGTATTACTCCTCAGTTGTCAACATCTGTTTTTACATTTTTATACATATTTTTGCATGTTTACACAATAATAATCAGAAGTAATCCTTAAATTCCGTGAAACTACTTTTATCTACCAATATCCATTGAAATAAGCATTGTCTGGTATCACAATTAGTAGGACAAAAAGGACGAATAGTTAAGGCGTGGTTTTACCCGCTAGTTTTAGGATAATGCCATAGCAGATTGATTTACCACAAGGGGCTTTGCGCAAGAGTTTTACAATCTGCCCAGGCTTTCTGAGTTTTGACTTTTTTGAGGTATTCCATCCTTAGCCACATTTTCCAGAGAAGTTATATCTGTAGTCTTGTTGATTGACAAGAATAACCCATTAAGGCGTTATCTGGATAAATTTGGTGACTTTGGCGAATTTTGAAGTATTCTATCTACTGGATGCCGGCTTTGCTATGCAAGAACAGTCCAAAACCATTGACTAGATTTCTTACTTGCTTTACCATTTAAACACCTGCATTTTCATGTGCAGGGGATTATCAAAGTGATAATCATCCAAAAACACCGCCATATATAGGCAAGAGCGCCATAAAACATCGTGTTTCTCACATATATACGGTCAAAAATTTTTGTCCATTGTGAGGCTAACTCATAAGCCCTTTGTCGGGAGTTCAATTCTCCCCCTCGGCACACCGTTTCATCGTGAAACACTCTTGGTGGTCTCTACACAAAGGAGATTACCAAGAGTGTTTTAAAGGGGAGTATTACACTTCAGGCAAAATTTACCAAATCTGAACTGCCCAAAATCGAAAACGGACACCAAACTGAATCTTCCCTCATTGCAAACTCGAAATCAAAAACCGAATCCCCACATCCTGGCATGGAAAACAAATGTCTGCCAAAGCAACTTCCCCAAGAAGCAAGCTTGCTAAAGTTTTCGGCATCGGTTGCGACTATGGGCCAAATGTTTTGATACGGACCAAAGGTTAGCAAATCTTGCAGGAGGCTGTATCTCTTTTTGCCCCAGAGATCAACCATGCGTAATCCGTCAATAAACAGCAATAACGTCTGGCCTGCATTTGAACAACTCGTCCAAACGTCCAATGCATCGACAATATCCGTGAGAATTCCATGATTAGACGAGAACAATCCGGCGCAATGCGGCAAATTTTTCCATCCCTGCCATTCCGAATAATGAGCAGAGGTTACGACAGCAAATTGAACATCTTGAGGATCAAAAACATACGTGATACCCGATGCAACCGCTTTCAATAGCGCTGTTTTCCCTGAAGATCGATCTCCGCAGAGCAAAATCGAACCCAGATTCGGAGTTTTTATATCCAACAGTACTGGGCGACCGTCTCTAATTGAAACTCCAAAGTATACAGTCCCGACAGGTAGAGGCGAAACTTGTACTATTTGTTGTCTTATTAGGGAAATCAAGCAATTTGCATCTTCACCAAAGGAGGGTATGTCAGACCTCCAAATTTGCATCGGCGAAGACATCTTCACGGGGTTGAAAGCGATATTTCTCATTTACTCACCCTTTCTCTTGCATGCTCGATGATACCCTATCCTGCGAGTGGATACTTCCTGTTTTTCGATTTGATCTGACGGGAATAGCCGTCCACATCCTCCCGGATTACCCTTCCGTCGCTTTGACCGGTTCTTGACGAATGCCTCTCAGGCGCTTCCATCATAATATCAGGAAGATTTTCCACTTCGACAATTTTGGAGGCGAGCTCGAGCAGGAAAACGGTACGCGCATCGACATGCTCGATCTGATTTAAGGCTGCCAAAACAGGTCGCAGCCGTCCCAGAGCCGCTTCGCCAAGCGGTGTTGCTGCCCGTGAAGCCTGAACCGCTTCAAAGTAAGCGCTATTTGGCTGGAAGTTTATCGGCATGACACCATGCGTCTCGTTAATAATGATGCCAAAGCCCTTCATTCGGTTTGCAATCTCATGACTCAACCGTTGTTTGATTTCGCGGCTCTTTCGCAAATTTGCCATTTCAGGATAGGTGCTATCCAAAAATATCTGATTGCGGATGACATCTTCAGCACTGGTTTTGACCATTTCTGTCCATTCCACTCCTTCAAATTTCATCACCTGTACGAAGTTTTCCGGGTTGACAAGCCGCAGATCAACCTTGAAGAAAATCTTCAACCATACATCTACTGCGAGTCCATCCAAGAGTTCCACTCTCCTTAGTTGCAACTCGGCAGTTCGCATGTAGAGACTCACCTCACGATGGATTCTATCGATCAATGGCAGAAGAACAACCCACTGATCCGGGGTTACGAGGCGATGAAAACGTCCAAACCTATACACAACGCCCATGTGATTCTCCGGGGGGCGATAACAGTATCTTCTTACAAGGCGGATTGTTATAACAGTCAACACGAGAAGACATGGAAACAGACAGATCCAACTCGCCGCCCCAATAAGATCGGAAGAGATTTTTGCAATAACCAGCGAGATGACGAACCCGGCAGATGCTGTCGATGCGATAACCCTTGGCATGGCATACCTCCTTTTGAAAATCCTAGCCGTTAGGTTTTACGAGCAAAAATATCTTTGTCACCTTTTTATCATTTTTGCGGATTCGTCGGTTAAAAAAAGGAAAAACAAAAGGCCTAATTCGGGCCTTTTGTTTTCGACTTTTGGCAGATTTTTATATATCGCGGTCCGGGTGTAGGTACCCGGATTTGTATGCCAAATGGACCAGATTCGCAACGCTCTTTGCCCCAAAGATATCAAACAAGGCATTTTTGATGTTCCGAATCGGCTTGCGAGAATCGTTCCCAAATTCTCGGGCAATTTCGTCTTCCGTGTATCCTTCACAGATCAATCGCAACACCCGATCCTGGGTCTCCGATAATGTGGGTGGCGCGAACGGACGGTAGTATTCAGGTTTGGGGCTTAACGCTTCACGAATGAACTTCTTGGCAGCCTCAGGGCTTTCAATCAATGCCTTGTTTGCCACATAATCACAGCCTGCTCTCTTCAAACCGTCTATTAAGTCGGGATGATAGGTCAATCCCAATACCCGCACCTCGGGCAATAGCTTACGGATGTTTTTTACGAAATTGGCACCTGCCGATTTTTCCTGCCCCATTTTCCCATCCGCAATAATGAAATCAGGTTTTATCTTTTCACAAATCGAAAAAGCTTCCATGATCGTCGTGGCAACCCCCACCAGTTGGATCTGGGGAAGGTCGCTTATGATCTTCTCCAGCGCCTGGCGGTCGATATAAGTATCTTCAACGATAACGGTTCTGTATAGTTTATTCATAATCATCCTGTTAGAGAGCCCATTGGGCTTGGACAGTGGTTCCCTCTCCCGGAGTTGAGTGAATATTGACCACCGCAACCTGGCTGTGATACTTTTTTAGTTCCATTTGTCCTTTTATGGCATTTAATCCGAACGATCGTTTTTTCATATCAGGGCTCGCGCTATCCACAAAACCAATACCATTATCGCGAATGGTTATCTCAAAGACACCATCTTTTCTCAGAAAGGATACCTCCCCAAATCCGCCCACCTTTTGCTCAATCTTCGAATGTCTTACGATGTTCAGGATGCCTTCTTTTGCTACATTAAAGAAAATCTCCTGAATCTGATACGGCATCTCATCGTCCCTGGTGTTATGGTCGGAGATTGTTATACGGTTACAGGCGCTTTCAAAGAAGGGTATCGCCTGCAAACTCTTCAAATAGTGACGGACTGCATGTAGCAAGCCTTCCTTCTCAAGATAAATATTATCCGCAGAATCGGCAAGGATCCCGTGAATGGTCATTTTTACATACTCGAGCGCATGTTTGATCTCAAGAAGTTTATTCTCGGTATGAGGGGAACCGTTCACATCGCGAACAGAATTCAACAGTTCTTCGATCGGCACGATGGCGGCATGATGGATGACGCCGCGCATACCATGCACCCCCTCGTCGAGGCGGCTGGCATAACTCTTCTGCCGAATCGTCTCAAGGACCAGACTGGTCATGGATGCGTAAATTTCAAACAGGTTCTTTTCCACGGGGAAGAACTCTTTTTCGGAGGAGGTTCCCATGCGATTTTCGATCTTTATTGCTCCAACAGCGTTTCCTTTGAAATCACGTAAAGGGGTGATCATCACTTGTCGGGACCTTCCCGAGAACAGGAACCTCAAATGATATGTGAAATTTGCCCGATACGGCGATCTTTTTATTTTTGCCGCGCCATAGTTAAGCGTCTTGTTCCTATGAACTGCAAGACCTGTGAGACCATCCCCGTGGCGTCCCGTCACTTTCATTTCATGTTTTTGAAAATTGTTTTGGGGGACAGCTGTGGAACAGATCAGATGCAGGACCGGTTCCTCCTGTTTTTCGCCGAACTTGTGACGCAGAAAGAAAATGGAGCAGTCTTCGGTTCTGAAAATTTTCTGCCCGATCTGGATCAATTCCTTCGCCGCCTGAACATCATCATCCCACTTCGAAGTTCTATCCGGCAGGAGATCTCCCCAAGCTTTAAGTGAGCCAAGAAGGTTTTCCCTGTGCGTTGCCAGCGTCATAGCGGCGGGACCAAGAGCCGCTTCCACCAGAAAGCTGCTGACCTTTTTTGCAAACCAACCTGCTTGTACGGCATCGAACTGGTTGTACGCATCTGCCTGAGAGGAGTCAATGCTTATCATCCCGAAGCATTCCCCCGTCGACGGAGAAATAAGCGGCACTCCCATCCAACTCTTGATATGGTTTGCATAGAAATGCCGGTCTTTGAAGGATTGGAATTTATCCGCTTGCTCCACCCTCACCTGACGGGATCGGATAACGCTGTGGTTCGGGAAATTTTCATCGTCCACCGGGAATTCGATCTGAAGAATCTCATCGGGATTGGGGAAGCCATCGCAGGCGACGATCATGAGCCTGTCTCGATACACCAATTGAACGGATGCAGTATCGTACGGAAGAACATCCCTTGCGCCCTGCAATAATTTTTCAAGCTTCTCCCGCGCCACCGACGGGGAAACCACCCAAGCTTCATCGGTATTTGGCAAGCTTCGTTTTGCACGCAGAATCCATGTACCTGCCAGCAAAAAAGCGGATTTTACCAACCAGGGGATCATAACGTCGAATGTGAAACTGTTATATCCCTCCAGCCATAGCACCAGTAAATATGCCAGGACGATCGACGGCCCGATCACTAACAGCCTTTTTCTTTCAAGAAAATGGGAGGCAGTCGCCAGCGGCAGGAAGTAAAAAAGAAAAAGGTCGGTGGCGGGATATCCCGTAGTATGGACAAAGTAACTGACCATGACCGTATCGATCACAACCAGAATAAGGTGAAAAGTTGGCGCGTCGAAGCGGCTCATTAATCTGTTCGAGGAAAGCGCAACAGAAAGGGAATAAAGCAACCCCAAAATAAATAAGGCAATATCCAATGCAGTGATATTGGTAGGGGAGAGCCAAAATCTCAACAGGATCAGAGCCACCCCGCCCACTCTGGACCAAGCCAGCAACGCATTAAAACCCTGCCTGGAGCGAATCCCCAGGTTCAGGTTGCTCAAAAAAAGATCAAGGTCCAGTTTTCGCTTGCGGGCACTTCTTCCAGTAACTGTATGATTCACAATGGCACCTCATAATGGATGCGTCTTCTTCGATGACTATACAAATTATATGAGCGGTTGAATTTCCGAACATGCCATTTGGCCCATTCCAATATTAAGTGAATGGACATTTGTCCCCGACACTCCTTTCCATTTTCCCAAGAGACCCACCTCCTGCTGCCATCCGGTAGAAACTGTCTGCCGAATTCTACCCCACCCGGCGGACAGCCAACATGGTAATGTCGTCGAATTGTTCGCCATCTTCCATAAAAGCGAGCAGGTGATCGCCAATCTGGTTCAGGCAATCTTCCAGAGTAGGATGGTCTTGGGCGAGCAGATGGTTCAGGCGGTCATGACCGAAGAATTCATCGCGCGGATTTTTTCCATCGGGGATTCCGTCTGTGAATGCGGTCAGCGTGTCGCCCTGACCCATTTGGATTTGGCGGACGGTAAACTTTGCATCGGAAAATACGCCGAGAGCCGGACCCGTGGGCATCAATGTCTCGTGTGTGCCATCTCCACGCCGGAGATGAGGCGGTTCATTTCCCGCGTTGATGTAATACAGCATCCCTGTGTTCACATCGAACAGACCCATAAAAGTTGTGGCGAAGGTGAAGGTGTCGGCGTGGGTGGTGGTGACGTATAAATTCGTGAACGCTGCCGCGTGTTTCAATCTTTCCTCAGGCGGGAGCGAGATCTGGCTGGATGGGTCGGTCAGGTCGTTGGAGGTGGCGGTGGCACGGATCAGGCTGCGATAGAGGGTCATGAACAAGGCAGCGCCGATGCCCTTTCCGCAGACATCGCCGATGACGAAAACAAGGTTGCCATCCGGCAGGGTGAACACATCATAGAAGTCGCCTGCTACATTGTTCGCCGCTTTGAAATAGGCAGCGACCTGCCAGCCGGGCAAAGTGGGGATCTCGGCTGGCAGGAATTCTTTTTGAATTCGGCGGGCAATATCCATTTCCCGTTGCAAGCTCTTCAGGTGCATTTGCTCCAGGTCACGCAGATACTTTCGTTCGAGGCTGGAGGAAATACGCGCCTGCAAAATGGCGGGTTCGAACGGTTTTGGCAGGTAATCTTCGGCGCCCATCTCGATCCCCTTAACGACGCTTTGAAGGTCATTGTTGGCAGAGATGATGATGATCGGGATGTTGCGCAGGTCTTCATCTGCTTTTACTTTTTCGAGCACGGCGTAACCATCCATGACCGGCATCATGATGTCGAGCAGGATGAGGTCGGGGTTCCCGGTTTGGATTTTTTCAAGCGCTTCCTGTCCATTGAAGGCGGTGATGATCTCGTAATGAAGGTCTTCAAGTTCCTGTTCGAGATAATCCACGTTGAATGGTTCGTCGTCCACGATCAGGATGCGGGGAGTGTTTTTCATGGGAATCCTTGGGGCGCTTTCGGCGGGGATCATTTCAGGGAGCAGACTCGGGCTTCGGGTCTGCGGAGGAAGCGGTTTTCTTCGAGTAATGGATGGGGATCGAGAGGGTGAACGTCGAGCCTTTTCCGATCTCGCTGGACGCGGTCAAGTTGCCGCCGAGCAGTTGGGCGAGGTTGCGGCTGATGGTGAGTCCCAGACCTGTGCCGCCGTATTGACGCGTGGTGCTGGTATCGGCTTGTTGGAATTCCTCGAAGATCCTGTCGAGCGCGTCTGCGCTGATGCCGATGCCTGTATCGCGGACGCTGACGACGAGATGGGTGTCTTCGCGCCGCGCATGCAGGCTGACGCTGCCTTGATGGGTGAATTTTGCGGCATTGCTGAGCAGGTTGAGAATGATCTGCTTGATCTTGTCGTGATCGGAGTGGATGAGGCTGAGAGTTTCATCCACCTGTTTTTCCAACTGTACATGCGGTTTGAGCAGCGGGCTTGCCGTGGCGGTACATTGGTCGATAAGCGTGTGGATGTTGAAGTTGGCGATTTGCACATCCATGCGCCCGGATTCGATCTTGGCGATGTCGAGCACGGTGTTGATGAGCCCCAGCAAGTGTTCGGAGCTGGTGAGGACCTTATCGAGATTTTCGACCTGTTTTTCGGGCAGCACGCCGTCCGATTTCCGGCGGACGATGCGCGTAAAACCGATAATGGCGTTGAGCGGGGTGCGCAGTTCGTGGCTCATGTTGGCAAGGAAAGTGCTCTTGGCGGCGCTGGCATTCTCCGCCTCCTTTTTTGCGCGCCAGAGTTCCTCGGTGCGTTCCTCCACTTTTTGTTCGAGTGTGCGGTTGTATTCTTCGAGCAGGCGTGCGGCTTGTTTTTGTTGGGTGATGTCGCGCAAAATGCCTTGAAATGCAACAGGGTTGCCTTCCTCGTCGCGGCGCAGGGTGGCGGTGAGCAGGCATTCCATGACGGTCCCATCTTTGCGTGAAAGGTTCACTTCGTAATCGCGCACAGCTCCCTGTTCAATGATGATGCTTTGGAAAGCGGTGAATTGCCCGGGCTGCACACCGATCGTCTCCAGCGAAACGTCAAACATCTCTTCACGCGTATAACCGAACAGGTCGAGGGTTGCCTGATTGATGTCGAGGACTCTGCCATCTGGGGTCATGACGAAGATGGCGTCACGCGAATCTTCGAAGAGCGTGCGATATTTTTCCTCATTGCGTCCGAGGTCGGCGTACAGGCGCGCATTTTCGATGGAGATCGCAGCTTGCGCCGAGAGTAGTTTGATGATCTCCAACCGCGCGGGGGTGAACGTGTCGGGCGCGAGATTGTTTTCCAAATATAGCAATCCGGTCATTTTGCCCTGGTTGAGAAGCGGCAGACACAGCACCGATTTGACCTGCCGGGCAATGATGCACGGGTCGCGTGTGAATTGTCCTTCGTTGGCGGCATCACTCAGGACGATATTTTCATGTGTTCGCGCCACATAGTTGAACAGGGATACCGGCAGGTTTTGCGGATTGACCTGCACGTCTTGCAAGACCTTGACCTTTTCAGTGGAACCTTGCGCTTCGATGACCCACCCGCCGGTTTGTTCCTGTATGAGCCAGCCATTCTCCGCCCCGGCATTTTCGATCACGATCTCCAACAGGGAGGCGAGCAGCCTTCCCAGCACGATCTCACCCGAGAGGGCTTGCGATGCTTTGAGGATGCTCGCCAGGTCGAGCGCGCTGCTCCCCTCACCCCGGTTCAACGATGACGAGGAGGAGGTCGAGACCGAGGAACTGGGGCGCTCCGGCTGAATGACCAGCTCGGGGTGGTTCACCTCCAGGTCATTGACCTTGGCAACCGCTCCCCAGATCTTGTAGGCACGATGCGCGTTTTTCAGATAGCGTTCCGCCATTTCAAAATTCCGGCGGTCCAAATAGAATTTACCCGCCAGTTCATACGCCAACGCCTCTTCGTTCAGAAACTGATTGGTCTGGGCGTACAAGATGGCTTCGTCATAGTATTCACGCGCATCCCCGAATCGTTTTTCGAGGCGGGCGCGTTCCGCTTCGACCAGCAGGAATTTGTGTCGATGATTCATGGGTGCGAACTTCGACCAGTGATGCAATTTCTTCTGGTTTGCAGCGATCAGTTTGCCCCATTTCTTCCTTTGCTCGCTGCCGGCTTCATTCCACAACGCAATCCGAACCAGGGACGCATACATGGCATTCATGGAACTGGCAAATGCCCCGATGCCACCATCCAGATAAGGCTCCAGCAGGGTGGAATATTCCAATGCCCGTTGATACCTGCCGAATAGATAGTTGAGGATCATTGGATGCAGGTAGACATTCAAAATGATGCTGCGTTCATTGGCGGCAATGTGATGAGGCAGCATCGCCTCTGCATCGTAGACGGGTCCCTTCAATTCGCATGGGTCGGCGGATTCGCCCATCAGGTTCAGCACGACCTGATGGTACAGTTTTTCGTAATTCAAGATGGAAACATCCCGCAATTGCTGGATGATCTGCAGGTGGCGAAGGATGTTCTCGTTCAGGTCGCCAAGCGCCATTCCTGCAGCATAGGAATGATAGTCCCGGATCAAAAGGGCATTGGCAGCCATGATGTAATTTCCCACATCCAGCGAGGCGGTGAAGCAATCATCAAAGGTTGCGTAGGTTTTACGGATATCCTCGGTCCAATGTTGGAGGACAGTGCCATACAGGACATTGCTGCTTGAAACTGCCTCCACGTCGGGGTGCTTTTTTATCAGAAGCCGCGAAAGCCGCCCGTACTGGCTGCCGGTTCGGATGTCGTTCAACACAGCGGTCAGGATAAACCCATACCCCACATACCCAAACGGTGACATGGGGGTGTTCCCGTGCTTCAAAGTCAATTCGACCACTTTTAAGATGACCAGCGGAGCCAGCGAAGGCGCATTGGTATACACTACCGTGAACATGCCGCGGATGATGCGGGCAATGGTAAGAATGCGCGGATCAGTAGCTTGCGGAAGATTAAGCAGATCATTTTGGGTTTTTCCGCGCAGCATAAACCGGACTTTGAGAAGCGCTGCCAGAATCTGGAACATGTTCGGTTTCAGCGGGAAGCGTACTCCCAGCATTTCGAGTGCACGCAGCCCCACCTTCAACGAATCGCCGCGGTTATCCTTCGACATGTTCGCAAAAAGCCTTGCCTCGTACACACGCGATTGCTCGAGCGATGACCGGGTGTGCAGCAATGCTTCTTCTAACAGTTTCTCCATCTCGTCGAATTTTCCGGTCAGGTATGCCGCCTCTGCCAGCAGGACGTGCAGGTCGAACACCAGCTGGTGATGCTCACGCCACGGGTCACCCATTCTTGCCAGGGTCGTCATCCCGGCTTTGAAATATTGATAGGCGGCTTCATGCGCTGCGGACGATTTGGCTTTTTGCCCGGCGGTCAGGTTCAACTCCGCCACCCGAATCCGATCCGCATGTGACTGAGCCAACTCCGCACCGAGATTCAAGTGATTGACGATCTCGAAGATATGCTGTTCGAGAGCATCGCTGCTAAGTTTGTCAAGGAAATGCGACCCAATCCGCCAGTGCTGCCTGGTCTGTTCTTCAACAGGGATGGACTGATACATGGCTTGTTGAATGCCCGTATGCGCAAAGGAATATCGCACCGCCAGAGGCTGCGCTTCAGGCGACTGCTCAACCAGCAAATAGGTTTCCGTCAGCGGGAAAACCAAACCTGCCGCAAGCGCATGCCACAACAAGTCCGCTGTGTGCTTGTCCGATTGATCTGAGATGACCGCCAGCAGGTTCAAGTCAAACTCATTGCCGATACAGGCGGCATATTGCAGGATTCGTCGCACCTCAGGCGCGAGCTGTCCGACTTTCGACGCCATCAGATCCGCCACATTATCGGTCAACTGACGGGTTTGGATCTGGGGAAGATCCCAGTTCCAAACCCCGTTCCGAAGGTCGAAGCGGATCAGATCCCCCACATAGATCGAATGTAAAAATTCCTTGACGAAGAATGGGTTGCCGCCCGTTTTTGTGACGACCACTTCCGCCAGGGATGTTGCCTGTTCCTTATCGCAGCGCAGCGATGTCACCAGCATCTGGCGCACATCCACCAGTGTGAGCGGCGAAAGATCTACAAATTCCGGGATACCGCCTGCTTCCACATATTCTTTCATTGCCTCGTGGAAAGCCCGCCCCTCCTCCATCGCATCTTCCCGATAGGTTCCCACCAGCAGAAGGTGATGGACATCGCTCCGCGTGAGAAAACGCTGCAGGAACGTGACCGAAGCAACATCCGCCCAATGCAGGTCATCCAGAAAGATCGTCAGCGGATGTTCCTCCCGCGCAAACAGGGAGATAAAATTTTGCAGGGTGAGATTGAAGCGGTTCTGCGCCTCGATGGGAGACAGGGTTGGAAGCAACGGCTGCGGACCGATGATCAAGCCCGCCTCGGGGATCATTTTTGCGATCAGCTGCCCGTTCGCCCCCAGCGCCTCCTGGATCTTGTACCTCCAATACTGCAACTCGGTTGCGCTTTGCATCAATACCTGCTGGACCAACGAGCGCAGCGCCTCGACCAACGCCGAATACGGTGACTCGTGCTGGAACTGGTCGTACACCCCTTTGATGAAATACCCATTTTGCTGCGTGACATGCACCTGAAGTTCATTGACCAGCGCCGACTTGCCCATCCCCGCATGACCCCGAACCAGCAAGACCTCCATCGCGCCGCCGCGGGCGCGTTCGAACGCGGCAAGCAGGGTATCGAGTTCCTTTTTGCGCCCGAACAGGTTTTGCGAGATCTCAAAACGCTCGGGAACATCGTTCAACCCCAGTTTAATACTGCGGGAAGTATGTCCCCCACGCCAGAGCCGCTCGCATTCGAGCAAATCTGCTTTCAAACCATAAGCAGATTGATAGCGGTCTTCGGGGTTCTTCGCCATCAGTTTCAAGATCAGTTCCGAAAGCCCGGACGGAACACGCGGATTCAATTCATGCGGCGGGCGCGCCTGCTTCGCCAGATGGCTGTGCATCAATGAGAGGGTTTCCTTTTCCTCAAAGGGCAGCCTGCCGGTCAGCACTTCATAGAACGTCACCCCCAGCGAATAGAAATCCGTGCGGTAATCCACAGCGCGGTTCATACGTCCCGTCTGCTCCGGCGAGACGTATGCCATCGTGCCCTCCATGCCGGTCGGCACCTTGCGCGACAACGTCTCCCGCGGCAGATGCGTGGACAAACCAAAGTCGATGATCTTCGCCTGTCCACTGACGGGGTTGAACACAATATTAGACGAATTGATGTCCTTGTGGATGATATTCCGCTGATGAACCCCGCCCAAAGCCTCGGCAACCTGAATGGCAAGTTTGAAAAAATCGGCAATGGTCCACGCCTTGTCGGCAAGCATATCCAGCGAGGTCGCGCCGAAATCCTCCAGCACGATGAAGTACTCGCTCTGGTGGTTCTCAATCCCGTACGCGGCGATGACGCCATCCACGGTCGGGCTGCCCGCTCCCGGGTTGAGCGAAGCGACGATCTCATATTCCCGCTTGAACCGCGCCAGACGCTCGGGAGAAAAGTACGTATCCCGCAGCGATTTCAGGATAACAGCCTTCCCATCGGACTGCCGAATCGCGCGCTGGATGAGCGTGCTTGCGCTTTCATGAACCTTTTGCTGAATTACATAACCAGGATAATCCGTCATATGCCAACCAGGGATAAGAGGAACATAGATCGCTTCAAATCGACGTTTGGACTTTTGCCGCTTCAGAAACCTCTCCTCACCCGAACGTTTGGGTGAAGAGAAGCAGACCCGCTACGTGGTTATCGAACCGCAGGCGACTTCCAAAAGACCTGACCCTGCAAGCCCCATTTGAGAAGTTGATACAACGCGTAACATTCCCAAATGAAGGGCGGATACCCGCCAAAGCCAACCAGCGGCATTTCGCCGTATTGCAGGTTGAAGCCGATCTCGCGCCAGAACTTGGTGACGTAATACAGCCACGCCGCCCCGTTCATGGATTTGGCTTGCTCGTTCCATGTCTCCCAGATGAACCCACACAGCAGTCCCGCCGCCAATACCTGCCAAAGAAAACTGACATCCTTGTTCTCGATCTCACGGTAGATGGACGGGATGCCCAGCTTGTAGTTGATGGGCTCGATCAGAAAGATGAATCCCAGCCACACGAAAGGAATCAGGTTGGGCGCAAAATCATCCGAGAACATGACCGGCAGAAAACAAAAGGCAATGCCAGTGATAAAGGAGACCGCCAGCACGAACGGCGTGAACTTGATCTCGAACTTGTGCGCACGCTTGAAAAGCCCGAACGTCCCGAACAGGTCGGTGGTGCGAAAGAGGGCTGGGATGATGGTGGCAAACGCCCAAAAATACAGCAGGTTCCTTAACATTTGATCATCGGGCAAGCCGACGTAATTCCAGTTCTTCAGTTTAAAGTTATACGCCTCGAACATGACCCAGATCAGGACCGAGAGCAGCGCCATCATGGGCCACTCGCGCTTCATGTCAATGAAATAGGAAACGCCGCCCCGCTGCCAGATCCAACCGTCGAGCAGGAGAATGTATCCCGTCCACATGATGGCCGTGAAGGCAACCTCCACGGGGTGGTTGTCCAGGTAAAGCAATATCTCGCTGACAATGATGATCGCAAGCCCTGCCCAGCCAAACCAGGGCATCTTCCGACCGACTGGCGCAACTCCGCCCTGCCCGCCGCCTGTCTTCGATGGTTCTGCCGACTTCTTTTTCTGTGCCATGTTTCATCTCCTCATTCGCGGATGGATATTTCAAGGTACGGCAACACGTTCCCCTCATGCTAGGACAAATATTTATTGAGCATTTCGAAGAGCAATTCATCGTGGATGGGCTTGGTCAGGTAGTCATCGCAGCCGGCATCCTGCGCCCGTTGTTTGTGTCCCTCCATGGCATGCGCCGACAACCCGATGATGGGCGTGGATGTCAGTCCCTCGCGGATGCGGCGTGTGGCTTCGTAGCCATCCATCACCGGCAGCGAGATGTCCATCAGCACGAGGTCGGGTTTGTGCTCCAACGCCATCGAAACGCCCTGTTCCCCATCGCTGGCAACCAGCAGGTTGTAATCATCCTCGAGCAGCTGGGTCAACAGGTCGATATTCAATTCAGTATCTTCAACGATCAAAATGGTCTTCATGCGCGTCTCCTTTTTAAGATTCACCGTTCCGTGCCAAGAATGTGCCTGATCTCCTGCATCAGATGCTCGCCATTAAAGCCCTGCTTGCGCATGATGAGGGTAACGCTTTCTTTGAGCCGCATCGTTTCCTCGTCGGTGAGTTCCTTGACGCTGATGACGATGATGGGCAGGTCGCGAGTCTTGGGGTCTGCCCGCAGTCTTTCGATGACGCCGAAACCGTCGAGCCGCGGCATCATGATGTCCAACAGCAGAACATCGGGACGTTCCGCTTCGATCGCCGCCAGACCTTCCACACCATCCAAAGCGGATTCCAATCTGAATTCTGATTCTGGCAATACCTGACGCAGCATATCCGCTACATGCGGGTCGTCGTCCACGGCGAGGACATGGATGAGCTGGTCTTCACGCCGGATCACCCGTCGGAGCGTATCCAGTACTTCCATAGGGTCAAGCGGTTTGAGCAGGTATGCCGCCGCCCCCAGACGGAATCCAAGCGCCTTTTTATCCACAATGGTGAGAAGTATGACTGGAATATTAGTCGTGGCTTCGTCGGCTTTCAGGTCGTGGAGCACCTGCCAACCATCCTTAAGGGGCATGAGGATATCGAGCAGAATGGCTTGCGGCTGCAATTCACGGGCGAGCCGGTGTCCTTCCGTGCCGCTGCGCACGCCGATGACGTCAAACTCGTTCTGGGTGAGGTTCTCGCGCAGGAGGTAGACGGCATCGGGGTCGTCGTCGATGACGAGGACGAGTTTTTTAGCGGCATCCACCTGCGGGGTGGTTTCGGCTGGATGGTGCGAGGCAGGTTCCGGGTCGGGGGAGGCGGCGGGTTTGGGTTCGTATCGGGTCGGGAGGGTCAGGGTGAAGGTCGAGCCTTTTCCATATTCACTTGTGACAGTGAGATCGCCGCCCAGTAAACGGGCGAGGTTGCGGCTGATGGTGAGTCCCAATCCTGTTCCCCCGTATTGACGCGTGGTGCTGGTATCTGCCTGTTGAAACTCCTCGAAGACCCTGCCAAGCGCCTCTTCGCTGATGCCAATCCCCGTGTCGCTGACCTCCACGCGGAAGGTATCCTGTTCGAGGCGGGCTTTCAGCGTGATCTTGCCCGCATGGGTGAACTTGGCGGCATTGCTCAGCAGGTTAAGGATGATCTGTTTGATCTTGTCCTGGTCGGAATGGATGATGCTCAGGGTTTCATCCACCTCCCTGACGAGGCGGACGGTGGGTTTGAGCAGCGGGGCTGCCGTGTTTGCGCACAGGTCAATGAGCGCCACGGCGTTGAAGTTGGCGGCTTGCACATCCATGCGCCCGGATTCGATCTTGGCAATATCGAGCACAGTGTTGATCAGCCCCAGCAGATGCTCGGAACTGGCGAGGACTTTATCAAGGTTTTCGATCTGTTTGTCGGGCAGCGCCCCTTCGGCTTTTCGGCGGACAATGCGCGTGAACCCGATGATGGCGTTGAGCGGGGTGCGCAGTTCATGGCTCATGTTGGCAAGGAAGGCGCTCTTTGCCTGGTTGGCATGTTCGGCGGCGTCCCGGGCGTCCTGCGCTTCGTCGAACAGACGCTGGGTCTCGTTGAAGAGACGAGCGTTCTCAATGGCAACGCCCATGTTCGCGGAGAGGGTTTGCAGAAGCCGCAGGCTGCCTTCATTGAAAGCGCCTGCCTTGTAGCTTTGCACATCCACCACACCCAGAACCCGTTCCCCCACCATGATGGGCACACCCAGATAGGATTGGATATCCTCCTCATCCTCCGGTGCTGTGACGTATGCCGCCGCGCCGTTTAAGTTGATCTCTTCGGCGGTATTCAGCAGAAGCGGTTGCTGAGACATGATGATCTTCGAGGTAAGTCCCTCGCCCAATTCCCAGGGAGGTTCTGCCTCGTAATTGGTATTGTTGCTGTAACTGAAAACCAGTTGGACGATGTTCGTCGTGGGGTTGTACAGCAAAATATCCACGATCTCGGCGTTGAAGATCTCCTTGATCTTGTTGCCGACATTTTGGGTGACAGTATGCACATCGAGTGTGCGGGTCATCGATTCGCCCACACTATTGAGGATGGAGAGTTCGGCAGCGCGCTGCTCGGTTTGCATCAGCAGGTTCTGCATCTCGTTGAACAACTGCGTGTTTTGAATGGCAATGACCGCCTGCCGCGCCAGGTTGTTCATAAACTCCATTTCGGCTTCGGTGAAGAGGTTGTCGGTCCCGTGCCGCCAGACTGCCATAAGTCCTTTGAGTTCATCATTGGCGAGCAGCGGAATCGCCAGCATGTGTTCATCTGGCGTGGATTCGGTTCCAGCAATCGCCACAGCCCTTGGGTCATTGTTGGTATCGTTGACAATTTCCGCTTTTTTCGTAACGGCAATACTACCCAACAAGCCTTCCCCAAGTGTAATGGTATCGTTTCGGAGTTCCTCGGCTTCCAGCCCCACCGCGGCAATGGCGCGGAAGACCCTGCCTCCCTCTTCCGGTAGAAAGAGCGCGCTCAGGTCACCGCTCAACAGGTCTTTGGCATGGGTTGCAATGCTTTCCAATACAGTGGCAGCATCCAAGCTGGAGGAAATATCCCGCCCTACATCGGCAAGGGTTGCCATCTCTCTGGCGCGACGCTGGGTTTCAGCATGCAAACGCGCGGTCTTGATGGCAGATCCCGCATTGGCAGCCACAGTCGAAAGCAGGCGCAGCGAGTCTTCGTCAAACATGTTCTCTTTTTGAGTACTTTGCACACTCAACACGCCAATGGTTTCGCGCCCGGCTTTGATCGGCACACCGAGATATGAGAGCGCCCTCCGCCCCTGACGGCGAATCCCAAGCGCGGTGCTTTCCTCTTCAATGTTGCGGTTGAAGATCAGCGGCTGCCCGTCGCGGATGATGCGGCTGCTCATCCCCTCACCAAACGGGATGGGGTCGATCTTGTCGCCATATTGATAGGGGAATTGGATCATGTTCGTCTGCGGATCGAGCAATGCCAGATAGGCAATATCGGCATTGAAGGTATCGCGCATCTGACTCCCGATGAGCTGGATCATGTTATCCAGATCTGTTTCTGCCACTAAAGCCTGCGTCACCGTGCTGATGGCAGAGAGTTCCGCGGCGCGCTCCTCGGTCTCTTTGAGGAGGCGCTGGGTTTCATCAAACAGACGGGCATTCTGCAATGCCACACCTAAATTGGCAGACAAGGTCGTGAGCAGGCTGACACTTGATTCAGGGAATGCATTTGGCTCATTCGAGTAAAGTGTGATAACACCGATGACCTTGCCCGTTGACCAAATGGGCGCACAGACCACGCTTTGGGTTAGATCCTCTTCTTGGTCAGTATCGCCGATCAAGATGGTTGCATCCATACCCATTTCAAGTTTGCGCTGGTCGATATTCTCGTTGATGACCAGTGTGGTGCGATTCTGGATCGTCCAACCGGCATACCCAGGTCTAAGTGTCATCGGCTCGATGGGGTATCGGTCACCATGTTCGATGTAATAGGGGGTGGATAGGAGATTATTGGCTTCATCGTACATGGCAATGTACATATCTTCGACTTTGAAGTCCTGCCGTATCTTTTCACCGACCAGGTCAATGATGGCTTGAAAATCGAGTTCACGTACCAAGCCTTCACTGACGCTGTTGATAATGGCAAGTTCCGCGGCGCGGTCTTCGGTGATCTTGAGCAGACGCTGGGTCTCGTCGAAGAGACGCGCGTTCTCGAGCGCCACGCTCATCGAGTTGGCAAGGGTCGTCAACAGGCGCACGTCCGATTCGCTAAAGGCATTTTCTTCAAAACTCATCAAGTTAATCATGCCGCGGGCTTGGTCGCCGACCACCAGCGGCACAAAGACCAACGCTTTTTCAGACGCTGTGCCAGGAAGAGTGTAACTGTCGTATTTCTTTTCTTCCTCTTCCAAATTCTCATTGATGATCACCGTCTCGCGTGTGCGAATGACATATGCAGAAAAACCTTTATCTTCAAGCGGTTGACTATCAAGCGTAAGCCGCTCACCTTGTTCATAGATATAAGGATAATGAAGCATATTCGTCTGCGGGTCATAGATACGGATGCCGACATCTTTGTTTTTGAATATCTCGCGGATCTTGTCGCCGACGGCATCATAGATTCCCTGAATATTGAGTTCGGCGGCGAGCGCGGCTTGCACGCTGTTGATGATGGCGAGTTCGGCGTTGCGCTCTTCGGTGATCTTGAGCAGACGCTGGGTCTCGTCAAAGAGACGCGCGTTCTCGAGCGCCACGCTCATGCTGTTGGCGAGCGTTTGCAGCAGACGCACGTCGCTTTCACTGAAGGCGTGTTCGCGTTGGTAGTCGCTCAGGTTGATCAAGCCGCGCGCCTGTTCACCCACGATCAATGGTACGAACAATTCAGATTTGGATGCGGCGGTATCATCCAATACAAAACTACCGTATTTCTGCGACTCTTCATCCACGTTTTCGTTGATGACCAGAGTCTCACGGGTGCGAATCACATGTCCGCCAAAGCCGATGTCCTGATGAGGTCTTGACGGGATGCTGACGCGTTCTCCAAACTCGTACGTATATGGATAGTGCATGAGAGTTGTCTGCGGGTCATAGATACGGATGCCCACATCTGCATTGTGGAAGATCTCGCGAATCTTGTCGCCGACGGCATCGTAGATTCCCTGAATGTTGAGTTCGGCGGCGAGCGCAGCTTGCACGCTGTTGATGATGGCAAGTTCCGCATTGCGTTCTTCGGTGATCTTGAGCAGGCGCTGGGTCTCGTCAAAGAGACGCGCGTTCTCGAGCGCGGTTCCCAACGAGGCGGCGATGGTGGTCAACAGGCGGACTTCGGATTCGCCGTAGGCGTTTTCGCGCTCGTAGTTTTCGATGCTAATCGTACCAAGCACACGGTCACTGCTAATAATGGGGATTGCGACCAGCGATTTACTTTGTTCTGTGCCAGGGACTAAAGTGGCAACGAAATCTGCTGGGGTATTCCAAACGATTGGCTGGCGGGTCTTTCGCATGGTTTCAAATTGTCCGCCAGGAGTGGGTGGTATTGGCAGAATTGATAATCGCTCGCCTTTTTCAAAGACGTAAAGATAGTGGATAAGATTGGCTTTTTCGTCATACCATTGAATGCCAAGGTCACCCGTGTTAAGCACTTCACTCAACTTATCGCCGACCAGATCGATAATGGCTTGGAAGTCCAACTCGGCGGCGAGGCCCTGCTGGATGGAGTTGATGATCTGCAACTCGGCAACGCGTTCCTGCTCGGCTTTGAAGAGGCGCTGGGTCTCGTCGAAGAGACGCGCGTTCTCGAGTGCCAAATCCATCGAGTCCGGCTTTGATTTCGAACGAGGCGTCCTGGCTTTTAACGAAGAACCACCAACGACAGACCGCTTCTCTTTCTCGGCGTTCGGTCGTTGGCGGTCCTTTTTAACAGCCTTGCCTACGGTGGATGACTTTTTTGCCATACCGTTCTCGATCCTCCATGTCTCTGTCTTGCGGTTGGAATGAGTTTACATATTTGAAAGGAGTCCGTCAATAGGCAATTTCCCCCAACACCCGGCACAATGTTTCTGTGGTTAAATCCACCGTCACATGCCAATCCAAATCGACACACTCATCCGCAGCAACCGCCGCACCGTCGCCCTGATCCTCGAACGGGATGGCAGCCTCACGGTCCGCGCCCCGAAGCGGGCAGCCATGCGCGACATCCAGAATTTCATCCACGAAAAAGCGGATTGGATCGAACGCTCCCGCGAAAAGTTGAAAGCCATCGTCACGGTTCCGAAGAAGGAATTCGCGGATGGGGAAACCTTCTTATTTTTGGGGAAAGATTACGAACTCCGCCTCATCCCCCATCAGCGGCAGACCCTGCACTTCGACAGTGGATTCACGCTGAAGGCTTCTGCGCGTCCGCGTGGAGAAGCGGTATTTACCCAATGGTACAGATCTCAGGCGTTGACGATTTTCACCGAACGGGTAACTTATTACGCCACCCTGCATGGCTTTTCCCCCAAACAGGTCAAAGTGAACTCGGCGAAAACCCGCTGGGGCTCATGCAGCACAAACGGGACGATCAACTTCACCTGGCGACTGGTCATGGCTCCGCTGGATGTGATCGACTACGTTGTCATTCATGAACTGGTGCATTTACGGGTGAAAGATCATTCACAGCGATTCTGGCAGGCGGTAGAGAGACTCTGCCCGGAGTACAAAGCTCACCGCATATGGCTGCGCGATCACGGTGAAAAATTGACTTTATAGAGAACAGGGCGGGTTTTCAACCCGCCCTGGCATTACTACGAGGGGAAAATCTTCCCGAACACTTCGGGGCAATACTTCTGCACCATGTCAGATGAGATTCCGTTCTCTTTGCAGATCTCCGCATACAGGTCCACAGAGGGGCGGCGGATGCGTTTCTGGGTATCGATATCCAGCCCCCACAACCCGAAGCGTTGCGTCCAACCACGTTCCCACTCGAAATTATCCACCAGTGACCAGTGGAAATATCCCTTCACGAGCCAGTTGAAATTGACCGCCCGCCAGACCTGATGCAAATGCTGCGCCAGATACCGCGGACGCATGTGGTCGTCGAAATCCTCCACGCCGTTCTCAGTAATGATGATCGGTAAATTCGGGTAGGTGCGTGTGATCCACTTGATGGAGTCGAAGATACCTTCGGGCAGGTTGGCGATCATACCCGTGTCACTCATGTCTGCCCCCTTGGGATAGCCGCTATTCGAGAACATCTCACCCGCTTTGGCAAGGTCAAACCAGACCGTATCCACCGAGTAATAGTTCAAACCAAGATAATCCTGCGTACCTTTGGCTTCGGGGATGTTGATATTCCCCAACGGCGATCTCATCACGCCGTCGGAAATGGCAGAGGGAAACCCCATGTTCACCCCGCTGTAACGGATGTTACGCATCAGCCGATCCAATGGAGACCAACCCGTGCGCGGCACCATTGGGCGGTAATGCAAGGCATAGCCCACACGCGCTTCGGGCTGCAACTCATGGATGGCGCGATAAGCGGCGGCATGTCCGCGCAGCATATTTGCCAGCACACGCATCGAAAGTTTCAGGTCTTTTTTGCCGGGCGGAAAAGCGCCGATGCCGTATCCGCTCAGGGCGTACACGTTCGGCTCATTGATCGTCACCCACAGGTTGGTGTATTCCTTTAATGCATCCACCACCTTGCGGACGTATTTCTCGAACAAAGGCACGATCTCTTCTGTCTCCCATGCGCCTCTTTCCGTGACCCAAAGCGGGTCGGTGAAATGATGCAGCGTCACCAACGCCGTCATGTTGCGGTCACGCAATCCGCGCAGCATGAGGCGGTACTTTTCAATCGCATCTTCATCCCAACGGTCAGGCGTCGGCTGAATGCGGCTCCATTCCAGCGAAAACCGATGCGCGTTCTGACCGGTTTCGACAGCGCGGTCAAAATCCTCGCGCCAGCGTCCGCCCCACCAATCGGCAGCCAGCCCGGATTTATGGACGGTGTGCCCCTCCTCCTCCCACTTGTACCAATTGTTATTGGTGTTGCTGCCCTCCACCTGATGCGACGCTGTCGCCGTCCCCCACAAAAATCCTTTTGGAAAATGATAGGTACCTTGAGGCATGATGTTCTCCGTTTGTATAGGGGTGGGGTAACCCAGCCCTTACTTGCGATTCAAATACGCCAAATACAACGCCACCGACCCCGCCACGGCGGCATTCAATGATTCGATCTGCCCTTTCATGGGCAGTTTCAACACAATATCACACTTCTTGCGCGTCAATTCATGGATGCCTTCACCCTCGGAGCCAACGACGAGTCCCAGTGCGCCTTTAAGATGACGGGAATTCGCTTCGACCTCCGCCCCGGCTTGGTCCAACCCTACCAGCCAGATGTCTGCATCTCGAAGCGTTTCCATCGCCTGCGAGAGATTCGACTTGGCGATCAACATGTGCTCGCTCGCGCCGGATGACGCATTCACCGCTGCAGGTGTAACCTCCACAGACCGTGCCAAAGGGATGATGATGCCATGCACACCAACCGCTTCGGCAGTGCGAATCAATGTGCCAAAATTCTGTGGGTCTTGCAGCGAATCGAGGAGAAGAACGAAGGGCGATTCGTCTTTGGCATGCTCGAGAATATCGGTCACATCGGCATACGGATACCCGCTGACCTCGGCGATCACCCCTTGATGGTTCTGGTGGATCTTGTCCAGCCGTCCACGCGGGACACGGTTAACCTTGATCTTTCGCTGCCCGGCAAGTTTTACGATCTCTGCCAGTTTGCCTTTTTCCTGTGCGCCTTCGGCGATCTCAATCGAAAAAATTTGCCTGCGTTTGGCTACGATGGCTTCGTACACGGCGTTGCGGGAATAGATGAATTCTTTCATAACACCTTGATTTTACCTGAGCCGGTACACTCCCGCACAAGCAGAAATCTGTTGATACGAAACGGTCAACCCGGCGGCTTCCAGTGCGGGAATCGATTCGTCTGCCAGCCAATAAAATTCTTCATCCCACAAGTCTCCGACCGATTTGGCGAATCTATCCATCTCCGCCTTATTGGGGAAGGACAAGTCACCGATGATGAGCGCCCCGTTCGGATCGAGACGCTGGGTCACCAGTTCCCTGCACACGCGCACTTTCTCGTCGAGTTCGAGGTGGTGAAACACATACGCCGAAACGATGCGGTCAAATCGGCGGTCCAGTTCGGGAGACCAATCTGCGCGCAGGTCAGCAAGGACAAAATGCGCCTGCGGAACTTTCTCGCGGGCTTTTGCCAGCATGGCTTCGGAGAAATCGGTACACCACAAGTCACAGCCGCGTTCGGCGAACATCACCGCAAGGTTGCCGGTTCCGGTTCCAAGATCCAAAACAGACATGCCGCCGCGCGGCTCCGCCAGGTTGACAACGATTTCCAGCACCCGCGCATACCCATCGAACGGGAACACACTCTGCTGGCGGACATCGTCATCGTACGTCTTTGCCCACGGGTCGAAATCGGAAGGAGGGAAGAGGTCGGTTTGAGTCATGTTCGAATTTTACTTGGAATAAAAACTTCCGGAAAATCATTCCCGGAAGTTCCAATGCTCAACGATAAAACCATTAAACCGAAGACCCGCTCATCCCCATTTCCAGGTCGTGCCATCCTTGCCATCTTCGATGGTGACGCCCATCGCTTTTAACTGGTCGCGGATCTCGTCGGAGCGTTTCCAGTTTTTGTCTTTACGCGCCTGTGTGCGTTCGACGATGAGGGCTTCCACTTGGGCTTCGTCTTCGCTGGAGCCTTTTTTCTCTTCGAGGGTCAAGCCAAGCACACCAGCAAGTTGCTTGAAGGTTTCCTGTGCAGGTTTGAGCTGGTCTGCAGTCGCACCGTTATCGCGGGCGGTGTTGATGGACTTGGAAATTTCAAACAACGCGGCGATGGCTCCGGCGGTGTTGAAGTCATTGTCCATGGCTTCGGTGAAGTTGCCACCCGCCGACTCGATGGAAGCGGAAAGTGCAGAAGCGGCTTCGGCGGTGAGTCCGCTTGCAGAGGCGGAAGCAGGCTTGAGCGCGGACTTGAGGCGCTCGACGTTCCGTTCGGCAGCATCCAATGTTTCGTCATTGAACATCAGTGGGGCGCGGTAGGTCCCATTCAAGACCAGCATGCGCATGACATCGGAGGAACGCTTCGAGAGAAATTCCTTGATGCTGACGATGTTGCCAAGACTCTTGGACATTTTTTCGCCGCCGAGTTGCAGCATCCCGTTGTGGATCCAATAGCGGGAAAACTCCTTGCCAGTGTAGCACTCGCTTTGCGCGATCTCGTTTTCGTGATGCGGGAAGATCAAATCGTTGCCGCCGCCGTGAATGTCAATCTGCTCACCGAGTTCGGCGAGGTTCATGGCGGAGCATTCAATATGCCAGCCGGGGCGACCCTTACCCCAGGGGCTCTCCCATGAGATTTCACCGGGTTTGGCGGCTTTCCAGAGCGCGAAGTCCATTGGGTGTTCTTTTTGTTCACCGACTTCGATGCGCGCGCCTGCCTGCATGTCATCCAGTTTGCGCCCGGAAAGACGCCCGTAATCATCGTCGCTGGTGACGCGGAAATAGACATCGCCATTTTCCGCAGCGTAGGCGTGACCCTTTTGAATCAGCCCTTCGATAAATTGGATGATGAGCGGCATGGTGGTGCTGACCTGCGGGTTGGACGTGGCGGGCAGCACGTTCAGGCTTTTCAGATCGGCGGCATAATCGGCGATGTAACGCGCTGAAAGTTTGAGCGGATCTTCGCCGAGCGCGTTGGCGCGGTTGATGATCTTGTCGTCCACGTCGGTGTAGTTCATCACATGCTTGACGCTGTATCCGCGATATTCGAGATACCTGCGGATGATGTCGAACACGATGGCAGACATGGCATGACCAACGTGTGCGTCGTTATAGACCGTGACACCGCAGACGTACATCTTGACAACACCGGGTTCAAGGGTCTGGAATTCTTCAGTTTTGCGAGAGAGTGTATTGTAAATTTTGAGCATGTTTCTATTTTATCGCTTGTCTCATAATTATGGGAATATTTTGTTGAAAACCATGTGCGATACTCTGTAACCACAGACGCATACAGGCGAAGGGATAAAAAACAGGACGCATCATGCGCCCTGTTCACTTGTCACTGAGCGTTACTTCCTGCCCTTGCGACCATTGTCTTCATCTACACGACCGAAGATCATGCGACCTGCCGCGGTTTGAAGCACTTTTGTGATGTTGACTTCCATGTATTCGCCGATGTATTCGCGTCCATTTTCGACCACGACCATCGTACCGTCGTCCATGTAGCCCACACCCTGACCGTGTTCCTTGCCCTCCTGCATGATGTTGATGCGCAGCGCTTCCCCCGGCAGGACGACCGACTTGACCGCATTCGCCAATTCGTTGATGTTGAGCACGGTCACGCCTTGCAGTTCGGCAACGCGATTGAGATTGTAATCATTGGTGAGCACCGGGCTTTTGAGCTGTTTGCCAAGCACCACAAGTTTATCGTCCACTTCACGCACGCCTTCCACGTTGATATCCGAAATGCGGACGAGGACGTTGGGCAGTTTCTGCAATTCGGCGAGGACTTCCATCCCGCGTCGTCCGCGTTGACGGCGGATGCCATCCGGTGAGTCGGCGATGTATTGGAGTTCGTTCAGCACAAAACGCGGAATGAGCAACGTACCGGGCAGGAAGCCCGTCTTGGCAATGTCTGCCACACGTCCGTCGATGATGACGCTGGTATCAAGCAAAATGGTGCGGTTGAGATTCGTCCACGAAGTGGAACCGCCGCCTTCGGTACGTCCACTCATGGCGCTGACCAACCCCATAATGTCACCCTGCCGCATGACGAAGAGAGCAACTCCAAAATAGGAGAAGACCATCACGCCAATAAAAGGCAGGATCTGGCTGAATGGCGCAGGCAGCATGGAAAGCGGAAAAGCGAGCAGGGCGGCGATCAACAAACCGACGATGAGTCCGGTCAGCCCGGCAAACAAGCTTTCCGCAGACATGCGTCCCAACATGGCACGAATGGCGCGGGCAGGACGGGTGGTGAAGTACGGGGTGAGGATCAACCCTGTGAGGGCACCGACCAGGCTGAATACCAGTGTGGTGCGAACGGCATCTTCAGGCACGAACCTTGAGATCTGAAATCCCCATAATCCACCGGAAACCGCCAGAACGATCATGCCAATAATACGCAGAATGAATTCAAAACTCATAAATGCTCCTCAGAAACAAGAAAATGCAATGATTTTTCATCATAGCACGGCTGATACCGCCCGTCAATCAAAATCCACACTGCACTTATAAAGTTGTTATAATGCCCCCTTACCAATGTACTACCCGTGTCTTGAACGTTTGCATGAATTTTAGAATGCGGAGCATCCCATGTCCCTGCTTGATACCCTCAACCGTCCCCTGCGCGATCTGCGCGTTTCCGTCACCGACCGTTGTAACTTCCGTTGTGTCTATTGCATGCCCAAGGAAACCTTTGGGTCGAATTTCAAATTTCTGCACCATGAACAAATACTAACCTACGAAGAGATCACACGCCTGGCGCGAATTTTCACCTCGTTCGGCGTGAAAAAGATCCGGCTGACAGGCGGCGAGCCGCTGGTGCGCAAAGACCTGCCCGACCTGGTACGCATGCTGTCGGGAATCCCCGACCTTGACCTGACAATGACCACCAACGGGTCGCTATTGCCGCGCTTCGCACAGGACCTCAAGGATGCCGGGCTGAACCGGGTGACCGTCAGCCTGGACTCGCTCGACAACAATGTCTTCAAAGCAATGAACGATGTGGACTTCCCCGTGGAAAAAGTCCTCGAAGGCATGGACGCCGCCGCAGCCGCCGGACTCGCGCCGATCAAGGTCAATATGGTGGTCAAGCGCGGGTTGAACGAGAGCAGCATCCTGCCGATGGCACGCTTCTTCCGTGAGAAGGGCTACATCCTGCGCTTCATTGAATTCATGGATGTCGGCAGCACCAACGGCTGGCGCATGGACGATGTCGTCTCTGCCAAAGAGATCATCCAAACCATCAACGCCGACATGCCGCTTGAACCCGCCGACCCAAATTATCGCGGCGAAGTGGCAGAACGCTGGCGTTACAAGGATGGCGGCGGCGAGGTCGGTGTGATCGCATCGGTCACGCAGGCATTCTGCCGCGATTGCAACCGCGCACGCCTTTCTGCCGAAGGAAAGCTGTACACCTGCCTGTTCGCCATCAAAGGACATGATTTCAAGTCCATGCTGCGCAGCGGCGCAACAGATGAAGAGCTCGCAGCCGAGATCGAAAAGGTCTGGAGCAAACGCGCCGACCGCTATTCGGAGATCCGCTCTGAAAACACCATCCCGCTCCCCAAAGTGGAAATGTCGCACATCGGTGGATAAATGACCCAAAACAGAATCAAAGCAGTTCTCTTCGACCTGGACGGCACGCTTCGTCACCACATTCCAACTGGTGACGAAGTTTTTTTGGACTATCTCAAAAGCATCGGCATACACTGTACCGAAGAGGAAAAAATCCGCGCCGCGCATTGGGAGCATTTTTACTTTGCACACTCCCTTGAGATCCAGCAGGATGCAGCCGCCTTCAAAGACGACCGCAAAGGCTTCTGGGTCAATTACTCCAAACGGCGCATGGTGGCGCTCGGACTGCGCGAAGCACGCGCCAGCGAACTGGCTCCCGCCGTATCCGCACACATGGACGAGCATTACAAACCCGAAGTCTACATCCCCGAAGAAGCGCCTTTCATCCTCGCAAAACTCAAAGAGGCAGGCTATGTGCTCGGCATCGTCACCAACCGCGATGAGCCCGTGCATGAGGAATTGAAAAACCTCAACCTCGACTCGTTCTTCCACTTTTCACTGGCAGCTGGAGAAGTCGGCTCTTTCAAACCGCAGCCGCGCATTTTTGAAGAAGCCCTCAAACGGGCAGGGACATCCGCCACGGAGACGATATACGTCGGCGACAATTATTTTGCCGACATCGTCGGGTCGCATCGCGCCGGACTTGTACCGGTTCTCTACGACCCAAGCCGCCTCTTCCCCGATGCCGGGTGTGCCGTCATCCAATCCTTTACCGAACTGCCAGACTTGCTGAATTAACCGCCTTCCAAAACCTTCACAAAAGGAATGCCGCGAATCGTATTCGCGGCATTCGCGTTAAAATAGTAAGGATCAAACAAGTACCCAAACAACATTAGACCTCTTGCATAAGTAGTTCGGAATCCTGAAGTTCTACTTCAGGTGGAGTTTCCGAAAGTCGAACTTTCGGAGTCCTTTTCAATTTTTGAGGCTTTCACAAGAGGTCTATTTAGATACAGGGTTAAAGCGATGAATGTCAACCGCTTTTAACCCTCCACTTTCAAATTGTTCGGGCACAAGGAGACTCTCATGGCTTGGGAACGGAAGATCATCCGCATTGTGCGGGTACGCAACTCACAAAAGAAGGGCGTGCTGGCAAAACTATTGACCGCCATCGCCGAAGCGGGCGGCAGCATCGGCAGCATCGTCCTATTGACCGAGACCTCGCGCCACACGGTGCGCGATATCACCGTCTCGCTTGAAAACGAAGATATGTTGCATGATGTGCTCAACGCCATGCGGGAAAGCGAAGACACCAAGGTCATCGAGGTGCGAGACGAGGTACTGGAACTGCATCAAAAAGGCAAGATCGCCATTCGTTCGCGCTACCCGATCGAGTCACTCGCCACCTTGCGGAGGGTCTACACCCCCGGCGTGGCGGAGGTTTGCATGCGCATCGCCAAAGACCCCTCGCAGGCGAGGCTGTACACAAGCATCAGTCACATGGTCGCCATCGTCACCGATGGGACAGCGGTGCTGGGCTTGGGTGACATCGGTCCGCTGGCAGGCATGCCTGTGATGGAAGGCAAAGCCATGCTGATGGAAACGCTGGTGGGGCTTTCAGGCATCCCAATTCTGCTGAATACCAAGGACACCGACGAGATCGTCAACACGGTGGCTGCCATCGCACCGACGTTTGCCGCCATACAACTGGAGGATATTTCCGCGCCGCGTTGTTTCGAGATCGAAGAACGCCTGCAAGCCATGCTCGATATTCCCGTGCTGCACGACGACCAGCATGGCACGGCGGTCGTCACCACGGCGGCATTGATGGTCGCCACGCGCGAAACAGGGAAGGATCTGAACAAAGCCGTCATCGGGCAGATCGGGCTTGGGGCTGCAGGACATGCCATCGGTCAGATGTTGATGCGTTTGACGGGGAATCCGGTCTATGGCGCAGACCTGAGTCCCGAGGCGTTGAATCGCTTTGAAAAGATCGGCGGCATCAAATCCAATTTGAAAGAGATCATGGAGATGTGTGACATCGTGGTAGCAACCACGGGCGCGCCGAACCTGATCAAGCCGGAGATGGTGCGCAAGGGACAGGTCATTCTGGCGCTCTCGAACCCCAATTCGGAGATCGACCCAGATGTGGCAATGGAACACGGTGCGGCATTCGCAGCGGACGGCAAGTCGGTCAACAACGTGCTGGGGTTCCCCGGCATTTTCCGCGGCGCTGTGGATGCGAACGCCCCCACGATCACGCATGAAATGCTGCTGGCGGCAGCAATGAAGATCGCCGAGATGACCCCGCCCGGCGAACTGGTGCCCAACCCGCTCGATAAAAAAGTGCATCATGCCGTGGCGCGTGTGGTGGCAGAGACGGCGATCCAGCAGGGGATTGCCCGTGCCGATTATGTGCCGTATGTGGAAGAATAGACCGTAAACGATAATCAAAAAAGACTTGCCACCCGGGCAAGTCTTTTTTGATTCCGTATTACGTTTTATTTTTTATGAAACCCGTTCTTCTTGAACACTTCTTTCAACGTGCTCCCCATTCTGGTAATGCCTTCACGGATGGTATCCGGCGAAGAGTAGGAGAAATTGATGCGCATGGTGTTCTGTCCGCCGCCATTCGGGTGGAACGCCGAACCCGGCACAAATGCCACTTTTCGTTCGACGGCGATCTTCAAGACCTCGGCTGCATCCACGCCTTCGGGCATCATGCCCCACAGGAACATGCCGCCAGCGGGTTTGGTCCAGCGCATTTCAGGTGGGAACATTTCATCCATCATTTCGAGCATCACATCGCGGCGTTCCTTATACGTGGCGCGGATGACCTTGACATGCTCATCGAGGAAGCCGCCCTTGCCGACTTCGTACGCCACCTGCTGGTTGAACGAGGAGGTATGCAGATCGGCGGCTTGTTTGGTCATCACCAGTTTTTGGATGACGTTCGGCGGTGCGATCACCCACGCCAGGCGCAGACCCGGTGCAAGCAATTTCGAGAAGGTGCTCAGGTAAATGACATTGCCCGAGTATTCGCCGTCGTTATCGTTGCGGTACTGACTATCCAGCATGACCACTGAAGGGATGTGCTCCCCATCGTAGCGCAGCTGACCGTACGGATCATCCTCGACAATCGGCACACCGTATTTGTCGGCGAGTTCCACCAATTTTTTACGGCGGTCGAGGCTGAGGGTCGAGCCCGACGGGTTCTGAAAATTCGGGAGGATGTAGATAAACTTCGGTCCGATGCGAAGCGCGGCTTCCAGTTCATCCACGATCATGCCATGCTCATCCGCGCGGACGGAGATGTACTGCGCCCCGTAGGCGTTCCACGCCTGCAACGCGCCGAGGTAAGTCGGCGATTCAACCACGATGTAATCACCGCGGTTGATGAACAACCTGCCGATGAAATCCAACGCCTGCTGTGAACCGGACGTGATCAGGATGTTTTCCGGAGACACATGCACGCTGTACCGCTCTGTATGGCGGGCGATCATCTCCCGCAGCGGGCGATACCCCTCCGTGGTGCTGTATTGCAAAGCCTGCGCGCCGTGATCCACCAGAACACGGTTGCATGCCTCTTGAAATTCCTTGAGCGGAAATACTTCCGGCGCGGGCAACCCACCGGCAAAGGAAATAATATCCGGCTGCTCGGTCAGTTTCAGCAGTTCCCGAATGACCGAACTTCCCATTCTTTGCATGCGGTGCGCGAACCGATACTCCCAGGGTGTTTGCATTTTTACTCCTTAAGGTGAAATAAAAAAGCCTGACAGGTACGCTTGCACCCATCAGGCTGGTTAACCTGCTCCAAGAATGAAAAGAAAACCTAGTGCCAGAATGTTTCTCATGGCAACCCAATCTTACCCACTTTTAAGACGGGATGCAACTGTTTTTTGTAACTGTAAACTGGTTGAAAATTATGACATCCTTCCCGCAAGGATGCGCTCGATGGAGTTGCGCGTGTATACATCCAGCGGCAGATGAAGAGCCGCTTCCGGCTGGACCCAGACATATTCCTGTGCCTCGTCATTCAGCGTCACTTCGAGCGAATCCGTCCGGCAGGCATAGTCAAAGAAGATGAAATGCCGGGGTTTCCAAAACGCCGGGTCGCGGATGAACTCCTGGAACATGACGAACGTCAGGTCATAAATATCCAACCCGGTTTCCTCCTTCGCCTCGCGGATCGCCGCCTCTTCCAGGCGCTCGCCCAGCTCCACATGCCCACCCGGCACAACATACCTGCCGGGCCATTTATGGCTCTTTAACAACAGCACCTCGCCTGCCGGGCTGAAAATGAAAACCCCCACGGTCGGTTCGGGAAAAACTTGCTCTGGCATGGAAACCACCTCATAAAAAATTCAAGGTTAACTCTTGCATTGCACAGCGATTCTGGTAAAATATCAATTAGCAATCCCCAGGGTGCCCCCCTCACCTTGGGGATTGCTATTTAATGTCATAGGGTCAGCCAAATATTGCGATCACCATCACCCCGGTAAACACGATCACAGAACCGACGACACGCACACCGCCCATCTGTTCCTTGAGGAAGCGCCAGCCTAAAAACGCCCCGATCACCGCGCTGACCTCGCGGATCGCACCCGAGTAACTGAGCGGCGCAAAGGTATAGGCGAACAGCGCCAGCATGTAGGCGATCAATCCCAGCACACCGCCGACCAGCAGGTAGTTACGGTTCTTTTTCCACACTCGTGAAAAAGAATCCAACCCATAGTGATAGGCGATGTACGGCGTGGTCACGAACGGAACCATCACGAACATCGACAAACCATACGGCAGCGCCGGTCCACTTTTGACGGCTTTCCCGTCGATGAAGGTATACAACGAAATGATCAGCGCCACCGTCAGCGCGGTGAGCACCCCTTTCAGATGGATCCTTTCGCCTTTGCTTTGCAGCAATGCCGTCGCGCCGATGACCATCATCCCCACCGTGATCATGGCGAGACCGATGTACCCGCCCACGGTCAATTGCTCCTGCAGGAAGATCGCCGTCCAAATGACCAGCAAAGCGGGAGCCGCTCCACGCGCAATGGGATAGATCAGCGAAAAATCATGATCGCTGTAGGCTATGCAAAGCAGGATAAAGTAGATCGCTTCGAGCAACATACTGATGATCGCGAACAGCCACATCTCACGCGGCGGCAACCCGGAGTAGAACAGAATCCCCAGCGCCAGCGCCCCGCTCAAAATGGTCTGCCAGCCCATGGCAACGTATTTCTCCTCCGCGCTCTTAAGTAGGAAATTCCACAAGGCATGCATTGCAGCGGACAAAAACAGCAGGACAAGCGCAAGTATCGGCATGGGTTATCTCAGGAACTCGATCAGATGTTTGTTGACCGCCTCGGCTTCGTCGTGCTGAACCCAATGCGTGGCTTTCTCGAACATGACTGACCTGCCCATATTGCACAGGTCCAGCGACGGTTGCACCATTTCATGGCTAAGCGCCACATCGTTCCTGCCCCACAGGATCAGCGTTGGAACCTTCACCCGTCGCGCAGGCACCTGCCCACGAAACACATATTTGACACTATTCCTGAATATGCTGCGATACCAGTTCAGCATTGCGGTCAACGCGCCCGGCTGCGACCATGCCTTGCGGTATTCTTCGATGTCGCTTCGGCTGAAGGTGCTCTTGCGACCAGAACCGACCAGCATCCGCGCCATGTTGCGGTAGTCGCTGCGGCTCAACACCCATTCCACGAAAAAGGGGATTTGAAAGAAGAACACATACCAGGATTTTTTGCGCTGTTCGGGGTTTTTCAGGATAAAGCGCGTCATCACATCGGGATGTGGGACATTCAGGATGGCAAGTTTTTCCAGGCGGCTTGGGTTTTCCAATGCCAGCGTCCACGCCACGACCGCGCCCCAATCGTGCCCAACCACCCGGGCTTTTTCGATCCCAAAATGGTCGAGTAAGCCGATAATGTCTTTCGCGAGTATGTCCAATTTGTAGGAGGAAACCCCTTTTGGCTTATCCGAGAGGTTGTACCCACGCTGGTCGGGAACGATGACGTGAAACCCCGCTTCGACCAACGCAGGGATCTGTTTGCGCCAGCCGTAGTGGAATTCGGGGAAGCCGTGTAACAAAATGACCGGCGTCCCGTTTTCCGGTCCGGCGGTCATGGTCATTAATTTTATGTTGTTGGTTGGGATGAGTTTGCGTTGCATTCCGCCTAGTATAACGGAATTCTCGCTCCATTCACCTTGCTCGCAGCATCTGAGAACAGATACTCCATCGTGGCGACGATCACATCGGGGGTGGTGCCGGTTCCCTTGCGGGAGGCATCCACTTCGATGGCGCGGACGTGAATGATGTTTGCCGTCACTTTCGCATCTTTCAACTCGGCGGCGAGGGAAAGCACCAGGTTCTCCTGCGCAGCTTTGGCAGCCGTGTACACCGCTGATTTGCCGGGCGGATTCGGCACGGTGGAGGCGGAGATGATGATCACCCGTCCCCAATCGTTCTTCGAGAGCGGCTCCTCGAAGGATTTGAACAAGTTGAAGGTCGTGCGGACATGCTGGTTCAGCATAAATTCCAAGTCATCGGCAGGCGTTTCGATGAAGGTCTTTCCGCCAACCCAGCCGCCGACGAGGTGGAACAAGGCGTGGACACCGCCAAATTTGGAAAGAATCGCTGCGGCGGAGTCTTGAAGCGCTGCCCCATCGAGCAGGTTCACGGTTCCGGTGTAGAGTCGCTCTGGGGGCAGGCTCAATTCGCGGGCGAGGGCATCCAATTTATTTTTGTCGATGTCGAGCAAAGCCAGATTGTGACCCATGCCCGCAAAGGTCTTTGCGACAAGATTTCCCAACACGCCGGTTGCCCCGGTGATCACGATCGTCTTATTCATCATTCTGCATTCTTCATTCGTAAAGCGCCTTGATCTGGTCTTCGGTCATGCCTTCAACGATGGCGGGGTCGCTTTGTTCAGGCAGGTGTTCCTTGCCGTGAAAATCGAGCATGTGACCAGACTTGGCAGCTTTGGTCTTGAGATAGAAAACATTGTGTTCGTTCGTGGGCAAAATGTGCGGCAGGCGTTCGTTGATCTTGACGCCATGCTGCTCGAGCTGCGCGATCTTCTTGGGGTTGTTGGTCATCAATTTGATGGAGCTGACCTTGAGCGAATGGATCATGTGCGCGGCGACGGCATAATCACGTTCATCGTCGCGGAAACCAAGCGCAAGATTCGCTTCCACCGTATCGAGCCCTTGATCCTGCAAGGTGTAGGCGCGGATCTTGTTGGTCAGCCCAATGCCGCGTCCTTCTTGACGCAGGTATAAGACCATGCCGCACTCCATGCCGCCGATCTTTTGCAATGCCGCTTCAAGCTGGTCGCGGCAGTCGCAGCGCAGCGAACCGATGGCGTCGCCCGTCAGGCATTCCGAGTGCAGGCGCACCGGCACGTCGTCTGCGCCAATCACATCGCCTTTGATGATGGCAACATGCTCTTTGTGATCGCGGTTGTTTGAAAACGCCACAATGTGAAAGTCGCCGAAGCGGGTGGGCAGTTCGGCAATGGCTTCGATATGAACGCAGATCTTATCCTCTCCATATCCTTCGCATTCGTGGCAGCAATCTTCTTCCAGAAGAACCTGAATTTTTTCATGCATCAATGTAGACATAGCTTCTCCAGCAAAATTTCAAAATTTGTATTTCAGTAAAACCCCGCCATCGTCCCAGCGCTCCACGTCGGTGAGATGCATCGCAAGCACCTTTTCACGCGGAACGCCGAAACCGTCGGCAGGAGTTGGAGCATTTGCGCCGCCGAAGACCATTGGCGCCATATAGACCAGCAGCTCGTCCACCAGACCCAGCCGCATGAGTTCAAAGTTGATCGTCCCCCCGCCTTCCACCATCAAGCGATCCACACCGATCTGTTTCAACGTGGTCATCATCTTGTTCAAGTCAACCCGTGGTGTTTGGTCCACGTACACATCAACGCCCAGCGCGCGCAAGTGCTCAATCTGCGTTATGGACGTCTGTGATGTTGTAAATATTACCAACCGCGTATCGCCAGCCTTAATAAAATCTGAGTCTTTTGGGATGTCTGCAACGGTTACAACACCCACCTTAATGGGGTTGGGTGAACGCCCCATTTGAATCCGCCCCTCACGCAGCGCTTCACTCTTGACTGTGAGCTTTGGCTGTTCCTCGAGCAGCGTCTTCCCGCCAACAAGGACGGCATCCGCCGCGGCACGCAATTCATCCACGCGCTGTTTATCCCGCGCCGACGAGATCGCCGCGCCTTTGCGTTCGAAGGTGTCTATTTTTCCATCCGCCGTCATGGCGACGTTGATAAAGGTGTAGGGTCTGTTCATGGTTTCTTTTTTGAACGCTAATACGAACCGGCAAAATATTGCGAGATCAACCCGTTGTAGTTGACGGCAACCGTTTCGCGGGCAAGGGCGAAGAAATCTGTGCTGGTGGCGTGACCGTGGGAATAGCGTGTGGCGTAGGTTTGAATGAATTTCGAGAAGTTGCCATACCCCATCAGTTCGCGCATGTCATCAAGGAAGAGTGCGCCGCGGAAATAGACCGCATTGGTATAGGCGCGGAACGAAGCATAGTCGTAGATCGAACCATCCACATAACCGGTGGGCTTGAAGTAGTTAACGCGGAACTGCCACCACCAGCTAATGTTGGAGGGGTAATTATTCTCATAGAATATCCGCTCGCTGTAGGTGGCAAGGGCTTCGTCCAGCCAGGGTTCGAGGGCATGGTCGCTGCCGACGAGGCTGTACCACCATTGATGCGCGATCTCATGCACGCCGATGGTGGTCAGGTTGCTGCGGGCGGTTCCATTGTATTGGCTGTAAAAATCGGTGGAGAGGAAGACCAGCCCATCGTATTCCATGCCGTCATCCATGTCGGTTTGCACGATGGCAATCGTCTGATGTGGATAAGGTGCGAATTGTGCCGAGAACGTCTCAATGGCTTTACCGGCATAGATCACCATATCCTCTCCGCCGCTTTTAAAGCCGCTGAAATAATACGAGCGGATGGCAACATTGCCTGCCATTGTTTCCGCCACGATGAATTCATCGCTGGCAGATACAGCCAGTGTTCGCGTGCCATACATGCGGTAACGCGTCCACTCGCCGTTGGATTCGGGCGATGCGCCCACAGCGAAGGTCACGCCGGGGTCGGTCTTGATGTTCAGTTCCACGTCCGAGGCGTCATAGACGAGATGCTCGCCCCACGGCATGGGATCATGCAAAATCCACCCGCCGCGGTGCGGGACAACGAAGGGATACCAATCCACGAGATTGATCTGGTTGAAGTCGTAGCCGAAGACATCGCTGGCGCTTTTGGCAGGGATCTTAAGATTGAAGTTGAGCGAGATCGTGGTGGCGGCACCGGGTGCCAGCGATTGGTTCAACGTGACTGCCAGGCGTTGCCCGCTCAGAGAGTAGGAGGTCAATGCCGCGCCATCTTGTGAGATGGAATTGAGGGTGAAGGCATTGGTGTACAGGTTCGGCTGAACAGAGAGGACGAGGTCTGCGAGGGTGGAGCCGGTCTGGTTGTAATAGCGGATGGTCTGGTCGGCGCTGAGAGTCTTGTTTGCAAAATCAAGTGTCACATGCAGGATGTAATTTGGGCGCGAAGAATTTGTCGGCGGGGAGGAGGTTGGGGCAGAGGTATCCGCTGTCGGTGAAGAAGGAAGCGGGGTCAGCGTCACAGTTGGCGTTGCTGTGATGGTGGATGTCGCGCTGGGAATCAATGATGCGGTGAAGGTCGGCACGGGCGTATCTGCTTCCGATGGCAGAAAGGGCGTGGGCGTGGCGGCGTTTGGGTCACGCGTGGGAAGAATGAACGGCGCGAAAGGCAGCGGAGTGGGGGCAGGCGCAGGCGCAGCACAGGCGAAGAGGAAGATGGAAAGTAGAAAGTGCGTAATTCCTACTTTGAAATTCGCGATCGGAGATTTATCTTTCATTGATAGATACTGCGGAAGTATTGATTGATCAGGTCGGAAATATCTGCACCGGTGCTGGCGCGCAAAATGCGGAAGAAATCATTCGCAGTGACGATCTTGCCGCGTCCTTCTTGGAGGTAGGTTTGCAGGAAGTTAAAGAAGGCTTCGTCGCCCATGCGTTGACGGATCTTTTCAAGGAAGTGCGCACCCTGGAAGTAGGTGGCATTGGTGTAGGGGCGGAATCCCTGCCCTTCGTAAATGGGAATATCGACAAAGCCCTCCGGCTTGTAAAAGTCGATGCGATACGACCACCACCACCCGACAATATCTGGATGGGTGTTTTCGTAGTAGATGCGTTCGGAATAGGTGGCAAGGGTTTCATCCAACCAGGGTTGCAGCGCTTGATCGCTGGCAACCAGTTCGAACCACCATTGATGCGCGGTCTCGTGTGCGGCAACGAAGGTTAAATAATTTGCAGGCGTACCATCGTACAAATTATAGAAATCTTTGCTGAGATAGAAAAACGCGGAATACTCCATGCCGTCATTAAAGTCACCCATCACAATGGCGAGGCTTTTGTGCGGATAAGGTCCATATTTTGCGCCAAAGACCTGCACTGCCTGCGCAGATGCCAGCAAGGCAGCTTGTCCGCCGCGTTCATTGAATGGGAAGTAATAGCTGGTGAGCGCCACATCACCCACCTGTGTACTGGAGGTTTGGAACTCGCGGCTGGCGGCGAGAGCGAAGGTCCGCGCGGAAGTGATGGCATAACGGGTGGAACCGTCGGGCAACGCTTCGGGGACTCCGCTGGCAGCGACGACGGGAATCCGGGCAGGGTCGCTGAATTTGAGGTTGACCTCGTAATCCGCCGCTTCATAGACGAGATGCTCGCCGTAATACCACGGGTCATGCAAGATCCATTCTCCGTTGATCTGCGGCACGATGAATGGATACCAGTTCACAAGGTTGATCTGTCGGCTGGTGTAGCCATAAATGCGCGGACGGGACACGCTCGGGTCTTCCTGCTCGGCAAAGGGCAGTGTCAGCGTGTACTGAAGTTTGATCTCGGTCACCCCGCCCGCGGGCAGCATGGAAGCGAGCGAAAGGTCGAGGCGCTGTCCGTTGAGAGAATAGGTCGTCAGCGGTTCCCCATCGACGGTAATCCCGCCAAGGGAAAAACTTCCATCCCAGAGATTGGGGATGATCGCGATCACAAGCGCGTTGAGTTGGTTGCCGGTTCGATTGGGATAGAGAATGGTCTGGTCTACGCTGACGATGTGGGCGTCATAGTCGATGGTGGTGTTAAGCGTATATTTGGCGCGTTCCAGTGTGGGAACCGGGGTGTTCGTGGGCAGCGGTGTTTCCGTAGGCAAAGCAGGAGTATCCGTAACCGGCAATTCCACAAAGACCGATTCTGTGGGAGTTGGAACGTCAGCGGGCTGATTCGAAGAACAAGCGGAGATAAAAATGAAAAACAAAAGAATTAAGATGGTTTTATGCGTGGTCATGGTGGCAATTCTACCGCTTGTCAATTAAAGTTGGATGTGACTGGAAATAAAAACAGGGGCGACCCGGCGAGAGTCGCCCCTGTAAATAGGATTCACCAACCGATCAAGCTTCGACGTTCTTCTTCAGTGCCGCCAGCGAATCGTTTAATAAGCCCATCATCTGTCCCTTCATCATGTCTTCCATGCCGGGCATGGAGGGCATTCCGGCAGGTACAAGGTTCACATCCATTTTCATGGTGACTTTGGTGCCGTCGCCATCCGCTTCGAGGATGGTGGTGTTGACCATGTCGGAGGCGGGAGGCGGCGCGAACGTTTTGACACTGAACATACGATCCTGTTCAAAGCCGACGACTTCGTTCATGGTCTCGATCTTGTGCCCGTTGGCGGTGGTGATGATCTTGTAGCGGCTGCCCACCTTGAGCGGACCATCCACTTCAATACCGGTAATATACTGACTCATTTTCTTCTGATTTTCGAGATTGGTGATGTATGCAAAAATGTCTGCTGCAGATTTGTTAAGTTTGAGGGATGCTTCAAGAACTGCCATGGTTTATCTCCTTTGGTTATTTTTAAATATAACAGTCATTATATGGGCTTGGTTCGATCTGGCAATGAACTTAAGGGGGATTCATCTCATGACCATTGGTACTATGCCAATTTTTCATTGTTCAATATTGAACTGCCCTCGGAAGTCTTTTCGCCGCTTCGATGGCATTGTTCAATTCCTTTGGCAATGGCGCAATGCCGTCAAAACCTGTTCGTTCGACGAATTCGACCAGCATCTTCCGCAGGTCTTCCATTTTCCACTTTGTGAATTTATCCGGGGTGTCCAACCCTGCATCGTAATACAATCGTGCGCGAACGCTCTTGATCGCACCCAAACGTGATAGATCTGAAAGTTTCACCAGTTCCAAAATGGTTTTTAAAGGGATACCCGTTTGTTTTGAGAGTTTTTTGCGGTTATCCGGTGTTTTTCCCGCCTCAAGCATGTGCTCCACGTTGATAATCCTCGATTTCTCCAGTTTGGCAATCGCTTCCAAATCCACGCCGCGAAAGTTGCGGAGCTTAAAAACCTGACGCGTTCTGGCTGTCCCCTCTTCGCGAAAGGCATGAGCAAAATGAGCCAAATCAAGTTTTCCAGCGAATTTAAAATAGAGGATGACCCCTCGAATATGAATCTTGACCCGCCCGGGATCAATGGACATTACATAGTCCTGCACATCCTTTTTCAGCGCTTCGTCCAACTCAATGCCTGATCGGGCAGCCAAAAATGTTTCAAACGCCTCAACCTGAGTCACCAACCCATCAATAACATGCCCTTTTTTGCCAGCCTTTTTCAAGAACTGTCTAAATCCCTGCTCGTCCATACGACCCTCCCAACTTCCTGAACACTTTCTCACTCCAGATCGTATCACATCTCCGATTCACATGTCACTTTGCATAGTCATGACCGTTTCAACCGGTTCCAGGAAAAAGCAAATAGAAACATTGATGTTGCAGTCAGAACAATAGCTGAGCCCGAAACGATATTAAAGTAATAACTGACGTACAAACCGATCACAGACGATAATGCCCCGATCAATGCCGATACCAGCATCATAGGCAGCAGGCGGCGGGTAAGCAGGTACGCTGTCGCAGCAGGAGTGACCAGCATGGCGGCGGCAAGGCTGACTCCCACGGTTTGCAACGAGACCACCACGGTCAACGCCAGCAGGACGAGCATCAGGTTGCGTAGCAGTTCAGCCGGCAAACGCAACGTCGCGGCAAGCACTGGGTCAAACGAAATAACCAAAAAAGGTTTGTAGAGCAACGCCACGATCAGCAGGATGACCACGCTCAAACCGCCGATCAGCCAGATATCCATAGTGCTGACACCCAGAACATTCCCAAAAAGGATATGCGACAAGTCCACAGCGTAGGTCTGCATGGTACTGATCAACGCCACACCGAGCGACAATGCCGCCGCGAACAGGATGCCGATGGCGGTATCTTCCTTGATGGTGCCTTCCTTCGTGAACAGCCCGATGCTCAAAGCAACCACCACCGCCGCCACCCCGGCACCGACCAGCAAATCACCATTCAAGATGTAGGCGATCGCCACTCCGGGCAGTATGGCATGTGCTATCGCATCGCCGAGGAATGCCATCCCGCGCAGGACAACATAGGTACCCATCACAGCACAGAGCACACCCACAATGACGGAAGCCAGTAATCCGCGTTGCATGAATTCATACGTGAGAGGTTCAAGGAGCCAGTTCATTTCACCTCGGTATGATGATGGTGATGATGTTCTTCATCCGGCGGGCAGCATTCGTCCACCAGCATCATCCCGTTTTCCATCACCAGCAATGAATTGCCGAATGCCTGAGCGAGGTTTTCCTTGACGAAAACCTCCTGGGGTGTGCCAAAAGCGATGAGACGGTGATTCAGCAAAAGCACCAGGTCGAAGCGCGAACCGGCAAGATTCAGATCGTGGGTGGAGACCATCGCGGTCACTTCCTGCGACTGCAAATGGTCCAGCAGCCGAAGCGTCACTTCCTGCGTGGTGATATCCACACCGGTGAACGGCTCATCCATCAAAAGGATGTGCGGCTCCTGCGCAATGGCGCGCGCCAAAAACGCCCGCTGCTGCTGACCGCCGGAAAGCTGACCGATGGATTGATCCGCCAGGTCCGCGATGCCCATTTGTGAAAGGCTTTTTTGAACCGCCTCCCTATCATATGCCGAAGCGCGTTTCAACCAACCCATTTGCGCGAACCGCCCCATCATCACCACATCGTGGACGGTGACGGGGAAACGCCAATCCACTTCTTCGCGTTGGGGGACGTACGCCACGCAATCCTGATGCGAGCCCAGCTGTTCGCCGTGAATGAGGATCTGCCCCTGCTGTAACGGAAGCAACCCAACCAGCGCTTTGAACAGCGTGGATTTGCCCGCGCCGTTGGGTCCCACCACGGCAACGCGCGCACCGTGCGGGACCTGGAAACTGAGCTGGTCGAGAATGATCTTCTCGCTGTAGCCGATGCGGATATTCTGAACTTCAAGACGATGAGGGATATGTGACATGGCGATTGAAAGACGTGCTTGTTTCATTCCTATCTTACTTCAAAATATTTAACATGACCCTTGATCTCCAACCCAATCTCGGGTGTGATCAAAAATAGTATTGATAAACTTTTTCATTTACCATTCATAAATTTTATCCCTCACCGACGTGAGGGATTGAATTTATGGCGTGTTACGCGCGGCAGTTGGCGCACAGACCGAACAATTGCAGCCAGTGTTCCTTGATCTGGTAGCCGGTCTTTTTGGCGATGGATCTCATCAGTGCATCCAGGTCATCCCCTTCGAAAAATTCCACCTGCCCGCACCCCTGGCACAGCAGGAGATGCTGGTGACCATGACCGGCAGAGATGAAAGCCTGACAACCCATCGGCTGATGCACACGCTGGATGAGATGCAATTCCTCCAGCTTTTCGAGCGTACGATAGACCGTGACCAGCCCCAGGGCGCGATCCTTTTTTCGCGCGAGTCCGTAGACTTCGATGGGCGTCAAGGCACGCGTGGCGGTTTGGACGGTTTCCACCACGGCACGCCGTGCGGCGGTAATGCGATAGCCGTTATCGCGCAACTGTTCGAGCCAGGCACTAGCTGACATGTTGAGTACTTTCTTTATTGAAAAACATTTTCAATAATTATAAGTTCGATTTTTCAAAGAGTCAAGAAAAAGACCTGACCGGTTTACGAAGCCGATCAGGTCCGGTTTATCACCACACCCACCTGGGGTTGAAGCCTTGAATACCCAAGTCTTCCACTTCCCCTGTTTCGACGTTCAACACGCTGAGATATGAAGTGAATGGGAACGCTTCAAGCGCGTACAATTCATACAGCAGATGTTTTCCATCCGGCGACCAATTCAAACTGCCATGCAAGGCATCCGCGTCGTTCGTCATGACGCGCGCGTTACTGCCATCGTCATTCATCAGCCAGATCTGGTCACCGCGCGTCACAGACAGGTCACGCCGCACAACAGCAATCAGGTTTCCATCCGGCGACCAGGCAGCGAGCGTATTCTCAAACCCTTCGCCAGGGTTGATGTTCACCAGCGTCTCTGCGGCAAGGTCATACAGGAACAACTGCGTCACAAATTGATCATGCCGAATGACCACATCCCGCAGCAGAATGGTCTTGCCATTCGGCGACCACATCGCCGCCGCACCGAGGATGTTCGCAATGACTCGCGTCTCGCCATTCTCCAGTTGATACAAGCGGATGCCTTCCGGCGTGGCGTAACTCAACCAGTCCCCATCCGGTGACCAGCGCGGGTTGCCGCCGGGAATTTGCGAGTCCTGAAATACGGGCTGTGCCACCCCCGTCGCCGCATCCACCCACCACAAAGTCGGCAAGCCGCTGCCGTTGCTGTCCAAACTCAAATGCTCATACACGATGCGGCTTCCATCCGGCGACCAGACCATGCCCGAGCAGATCGCGTCGACACACTCGGATAATTTTTTGCGGTCAAACGTTTTCAGGTCAACCAGCCAGATTTCGCTGGAGACGCTGTCGTTTTGAATGATGTATGCCGACCGGTCATTTTGTGGCGAAACGATGAAATCTGCCACGTTTTGTTTTTCTTCCGAAAGCATCTGCGAAGTATCATTCGAATACTCGGTGATGAACAAATGCTTGATGCGTTGTTCATCTTCATGCAGATACAAAACCCGCGCTTCATTGACTGACGCTTGAACGGGCAGCACAAAAGTGAAATTTTCCTGCGCCCGAACCACTGCAGCCCATGTCAGCCCTGCGCCGAGGATCAGGACGATCAGCGCTGAAACCACCGGCAGGACAGGAGCGAAGCGATCCAGAAATCCCATGCGATCGAAGAGGCGGCGGCTGTTGACCATTAGCAAGCCGATGATGATCAGAATCACAGCGAGGCCGAGGCTGAAGGACAGGATCAATGCCAAACCGAGAAAGATGCGGTTGATCGCAATGGCGACCAGCAAAATGGCGATGGCATCCGGGCATGGGACGAGTCCGCCGCTGACTCCAAGGGCGATGAGCGAACGCCAGGTGATGGATTCGGGGACGTCATGCGAGTGCATTTTCCCGTCGCCGTGGTGATGCATCCCGGATTGGGCGGTTTGGATCTTGACCGCGCTGAACGGTTTTCTATTCGACGCGTTGGGGGTTAACGATACGCGTTTGGGCTGCGGTTGGGCGGGCGTTCTGGATCTCTGCCAATATAAAAATCGCTGCCAAAGTAAATATGCGCCAAGCCCAAGGATCAACGCGCCGGAAAGAATTTCGAGAAATGGAAAAATGGTCGTCGGCAAAATGTATTGCGATGCCGCCAGTGTGACAACGCCAAGCAAAAAGACCGAGCCGGTGTGCGTGAGCGTGACGATGGTGCCGAGGACAACCGCGTGCCAGGACGTGCCGCGCGAACCGACAAGGTATGCCGCGACAACCGTCTTGCCATGACCGGGCGTCAACGCATGCAGCGCGCCCAATGCCAGCGCGATGACAAGCGCGACAAAATAGAACGTGAAGGATAGTTGTTCGTTGCGGACAAGGTCAAGCAGAATCTCCTGCGGTGAGCGTTCGGAAAGTTCCGGCACGACCTGTTCGGCGGTTTCGGTGACGATATCCTTTTGCTGACCGAACGGCAGGGCAGGCGCGCCACTATCCCACGAGGTCAACAGGCGGCTTTGGTCTTCGATCAATTCGGGATTGCGGATGTGGTCGATGGTGAGGACATGGCTCTTCTGTGAAGGGAAGAGAAAAGCGGTTCCGTCTGTTGCAGTGAGATAAAACCAGTTGATGGATTTCGCCGTTTCCATGTTGTTTGTGATCACGAGGGTCTCAGCGTTGTTCGTGATCTGGCTCAATGGCGCAGACAGGTTGAAGGTGATGAATTCCTGCCCGGATTGAAAGGCATTCAACGCGGACGGCAACTGAACCGAAACGATTGTCAATGGGAGGGGTTTGTCGTCGAGCGTGGCGGCCAACTGGTTGAGGCGTGACACGCTCCAGACTTCGGCTTCATCTTCACTGACCGAGCCATCCTGATTCGCATCCATCTCATTCCAGAGAAAGTTAACCAGCAACGGTCCCGGCTTGATCTGCCACTCGATCTGCATGTCGGTCTGCGACAGGTCAATGGTGATGGTGTGGGCGTATAAATCCGCTGGGTGGGCTTGGACAGTCTTTGTGGGAAACAAAAGAAAAGCGATGATCGTGATCGCTGTAAGATTAAATCGAATCTTTTTCAAGAATTCTCCATGCAGGCAGCCTGAGTATGTCCTTCAAAAGGTTACGGCAGCCACTGCGGCATGATGCCCTGGGTAAGCAGAACGGCTTCAGTAGCAGTACCCTGCCACAAACCGATCTCCGGCTGGTATTGTCCGCGTAGTTTGAATTGCTGAAAGATCAAACGATCTCCCCATGGGTCCCATTGCGGCGAGTTATAAGTGTATTCGGGGTCACTGGCAACAAGAATGCCATCCAACATGGCGGGGTTGAAAACCCACAAGGCTTGTGTCAATTGCCGGTCGTTCACGCGCAGGCTGAGGACGGCGCGTTCCGCCAATGGAGACCAGGCTATCGAGTAGTAGGAATAGTCGTAGGTGTCTTTTTGACCGATGTAGGTGACGCTCTCGTTGATGCTCAGGTCGGCAAGCTTGACCTGTGACCGACCGCCGCTTTCCGTTTGAGCATAGACCGTGTAGAGAAATTTCATCGAATCTGGCGACCATGTGACGGGTCCGCCGGTATTCGAGGCGAAGAGAAAATGCTCCCCGGTTTGGAAATCGATCAGATGGATGGTATCTGATAACCCGTCGAAAGAAGCGAGTTTATTCGAGTCAGGCGACCAGGTTGGGTTGTACCCCAAAATCTGCTGGTCGGCGTAGACGGGTCCATCCTGACCATTTTCCAGATCCAACACCCAGGTGCGCGGCGAACCAAAGGGGATATCTGGCGTGGGACCGGCGGCTTCGCGCGAGTAGGCGATGCGGGTCTCATCCGGCGAAACGGCGGGCGTAGTGCAGCGGTCGAAGCCGCAATTGAGGAGCATCGACGAATCGCCGCCCTCACGGCTGACGCGCCAAAGATCCACGCCGCCATTTTCGTTCGGGGATGTGAAAATGATGAAGTCGCCGCTCTGCGCCGCGTCAAACGAGATGATCGGAATGGTCTCATCGGTCAGGCGCCGGGGATCGCTGCCATCCACATTCACCGACCAAATGCTGTTTCTATTCTCCTGCATTAACAGGTATGCCACACGCGGTTCGCGGACGGTGAAGCTCCATGTTTGTGCCTGTTTGACTTCGCGTCCCCCACTGGCAGTTTCGCCCGCATCCACAAGCAATCGATATGTAACCCCTTTTTGATAGGCTTGAACCGGTGTGAAGCGCAATGTGTAGGTATCCGTCCATTCAAGGTAACCTTCCTGAACGGGATCGAGAAAAATAAGCGAAGATGCCATTTCCGAATCGAACGCTTCGGAAAATGTAAAGGTGATGGTCTGGTATGGACCGACAACGCCATCTTCGGGCAGGTCCACTCGCACGCGGACCCCCGCCTGTTCGCCGATGAAGATGACAAACCCAACCAGTGCGGCGAGGGCGAGAAGAAGACTGACAGCGGCGGTATCGAGCGAAAGACGAAATTTCATGGGAATAAATACGGCTGGTCTGGCGCGGGGACACTTTGCACCGATTCGGCGACGATCATCGGTACGCGGCTTTCATTCAATATAACCGTTTCGATGGATCCTTTCACCAGGACCCACGAATCCTGTTCCAGTGTCAGCGCTTCACCCCAAAGTACGGGCATCGCAATCGCAAAACCGTCTGCAGCACAGCAGGAAACGACAAAACGGCTGACATAAAATTGATCGGTTTCTAGCGCTTCGTCGAAGTAAACGAACCCGATCACCGATGCGCTTTGCCCGTTGAATTGGGTCACGTTCTCTTCGAAGTTGAACAATTTCAACCAGTCCAGAATGTTGCGTTCCTCAGACTCGGTCTCGAAGATACGCGCCGATGAATCTGAACTGACGAGCGGGGCGCTGGTGCTGAATCCCTTGGTGGAAAAAGCAGACGAATCCAACGGGCGCGCGGGGATCAGAATGCCGATCGCCAGCGGGATCAACATCACCCACAGCGATCCCGAGGCAGGCGCATGGTCATGTTCATGGTGGTGGTCGTGCTCAGGGTCATGCTCCTGCTCATGCTGACGAGCACGACGAATTTCTGTGAAGACCGCCTGAGCAAGCACGGCAAGGAAGACCATGCCAAAGATGGTCAACGGCACAAAGCGGGCATTGATGTACCAGGTCAACTGTCCGCTGGCGGCTTTGGATGCAAAGAAAATGCTCAAGCCGAGCAGCAGCAAACCCTGAAACGAACGGATCATTCGCGAAGACATGGCGGTCACCTTATCAAATAGTTAAAGATCAAACCGGTTAATAAACTCATCATGAATGGAATGGCAACAATATAAAACACCGCGCGCCGTTTGAAGACCTGCACATACATCATCACGCTTTTGATGTCTACCATCGGACCGAAGACCAGGAAGGAAAGGATCGAGCCGAAACTAAATGTATTGACAAACCCCAGCGCCACAAATGAATCCACCGTCGAACAAATGGAGAGCAGGATCGCAAGCAGCAGCATGACCAGCACCGAAAGGATCGGTCCGCTGCCAATGGCAAGCAGCGCCGACTGCGGGATGAAGGTCTGCAACCCGGCGGAGAGCATCGAGCCGAGGATGAGATAGCGCCCCATATCGAAAAACTCGTCCACGGTGATGAGCAATGCCTTGCGGGTCTTTTCGAGGAAGGAAGCACCGGGCGCGGCATGGTCGTGATCGTGTTCGTGCGCAGACAGCACCGGTCGCAAAATACTTCCCGCATCGTTCTCGACCGAGAAAATGAGTCCTGTCACCACGGCAATCCCCAGGCTGATGGCGAAGCGCCAGAAGAGCATCTCGCCCCACCCGAATGCCGAAGCCGTGCTGAAGATGACAATGGGGTTCAAGACCGGCGCAGCCAGCAAGAACGAGATTCCCGCCGAAAGCGGAAGTCCCTTTTTGAACAGGCGGCGCGTAAGCGGCACAACCCCGCATTCACAGACCGGGAAGATCATGCCCATGAACGCACCGCTGACTGCCGCGGCAGCGGGTCGGTTCGAGACCCAGCGGCTCATCTGGTCACGGTCAAGGAACACTTCCACGAGTCCCGAAGCGAATGTGCCGAGGAGGAGGAACGGCACAGCCTCCACAAAGATGCCAAGGAAGACCGTCGCAAAAACGTTCAGACGATCCCACAGCCATGAAAAGAATCCGGCAGGCATCATGCTGGAGGCTACAAGAACGAGAATGCCCAGTGTGATGAGCAGGATCAAATTTCGCGGCAGGCGGCGGGGTGTTGTTGTAGTTTCCACGGGACGATTATAATCAACCGACCTGAGAGTTTTATGAATTCAATCGTTCCAACAGGTTAAGCGAGTTTTTCTCGAAAAGAAAACTCGACAAGCGTCTGCCGATCGGGGCTCTATATGATCAAGAAATGGTTCGGCAAAATCCTGCTGGATCTTGGCGATCTCGAAGGAGAGTTTCGTCAATTCCACCTGCGGGACACCATTAATTTTTACACCATCGCCGCCATTGCCATGGCGGCTGCAAATCTTGCCATGTTGAGCATCGATACCCTGTTCATCGACGGGAATCGAGTTGCATTCCTATGGCTGCTCGCCTTCCGCAGTTCGTACGTGGCTTTCACTGTTGGGTGTCTTCTACTTGCGCGACGCACCACCTGGTATAAGACTCTGGATACCTATACATTCGGGTGGCTGTTGGTGACGAACATTTTTTTTATTTCGTTCAACTTCATCCGCCCCGGAGATTATCTGACAACAAATGTGGATGTCCTGCTCGTATTTGGGATCTACGTGCTTTCGTCGCTGCGCATCGACAAAGTGACCCTGCTGACCTTCACATTTTCCATCGGCTCCCTGTTCGTGGTGTATTACTACAAGACCGATGTTTCCATCATTACACGCAGCATCCTGCTCTGGATCCATATCTTCGTGCAGGTGATCGGCTTGGTCTCCGCCATTCAGATCCAGACCTATCGCCGGAGGGCGTTTCTTGCCTACAACCAGGAGAAAAAGGCGCGCGAGCTGGCACATGACATGCTGCGCGTCGATGCGATGACGCAATGCCTCAGCCGGCATCATTTTCTTGATCTGGCAGAACAGGAATTCGAGCGAGCGAGGCGATATTCCCGCCCGCTTTCGGTGTTGATGATGGACATCGACCATTTCAAGAGCATCAACGACCGATTTGGCCATCACGCAGGTGACCAGGCACTCAAACGCTTTGCTGAGATCGTCCGCCGCGAAAAGCGGCAATCTGACCTGCTTGGCAGGTTGGGAGGTGAAGAATTTGCCCTGCTGCTGCCAGAGACTCGCGTCCGCGATGCGGAGAAGGTTGCACGACGGGTTCAGGAAATCTGGTCGAGGACGGAAATCCAGGTCGCAGGGTTGATCATTTCATCGACCGTCAGTATCGGGGTGGTCGAATCTGCGGGAGACGATCATCTCTTCGAGGATGTTTTGATGCGGTCCGATCAAGCCATGTACCGTGCCAAACAGGGCGGACGTAACCGGGTGGAAGTCGGGTATTAATTCCTCTTCTTTAAAAAGACCTCTTGTGAAAATCTCAAACATTGAAAAGGACTCCGAAAGTTCTACTTTCGGAAACTCCACCTGAAGTAGAACTTCAGGATTCCAAACTACTTATGCAAGAGGACTAATAAAAAAAACCGCATGGGGTCATCCATGCGGCATCGATCGGTCAATCTACTGTGGCGCACCCTCAATGGGATAGCCTTTGGCGTACCATTCCCGCAGCCCGCCTGCCATGCTGGTGGCGGTGAATCCCGCATTCAGGAGAATATCGCGTCCCTCCTGACTGCGATTGCCGGAGCGGCAAATGACCAGGATCTCCTGGTCTTTGGGCAGTTCACCCAAACGGGCAGGTAACTGATCCAATGGAATGAGTGTGGTGTTCGGCGCATGATACTCATCCCATTCTTCCTTTGTGCGGACATCGAGCACGAAGACTCCATCCTGATACATTTGATGGGCTTCGTCCACGCTGATTTCCTGCGCCAGCCCGGTGGCTGCGCCTGTTCCGCCACTTGCAGATGTGGCGATCAGGAAGATGACCAGCGCGACCAGCCCCACTACTCCCAACTGAACCGCCGGTTTCCGCATAAACGCAGAGAACCCGCTGCGGGTGTTGAGACTGCTTCTTTTTGTTGTTTTTCTTCGGGACATACGAATCCTCTCGATCATTAGGTTGGTTTCCTGCTTAGATGCACATCCGGGGCGGAAGTTGCAATCTTTGATCAAGAAACTTGTATAATTGGTATTCTGATTACACAAAAGACGGACATCATGGGCAATTCAAAAAATATACTTTTTACAGCCTTCTTAATCATTATAATGACGATATTCATAGGTTGCAGTTCTTCTGCAAAAAACATCAACAATGATCAGATGACATTTGGGGTTACAGAAGCTTTATCGGGAACACCCTCTAGAACATCCATACCAACACTCATAAGAACCCCATCGGGTACACCTGTCCCCACAAAACCAACCGTGACAATGGATCCAAATCAACAAACATGGTTGGCTACCGCTCGCGCAATCCAAAAAGCAACTAGGATTGCTTCTGAGCAAACCAAAGAAGCACTAGAGACAAGAATTGCAAGTTTCCCTAAAGTGGATTGCAATGATCTTTCAAGGTCAGATAGTCTTTCGCCAGATGGAGAATGGGTTGTTACAAGTTGTGGAGGGCGTTATAACCATTATCTAATCATACGCAATATGATGGGAATTAAATGGGATTTGGAATTTAATGATTTTTTACCTATTAGCTGGCGTGAAGAAGGGATGCCAGGCGGATTAAGCACGGTTTTTTGGGATTCTGAAGGAGACTATTTATACTTTACAACACATATTGGCTGGTCAGGGGGAGGAGATGAATGTTTTCCTGGGTTTGGCACCAACGGGCTTTTTCGACTCGATCTAAAAACAGGTTATTGGGTGACGCTTATCAATCCACCGACATATTTTCCGGGCGATGAAATAAAGTTCGCTCCAACCGGAAGAAGATATGCTGTTGACAAAAACGGTGTAATGATCTCTGATCTAAAAACAGGTGAAGTTATCCAAATCAACGCAACTGGTGTTATGGATTTAAGTTGGTCACCAGACGGCACAAAATTGGCGTTTTCCACTGCAGATTGCAATGAGGAGGGAAAAGTAATTTATTCATCCGTTTTTGTTTGGGACACCTTGGCAAATAGAGAACAAGAGATCTTAACCATCACCGGCGTCCTATTACATCCTGAATCCTGGCACAGCAATAACCTTCTCAGAATTAAGGAGGAGAAATTTGATGGTTTGAATAATTTATATTCGGTTTATACATATGACCTACCCCAAAGAAATCTGGTCTTTGTAGGTACAGCCACGCCTTATCCGTAAATCAAAACGACTTTAACGCCTCATTAAGGTCGGTGAACACCTCGAGGAATTGGGTCAGCCCGACCACATCCAGCACCTGCGACACGGCAGGCTGCGGGTTGAGCAGCTTGACATGATTCCGAGCCGAGGCATCTTGCTGCGGGTTAATGGCGCGGAAGGTTGGCCTGCCCCCGTCTTTTATGTTGACCGATTGCCCGGTAAAGATGCGCACCACGGTATGAAGTGCCATCAACCCGGCGCTGCTGACATAGGGGACTTTGGTCATATCCAGCAAAAGATTGCGTACACCATCGTCATATGCCTGCTGCGCACGGTCGATGACCGTAGTGTAGGTGGATGAATCCACATCGCCCATGATCTGCATGACGGTCACACCTGCATGGTTGGTAAGGGAAATCTGCATCCGGTTCTCCTTTTGTTATCTAAAATTGAACTCTTCGAAGTGGATGTTTCCAACGGGCACGCCCGCTTCCATAAATTTCTTTTCGAATGCCTGCACCATCGGCAGCGGACCACACATGTAGACATGGTGTCCGCTGACATTCCCACCGGCGTTCTTGACGATCTCATCCACGGTCAACGAACCTTGCGTGGATGAGAAGCGGATATGTGCTTTCAAGTTCGGGTGTTTCTGCGCGATTGCGCGAATTTCGTCCGCAAAGACGGCTTCGTCCTCGTGGCGCACGGTGTAGTAGAAATGCACTTCATGGGTCAGATCCGTTTTCAGGTCCCGCAGGAACGACAGGAAAGGCGTGACACCAATGCCACCCGCGACCCAAATCTGTTGGTCGCCGCCGGACTTGTAATTGAACATCCCATACGCACCTTCAACAATCGCCTCCGTGCCTTGCTTCAAATTTTGGAAGAGGTGACGGGTGAAATCGCCGCTGGCTTTGATGGTGACCCGCAACACCCCTTCGTGCGGCGCGCTGGAAATGGTGAAGGGATGTGATTCGTTCAACAGCTTGTCGCCCAGAAACCTGAGGAATAGGAACTGTCCGGCATGGACGTGCTGGATGGGTTTGCCTTTGGGACGCAGCGTGACTTCGGTGGTGGAGGAGTTCGGATGGTTGACCGCTTCCACGGTATACGGCACATACTTCCCCACAAACCCGCCGAGGAATTCGGTATATACGTATGAGACCACGCCAATGATAAAGAAAATCTGCGTCCAATTGATGGCGATGAACGCGCTCAATCCGTTGACGTTTAGTGCATGCAAATAGCCAAGGATGAAGAAAATACCAATGAAGCGATGCAGCTTCTTCCAGCCTTCGTAGGTGCTGTTCGTCAGGGTGTTAAGGAAAGGGATGCGCGGTGCAAGCGTCGGCAGGACGATGGCAACGATTCCCAGGAAGGCAATGATGGCAAGGTAGTTCCCAATCCGCAGATCAACGGTTGTGATGGGAACGACCAGCAGATGGACGAACATCAGCAGAAAGGCGCTGGTGGATGTGCTGCGATGGGCTATGTACATCTTGTCCAAGCCGCCGAAATACGGTTCCGCCCAACGCGGACGCGTGGAAAGGAACAGCGAGAACGACATCAACACCACCAGCAACGATCCCAATACTTCCCCCGCATAGGTCCGCAAAAAGTTCTCCCGCCCGTCATTGATGGGAGGGAATACCAGCCAAACGACGACGGTCAATACAACCAGAACGATAAAGACAATATTTCCCAGTTTATGCTTCATATTCGATACCCTGTAAAAATCATTAAATCAACAACGATGCCGTATCGCATCGTTGTCAGTCAGCGCTACTCGTAGGAGTCGAGCGCTTTTTGTTTATCGGTAAATGTTTCGAAGATCGCAGAATATCCGACCATTTCCAGAACGTTGACGACTTGCGGGGTGGGGTTCAGCAGTTTAACGGATTTCTGAAACCCGCTCGAGCGCGAACGGTCGATGGATTTGAGCGCCGCCCAGCCCTGATCGGGGTCGGGGATCGCTTCGCCGCGCATCAGCAACGCGATGGTATGCAACGCCACCAGCCCCGCGCTGGAAATATACGTCAACCCGCTCATATCCAAAAGGACATTCCTTGCGCCGTCCTGCCGGATGCCCTGGGCGACCTGGATCAACTGTTGATAGGTTTGCCCGTCCAATTGCCCCACAAGCCCAATTACGGAAACCGGCACATTCCCCTGTTCCTGCGAAACATTGATTTCAATCATCTGCTGCTCCTCGAGAGTGATACTCAATTATAAACCCGCTTTTCTTTGCAAACGGGCAAGGCGATGGTCGATCTCATGCAGCCAATGCTTGCGGACATAGGCTGGCAGGTCGGCTTTTTCCACTTCCTGGCGCGCCGAGGTTGCCCATTGAATAGATAAGGCTACATCACGGAGTTTGTGTTCGTAGTATTTCGCCAGCTCGATGTGTGCGTAGATGTGACCCTTCCCCGCCGCCTCTTCCCACAACCTCACAGCCTGACTCAAATCTCCGCGCTTTTTCTGCAACGCAGAGAGACGCTTCACCGCCACACCGAAATCGGATTCCTCCAACCCGATCTCAAGTCCACGCTCGAAGAGACGCGCCGCCTCGTCCCAATGACCGAGGTCTTCGTACAATTTGCCCAGCGCAATGAAATCCAACCCGTGCTCCACGCGCCCGTTGTACGGGTCTGCCAGCAGCTCACTGACATGCCCCAGCAGCGCAGCCATCGCCACCACATCCATCGCGTTGTGATAGAACACCCCTCCCAACGGACGGGCATCGCCGGTGCGCAAATAATCGAAATACAGCCAGGGAATTTCATAGCCCGGCACTTCCTCAGAGGAGCGTGTGAAACCCAGCACATGCTCTTCGAGATACTTCAACGCGCGTGAAGGCAGCCGGTCGCGCCATAAACGCCTCGCCAGCGGAAGCAGGTCGATATGGGAATAATCCTTGAAAGGCACAGGGATGCGGTTCAACGAATACCGCGTAACCAGCAAAGGCGCATCGAAAGACTTGCCATTGAACGTCACCAACCCCTCACACGGCGCGAGAAAATGGATCAACGCTTCGAGCATGGCGGGTTCTTCGGAAGGGTCGCGCAGAAAGAATTGACGCAGCACGAATTGACCGTCCATGAAACGCGCCGCCCCGACGAGAAACGCAACTGTACCCGTCCCACCGGAAACACCGGAAGTCTCTGTATCGAGAAATGCGAATTTGTGAATGGGCATCTCCGCGATGCGCGGGTCGTTTGCCCATTGCGAGATGAAGGAAAGCGGAAAGGGGGAATAAGGGGAAACTTGCCCGTGCAGATAGTCGCTGCCAAAGGCTTGCTGGGAGATGAACGTCTCGCCGCGCGGGGTGGAGTGAACGCTCCCGGCGACGACTGATTCGATGGTGCGGCTTTCCGGCTTCGGCGGAGTCGGGAGCGACTTTGCCGTTTTGACACCGAGCGACTTTAGCTTATCTGCAAGCGAAGGCATGCAGGCAATTTTATCCCAAACGGTTGCGAGCGGGTTTCAGATCAATTGGGGAATAAATTCTGATGAAGGGAACTCAGCTGGTCGAGAGATTTGACCGCAACCGGTGTGGCAATGACGAACAATCTGCCCCAGCTGAGGTTGCCGTCCTGCTCGATGCAGGTTTGCAGGGTGAGGTGGAAATCGCCGCGATAGACATGGTTGAAAAGCTGTTCGGCAGTAAAGACGGTTTCGGTCTCAACATCTCTAAAGTTGCTGTACGGGCTGAGCGGCGAAAGCGCCTGGTAGCGCTGCACATCCACGATCATGAAAGATTGGGTTTGTCCGTTGCCGTAGACCAATGTGATGATCGTGCCGGGAGTCAACTGGAAAAATCCTGCGCCTGCAAGATAGTTGTGGGCGAGCAGCCCGATGTTCCCTACTTCGCTGGCAATGCTGAACTGCGTGACCGTGGATTCGGTGCTGGATACGTAACCGGGGTTGCCCATCGGCTGCTGAATGATGGGGAATGCCATCACACCGGGTACGTAAATTCCACGTAATGCGTTTGCATTCCCATCCACCACAGAGGCGACAAAATCGGGCAGAGACGGGACAGCCGCGGTTTGCCCAAGAGCGTATGCCTGCGTCGGAAAGACGAAAGCAACGGTCAATAGAACAAGGAATACAAGTGTGAGGGGTAGGTTTTTGATCTGTGCAATTTGGTTTCTGGGTGCCATGTTGAACTCCTGGCGGGCGAGCACCCAGATCCTTTGCGCAGAGCGAATTGAATCTGTGGAGGCTCGTCTTCGGTGGCTTGGCTGCCGTGGCTGCGTCTTTGCAGCGGTAGGTCCATAGCTTTGCGTCGCCGTCTTTCGACGGGTTTGCCGTTATCGGAACGATCTCATTTGGTTGTAAGGTACAAATACAATGCGGGCTTGACGTGTGCCAAGCCCGCAGAAGGAAATGAAAAGGAGATGGATTTTCTTCGGTGGCTTGGCTGCCGTGGCTGCGTCTCCGCAGCGGTAGGTCCATAGCTTTGCGTCGCCGTCTTTCGACGGGTTTGCCGTTATCGGTTTTCTGCCTACAGTATATCCGTATTGGGGTGATTTGGAGTTTTCATTTTGGTAATGTTGCTTTTTTGTAATGTGCGGTTTCATGCTACACTTGCGCGACTTCGAGGATGAGAGTTTGGCAAAAAATCGTCTCCCATTTTGGCTAAAAGTTTTATACGGATCCGGGGATTGGGGCATTGCCAGCATCGGCATGATGCGCTCCATTTTCTACGCCATCTACCTGACGGATGTGGTGGGCATCGAACCGCGCCTCGCCTCGTTGGGCGCATTGGTCGGCATTGTGTGGGATGCGATCAACGACCCGATCATCGGGATATTAAGTGACCGCGTCAAATCCAGCCTGGGACGGCGTCGCCCGTTTCTGCTGTGGTTCGCCTTCCCCTTTGGTCTGAGTTTCGTCATGCTGTGGTCTGCGCCAAACTGGGAAAGCCAGGTGGGATTGTTGATCTACGTCACACTTGCCTTCATGATCTCAGATACCCTGACCACACTGGTGACCGTCCCATTCCTCTCCCTGACCCCGGAGTTGACCCAGGACTACGACGAGCGGACCTCCCTTTCCAGTTTTCGCACGGTCTTCCAATTGCTCTCCGCCATGACCGTGGTCATCGCCGCGCCTATGATCGTGGATGCGGTCATCCTCGGCGGCGGTTCCCAACAGCAAGGATTCATGACCGCGGGAGCCGTCTTCGGCGCGATCGGGGCGCTTCCGCTTTTTCTCATTGGCTTGTTCGTGCGCGAACGGTTTGGTCCCAACCCTGGGCAGGAGACCCTTTCCTTTCGCGAGAGCATGCAACTGGCGTGGAAGAATGTCCCGTTTCGTTATGCGGTGGGGATCTATATGTTCAACTGGTCGGCAGTGGATATGGTCGCGATTACCTTCCCGTTCTTTCTTTTATATTGGGTGGCGCAAGGCGATCTGTTGGTGAGCGTCGACTTTTTAGGATTGAATCTCGCGCTTGAGTCGGCGTTCTTCGGTGTGATGATGTTGGTCTGCGTGCTCTTTGTGCCGTTCTGGTTGAAATTCGCAAAACGGTATAACAAGATCAAAGCCTATATCGCCGGGATGACCGCATGGATCGTGGTGCAGGTATTGATCTTCACCATTCAACCCGGAGAAGTTGGGTATCTGCTTTTCCTCGCCGCACTGGCTGGCATCGGTGTGTCCGCTGCGTACATTTTGCCCGATTCAATTCTCCCGGATGTGATCGAATGGGATGAACTGCGCACCCGCCGCAGGCAGGAGGGAATCTACTACGGCATCCGCACACTCATCCGCAAGTTGACCGGGGCACTGGTCATCTTTGTTACGTTGCAAATTCTCGGCTGGTCGGGCTATCAAGTCCCCCCGGGGGATGTGACCCAATTTCAGCAGAACGAGTCGGCGGTCTTCATGATCCGCATGATGGTTTCGTTCATCGGCGCGGGGATCTTGCTGGGGACGATCCTGCTCGCGTGGACATACCCGCTTTCGCGTGAAAAATACCAACGCATTCAAAAATTGCTCGCCATCCGCAAAAACAAAAACGCGGAAACGGAATAAATTCCGCTCCCGCGTTCCACCTTCAACTTGTAACCTTCAACCTGAAACCTTAAATCATCGTCGGCTCTTCGTACTTCCCGAACACCTTCGTCATCACGCCAACGATTTCACCCAACGTACAATACGCGCGGACACAATCCATGATGTAGGGCATTGTGTTCTCAGTCCCTTCGCAGGCAATTCGCAGTGCGTCAAGAGTCTGTCCCACACGCCCACTGTCACGCGTCTTTTTAACCTCGTTGAGCCGCGCCACCTGACGGCTGTATCCATTTGGATCCATTCTTAGGATGGGGATGTTCATCGGCTTGCCTTCGTTGTAAGCGTTCACGCCCACAATTCTGCGAATGTTCTGGTCGATCTCGCGTTGATAGCGATAGGCGGCATCGGAGATCTCGCTTTGCATGAAGCCTTTTTCCAAGGCGGGGATGACCCCACCTAATTCTTCGATGCGATGGAAATAATGATATGCCTGCTGTTCGATGCGGTTCGTCTGCGCTTCGACGAAGAAACTGCCGCCGAGCGGATCGACCGTATTCGTCACGCCGGATTCTTCGGCGATGATCTGCTGGGTGCGCAGCGCAACTGTCACCGCATGTTCGGAGGGAAGCGCGAGGGCTTCATCCATTGAATTGGTATGCAGGGATTGCGTGCCACCGAGCACAGCCGCCAACGCCTGGATCGCCACGCGGACAATGTTGTTCTCCGGCTGCTGCGCCGTGAGCGAGACTCCCGCCGTCTGTGTGTGGAAGCGCATCAACCACGAACGCGGATTTTTTGCCTTGAACGTCTCGCGCATCTCACGTGCCCAAATGCGGCGGGCGGCGCGGTATTTGGCGATCTCTTCAAAGAAGTCGTTGTGCGCGTTGAAGAAGAACGACAAACGTGGCGCGAATTCGTCCACATCCATGCCGCGTGCCATGCCCCAGCGGACGTATTCCATGCCGTCTGCGAGGGTGAACGCCAGTTCCTGCGCCGCCGTCGAACCGGCTTCGCGGATGTGATAACCGGAAATGGAAATCGTATTCCACTGTGGCACGTGCTTCGCGCCGAACTCCATCGTGTCCACCACGAGGCGCATCGAAGGCTCTGGCGGGAAGATAAATTCCTTTTGCGCGATGAATTCCTTGAGGATGTCGTTCTGCAGAGTCCCGCGCAATTGATCGGAGCGCACGCCCTGTTTCTCTGCAGCGGCGATGTACATCGCCCAGATGATCGCGGCGGGCGAATTGATGGTCATGCTGGAGGAAACTTTGTCGAGCGGGATTCCATCCAGCAAAATTTCCATATCTTTCAATGAAGAAACTGCCACGCCGCATTTGCCAAATTCACCGAGCGCTTCGGGCTGGTCGGTGTCGTAGCCCATCAACGTGGCGAGGTCGAAGGCAATGCTCAAGCCGGTCTGACCCTGGTCAAGTAAGTATTTGAAGCGCTGGTTCGTCTCTTCGGCTGTACCGAAACCTGCGAACATGCGCATCGTCCACAGTTTGGAGCGGTGAAGCGTCGGGTGGACTCCCCTTGTGTACGGGTACTCACCCGGAAGTCCGAGAGAAGCGGTGTAGTCTGTGTCCGCAATATCGAGCGGCGTATACAATCGGTTGATCGATTCGGAGGAAGTCGTGATAAATTCTTCAGCGCGTTCGGGCAGTTGGTTCAATGCTTTCTTAAGAGAGGTTTCTTCCCATTGCGAAAGCATTCTTTCCAGATCTTCGAGCGTTTTTTTATCGTACATGGCATCTCCTTTGGCGAAGTAAGGAGATTATAACCCGCCCTTTCTCCTCTCCGCCGCTATCGCGCACCTACCACTTGCTATCGCTCGGGTACGCGTCCTCCAAATATGACAGTAGTTCATATCATATTTGGGGAGGTTGGGTGGGGGTGGTATACTCTCGAAAAAGGTAAATTATGCCCCGCTTTGAAATTGATGTAGACCCTTGCGACCATATCACAGCAGACGCCATCGGGAAACCCGGTCAGCGCGTGTTCTATTTGCAAGCGTATCAGGATACCCGCACCATTACCATTATTATCGAGAAGGCGCAGTTGATCTCGCTTGCCATCGGCATCGAGCAATTCCTGGTGCAGGTCGGTCAGCAGAACCCAGATCTGGAAGAAGCCTCTGGCGATTACATTGAAGATGCCATGCGCATCCACCCACCGGTAGACCCGCTCTTCCGCGCCGGAGAGATCGGTCTCGGTTACGATAAAGAACGCGACCGGGTGGTGGTCTTCACCAAGGAATTGTTGACCGAGGAACAAGATGCCGAGTCTGCTGCGCAAGTCCGCTTTTGGGCAACACGCACCCAAATGCGCCGCCTCGCCCGCTGGGGGCAGGAAGTTTCCTCACGCGGACGTCCCATCTGCCCACAGTGCGGTCAACCGATGGAGCCGGAAGGGCATTTCTGCCCGAAGAAGAACGGACACTTGCACTAGCCTGGTTTCAGTTGAAGGTTGAAAGTTACAGGTTTGAACATTCAACCTTCAACTTGCAACTCGTAACTTTATGAATTCCCCCGCTTCCCCAAATCTCCGATCTGCTCTTACCAATGGCGAATACAACCTTCGCGGTCAGTTCATGCTTGGCTCGAATTACACATTTCTCGTCGATGTCCATCATGAAGGTGAAACGTATCAAGCCGTGTATAAGCCGTGCAAAGGAGAACAGCCGCTGTGGGATTTTCCCGATAATACGCTTGCCTTGCGTGAGGTTGCTGCGTATCAGCTGAGCGAAGCGCTTGGCTTTCACATCGTGCCGTTCACGGTCTATCGCGATGATGGTCCGCATGGACCTGGTTCGCTGCAGCAGTACATCGAATATGATATCGAATACCACTACTTCAACTTCACCGTGGAAGACAAGCAAAAACTTCGTCCCGTTGTGCTGTTCGATTACCTAGCCAACAATGCCGACCGCAAAGGGAGTCACGTTTTCTTCGAAGAGGGAACCGGTCACCTCTACGCCATCGATCATGGCATCTGCTTCCACGAGGAACATAAACTCCGCACCGTGCTATGGGACTTTGCCGGTCAAGCCATCCCAAATGAATTGCTCGCGCCTCTTTCTCAGACCGGGAACTGGGCAGCCCTCTTCGAGCCGTATCTCAGCCGGGAGGAAATCTCCGCCCTGCTCCTCCGTGCCGAAGAACTGTGCGAAACGAAACTCTTCCCCCGCCCATTGGGTGGACGAAGAGCCTACCCGTACCCGCCGATATAAAACCAGTTGAAGGTTGAAAGTTTCAAGTTGCAAGTGAAACCAACCTTCAACCTTCAACTTTCAACCTGAAACAGGAGTTCCCATGCACTACAACCTCGCTCTCATCGGTTTTGGAAATGTCGCTCGTTCACTGGCTCGGCTTCTCGTTCGCAAACAGGATGTGTTGAAATCAAACCATGACATCACCTTCTCATTCACTGGCATCTCAACCGGTCGTCACGGTCACGCCGTGAACCCCAACGGACTCGATATTCAAAAAGCGTTGGAATTGGTGGAAAGTGGAAAGTCCATCTCTCCACTTTCTACTTTACAGGTGGACGATTCGCTTGCGGTAATTAAAAACTCCTTCGCCAACTTCATGTTCGAGAACTCCCCCGTCAACACACAGACGGGGCAGCCTGCCATTGACCACATCCGCACCGCGTTGGAGTTGGGAATGCACGTCAGCACTGCCAACAAGGGTCCCGTGGTGCATGGCTATCGCGCGTTGACCGAATTGGCGGCATCAAAGGGAAAAATCTTCCGGCACGAATCCGCTGTGATGGGCGGCGCACCCGTTTTCTCGGTCATGCGTGAGGCGTTTCCGCTCGCGGACTTGGAATCCTTCAAGGGCATCTTCAACGCCACCACCAACGTCATCTTATCCCGCATGGAAAGCGGCGAGTCCTACGAGCAGGCGCTCGCCTACGCTCAGAAGATCGGGCTGGCTGAAACCGACCCCACCAACGACGTGGATGGTTGGGATGCTGCCATCAAAGTGGCTGCATTGGTAACGGTTTTGTGGGATACGCCCATGACACCGCAGCAAGTGAATCCCACCGGCATTCGCGGCATTACAAGTGAGATGATCGCCAACGCCAAAGCGGAAGGCAAGCGTTACAAGTTGGTTTGCTCTGCTGAAAAAGTGAATGGCAAGATCAAGGTTGGTGTTTCGCCCCAACTGGTTGATTCGACTTCCCCGCTCTACGGCATGATGAACTCCAGCACGGGTATCACCTTCCGCACCGATGTCATCATCGATTACTCCATCGTCCTCTCCGAAAAACCCGGCATGACGGGCGGACCGGTAGAGACTGCCTACGGTCTGTTCGCGGATTTTGTGAATATTGTGAAATAATGCGTAGGGGCACGACATGTCGTGCCCCTACAATTTTTAGAACACCAACAGAATCACCAACGCCAAAATAGCGGGGACAGCCTGAATATAAAAGATTCGCTTACTCACGGTATATGCGCCGAAGATTCCCGCAATAATGACACAACTGAGGAAAAAGATTTTCACCGCGTCACCTGCGAACAATCCCCAGATTAGACCGGCGGCGAGGAAGCCGTTGTACAGTCCCTGATTCATGGCGAGGGATTTTGATTGTTTGGCAAATTCCTCCGTCATGCGAAAAGATTTCATCCCGCGCGGCTTATCCCACAGGAACATTTCGAGGTAGAGAAAATACAAGTGCAATAGGGCGACGATCACGATAAGAATGTCGGATACAAGTTTCATGCGATTCTCCTTTGGTAAAGGGGAGTATAGCAGGAAGTTAACCACCAAGGCACGAAGGCACGAAGTCACCAAGAATCTTTGAGGCTTTGCATCTTAGAGTCTTTGTGGTTCGTAAAACAGAACAAAAATTCTGTTATACTGACCTCACCCCCGCCCCTTCTCCCCACGGGCACAAGTCCCACAAGGAGAGGGGAGAGAGCATGGAACAATGGCAAAAACAAAAACCCACACCCGATATGTCTGCCAGCAATGCGGACGTGTCGCCGCATCTTACATGGGCAAATGCCCGCAATGCAGCGCCTTCGATAGCATGGTGGAAGAAGTCATCCACGATGAACCTGCCCCAAAGAAAGGCGCGGTCAACGTTCGCGGCTTGAGCGGACGTTCGGAACCGCGACCCATTTCCGAGGTCAGTGGTGAGGCGGAAGATCGCGTTCACCTGCCCATCGGTGAATTCGCGCGCGTTCTCGGTGGCGGCATCGTCCCCGGTTCCATCGTGCTCGTTGGCGGTGACCCGGGCATTGGCAAATCCACATTGATGCTGCAAATGGCGATGGAGATGGCGAAAGTTCAGCGCGTGCTGTATGTGTCGGGCGAAGAGTCGGAACGGCAGATCAAGATGCGTGCCTCGCGTCTGTTCAACGGCGGGAAGGATCTACCGAAAGAACTGCTGTTGGTGACGGAGACGAATCTCGAAGTGATCTTCAGCCACGTCCGCGAATCCAAACCGGACCTGCTCATTGTGGACTCCATCCAGACCACGTATCTCTCTGAATTGGATTCGTCTGCGGGCTCGGTTTCGCAGGTGCGTGAGTGCTCATCGCAATTGCGAGAGTTGGCGAAGTCCAGCGGCGTGACGGTCTTCATGATCGGTCACGTAACAAAAGAAGGCGCAATTGCCGGTCCGCGTGTGTTGGAGCATATCGTGGACACGGTTTTGTATCTCGAAGGGGATCGCTTTCAAGCCTATCGTCTGTTGCGCTCGGTGAAGAATCGCTTCGGTGCGACATCGGAAGTGGGCGTGTTCGAAATGCGCGAAGGCGGCATGATCGAAGTGACCAATCCGTCTGAGGCGTTTTTGGCAGAACGTTTGGTCAATGCGGCTGGGTCTGCGATTGCGGTAACAATGGAAGGGACGCGTCCAATCCTTGTGGAAGTGCAGGGACTGACCTCACCGACTCAATTTGGTAATGCGCGCCGCACGCCCAACGGTGTGGACTTCAATCGTCTGTTGCTCATCACCGCTGTGCTCACACGCCGCGTTGGGTTGAAACTTGCCGAGCAGGATGTCTTCGTCAACGTGGTGGGCGGCATTCAGATCGACGAACCTGCCGCTGACCTAGCCGTCGCTGCCGCCATTGCATCCTCATGGAAAGATCTGCCGATTCAAGCCAATGTGGTTTTGATCGGTGAGATCGGCTTGGCTGGTGAGTTGCGTATGCCGGGACAAATGGTAGCGCGTTTGAAGGAAGCGCAGAAACTTGGCTTCAAAACTGCCATTGTTCCAAAGGCGATTCGCAAAGGCGAAGAATATCCCAAAGGAATTGAAGTCGTCGAAGTCCGCTCAGTGGATCAGGCGTTGAGTGCGGCGTTGAAAACCACAGATAAACGCGGATGAACGCAGATTTACTTATCAAATTTATCTGTGTTCATCTGTGGTGAAAATAGAGGTAAATATGTGCCGAAGTATAAAACCCCTTAGAAATATGGATCACCCCGTCACCGAGCAGGAGATTTATGAGGCGGCGCTTCAATATGTAAGAAAAGTCAGCGGATACCGTAAACCGTCAAAGGTCAATGAAGAAGCGTTCAATAAGGCTATAGAAGAAGTGGCGGAGTCAACGCGAAAAATTCTGGCTAATTTAAAGACCGTCGAAAGTCAAAGGTCAAAAGCCGCTGTCTGACCTGCAACTTGCTACCTGCAACTTATAACTGATTGAAACCGTATACCTCCTTAGGCATTAACCTGAGGAGGTTTTTCTTATGTACAAACTCTTAACTTTCATCGCGATTCTCGCGTTGACGGCGCTCGCTTGCGGAATTAACGCCCCCGAACCGCCCACGCCCAGCCCTGAAGTTACGGAAGAAATTAATGTGGACTATCCCGATTCCAAGGAAATCAGTTTGAAACTCAGCTTTGGTGCAGGTGACCTGACCCTCGCGCCCGGCGCAGAAAGACTCGTCGAAGGCACAGCCACCTACAACTATGAAGACTTCAAACCTGAGATCGTCGAAGATGGCGGAAACGTCGAGATCAAAATGGGGAATGTGGAATTCCCGAACTTCCCCGCGTTCGATAACCTCAAGAACGAGTGGGATTTCAAACTCGGCGCCGAACCCATAGACTTGCGGATCGACGCGGGCGCTTATGACGGAACCTACGAATTTGGCGGTCTCGCCCTCAGCAACCTGACCATCCAGGATGGTGCAGCAAATGTCGAGCTGAATTTCTCCGAACCAAACCTGACCGAGATGTCCTCATTCCGATATTCCACCGGCGCATCCGATGTCAGCATGACCGGGCTCGCCAACGCCAACTTCAGCATCTTTGACTTTGCATCCGGCGCGGGCGACTACACGCTCGACTTCTCTGGCGAACTGCAGCGCGACGCATCGGTCAAGATCGAAACTGGCCTGAGCAATATCATCATCATCGTGCCTGACGGTGTCCACGCCATCGTCACAGTGGAAGGCGGACTGTCGAATGTCAACGCAGGCTCCGGGTGGAGTCGAAACAGAGACACCTACGAGCAGGAAGGCGAAGGTCCCACATTGACCTTTATAATCGAAATGGGCGCCGGAAATCTCACCCTCACTCGGTAAAAAAACCGTATTCAGAATCAACACGCACCACACAGTACGAAATAAGTACCCTGTGGTGCGTGTTTTTTTTCGAATTCTCCATTTTCCAGCCTTATAATTCAGAGTAAAAGGTCATAATTCATCCATGACCTCTATCACTTGTCTTGAAATTTTTTTCACAATAAAATCGTGATTGTAGGTAATTTTTGCCTTTTTATGTGAGGTTAGCATGCAAATAACTCGTCAAGCTGATTACGCCGTCCGTGCCGTATTACATCTCGCACGCAACAATGAACAACGAACCGCAACGAGTTCGATCGCGGAAGAACAGCGCATCCCGCCTTCGTTCCTCGCCAAGATCATTTCACAACTTTCCATTGCCGGGTTGCTGCACACCTCACGAGGCGCGCGTGGCGGCGTAACACTCGCCCGCCAGCCCGGTGAGATCACCTTGCTGGAAGTCATCGAAGCCATCGACGGTCCCATCCAGCTCAACGAATGCGTGGGCGAAAATGGCTCCTGCTCGTTCGACGACAGCTGTCCGCTGCGCCCGGTTTGGTGCGAAGCGCAGGAAGACCTCGTCCGCCGCTTGAAAGGCACCAACTTCGCAGACATGGTCGCCAAGGGACAGACAACCGTCTAGCAAAGCAAGATACTCCCAGCCTCTCGGCTATAATAGCCGGGAGGCTTTTTTAATTTGCACTCAAGGATGGAACCCATGAAACAACAACGTGGATTGTTCGCCCTGCTCGCTCTTGTGACGACTGCCCTGGCTTGCGCCGTGCCGGGGGTGACGACTACCGCGCCTCTTCCCTCGCCGACAGCGGATACACGACTGGAGATCATGGTCGCCGAAACCGTGTCGGCTGCGCTCGTGCTAACACAGCAATCTGCTCCCCCAACGGCAGATGACACGTCCCCCACCCCTACAGTTCCCCCCGAACCAACCTTCACCCCCACCCCCGAAGCGGATGCCTCTGGCAGTGCCCTGTTGAAAAATGACGACGGCTCCCACACATTCAACGATGATCTGGGGAAATATCAAGTGATCATGCCGATGCAATGGGTGCCGATGCGGGTCGGCGAACAGGAATTCTTCGATGCCCAACTGCTGCCCGAAGCGTCCAACCCGGCCATTCAACGTTCACTCAGCACGATTCAGGAACAAGACCCGGATCTTTTCCGCCTGTTCGCGCTCGATATGAATGAGGAACACATCGACGGCGGCTTTGTGACCAACATCAACTTCGTATGGGACAAGGCAGAAGAACTTTCCCTGCCGGATGACGCCCGTTTACAGGAAATTGCAGCCTCCCTGCCCGAATCCGTCGAAGGCAGCCAGCTTTTAAACGCCGAAGTGCTGACCACAAAAAATGACATTCCGTATGGCGTAATCACTTCCCAAATTCCCGCCACCACACAAGACGGGACGAATATAATCATCCGTCAAAAGTTGATCTTCTTTGACCTGCCCGTTGGGTCACTTTCCATCACCCTCTCCACCACCGAAACCTGGCTGGAGACCGTCGAGCCTTCGTTCGATGCCCTCGTCGAGTCGTTTATCACTTTGGAATAAGGAGCCCGTTTTATGTCCGCACCCCGTATCATTCGCGCGCCGCGCGGAACTGACCTGACCTGCAAGAACTGGCTGAGCGAAGCCGCCTACCGCATGATCCAGAACAACCTTGACCCTGAGGTGGCGGAGAAGCCCGAAGACCTCGTCGTCTATGGTGGGCGCGGAAAAGCCGCCCGCAATTGGGAATCCTTTGATGCAATTTTGGAAAGCCTGAAAAATCTCGAAGAAGACGAGACTCTTTTGGTGCAATCGGGCAAGCCGGTGGTGGTGTTCAAGTCACACAAAGATGCTCCCAAAGTTCTCATCGCCAATTCCAACATCGTGCCGCATTGGGCAACGTGGGAATATTTTGATGAGCTCGCCAAAAAGGGACTCATCATGTACGGGCAGATGACCGCCGGTTCGTGGATCTACATCGGCACGCAGGGCATTTTGCAAGGGACGTATGAAACCTTCGGCGCATTAGCCAAGCTCAAAGGCTGGGGTTCGCTGAAGGGAAAGTTCGTGCTCACCGCAGGTCTTGGCGGGATGGGCGGCGCCCAGCCGCTATCCATTACCATGAACGAAGGCGTGGGACTGATCGTGGAAGTAGACCCCGAACGAGCCGAGCGCCGCCGTGCCATCGGCTATGTGGATATGGTTGTGGATAACCTCGAAGAAGCCATGACACTTGTGGAGGAGAACGTCAAGAACCAGACGCCGAAGTCCATCGGTCTGATCGGTAACGCGGCGGATGTGTATCACGAACTCTCCCAGCGTGGAATCATTCCAGATGTGGTGACAGATCAAACGTCAGCGCATGAGGCGTTGTTCTATGTCCCGTCAGGTCTCTCCATCACTGCCGCGAATCAGATGCGTCAATCCGACCCCGCTGCGTACAAAGAAATGGCAATGGACTCGATGGCGAAGCACGTCCGCGCGATGCTCGCATTCCAGCGCGCCGGAGCGGAAGTGTTCGATTACGGCAATAACCTGCGCCAGCAAGCTTACAATCGCGGCGTGAGTGATGCCTTTGAATTTCCGGGCTTTGTTCCGGCTTATATTCGTCCATTGTTTTGTGAAGGGAAGGGACCTTTCCGCTGGGTGGCTCTATCCGGTGACAAGGAAGATATTTACACCACCGACCAAGCCATCATGGAACTCTTCCCTGAAGATGCGCATTTACATCGCTGGTTGAAGATGGCGCGCGAGAAAGTCCCGTTCCAGGGATTGCCCTCGCGGATTTGCTGGCTTGGCTATGGCGAGCGTGTGAAGGCTGGATTGAAATTCAACGAACTGGTCGCAAGCGGAAAAGTGAGAGCGCCCATTGTCATCGGGCGTGACCATTTGGATAGTGGGTCGGTCGCTTCGCCCAACCGCGAGACCGAAGCGATGAAAGACGGCTCAGACGCGATCTCAGATTGGGCGATCCTCAATGCGATGATCAACGCTGTGGGTGGCGCGACGTGGGTGTCGTTCCATCATGGCGGAGGTGTGGGCATGGGATATTCCCAGCACGCCGGTCAGGTTATTGTGGCAGATGGAACTCCCGAAGCCGCGAAACGCCTGGAGCGTGTGCTGACCACCGACCCCGGTATGGGCGTCGTTCGCCATGCCGATGCAGGATATGACATTGCCATCGAAGCCGCGAAACGTCACGGGATCAAGATGCCGATGTTGAAGTAGTTGGGTAGTTGGGTAGTTGGGTAGCTAGATAGTTGTGTAGTTTTATGGTTTGGTAGTTGGGTAGCGCTGAGATGGATTTTGGAGATTTCCACTGAAACGGTTTCTTGCTCTATTAATGGCGTTTGTTTTGGCAGGCTGTGGTTCTGTTCCCAATATTTGGGGCAGCGCACCACAGCCTGATTCCACGCAGGTGAGCGGCTATCTTCCAATTCAAGTGCAGCCGCCAGTGATCGCATCCGCACCTCCGACGGTGACAAGTACACTTGCTTCGCCACCAACACAGACCGCCACTCCGTTTGCGATTCCTACATCAACTTTCACGCCGGAGCCCACACTCCCCCCTACACAAACTCCCCTGCCCTCCAAGGCGGATATAAAACGCGCGATCATCATCAGTTTCGACGGTCTACGCCCCGACGCGATCGAAGAAGCACCCATGACCAACCTGATGGAACTGATGAAGACCAGCGCCTACGCGCCGCTCAACGCCCGCACCATCGACTATCCCGCCACATCGCCCAGTCACGCCTCCATGCTCTCAGGCTATTGCATGGAAGATCACGGCGTGATCTACAACAGATTCTTCATGTACATGGGCTACTCCAAAGGCATGGACGTGTTCAATCTTGCCCACGACGCCGGGATGAAGACCGTCATGATCGTCAGCAAGGAAAAACTGCGCCAGCTGGCAGAACCCGAAACCACCGACGTCTTCGAAGTGGCATACGGCGAGCCTGCCATCGAACGCACCGTCCTCCCGCAGATCGAAGCCGGGTTCGACCTGATGTTCATCCACTTCGCAGGTGGAGACAATCGCGGGCACAAATATGGTTGGATGTCCGGTGAATATTTGAAAGTCCTGCGTGAAGGCGATGAAGTGCTTGGCAATATCATCCAAACCCTCAAAGACGAAGGGATGTACGACTCGACCTTCATCCTCGTCACCGCCGACCATGGCGGGCACGACAGAAACCACATCGGTCTCCTTATCGAAGATTACCGCATCCCGTGGATCGCCCACGGACCCGGCATCGTCCCGCAGGAACTCTCCCTGCAAATCTACACCATGGATACCGCTGCCACAGTCGCCTACGCCCTCGGCTTGCCCCTGCCCGAAGATCTGGATGGCATTCCGGTCTATCAGGCGTTTGGGGAAACCCAGATTCGTACGCACGAAAAATATCCCTGTAAATATTGATTGACAACCTTTACATGACTCGACGACTCCGATTCCTGATTCTGCTCTCGATCTTTCTCCACGCCTGCGCCCCCGCTTCTTCCACCCCGCCGACAGTTGCCCCGCCTCCCACAGCGACTCTCACCCCGAGCCCTCTGCCTCCCACCGCCGAACCGGCACAGACCGCCATCGTCGCTCCCCCCCTGCCAACCATCTCGCGCGTGTTGATCGTCACCTTCGATGGACTGCGCCCCGATGCCATCGCCGCTGCCGAAATGACCAATGTCATGTCACTGATGCAAACCGGCGCGTACACCCTGAAAGCACAGACCATCATGCCAAGCCTGACGCTTCCAGCGCATTCGTCCATGGTGCTCGGAACCTGCCCCGCCAAGCACATCGTCCGCTGGAATGAGTATGTACCCGAGAACGGCTACGCACTCGGCACAGACATCTTCGATCTCGCCCACACCTTCGGCTTGCGGACGGTGCTCGTAAGCGGCAAAGAAAAACTACGTCATCTTACCGAACCGGGCAGCACCGACTTCTTCGGCTTTGTTGACATCAATGACAAGATCAAGGACATTACATCTCTTGAAAGCATGGCATATAGCCAGGTGCGCGAGGGCTTCGGGTTGATGCTGATGCACTTCCCCGATGGCGACCTTGCCGGGCATGAATACGGCTGGATGTCAAGACAGCAGTTACGCGCCTACAAAAACGATGACGATTCCTTCGGGCTGCTCCTCGAAGTGATGAAAAGTAGCAACATGTACGACGGTACGCTCATCATCATCACCTCTGACCACGGCGGACACGACACCACTCACGGTAGCAACCTGCCCGAAGATATGACCATCCCGTGGATCCTCAACGGACCGCGTGTGGTACCGGGCGAATTGCAGACGCAGGTCTACATCATGGACACTGCCGCCACGGTTGCGTATGCATTGGGGCTGCCGCTCCAACCCGAATGGGACGGCGTGCCCATTTATGAAGCTTTCGGCATGCCTGTGGACGTTGTGCAAAAGAGCGGCTGTCCCGGTCTGACCCCGTAGTACTTTCGGTCACTTGATATGTTCGCATCCCTGCCGTATGATTGCTATATTGTTATTGGTATTTACTGGTAGGAGAGAGACGAGCGGGTTCCGTATTTCGGAATCCGCTCGGAGTTTTAATGGGAAAGTTTAAAATTTATTACAATCACAGACAAACAATCGTCAAAGTATGCGAGATCAAATTTATCTACGATGGATGTTATTTTTAATCCAAGTTGCGAACCACGGGGTTGTATCTAAAAAATTTAACGCAAAGACGCAGAGGCGCAAAAAGGACGCCACATCTTAGCGTCGTGGCGTCTTTGCGTTAAAAATCTTGGCCAGCCCGTCAAATACAAATTTGGCACATTGAGTTTTTCAACTTCTCTCAAGGCGGGAAGAAGCATCTAACAACCTCGAAAAAAATTAACAAACTTCTAATCCCGATTCTCTTGACCAAAACTTAACTCAGGCATAAATTTAAGCCCGCTTAACTAAAAAGAAGGCTTAACTATGACCGAGTCACTCCAATTCTCCAACTCCCTGCGTCAGTGGATGGATGTGTTCATGCATCGCTCCATGCGCAGCTGGCACTTCTTCGTCAAATCCACCGGGCTGACGATGCCGCAGTTCAGCATCCTCATGCAATTGCATTACAAGGGTTCGTGCGGCATGTCCGATATCAGCGAACACTTCGACATCTCCAATGCGGCGGCGAGCCAACTCGCGGAGAAGCTCGTGCAGGGCGGCTACATCGAACGCGACGAAGACCCGAACGACCGCCGTGCCAAACAGATCCAACTCACGTCAAAGGGCAGGAAGCTGATCGAGATGGGCGTCAACGAACGCTATCGCTGGATGGATGATCTCACATCCAAACTTTCGGCGGAGGAAAAACTCCAAGTCGCTGAATCGTTCAAGGTCCTGACCGAAGCGGCGGCGCAATTGGAAGAAAAAGCATAACCTCCGCAAAGTCTGCCCTGTTTTTTCAAATTTTCTACACAATGATTCGCTATTAATTCCGCATGGAGCACTCCAGTTTATGTTCAAATTAATGAAATATGTCAAACCATATGGATGGATGCTGGCGCTTGCCATTGCGCTGTTGTTCGCGCAGGCAAACCTCGACCTGGCACTGCCCGATTATTTATCGCGCATCGTCAACACCGGCATTCAACAAGGCGGCGTGGAAGACGCATTGCCGCAAGCCATTCGCAAAAGCCAGATGGACAGAGTCGTCATCTTCCTGGGCGAAGCGGACAAGGGAGACATTCTCGCTTCGTACTCGCTAATAGATGATTCATCCCCCGATTATGAGACCCACCTCGAAGCCTACCCTGCCCTCGCAGACGAAGCAATTTATGTGCTGAACAACATCGCGCAGAGTGAGATCGACCGGCTCAACCCTGTGATGGCGAAAGCTTTGCTGACGGTTTCTGGGATCGAAAAAGCCTTGGAAGACCCCGAAGCCGCGGCGGAAATGGGCGGTATGTTCGGCGGGTTTGACCCATCGCAGCTTCCGCCCGGCATGGATGTGTTCGATATATTGGCAAACCTACCAGCCGTGCAGCTCGAGCAGATCACTGCCTCAGTGGATGAGCAATTTTCCACGTTGGGCGATTCGATGATCGTGCAGGCAGGCGTGAACACCGTGCGTGATGAGTATGAAGCGCTCGGCATGGATACGGAACAACTTCAGAACAACTACATCCTCACCGCTGGCGGATGGATGATCCTGCTGACTTTGCTCTCCGGTGTTGCCACCATCATCGTTGGCTATCTTTCCGCGAAGATCGCAGCGGGCATGGCGCGTGACATTCGCCGCGATGTATTCCAGCACGTGGAACATTTCTCCAGCACCGAGTTCGACAAATTCTCGACCGCTTCCCTCATTACCCGCACCACCAATGACATCACGCAAATCCAAATGGTGGTGATGATGATGGTGCGCATGATGTTCTATGCGCCCCTGATGGGCATCGGCGGCATTATCAAGGTCATCAGCCAGGATTCCCCTCTCGCGTGGCTGATCGGCGTGGCAGTGTTGATGCTGGTCAGTTTGATCGCCATCGTCTTCTCGCTTTCGCTGCCGAAGTTCAAACTCATCCAAAAACTGACCGACCGCATCAACCTCGTGGCACGCGAAAACCTGACCGGCATGATGGTCATCCGCGCTTTCAACATGCAGGGTTTCGAGGAAAACCGTTTCGACAAAGCCAACGTAGACCTGACCACCGTCAGCTTGTTCATCAACCGCGTGATGGTGGTGATGATGCCGCTGATGATGCTCATCATGAACGTGATGCTGCTCGGTGTGATCTGGTTCGGCGCGAACGAAGTCGCCGCTTCCAACATGCAGGTCGGCGATATGATGGCATTTATGCAATATTCCATGCAGATCGTGATGGCGTTCCTGATGCTCTCGATGATGTTCATCATGATTCCCCGCGCATCGGTCTCGGCAGACCGCATTCATGAAGTGCTGACAACGGAACCGCATATCCGTGACCCGAAAGAAGCGAAGAAATTCTCTGCGCCTTTCAAGGGTGAAATCGAATTCCGCAACGTCTCGTTCCGCTACCCGGGCGGTGACATCGACGCAGTGCAAAACATCAGTTTCGTGGCAAAGCCCGGGCAGACCACCGCGCTGATCGGTTCGACCGGGGCCGGAAAATCCACCATCGTCAACCTCATCCCACGCTTCTACGAAGTTTCGGACGGCTCCATCTTCATCGACGGCATCGACATCCGCGATGTAACCCAACACGACCTGCGCGAAAAGATCGGCTACGTGCCGCAAAAATCCGCCTTGTTCTCCGGCACCATCGAAAGCAATTTGTTGTACGCCGACAAGAACGCCACGCCCGACATGCTCCAATCTGCAATTGAGCTTGCGCAAGCAAAGGAATTCGTGGACGAAAAGCCCGAAGGCATGGCAACCGAAATCGCACAAGGCGGCGGGAACGTCTCAGGCGGACAAAAGCAGCGCCTCTCCATCGCCCGGGCTATGGTCAAGAAACCGCCGATCTACATCCTCGACGACAGCTTTTCCGCGCTCGATTTCAAGACCGATGCCGCACTGCGTCGTGCACTCAAAGAAAAAACCGCAAACAGCACATTACTGGTCGTGACGCAGCGCGTCTCCACCATAAAAAACGCCGAGCAGATCATCGTCCTCGACGAAGGCAGGATCGTCGGCAAAGGAACACACAACGAACTTATGGAAAATTGCGAAACCTACAAAGAGATCGCCCTGTCGCAGTTGAGCATGGAGGAATTATCATGATGCAGCGCCCCAGTCAACAGCAAGGTCCCCGCATGGGTGGACCGATAGGCGGTCAAATGATGGGCGCACCCACCTCAAAAGTGCGTGACTTCAAAGGTACCATGCGCAAGCTGATCGAATATCTTGGCGCATATCGCCTGCCGATCATCATTGTATTCATCTTTGCAGTGGCATCCACTGCCGCCAGCATTGCCGGACCGAAAATTCTCGGCAACGCCACCACCAAACTGTTTGAAGGTGTGATGGCAGAACTGAACGGAAGCGGCACAATCGATTTTGACTACATCGGGCGCATCGCTCTCATAACGTTGGGGCTGTATCTCGTCTCTGCGTTGTTTGCCTACATCCAGGGCTGGATCATGGCAAATGTTTCCACCGATATTTCCTATCGTTTCCGCCGCGATCTTTCGGAAAAGATCAACCGCATGCCGCTCAAATATTTCGACGGCACCACGCACGGCGAAGTGCTCTCGCGCATCACCAATGACGTGGACACGCTCAACCAGACCCTCAGCCAAAGCATGACGCAGATCATCACTTCGCTGGTGACGGTTGTCGGCGTGCTGGTGATGATGTTCTCCATCAGCTGGGCAATGACGCTGGTGGCGCTGGTGGTCATTCCGCTTTCGATGGTGACGGTGATGCTCATCGTGCGCCAGTCGCAGAAATACTTCAAACAGCAGCAGGATTATCTCGGTCACGTCAATGGGCACGTCGAGGAAATGTACGGCGGTCACATCGTAATGAAAGCCTTCAATGGCGAAGCGGAAAGCATCCAAAAGTTCGACCAGTCGAACAACACCCTCTACGATGCCGCCTGGAAATCCCAATTCCTCTCCGGCTTGATGATGCCGATCATGATGTTCATTGGCAACCTTGGGTATGTGGCGGTCGCCATCCTCGGCGGGTATCTTGCCGTGCGAAGCGTCATTACCGTCGGCGATATTCAAGCCTTCATTCAATACGTCCGCTCGTTCATGCAGCCCATCACCTCCCTGGCAAACATTTCCAACGTATTGCAGCAGACTGCGGCAGCGGCGGAACGCGTCTTTGAATTCCTCGATGAAGAAGAGGAAGTCACCGAGACCCAATCCCCGGTCAAACTTAAAGCGGTGCAGGGTCATGTGGAATTCAAGAACGTCCACTTCGGTTATGACCCCGCGAAGCCGGTCATCAACAATTTTTCGGCGGAGGCAGAGCCCGGGCACAAGATCGCCATTGTCGGTCCGACCGGAGCCGGAAAGACCACCATGGTCAAATTGCTGATGCGCTTCTATGATATTGACAGCGGCTCCATCCTCGTGGACGGTAAAGACATCCGCGACTTCACTCGCAAAGACTTGCGAAAACTGTTCGGCATGGTCTTGCAGGATACATGGCTGTACAACGGCACCATCATGGAAAATATCCGCTATGGGCGCCCCGATGCGACGGACGAAGAGGTCATCGCTGCCGCGCAAGCCGCGCATGTGGATCATTTCGTCCATACCCTGCCGGATGGCTACAACATGGTCATCAATGAGGAAACATCGAACATATCGCAGGGGCAGATGCAATTGCTGACCATTGCCCGCGCCGTTCTGGCGGACCCGAGAATCCTGATCCTCGATGAAGCCACCTCCAGCGTGGACACGCGTACCGAGATCCTCATCCAACGCGCGATGGATAACCTGATGAAAAACCGCACCAGTTTCGTCATCGCACATCGCCTCTCGACCATCCGCAATGCGGATCTGATCCTCGTCATGAAACACGGCGACATCGTCGAGCAGGGCAATCACGAAGAACTGCTTGCCAAACAAGGACATTACTACGAGTTGTACATGAGCCAGTTCAAACAGCGGGAAGAAGCGGTCTCTGCATAAAAATGATAAGCCCCTAAGGATTTCAAAAATCCCTGGGGGCTTTTAGTAAAATTGCGCAAAGGATTTTTACATGGCAGACGCCGCAACCACACAAACCCTCCCCGAAGATAAACTCGATTTCAAACGAATTCTCCCCATCCTCGTTATCGTCCTGGTAGACCTGATGGGATTGACCATCATCATTCCGCTTTTGCCTTTATACGCCGCCCGCTTCGGCGCGGAACCGATCGTGGTCGGCATTCTGCAAGCGACATACCCGCTGATGCAGTTTCTCGGCGCGCCAATTCTCGGGCGACTCTCCGACCGCTTCGGGCGAAAGCCGGTGCTCATCGCCAGCCAGATCGGCACCCTGAGCGGATTCATCCTGCTCGGTTTCGCCAACACGCTTTTCCTCCTGTTTGTCTCACGAATCATTGATGGGCTTTCCGGCGCGAACATCGCCACCGCCCAAGCTGCCATTGCAGACAGCACCAACGAAAAGACCCGCACACAAGGGCTGGGGCTGATCGGCGCCGCCTTTGGCGTTGGTTTCGTGCTGGGTCCCATCCTCGCGTTCATCGTCCTCGCCGCCACCGGGCAAAACTATCAAGCCGTGGCATGGACCGCTTCGCTTTTCTCGCTCATCTCCATTTTATTGACGGCCTTCTGGTTCAAGGAAACCGTCAGCGAAGCAGAAAACCCCGAAGCCTCGCGCAAACGCCGTCCCTTTTCATTTGATGCGTTGAAACGCGCTTTTTCGCGCCCCACGATCATCTTTCTTGTGGCGGTCATGTTCTTCTATCAAGTTGCCTTTGGCGGATACGAACAACTTTTTTCGCTCTTCACCCTGGTGCGCCTCGGCATGGATGCGCGCGATACATCCGGTTTGTTCATGCTGGCAGGTATCGTCATCATTGTGGTGCAGGCAGGCTTGGTGGGACGCTGGTCGAAAAAATATGGAGACCGCTGGCTGGCATTGATGGGCATTGGCACGCTTGCCATTGGTCTGATCGGTACTGGGTTAACCCCTGCCGTCCCGGTGCCTTGGTATGAGCAGGAGCGTGTATTAAATAGTATGGCGGGTGAAGGGGCATTCCACGTTTCGACACAGAACATCAACATTGAATTACCAGAGGAAACCTCTCGCGGCTGGCTTGGCATTGGATGGCTACTGGTTGCCAGTATCCCTGCTGCCATTGGCGGGGGGACGCTTCACCCGGCAGTGAATAGTTTAATCTCGAAATCAGCGGATAAAACCGAAGTGGGCGGGATGCTGGGCGTTTCAGCAGCGGCATATAGTGCGGCCAATGCCATTGCACCGCTGTTCTACGGTGCGCTTTTCCAATGGCTTGGCGCGCCCGTGCCCTTCCTGGCAGGCGGCGCGATTTTATTGGCATTGTTTCTCTTCGCGCCGAGAATAATAAAGTAGGGCGGACCTACCGGGTCGTTCCTACTGACACGACCATGAACATCCTGACAGAGATCTACCGGTCTGACGATGTCAACTTCAACGGCAAAATCGATCCGCGCGACGCGGTTCGCGCCGTGATCTTGCGCGGGCAGAATCTACTTATGGTCTATTCGTCCAAAGTCGGCGATTATAAATTCCCTGGCGGCGGAGTGAATGTGGGCGAGACGCATGAACATGCGCTTGCCCGCGAGGTGTTGGAGGAATGTGGGGCGACACTTCTCGGCGTGGATGGCGAGATGGGCGTCATCATCGAATACGACCACGCCAAAGAATCCGATTTCGATGTCTTCAAGATGACCTCTTCCTATTATTATTGCCAGGTTGGGGATGGTTTTCTCAGCCAAACATTGGATGAGTATGAACACGCTCTTGGTTTTCAGCCGGTCTGGATCAATGTAAGAGAAGCAATCGAAGCCAATAAGTCGTTACTTTCTCTGAACAAGCCCCCGAAATGGTTGAGGCGCGAGATCTTTGCGTTGGATTACATCAAACGAACCATTATTGATGTTGACGGCAATACCCCATAACCATTGGCTTACCGCCTACTTTTTATCTGCGGTCAAAAGCCCAACCAATTCGGTCGTATCACCAAGGATCTCATCCGCTCCCATCTTTCTTAATTCGGGTTCCTCCCCAAAACCGCATAAGACACCCACCGTCTGCGCCCCGGCGGATTTTCCAGCGCGGATGTCCACTGTGGTGTCACCGATCATCAGGCAGTTGTCAGGGGCGACACCCAGCTTGTCCGCTGCAAGCAGGACCGGGTCGGGATAGGGTTTGGTATGTTTGGCTGATAAACCAGTGACAATGGCATCGAAATACTGCACCAAATCGAACCGCTCGAGAAATGCCATTGTCCCTTTTTCGTCGCGGGCGCTGACAACAGCCATGGGGTAGCGTCCATGCAGTTGCCGGAGCATTTCATCCACACCGGGGACGAGCAGGAATTCCTTCGAGGAATGTTTTCGGTGGCGGGAGATCCAATTGATGACAGCCACCATCTCATCGTCAAGATGAAGCGTATCGGCAAGCCCCATGAGGGCGTTTCCGGGCGCTTCGATCCACATTACGATGCGGCGGGCGGTCTGATCCGGTTGTTTGAACAAGAATTTGGGGATATATTTGGAGATTTTTTGGGTGTACAGGTCATCGGTGTTGCTGAGCGTGCCATCCACATCGAAGCAGAGGGCTTGTATTTTTGAAACAATCAAAGGCATGGATTAATTGTACCAAAAGGACTATACTTACTTAGGTATTGTAAACATGGGCAAAATGTCTGAAGGTCGCACCCGTCCCCTGCTCGAACTGCTTGTTAAAGTCAGTCGCGAAGTTGCCACAGCCTTGGACCTTCGCACTGTCCTGCAACGGCTTCTGTTCGCTGCCATTCAATACGTGGGCGGCGAGCGCGGCAGCATCGTGGTGATGGACGATTCCGGCAAACCTGTCGATGCCACTATTGTATACGGCAGGCAATTCCACGACCATACCACCCAGCAGTTGCGTGAGACGGTGGAACGCGGTCTGGCGGGATGGGTGGTGCAGAACCGCAAAGCCGTGCTTGTCCCCGATACCAGCAAGGATGATCGCTGGTTGCGCCGTGCGGACGATTCCGCGGACAAAAGCGGCGCGAAATCCGCGATCTGTGTGCCGCTCATGGCGCGTGACCGCATGGTTGGCGTGCTGACATTGGTTCACCCGACCCCGAATGCGTTTAACGAAGAACATCTTGAATTGATGCAAGCCATTGCCGATCAGGCAAGCGTGGCGGTGTTGAATGCGCGTCTTTATACCGAAACACAGCGGACGGCACGCATCATGTCGGCATTGGCAGACGGTGCGGCTGCCATCAACACGTCGCTGGCAATGCAGGATGTACTGCGCCGCATCCTCAACCAGACGATGCAAGCGCTTCAAGTCGAGACCGTGGCGCTGGCTCTGATCGATAACGTCAGCAGCCATCTTGTCTTTCAAGCGGCGGCGGGGAACAATTCCGCCAACATTCCCGGCATTCGCATCCCGGATGGAAAGGGGTTGGCGGGAGCTGTGGTCCGCGAAGGACAGGGGATGGTGGTGCATACCGTCAGACAAGATCCACGTTACAACGAAGTGGACAGGCTCGGCGGAGTCGAGATGCGCGCTCTTGCCATTGCCCCGATCCAATCGCAGGGAAAGGTCATTGGCGTTCTGGAGGCGATCAATCCCATATCCGGCACGTTCGATCCGGATGCGATGGTGGTGATGACCGGGTTGGGCAGCCTTGCCGGAACGACCATCCAGAACGCGGAATTGTTCGAGCAGCTGCAAAAGGCGCACCAGCATTACCGCGAATTATTTGAAGATAGTGTTGATTCGATCCTGATCACGGATTTTGAAGGCAAAGTGCTGGAAGCGAATCGTCAGGCAGTTTCGCTCAGCGGCTACACCGTCGACCAGTTGCACACCATGAACATTGAACAGCTGCACGAGATCAGCTGGAACAAGGTCGGTTTGAATTTTGAAACGCTGCGGTACAACGGATTAAGCACCTATGAGTCCGGGCTGATCCACGAAGACGGTTCGACCACCCCGGTGGATGTGTATGTGCGCCGCGTCGAGTTCGACGACACCGAATCCATTCAGTGGATCATGAAGGATATTACCGCCCGCAAGGAATTGGATGCCCTGCGCGACGACATGACGTCCATGATCTTTCACGACCTGCGTTCGCCGTTGGGAAACATCGTCTCGAGTCTCGAGATGATGAGCACTCTGCTCCCCAAGGACGAAACCCTAACTTCGATGTTGACGATCGCACAAAATTCCACCGGACGCATCCAGCGTCTGGTAAATTCGCTCTTGGATATCAACCGCCTCGAGACAGGACAGCAGATCGTCGATCAGAACTCCATCAACCCCATTGCCTTGATCCGCGAGTCACTGCGCGATGTGGAGCCCTCCGCCGCTGCGCGACAGCAAGCACTCGTCAACAATGTGGTCAGTGTCCTGCCCATGATCTGGGTGGATGTAGACATGATCTATCGCGTCTTCGTCAACCTGCTGGAGAATGCCATCAAGTTCACGCCCGTGGGTGGGCGCATCGAGGTCGGCGGACAGACCAACCCGGACGGAGTATCTGTTCGATTCTGGGTGCGGGATACCGGTCCTGGTATTTCGGCGGCAGACCAGGAGCGCATTTTCGAAAAGTTTTTACGCCTGCGCGGCAAGAACAGACCCGGCGGATTGGGAGTAGGGTTGGCATTTTGCCGGCTGGCAGTCCATGGTCACGGCGGCGAGATCTGGGTGGAGAGCGAACTGGAAAAAGGTACCACGTTCTGGTTGACCCTGCCGGTCGCGAAGAAACAAGCCACTGGTCAGCTCAAGCGTCATACCGGACGTTTGACCTTCAAGCCGGACCAAAAATAAAAGACCCCGACTTCGGAAGTTTGAGCGCAGACTTCCGAAGTCAATTTAATCATTTCAGGAGCAGTATGCAGGAAATTACCAAAAAAATCTACATTGAGGATCAATTCCCCGGTGTCACATTAGGGGTGATCGTTGCCCAGCGCGGGCTGATCCAGATCGATGCGCCCCCCTCCCCTGAAGATGCCCGCACCTGGCGCGCTTCGCTGATGAGCCTCGGCGGTGGTCTGGAGCGTGTGCTGGTCAACATGGATGCGCACCCCGACCGAACCCTCGGTGCGCGTGCCATGGATTGCACCGTCATTGCGCACGAAAAAACCGCCAACATCTTCCGCACCCGCCCAAGCACGTTCAAAGCACAGGGCGAGGAAACCGGCGCGGACTGGGAATCCATCCCCGGGCTGGGAAGCGTCCGCTGGGCGCCGCCAGAGATTTCCTTCTCCGACCTGATGACCCTGCACTGGGATGATACCCCCGTCCTGCTTGAACACCATGCCGGTCCCGCTCATGGTTCGATCTGGGTACATTTACCGGCGGAGAATGTCGTCTTCATCGGCGATGCGGTCATGAAAAACCAGCCGCCCTTCCTGGCAGGCTCCAACCTGAAAGCATGGCTGTCCTCCTTGAACCATCTTATGTCACCCGAATTCAAGGGCTATACCATCATCAGCAGCCGCGGCGGCGTAGTGAACGCAAGTGCGGTCAAGACCCAGTACGATTTCCTGAAACACGTCCACGACAAGCTGGAAAAAAGCACCTCGAAGAAACCCAACCCAGCCACAGTCGAAAAACTGGTCACGTCATTATTGACCTGGTTCAAAGCCCCGGCAGCACGACAAAAGCAATTCGCCCAGCGCCTGCGCTACGGGTTGCTGCATTACAACGCCCGCCAGCACCACGTGACCAACACAACAGAAGAGGATTAATGCCCGCGCCCCAGCCGTTGCTCGAACTGATCCGCGGCTCGCTCGTCGAATCGACACATCTTGGCTCCATCGCCATCGTCGACTCAGATGGGACCCTGCTTCACTCTTATGGCGACCCTCACACGGTCGCCTTTTTGCGCTCATCTGCAAAACCATTTCAAGCGCTTCCATTTGTGGAAGCCGGCGGCGCGGATCACTACCGCTACACCCCGGCGGAGATCGCACTCTCCTGCGCTTCACACGAGACCGCACAAATGCATCTCGACGCCGTGCAAACCTTGCAGAAAAAGATCGGCATCGAAGAACATCATCTGCAATGTGGTCCACACCTGCCCGGTGACGCAAAGAAACTGCGCGAGGTTATCCAGAACGACATCCGCCCGACCGCCAATTTCAACAACTGCTCCGGCAAACACACCACCATGCTGGCATTCGCCAAAATGCGCGGACTTCCCCTCGAAAATTATCTCGACATCCAGCACCCGATCCAGCAGGAGATTCTGAAAACCCTTGCCGAAATGTGCGGCATGGATGCTGCCACCATCGAACTTGGCATCGATGGCTGTTCCGCGCCAAATTTTGCCATGCCGCTCTTTCATGCCGCCCTGGGCATGGCGCGCATGTGCGACCCGCGCGGATTAAGTCCGGCACGCGCCCAAGCCTGCCAAACGATCACTGCTGCCATGACCACCCATTCCGAGATGGTCAGCAATTGGGGCGAATTCGACTGCGAATTGATGAAAGTCGGCGCAGGCAAGGTCGTCACCAAACGCGGCGCGGAAGGCTTTCAGATCATCGGCATCCTGCCCGGCGTCATCGCTGAACGCGGCGTGGGCATCGCTTTGAAAGTAACCGACGGTGACAAGTCTTCGATGAACATGCAATTGGAATCCAGCGCGCGTGTGCGCCCCTCCGTCAGCCTGGAGATTCTGCGTCAGGTCGGCGCACTCCACAAGTCACAGATGGAAGCGCTGGCGAACTTTGGTCCCGAAAAGATTCTCAAAAATTACGCAGGGCTCGTCACTGGCAGATCCCAACCTGCCTTCAAACTTGCATGAGTCAGCCCGACGCGTTTCTGCTTTCACTGGTCGAACGATTTCAGCGCCCCGGTGTGATCGGGCTGGCGGTCACGGGCAGTTATTCGCGCGGAGCACAGGATCGATACAGCGATGTGGATCTGGATATCTTCGTCAACGAACTGCCGAAGGAAGATTACACGCTTCGCATCTTCGACGGGAAACTGGTCAGCATCAAATACATTCGCCTCGCCGACGAGTTTTCCTCCCTCTCAAAACCCGAGAGCGCCATCTGGTCTGTGCAGGGATTGCGCCAAATGCGCATCCTTTGGGATGAGAGCGGCGAGATTCACCGACTGCAACAAGCCGCATTCGATTTCAAATGGGAGGCGTTACAACCCGCCGCCGACGCTTATGCTGTTGAGCAGTTGATGGGCTGCGCCGAAGAAGCGCAAAAGATCATGGGTGGATTGTTGAAAGGTAACGAATCCAAGGTGTTGTACGCCGCATGGGGAATGTTCAAGAGCCTGTCGTTTGCGGCGGCGACCCAAGCCGGTCTGATGATCGACTCTGAAAATCGCATCTTTTCAATGATGGAAGAGCATTTCAAAGACAGTCACCCCGGCTGGGTGCGAGCCTTTCGCCTCGCCTTCGGCATGGATGTGGAAGCCGGGAAACCCGCCTTCGTCACACGCGGATTGGCGTCCCTTGATCTGTATGAAGAGACAGCGCGGTTATTCAAAGACATCATCACCGCAGATCATCGTGAAGTCATCGAGAATACGCTACAATTGATCGCATCCTTTAAACAGAGTTATCCCCATGCCTGATTTGAAAAAACGCGCCATCAAAATCCATGAGACCCTCTTAAACGCCTTCGGCGAACCGATCTGGCGCAACCCATTGCCCGCCATTGATGAACTCGTCTCGACCATTCTCTCGCAAAATACCAATGACGTGAACCGCGACCGCGCCTTTGAAGCCTTGCGCGAAAAATTCCCAACATGGGAATCGGTGCGCGATGCGAAAGAAAAAGAGGTTGTGGATGCGATCAAACCTGCGGGACTTGCCAATCAAAAGGGACCGCGCATTCAGCAGGTGTTGAAAGAGATCACCAAAGAACGCGGCTCGCTCAACCTCGACTTTTTAGCGGATCTGCCCATCGAAGAAGCCCGTGCCTGGCTGACAAAGTTCAACGGCGTGGGCCCGAAGACTGCCGCCATTGTCTTATGCTTCTCTCTGGGTAAGCCCGCCTTTCCCGTGGATACGCATGTCTACCGCGTCACAGGTCGGATCGGCTTGCGCCCTGAAAAGATGACCGTGGAACAGGCGCACCCGCATCTTGAATCCGTTTTTCCGCCCGAAACCTACTACGCCGCACATTTGAACATCATCCGCCTCGGACGTGAAGTGTGCAATGCGCGCAAGCCCTTGTGTCCGCAGTGTCCCATTATTCATTTGTGCGATTTCAAAGATAAGACGAAATGACCTGTTCCTGCGCTGTAATGGCGCAGGTTTTATTTTCAGTTAGAATCACGCATCATGGAAACTCCTCCCGTCAGCCTTGCTTTAGAGAAACTGAATATCCCCCACCGTGTCTTTCGGCATGAAACGCCGGTGGATTCCTTTGAAAAAGCCGCCAGTGACCGAGGTCAACGCCCGTCGCAGGTCGTGCGGACGATCCTCTTCCGCGTAACGGAGGAGGATTTTGTGCTTGTCCTCGTGGCGGGACCGGGGCAGATCTCGTGGAAATTGCTGCGGAAAATTCTCGGCAAGTCACGCATTACAATGGCGACGGAAGAGGAAGTGCTGGCTGTGACAGGCTATCGCATCGGGACGGTCGGTCCCTTTGGGCTGGCGAAACCGGTTCGGATTATGGTGGAGGCGGGAGTCTTGCAGGAGGAAGAATTGTCCATTGGGTCGGGGATGCGAGATACAGCCATCATCATCAAATCTAACGACTTAATGAAGGGCTTGGGGGATATGGAAGTGGTGGAATTGTTTGAGTAAAATCTGAGGAGACTATCAATGAGTTACAAACAACGGACAATGAACTTTTTGGAGATCGAATGGGCGACCTACATCGAACGTTTTAATCGTCTGCCTGAGTTGGATGGGTCTCAGCGAGTTCGCAGGCAGGGCTACGACCGATTCCGCGATATGCTGGCGCATATTCTGGCTTGGTGGGAGGATGTAATGCCCGCCATTTTGGCAATTGCAGAAAACCGTGAATTCGAACGCAAAAAATATGACTATGATGCGTTCAATGCGGAGGCGGTTGCAAAATACAAGGATTGGGACGAAGCCGAGTTCCTCGCTCACTTTGAGAAAACGCGTCAGAAAGCCGCAGCAGATTTGAGGTCCATGAATGAGGCGGCATTCGACGATAAGCGCATCCGCGGACGCATCAACGGCATTTTCATCCATCACGCGCGCGAGCATTTGGTCGCATTGAGCAAATTCCTCACGCTGGATACGCTTGAACACGAATGGGGAGCCTATATTGCCGGGTTTGACGCCTATGAAAAAAAGGAAGAGTTTCTAAAGAAGCAGGGCGTTGAAAGATTTGGCGACCTGTTGGTTCATGCCGTTGCATGGTGGGACGAAGGCGCGAAGGCGGTACAAGGCGCGTTGAAAGACCCAGCCTTTACGTATGCAGGACCGGGCGATACGGACAGTTTCAACGCGGAAATCGTGGCAAAATATCGGGGAGCAAGCGAAGAGGAATTGCGCGCTTTATTCGAGCAGAAACGTTTGGAGATGATCGAACTGGTGCGCAGCCTGCCCGATAGCGCGTTCCAAAACCCGACCATTGAAGAATGGCTCGCTGCTGATGTTGTGGAGCATTACGACGAACATACCTTTTAGAAGGAAGGCAGTATGGATCACATCGTTTACATTGCGCTGGGAAGCAATCTCGGCAACCGGCTTTCGAATTTGAAAAATGCCATCTCCAACTTCACGCCTCAGATGGATGTGAAGAAAAAGTCACCGGTATATGAGACCCCTCCCTGGGGCTATGCCGACCAGCCTTCTTTTTTGAATCAGGTGGTGATGGCGGAAACCTATCTCGAACCGGAAGATCTGCTGGGACATTTGAAGCGTCTGGAGACCGTGCTGGGACGCGAGCCGAGTTTCCAAAACGGTCCGCGCCTCATTGATTTGGACATTTTGTTTTACGATGACATCATAGTGGATTCGCCGCCGTTGATGATTCCGCATCCGCGTTTGCATCAACGAGCCTTTGTGCTGGTGCCGTTGAATGACATCGCCCCTGACCTCGTGCATCCGTTATTTTCAAAATCCGTCAGCGAAATGCTGCTGGATATAGATCGCTTAAATATTGTAGAGTACAAGGGAAAATAGACTAGAGACTAGAGACGATAGACCTTCGTCTTCTGAAAGAGGAACCATGCGAATTGTTCGTTATCAAAACCCTGATGGCGCCGCCACCTACGGCTGGATATTGGAAGAAAAGGTCGGCGAAGTACAGGGGAACATCTTCGGTGAATATCGCCGCCGCGAGGCGCGGACTCCGCTCAAGGAGTTGAAGATCCTCGCGCCGTGCGAGCCGAGCAAAATCGTCTGTGTGGGACGCAACTACGTGGAACACGCCAGAGAGTTGGGCAATGAAGTCCCCAAGGTCCCGCTTATTTTCTTCAAACCGCCTTCCTCCATCATTGCAACCGGAGACCACATCGTCCTGCCGCCGCAATCCAAACAGGTGGAACATGAAGGCGAATTGGTGGTTGTGATCGGCAAGCGCGCGAAAAACGTCACAGCAGAAGAAGCCAGAGAATACATCTTCGGCTACACCATCGGCAATGACATCACTGCCCGTGACCTGCAACAAACGGATGGTCAGTGGACGCGCGCCAAAGGCTTCGACACGTTCTGCTCCTTTGGTCCGTGGATCGACACAGACTTCGACCCATCTGATGCGGTGGTCACCTGCCGCGTCAATGGGCAGATGCGCCAGATGGCTTCGACCCGCGATATGGTCTTCAATGTCGGTACGCTCATCGCATACATCTCGTCTGTGATGACGCTCGAACCCGGTGATTTAATTTTCACTGGAACCCCCGCAGGCGTCGGCGAGTTGAAGAATGGCGATGTCGTCGATGTGGAGATCGAAGGGCTGGGCAAGTTGAGCAACCCGGTCAAGGCGTAGAAAATAGATTTTATACTCAATCTGATTTTCTTAACGCAAAGGCGCAAGGACGCAAAGAAATGGAACATTTACCTTTGCGCCTCTGCGTTTTTGCGTTAAATTTCTCAGAGCGCACGATATATTTTCAAGGTGATTTGTGGTTAAATTGAATTCAGGAGCCTCCCGAATGACCACCGATTTTGAAACCTTTCTTCAAAAATACCCCGCCTACAAACAAACCGAAAAAATTGATGAACTCCGCAAGACCGACTACGCCCGCCTCGATTCGGGTGAGCATGTCTATTTCGATTACACCGGCGGCGGCATCTACGCCGAATCGCAGATCGAGAAACATCACCAACTGCTCAAAGAGAATGTCTTTGGCAATCCGCACTCCACCAATCCCACTTCACTTGCCGCCACGCATCTGGTCGAAGGCACGCGCGAGTACATCCTCCGTTTTTTCAACGCCGACCCGGATGAATATCTCGCCATTTTCACACCCAACGCCAGCGGAGCGCTCAAACTTGTCGGCGAGAGTTATCCCTTCCCGAATGGACGCTACCTGCTGACTTTCGACAATCATAATTCTGTGAATGGGATTCGCGAGTTCGCACATGCGCGCGGCGCGGATGTGACCTACATCCCGGTCATGCTGCCCGATATGCGCGTCGACGCTTCGCAACTGGACTTGGAGTTATCTCGTCCCTCCAAGGCTGGTCATAACCTGTTTGCGTTTCCCGCCCAATCGAACTTCTCCTCGGTCAAGCATCCGCTCGAATGGATCGAGAAGGCACACGCCCACGGCTGGGATGTACTGCTCGACGCGGCGGCATTCGTCCCCACCAGCAAACTTGACCTGAGCAAAGTCAAACCGGATTTCGTCCCGATTTCCTTTTACAAGATCTTTGGCTACCCGACGGGACTTGGCGCGCTCATTGCAAGAAAGTCCGCGCTGGCAAAATTACATCGCCCCTGGTTTGCTGGCGGCACGATCACCGTCGCTTCGGTGCAAGGTGACAAATACTATCTCGCCGACGGCGCTCCAGCCTTTGAAGACGGCACGCTGGATTATCTCAACATCCCCGCCCTCGAGATCGGATTGAAGCATATTGAATCCATCGGCTATGACATTATCAGCGAACGCGTCAAAACCCTCACCGGCTGGCTGTTGGAAAACCTGACTGCCATGAAACACAGTACCGGCGTGCCATTGGTTCGGGTCTTTGGACCCACTTCCACCGTGGAAAGAGGCGGAGCGGTCACGGTCAATTTCTACGATAAAAATGGCATCGCCTTCGACCATCGCTTCATCGAAAGCGAAGCCAATAAAGTGAATATCTCGCTGCGGACTGGCTGCTTCTGCAACCCCGGCGCGGGCGAGATCGCGCTTGGCATCTCGCGCGTGGAGCTGGATGTGTGCTTCACCCGCCCCGAACACAAGGACGTCATGTCCATTGACGAGTTCCGCAAGTGCATCGACGGCAAATCCTCAGGCGCGGTGAGAATTTCCGTCGGTCCGTTCACCAATTTCAACGATGTGCAGGCGTTGCTGGCGTTTGCACGAGGGTTGCTGAGTTGAATGGACAAACCCGCTCGCACATCAAACCCGGCATGGTCGTGCTGATCGTTTTGAAGCAAGACCAGCGCACCGGCAAACTCACCAAAGGCATCGTCAAGGACATTCTGACCAAGTCACCCACGCACCCGCACGGCATCAAAGTCCGCTTGATGGATGGGCAGGTGGGACGCGTGAAGGAGATCGTGGAATCGTAAGTTAACAATGAGTTAAGGCGTCTTGGTTTCATCATGAACAAAGACTTCCTCAACTACGACAATATCGCACCACAGTACAACCAGCGTTACCCCGATTCGCAGAACTGGGAACGCGGACAGGCGCTGCTTGAACTTGCGAAACGGATTCAGGCGGAAACCATCCTCGAAGTCGGCAGCGGCACAGGCTATTGGCTCAACCTGCTCGGGCAGACAACGGACAGGTTGTTCGGTCTCGATTTTTCGATGGGGATGATCGAGCAAGCCAAACAACAGTCCGCCCCTCTAAAATTAATGCGCGGTACGGCACTTGATCTACCGCTGCGAAACGCAACCTTCGACCTGCTCTACTGCGTGGATGCCATCCATCACTTTGGCAACCATCGCGCCTTCCTCAGAGAAGCCCTCCGTCTGCTCAAACCCGGCGGCGTACTGGCAGTTATCGGTCATGACCCGCACGATGAGGGCTTATCCCGCTGGTATATATACGATTACTTCGACACCGTCTATGATACCGACCTGAGGCGTTATCCTTCGGGCAACTCCCTCCTGCAGATGATGAAAACGGAAGGCTTTATAAATCCATCCGCCCAGGTTGTGGAGCAGATCCAAAATATTCATGTAGGCGAAGCCGTGCTGAAAGACCCGTTCCTCAAACACAATGCCACCTCCCAACTCGCGTTGCTCGACGAGAAAACCTATCAGTCCGGTTTGGGGCGCATCCATCAGGCGCTTGCCGCAGCCCGGGAACGCGGAGAGCACATCACCTTCCGCTCCGAAATTCTGGTCAAGATGTTCCTCGCGTACAAACCGTGAACGTAAAAAGCCCGATCTGACGGTCGGGCTTTTTTATTTCGCGTGCTATACTCGCCATTATCACAAATTCATTCCGGGATTCTTTTCATGAGAAAAATGACATTTGCACTGGTGATCCTTTTCCTGCTGTCTGGATGCGGACCCGCTTCGAACACGCCGACGCCTGACCTGCCGACCCTGATCCCGCCCTCGCCTGAGCCTTCCGCATCCGCCCCAACGGAGCTGGTCGTCCAATCCACGGAAGAAGCGCAGCCCGACCCGCAGGCAACCCCGATCTGCATCTCGTCGCAACCTGCACAAGCGGATATTGACCGCGCACTCGAATTCACCGGCAATTTGTTGGACCGGCTCGACTGGCAGAAAAGTTACACCGTCGCCGACGGGCGTGTTTCTGTGACGTGGTTTAGTGAGGCGCTCGCATCCGTTGCATTTCTCGAAGCGCTCATCTTCCCATGCGGCTACGAAGACCCCGACCTCGACTTTTACTTCAGCGAGGAGAATTGGGAGATCGTCTTCGGCAATTATGAAAGTTACAGCATGTTGAACGAATGCCGGCTGGATGACGGCACACGCCTTTATCAATTCCGAACCGTGGAGAACGGCTTCTCATACGATGTGCGCTACTGGACGGTCAACGACAGCGACACACGCGTCATCGCCATGATGTTCGTCTTTCCGGTGGAAACTCCCGAAACAGCCGAAGAATACGCCTATAGTCTCTTTCCCCAGTTGATCGATTGTCAGTAATCACTCCAGACCTGCCAGGTTATCAAGGATTCCTCAATGAGTTCCCGTTACGACATCCTCTTCCAGCCCATTCAACTTGGACCCGTCACCGCGCCGAACCGCTTCTACCAGGTGCCGCATTGCAACGGCTTCGGCTGGCGTATGCCCAAGGGGCTCGCCGCCATGCGCGGCATGAAAGCCGAAGGCGGCTGGGGTGTGGTCTGCACCGAAGAGACGGAAATTCATTACACGAGCGATCTCTCGCCGTTCATTGAAGGGCATATCTGGGATGATGCCGATATTTCCCCTCTGCAACTCATGACCGAAGCCGTTCACAAGCACGGCGCTTTGGCAGGCATCGAACTCACCTACAACGGACGCGACGCATCGAATCTTTACAGTCGCGCTGTTCCCTTCGACCTCGCCTCACGCGGACTGGTCGGCGGCAGCGGCTATGAACCGGGACAATCGCGCGCCGCCTCCAAAGACGATTTGAAACAGATCCGCAAATGGCATCGCAATGCTGCCATCCGCGCGAAGCGTGCAGGCTTCGACATCGTCTATTGTTACGCCGCGCATAATCTTACGCTTGCTTTTCATCTTTTATCCAAAGACAATGACCGCGCCGACGAATACGGCGGCTCGCTCGAAAATCGCACACGTTTCCTTCGAGAACTCATCGAAGATACGAAAGAAGCCGTGGGCGATAAATGCGCCGTCGCTGTCCGCTTTGCGGTGGATGAACTCCTCGGCGCGGATGGAATGCAGCACGACGGCGAAGCACGCGAGATCGTTTCGTTATTGGCAGAATTGCCCGACCTATGGGACGTGAACATCAGCAGTTGGGCAAACGACTCGATCACATCTCGTTTTGGCAAGGAAGGTCATCAGGAAAAATATATTTCCTTCGTCAAACAGTTGACCACCAAGCCGGTTGTCGGTGTCGGACGGTACACCTCCCCCGATAGCATGGTCTCTGCCATCGAGCGCGGCATTATGGATCTGATCGGCTCTGCGCGTCCGTCCATTGCCGACCCGTTTTTACCGGCCAAGATCAAAGAAGGCAGGCACGAAGACATCCGCGAGTGTATCGGCTGCAACATCTGCGTCACCGGTGACACGCGCTTTGTTCCCATCCGCTGTACGCAAAACCCGACGATGGGCGAAGAATGGCGGCGCGAGTGGCATCCTGAGATCATTGCGCCGAAAAAGAAGGACGATGAAATTCTCATCGTTGGTGCGGGTCCGGCTGGTCTCGAGGCAGCACGCGCACTCGGTCAACGCGGATACAAGGTCATCCTCACCGATGCGAAGCGCGAAGCAGGCGGGCGCGTGCTGCTCGAATCGCAATTACCGAATCTCATCGAATGGCGGCGCGTCATCGATTGGCGTCTCACACAGATTCAAAAGACCGAAAATATTTATTTCTATCCCTCCAGCAAAATGTCGGCGCAGGATGTGCTCGACTCCGGCGAGCCGCATGTCATCATCGCCACCGGTTCCACGTGGCGGCGCGATGGCGTTGGACGTTATCTCTCGCGTCCGGTGCCGGGGAATGCAAAGATCTACACGCCTGATGATCTGATGGACAACAATTTACCGGGCGGGAAAGTTGTGCTTTACGACGATGACCATTATTACATGGGCAGCGTGCTGGCGGAATTGCTTGCCATGAACGGATGCAACGTCACGCTGGTCACACCGGCTGCCACCATTTCCGCGTGGACGGAATACACCCTCGAACAGAAACGCATCTACAAGCGATTACTGGATTTGAACGTGACTCTGCTCCCCCAGCACGTCATCGCGTCTCACTCCCCGACAACGGCAACGGTGACCCATACCATCAGCCACGCCGAAACCGTTCTCCCCTGCGACGCCGTAGTCCTGGTCACAGACCGCATCCCCAACGACAGCCTGTATCACGAACTCAAACCCGCCCTCGCCGATGGACGGCTCAAATCTCTGCGCGTCATCGGTGATTCCGAAGCGCCGAACATCATTGCGCAAGCGGTATTCTCCGGGCATCTTGCCGCGCGGGAGTTCGATGAAGTCATCGACCCGGATGTAACGCCGTTCAAGGTGGAACGATAACCCCCTTCATGCCCACACCCCTCATCCTTGTCACCGGCGCGACCGGATACATCGCCAGTCTTCTCATTCCCCGCTTGATCGAGCGCGGATGTCGTGTCCGCGCACTGGCGCGCCAGCCGGAACGCCTCAAAGCGCGGGCGTGGTATCCACAAGTGGAGATGGTGCGCGGTGATGTGATGGAACCTGAATCCCTCATCGCTGCGTTGGAAGGTGTGCAGACCGCATACTACCTGATCCACAATATGACGTTCGGGCGCGGGTACACGTCCATTGAGATTGAAGGCGCGCGCAATTTCGCCTCGGCGGCAGAGCAGGCGGGCGTCGAGCATATCATCTACCTCGGCGGGTTGGCAGACCCCGAACAGCATATCGCGCCGCACATGCGCTCACGCATTGAGACGGGGATGACTCTCAGACAAGGCAAAGTGCCTGTTACCGAATTCCGCGCCGGGGTTATTACTGGTTCGGGCAGCATCTCCTTTGAGATGATCCGCTTCATGGCGGAGTTGTTCCCGATCATCCCCGGACCAACCTGGTTAAGAAATAGATCCCAGCCCGTCGCCGTGCAGAACGTCATCGACTATCTGCTCGCGGCATTGACCAACCCGAATGGGCGCGGCGGTGTGTATGAAATTGGCGTGCAAAAAATCTACACATACCTGGAACTGATGAAAATCTACGCCGAAATGCGCGGACACAAGCGCAGTTTTGTTTTGATGCCTTTCATTCCCATCTGGTTCATGGCATTTGGCATTGACTTGATGACTCCTGTGCCAAGACGGATCGCGTATGCGCTCGTCGGTGGGCTTTCGAGCGACAGCCTGATCTTGCATGATATGGCGGAAAAAACATTCCCCGAAGTAAAACTCATGGAGTACGAATCCGCTGTCGCTGAGGCACTGAAGCGTTTGCATCCGCTCCAGATCGAACGGGTTTGGGAGGATGGGTCTGGCCGGGTCAAGTTCGTCAAGCATGAAGGTTTCTTTGTTGACCATCGCGCCATCAAGGTGTCTGCGCCGCCGGAAAAGATCATGGAAGTCGTTCGACGCTTCGACCAAAGTGGCGACTGGTTTTTTGCAAACTGGTTGTGGCGTTTGCGCGGCTGGCTCGACGGACGCAAGCAGGGTTTTTACGAAGTGGATCACGATGCGCCCGACCATGTTCTGTTCCATTCAACATTGAAAGCGCCCGGTGAGGGCTGGATGGGCTGGCAGGTCTGCGATGGCATGTTGGTGCAGACGGCATATTTTGCGCCGCGCGGCATGGGTGGATTTTTATATTGGTTTCTTTTGTATCCCGTCCATGCGTTCGTCTTTCGTGGGTTGTTGAAAACCATCGCCCGAACCGCTGCGGTACAATAAGGTCGTACACTTTTCTAATGGATATTACACCGCGCAAAGAATCAGGGATTTTGGTGATTCAATGGACGTTATAACCTATCCGCTTGACCAGGAACATTTGCATCTCTTCAATCAATTCGACCGAAAATTTAGCGTGTCGTCGAAAGTTGCCCTGGATATGTCAAACGGCAAATTGACGTGGGCGGTCACACCGGTGGAGCGGTACGAAAAAGAAATCCCCATCGATGAAGTTGACCCGGCAGATTTCGTTAACAGCGAAGACAAGGTTGTTTTCCTTGCCGAAGCAGATGGCAACCTTGCCGGGCAGGTCAAACTCATTTCGTGGTGGAATGGCTACGCTTATATTGACGACTTAATCGTCAACCCGCAGTTCAGGGGTCACGGCGTAGGGAAAGCCCTGATGGAGGCTGCCATTCAATGGTCAAGAGAGAAGCGCTTTCCCGGCATCATGCTCGAAACACAGGATGACAACGTCGCCGCGTGTAAACTTTACGAGGCTTGTGGTTTCATCCTCGGCGGCTTCGATCGATATACGTTGAAAAATTTCAAACCGGATGAAACCGCGTTGTTCTGGTATCTACTCTTTTGATGACAGATCACCGCACAAAATAAATGGTCGCCACGATCAAACCAATCGTCACCACCGTCCACCGCAGCGTGGACGGTTTGATTTTTCCTGCCAGTTTCCCGCCCAGCCAGCCGCCAATCAATGCGCCAACTGCCATGACCAGCGCCGCCGTCCAAAGGACATGCCCGGAGAACAGGAAATAGATCGCTGCCGCCACGTTGACCGCGAAGGCGACGGCTTGTTTCAAGGCGTTGAGTCGGGTGAGTGAATCTTCCAAGGTCAAGCCGAGCGCCGAGAGGACGATCACGCTCAAGCCTGCGCCAAAGTATCCGCCGTAGATGGAAGCGAGTCCGACCGGCAGCCAGGTCATCTGTTCCAATTTTGTCCCCTGCCCCTCTGCCATGCGCTTGGTCAACCACGCACGGACGGGGTCCTGGATCGCCAGCAACACACACGCCAGCAGGATCAAATACGGCACAAGTTCGGTGAATAATTTTTCGCCGGTTTGCAAGAGCAAAAATCCGCCAACCACGCCGCCGATAATGCTGGCGGGCATGAGCAGCCACAAACGTTTGGTCTGGTCTTTCAGGTCTTTTGCCTGCGCCAACGTCCCGCCGAAGTAGCCGGGGCAGAGCGCCACCGTGTTGGTCACATTGGCAGAGACGGCGGGCACGCCGAGGAAAGTCAGAATGGGGAATGTGATGAGCGTCCCGCCGCCAGCGAGAGCGTTGATGCCGCCCGCTGCCAGCGCGGCAATCGCGGCGATGAGATAATCGAGGGTAGTAAGCATGAATAAAATCCTTAGATTGGGATGGGGCAAGTATAGCATCGTGAATGGGCGCAAACGATGTGTCATTTGTTACTTTTCCCACGCTTGACGCATCCCGCCCCCCGTCATATAATCCCGCCATTCAGAAGTAGTATGCGCAAGGTTCCCTGATAGAGAAGGAGATGCAAGGTGGAAGTCTCCACAGGCAAACAGCGCCGAAGTCGTCTGAAGTGATCTGCCGAAGAAATCCACGTGAAAGTAGACCGGCACGGGATTGCCCGTTACAGCAAAGACCGATGATTGTCGGTTACTGAGTGTCCCGTCGTTGATGGGAAACCGAGGTGGTACCGCGGAGCCAGGCGCTTCGTCCTCACAATGGACGGAGCGTTTTTATTTTAATTTTTATATGTCATTGCGAGCCGCCGCTCTTGCCTTATGGCGGCGAAGCAATCTCCCCCATTATCATGAGATTGCTTCGTCGGGGAGAGCGCCCTCCTCGCAATGACATAAGGAGACTAAATGACCAAACACGAACTACCGAAAGCCTACGACTTCAAAGCCACCGAGTCGCGCATCTATGCGATGTGGGAGGCGGGCGGCTACTTCAAGCCGCACAACGACCCGAACAAACCGGACTTCGACCCGACCGTCAAGCCGTTCGTCATCTCCATCCCTCCGCCGAACGTGACCGGTGAACTGCATCTTGGTCACGCCATGTTCGTCAGCGTGGAAGACTTGATGATCCGCTATCACCGCATGAAGGGCTATTCCGCTTTATGGGTTCCCGGAACGGACCATGCGGGCATTGCTACACAATTAATGGTGGAACGCGACCTGCTCAAGACCGAAGAGATCACCCGCGAAGAACTCGGGCGCGAGAAATTCCTCGAACGCACCTGGGCATGGAAGAAAAAATACGGCGGCATGATCACGAATCAGATCCGCCGCCTTGGCGCTTCCTGTGACTGGGACCGTGAACGCTTCACCATGGATGAAGGTCTCAGCCGCGCCGTGCGTGAAGCCTTCGTGCGCCTGTACGAAAAAGGACTCATCTATCGCGGACCGCGTCTCATCAACTGGTCACCTGGACTCAAAACCGCCGTCTCTGACCTCGAAGTGGAATACTCCGAGGAAGACGCGCATCTGTATTACTTCAAGTACATGATCAAACCGGACTCCGGAAGTTCTACTTCCGGCAACTCCGAAGCAGAGCTTCGGGAATCCGACTTCATCCCCGTGTCAACGATTCGCCCTGAGACTATCCTTGGCGATACGGCGGTGGCTGTTCATCCTGAAGATGAGCGCTATAAGAAATACATTGGCAAGACCGCCATCGTGCCCATGCTTGGGCGCGAGATTCCCATCATCGCGGATGAATATGTGAGCATGGAATTCGGAACCGGCGCGTTGAAGATCACGCCGGGTCACGACCCGAACGACTATGCCATCGCGCATCGTCATAACCTGCCCATTATTTCCATGCTGGATAAAGAAGCGCGTGTCAACGAGAATGGCGGAAAATATCAAGGCTTGGATCGCTTTGAAGCGCGGAAAAAACTCTGGGCGGATATGAAAGAGGCGGGGCTTGTCATCAAGACCGAACCCTACCGCACCACCATCCCGCGTTCACAGCGCGGCGGAGAAATTGTCGAGCCAATGATCTCCGAGCAATGGTTCGTGAAGATCGAGTCACTTGCCAATGCCGGTCTCGACGCGGTGAAAGACGGACGCATCAAGATCGTGCCGGAACGCTTCGAGAAGACCTACTTCAACTGGCTTGAGAACATCAAGGATTGGTGTATCAGCCGTCAGTTGTGGTGGGGACATCGCATCCCGGTCTGGTATTGCCCCGATGGTCACATGACCGTGGCGCGCGAAGACCCGACCCAATGTGCCACCTGCGGCTCGAAGGATATTCATCAAGACGACGACGTGCTCGACACATGGTTCTCGTCTGGCTTGTGGCCTTTCTCCACGCTCGGCTGGCCCGACGAAACGCCCGACTTCAAATATTTCTATCCCACATCCTACATGGAAACGGGCTACGATATTTTGTTCTTCTGGGTGGCGCGCATGATCATGAGCGGTTTGGAATACACCGGACAAGTGCCATTCCACACCGTGTACTTGCACGGCTTGATCCGCGACGAGCACGGACACAAAATGTCGAAGACCAAGGGTAATGTGATCGACCCGCTCACGGTGATGGATGATCTCGGCACAGACGCGCTGCGCTTCACGTTGTTGGTGGGTGCGACTCCCGGCAACGACATGAATCTTTCTGTGAAGAAAGTGGAAGCGAATCGTAACTTCGCCAACAAAGTGTGGAACGCGGGACGCTTCGTGATCAACGCGATCAATTCGCTTCAACCCGGTGCCGAGCCTGGTGACTACACTTTAGCCGACTCTTGGATCTGGGCTCGTCTGCAAAATCTCATCCGCGATGTGGAGCGCCAGTTCCAAAACTTCCAATACGGGCAAGCCGGTCAGCAGATCTATGATTTCCTCTGGTCCGACTTTGCCGACTGGTACGTGGAAGTGGCGAAACTTGAACTTGCAGAGGGTGGAGCCCGCGCAACCCGCGCGGCTCATACCCTTGCCAGAGTGTTCGACTTGACCCTGCGACTCTTGCATCCGTTCACGCCGTTCGTGACCGAAGAGATCTGGGGACATCTCCGCACCGCCTTGCGCGAATCGCCTCTGGCAGAGTTGTATAAATCCCAACCCGAAGCGTTGATCGTTGCGAAGTGGCCCAATGTGCGCGAACCCGAAGGCTGGGAAGCGGAAAAGACCGCCGATTTTGAGTTGATCCAGGAGATCGTGCGTTCTGTCCGCAACCTGCGTGCAGAGAAGAGCGTGGCACCTTCCAAGAAGATCGCTGCTTTCATATCCGCAGGTGCAAAGGCAGATTTGCTCAATGAGCAATCGAAAGTGATCGCCGCGCTTGCAGGTCTCGACCAATCACAACTCACAATTCACTCGTCACTGAAAGATAAACCCGCCGACTCTGCCGCTCTCGTGGTTGGCTCCGTGGAGATCTATCTGCCGCTCGCAGGCATGGTCGACCTCGCCAGTGAAAAGTCCCGCCTCGAAAAAGAACTCAAAGAGGCTGAGTCTCACATTCAGCGCTTGGAGAATCTGCTCAACGGCGATTTTGCCCAAAAAGCGCCGCCCGCGCTCGTCCAAAAAGAACGCGACAAGTTAGCCGCGTACAAAGATACTGCCGAGAAGATCAAGGCGCAATTGAAGTAACATGTAGGGGCGGGTCGCGACCCGCCCCTACGCTTTTTATTGGAGGTCGTCATGGATAAATCCATTATCACCATCCGCCGCACCGAACCGGCAGATGCCGAAGCGTACCACCGCATCTTCTCCTGTCCTGGGGTCATTCATGGCACACTGCAATTGCCTTACCCATCCATTGAAACATGGCGCAAACGTCTCACAGAGATTCCCGATGGAACCTTCAATCTTTGCGCATGCATCGAAAACGAAGTCATCGGGCAATTGGGGTTACACACGTTTCCGCATGGTCCGCGCCGCAGGCATGTCGGTCAGATTGGCATGGCGATCCACGATGACTGGCAGGGCAAAGGCGCCGGTTCCGCACTGATGAAAGCCGCCATCGACCTTGCCGAAAACTGGCTCAACCTCTCCCGCCTCGAACTAGAGGTCTACACCGACAACGAAGCCGCCATTGCCTTGTATAAGAAATTCGATTTCATCACCGAAGGGACACACAAAAATTTCGGCTACCGCAACGGTCGCTTCGTCGATGTATATGCAATGGCAAGACTTCGTTAAAAACAGCACGAAGCATGACAAACCCAGCCCAAATCAGCGATGTTCGTCACTAAACCTTCTGCATGGCTTCATGTATCGTTGTGAGCGCAAGACATTTCACTCAGGAGAACCAACCATGACCATGAAGATCACAGAAGATTGCATCGCCTGCGGCGCATGCGTCCCCGACTGCCCGACCGAATCCATCAGCGAAGGCGACGGCACCCTCTACGTCATCGACCAGACCACCTGCGTCGAATGCGAAGGACACCACGACTCCCCCAAGTGCGTCGCCGTCTGCCCGGTCGACTGCATCGTCAAAGCATAATTGCGATAAAGCACCCGTTACGGGTATAATACACATAATTAAATAACAACCTTCGGGGCAGGGTGACGCCGCAAGGCGAATTCCCGATCGGTGGTACAGCCCACGAGCCTGTTTGGGTACATCGCTTTCCTCATTGGGAAAACGGGCATGATCCGGCGTAATTCCGGAGCCGACAGTATAGTCTGGATAGAAGAAGGTACAAGCACAACCCCATATGGGATCTGTGTGGATTCGCGCCCCGAAAACGTACGTCGTTTTCGGGGTTTTCTTTGGATATATTCCACGCGCCTCACATCTGGACCGTTGTCTGTTTTCACGCCCCGGAGTTTTACCTACGCCGAGGCTTTTTTATTTGCGAATCAGATGAAACCTAAAACCCTGCAATCCCTCTCGCGCTGGCTTGGACTGTTGTCCATCCTGCTTGCCATCCCCTTGTGGGCGTTGGTGGTGCAAGTCAGCGGATTACCCAAGTTCATCCTGCCCTCCCCCGCAGATGTGTGGACGCGCTTCCTCAAAGCACTGGAAGACGGCAGTCTGCTCTATCACACCGGCATCACGCTGGCTGAGATCCTGCTTGGATTGTTGGCAGGCGTGACCTTCGCCACCATCGTCGGGTATTTGCTTGCCAAGTCGCGCCCGTTGGAAATTGCGCTGTCGCCGTATCTCGTGGCGAGTCAGGCAATTCCCATTGTGGCGATCGCGCCGCTGCTGGTCATCTGGCTGGGTGATGGGATCCTCTCGAAGGTGGTCATCTGCGCATTGATCGTCTTCTTCCCCGTTTTGGTAAATACCGTGGTGGGTGTGCGCGCCGTCCCTCCTGCCCTATACGACCTGATGCGTTCCCTGCGTGCGAGCCGCTGGCAGATTTTGTTCAAACTCGAATTACCCGCTTCGCTCCCCGTCCTGCTGGGCGGACTGCGTATTGGCGCGACCCTTTCGGTCATTGGTGCCATCGTCGGCGAGCTGGTGGATGCAGAGCAGGGTCTTGGCTTTTTACTGCAACTCGGCGATTTTCAATACGACACGTCGATGGTGTTCGTGGCGGTGTTCATGTTGATTGCGCTGGCATTGTCGCTGTACGGTGTGGTGACGCTGTTGGAGAGAAAATTTTTGAAGTGGCAGAAATAACCATGCCATTGCGAGGGCGTTGCTTTTCGCCCAAAGCAATCTCGTATTTTTTGTGAGATTGCTTCGGCGGGTATTCGCCCTCCTCGCAATGACAGGATATATCTATAAAGGAGACTCTGTAATGAAGAAAGTAGTTTTACTCATGCTTGGGCTGGCACTCAGCCTGATGGCTTGCACCAGTTCCCAGTCCACGAATGAAGCGGGGGCGCTTCGTAAAATCAAATTACCCATGGGCTACATTCCCAACATCCAGTATGCGCCGTACTATGTCGCGGTGGATAAAGGATACTTTGCTGAGGAAGGCATCGAGATCGAGTTCGATTATTCGTTCGAGACCGACGGCATGAAGTTGACCGGTGCGGGGGAAATCCCGTTCACGGTGGCTTCGGGCGAGCAGGTGTTGTTGGCGCGGTCGCAGGGATTGCCGGTGGTGTATACCTTTGCATGGTATCAGCAGTTTCCCATTTCGGTGATCACCGCGCCGGAGTTGAACATCAATGAGCCTGCCGACCTGCGCGGACAGAAGATCGGTCTGCCGGGTTTGTTCGGCGCGAATTACATCGGCTTGGAGGCGCTGTTGTTCGCAGGCGGTGTGGAACCCTCTGAAGTGACGATGGATGCGATCGGTTTTAACCAGGTGGAGTCGTTTGCCACGGGTACAAATACCATCGTAGTGGGATACGCTGCCAACGAGCCGATCGTCCTCGCAGCACAGGGCTATGAAGTGAGCGAGTTGCGCGTGGCAGATTATGTTCAACTGACCGCGAATGGCATTGTGACCAATGAAGAGACGATCGCCAACGAACCCGAACTTGTGCGCAGCATGGCGCGCGCGCTCGCACGAGGCATGGAAGATGCAATCGCAAATCCGGAAGAAGCCTATGAGATCAGCAAGAAGTTCGTGGAGAATCTTGCCGACCAGGATAAGGATGTGCAGATGCAGGTACTTGAAGTCTCCATTGAGTTTTGGCATGCGGAGCGCCTCGGCTATTCCGAGCCACAGGCATGGGAGAATATGAACGATCTGCTGGTCAAAATGGGCTTGATCTCAGAACCTGTCGACCTGAGCAAGGCTTTCACGAACGAGTTCATTCCTTAATGTCATTGCGAGGAGCGTTCTTGTTCTTCGCGACGAAGCAATCTCCCTGCTTATTTGGAGATTGCTTCGGACGGAAGAGCGCCGCCCTCGCAATCACATAATAATATGACTACCAAACCCATTCTCACCGTCAAAGACCTCTCGGTCACCTTCCCCGATAACAACGGCGGGCTCGACGCGCTCGGTACGCTGTCATTCGATATTCATCCGCGCGAGTTCATCTGTTTTCTCGGTCCATCCGGTTCGGGCAAGACCACCCTGTTGCGCGCGCTGGCGGGTTTGATCCAACCCACTTCCGGCAGTGTGAATTTTATGCACCACCACCAACCGAAGATCGGCATGGTCTTTCAACAATCGAACCTGATGCCGTGGCGGACTGTGATGGAAAACATCCAGATCTCGCTGGAGTTGGATGGAGCGGGCGAAATCAAGGCGCAGAACAAAGCGCGAGAGATGATCAAACTGATGGGATTGAAGGGATTCGAGAATTCATTTCCACGCGACTTGTCGGGTGGGATGGCGCAGCGTGTGGCAATTGCCCGCGCGCTCATTCATGACCCGGACCTGCTGCTGCTCGACGAACCTTTTGCTTCGCTGGATGCGCTTACCCGCGAACGCATGTGGACAGAACTTTCCAACATCTGGCAGGAAAAGAAAAAGACGGTTGTGATGGTGACACACTCCATCAACGAGTCGCTTTTTCTGGCAGACCGCGTCATGGTGCTGACAAAGCGACCCGGCAAAATAAAACTGGATGTGGAAGTTGACCTCCCCCGTCCGCGTGTGGACGATATTCGGTATACCAGTCACTTTGGGAAGTTGGCGAAGAAATTACGGGCAGCAATCGAATAAGTAAAAGAGCCGCAATCCGCGGCTCTTTTACTTTCTGTAGGACTGATTATATCCTGCGCAAGAAACGGATTCCCAGCAAGAGAACCGTCGCGCCGATGGCAGCAGTCACAATATCATTGATGAGTCCGCTGCCAATGGAAAGGTTCAACTGTTGTAGCAGCCACGCGCCAACGAACGCGCCAATGATGCCGACGACTACGGTTCCCAAACATCCCAAACGGACTCCACTCACCAGCCAATCGGCAATCGTCCCTGCGATACCCCCAACAATGACCCAAACAATCAAAGATTCAAGTGACATGCTAAATTCTCCTTTCTCATGTAGAGGTCTAATAAAAGTCTAGCATGAGCAGTGGATGGAATCACTGGGAAAATGGTACCTGTGAAAATTAAGGGAAAATAAAAAATACGAGGGGATTCTTCTTAACTAAAAATGAAAAAGTCCCTGTTTGATAACAGGAACTTGACTCTGACGGGTTTTTACACTTTTGGCAGATCCATCAACAACACTTCCAGCAACAATCTAGAATTGACATTTCGATCCATCCTCTCCAGCGCAGATTCGTGTTCGCTGACCACTTTCCTCGCTGAAGACAGATCCAATCGTCCCGCGAGGAATTCGATCTCCATATTTCGATCCACGTTGACAAGGGGTGACTCCGCGCCTGCCACACGCAGGAGCACGTCGCGCCAGTAGGAAAGCCAGACCAAAATAGTTTGGCGCATGGTGTCTTTATCTTTGGCTAACTTCTCGGCATAGGAGAATTTCTCCACGCGGGGTGCGGGCAGCAGGGTTTGCAGGTCATTCAGCCGTTCTTCACGTTTTTCGAGCACGGTCGCATCTTCGACCAATCTCCGCGCAAAGCCGGGGCGTCCGCTAGAGATGTGAGCGAGCAGACGGGCGCGATCATCCTCCACGCCGCGCGAGATCAAGTCCGCGCTGATGGCTTCGATGGGAAGCGGGCGCAGGCGCAGAATTTCACAGCGAGAATTGATGGTCGGCAGGAGCTGTTCGGGGTTATCAGCCGTAAGGATCAGGACGGCATGTGCAGGGGCTTCTTCCAGCGTTTTGAGCAAGGCGTTGGAAGCGCTGTCATTGGCTTCGTGAAACCGCAAAAACAACGCCACACGATATGGGGATTGATAGGGTTTGAGAATAACTGTCTTCTGAAAATTGCGGATCTGGGAAATTCGAATTTCCCCTGCCGGGCTGGGGTTTAGGTCAGCATCGGTTGGTTCGATGATGCTCAAGTCAGGGTGCTGCATGGCATCGATCTGCTTGCAGGTGCGGCAAAGCCCACAGGGTTCGCCCGCCGAAATGGGACGTTCGCAGTTCAAGGCTTGAGCGAGGCGCAGCGCCAAAGTCCGCCGCCCCACGCCGGGAGGTCCGGAAAAAAGATACGCGTGACGGGTCTCGCCGCGCGCGACATGCTGGCGCAGCATATCCACCGCCCATTCATGTCCGAGGATGTTCCAGTTGTCTGCCATTAAGGTTCAAGTATCAGGGGTCAGGTTGCAGGTGTCAAGTGGTTGTTTATGTCACTCGTTTCCCGACCGCAGCCTTACATACGAATCATATCGTTCTTTGTGGATCTTCCCATCCTTCAACGCCGCCAGCACCGCGCAGCCCGGTTCGTGTTGATGCGTGCAATCGCTGAATTGACAGTACGCCACGAGGTCACGCAATTCGGGGAAGTAGGCATCCATTTCTTCGGGTTCGGTATCCCACAACGCAAGAGACTTCCAGCCAGGGGTATCCGCCACATAGCCGCCGCCTTCGAGCGCGAACATCTGGCGGATGACCGTGGTATGCCGTCCCTTGTTCATCGCTGAGCTGATCTCATTGACCGCCAGCCCCAACCCAGGCTGAATGGTATTCAACAAACTGGATTTGCCAACACCGCTTGGTCCGACCAACGCGCTGAGTTTGCCTTGCAGTTGTGATTTCAGCTCGTTCACGCCCGCACCGTTTTTCGTGGATGTGTACATCACGCGATAGCCCAGCGCTTCATACAAACCGAAAATGGTTTTTGGTTCATCGACAAGATCCACTTTATTGGCAACGATCACCACAGAAATTCTTTGCTTCTCGGCAATGACCAGAAAACGGTCGAGCATTTTCAAACGCGGTGTTGGATTTGCACACGCAAAGACAAAAACCGCCTGATCCGGGTTGGCTAAAAGCACCTGTTGATATTCGCCCTGCGGGCGCGGGTCAAGCCGGACGATGGCATTTTTCCGCTCGCGGACGGTTTCTATCACGCCGGAGCCGTCATCCAGGATGGTGATCTCAACGCTGTCGCCCAATGCGGCAATATCCCCTTTGGCTCTGCCCTGCTTGAGTTTCCCCCGCAGTTGACAAACAATAACGCCTTCCCCGGTTTCCACCCAAAAGAAACCGGATTGGGCTTTGATGATCAGACCGTGTTTGGTTTGATTCGTCATGTGGATGATAGATGGTGGAAGAATAATCGCGCCATACGTATCAAAAGTGCATCGCCACTACGGAACCACTCCGCCACCGGGCGGTGTGGGCGTGTAAGGCGGGTAGCCGATCTGTCCCCAGTCGTAGAACTGACGCTGCGGGCTGCCATAATAGTATGCCTCCACCATCGCGCGGAAGATGGGCACACCATACTCAGACCCCTGACCGATGTTTTCCACGATGACCACAATCGCAATATCGGGCAGACCGGTATTTGCTTCGTTGTCTGTGAAACCTGCAAACCAGGCATGCGGCAAGCCGCTGCCCGATTCAGCAGTACCGGTCTTGCCAGCCACCGAGAACTGCAACCCGCGGATGTCGCGGCGGGCGGTGCCATCGGGTCCGGTGACCATGAACATGGCTTCGCGGATGATGTCGAGGTTTTCGTCACGCACGGGCAGCACGCCATTCGCTTCGGGCTTGAACGCAAGGATCGGGTCGCCATCTACAGGTTGGATCCGTTCGACGATCTGCGGGCGGTACAAGGTCCCGCCATTGGCGATGGCGGCGACGAACCGCGCCACCTGCAACGGAGTCACCTGCACGTCACCTTGACCGATGGATTGATTAACGGCATCGATCTGACTCTGCGGATCAAGGATCTGACCGCTGGCTTCGGGGATCTGCTGAATACCGGTCGGCGATCCAAGACCAAATCCGCGTGCCATGTTGGCAATGTCGGCGCCGCGCTGCCAGTTGGTGTACAAGTCATTACCGATGTGCCAGAAGTATGGGTTGCAGGAACGCATCAGACCTTCCTGCAAGGTGAGCAGACCCCACGGACGTGTGGTGACTGTGTTGCAGGCTTCGCCGCGTGCGATGGCTTGCTGACAGTATTCATACGTCCAGTCGTACAGAATACGGTCGGGCAATTCGGTGAATTCGTACTGACAATCATACGGGGAGTCTGCAAGATACAACCCACTTTCGAGACCTGCCGCCATGGTGATGATCTTGAAGACCGAGCCGAGCGGGTATTGCCCCTGCGCAGCACGGTTGAGCATTGGGGTGCGGCTGTTATTGACCAGATTTCCCAAACCGGCGTTATTCGGATTTTCGGCTTCAAAATAGTTCGGGTCGAAATTGGGACCGGACGCCATTGCCAGGACGCGTCCCGTATCCACTTCCATCACGACCACAGCGCCGCGGAAGTAGGCGATTGCATCTTGAGCATATTCCTGCAGGCTGCTGTCGATGGTAAGGTAGATCGAGTCGGCGGGTTTGGGGGAGCTTTGCCCAAGGGTGGAAATGATCTGCCCGGCTGGGCTGACTACACGAAGGGTACCGCCATGTTGACCAGCGAGGTAATCCTCAGCCCACTGTTCGATGCCCGTCTGTCCGATGCGTTCGCTGCCGTTGTACCCCTTGCGACGATACTCATTGTATTGCTCAGGGCTGATCAGCTGGGTGTACCCCACCGCTTGCGGAGCGAGACCGCCGCGATGATAATAACGTGAGGTGTATTCACTGACCACCAACCCGCCGGGGCGAATGGACAACAGGCGCTGCGCTTCTTCGCGCGTACCTTCGCACATCGGCAAATACCAACCGGGACCGGAAAAGTCGATCTGATCTTCAATATCCAGCGGGTCGATGCGGCACAAACGACCCAATTCCGTGGTCAATGTGCCTCGCAGATCCGGGTCGATCTCACCTGTGGAAATTCCGAATGCCAATGCTTCCGACTGAGTCACAACCGGCAGACCTTCGTTGTCATAAATATCGCCGCGCGCGGGAACGCTGTATTCCATCGCCAGCAGATTGCCGCCTGCCAATTCCGGCAGGATGAGGGCATCGTCCCATTGCACTTTCCAGGCATTGTCTTCGTTGACAAGGCGCATCACTATGTCGCGCTGAATGTCGCCAGCCAGCACGGTCTTGTAGGTAATGCTGTATCCGACCTCAGCGTTGCGAGGGCTGATGGTCGAGGACAACACTGTAAAGTCGATGCTGGAAGCGCTCATCTCGTTCAGGACATTATTCCAACGCTTCGAAAAATCCTCCAGCGTGACTCCCTCCCGACTGGCTTGGGAAAGCAGGTTATACATGACTTCGAAATCGTCCGTTTGCAGCGCCTCAAGGAACGCCGTCACTGCCGCTTGCGCATCGGGCGCGGGAGTAATACCAACTTGAGGTGGAGGCAGCGGCGTGGGCGTCTCAAAAATTCCGACAATACCACCCCCACCGCTGGAGGTGCAGGCAGAGATAAACACGACGATCAAGAGGATGGGTATCCAGCGAAATGACTTCATTCCGTTCCTTTCAAGAGACGAGTTCACCGGTCAGGATTGCGGCGGAAACAGGGCATTGATAATTCAACAACGATTGGCATGCTGCAGGAACATCCGCAACAGGTGCAATTTCAAATTGAGCCAGCGCGCGCAGGATATGGCAAAGCGGCAAGCCCATCACACTGGCGAAACATCCGCTCATGGCAGCCACAGGTTGAAATTCAGGATGTTGAATGGCATACGCTCCGGCTTTGTCCATTGGATCGCCAGTGGCGATATAGGCGCGCATCTCGTCATCCGAATAATTGCGCATCGGCACATCCGTGATCGAAAGTTCCGTGAGCATCTTTCCATCGCCCATGCGATAGACCGCCACACCCGTGAGCACCTGATGTGCCTTTCCGCGCAGCTGTTTCAACATGCGTTCCGCATCTGCTTCATCGACGGGTTTGCCGAGGATTTCGTTCCCATCCACCACGGTTGTATCCGAACCGATAATGACCGCATCAGACTCCGCCTTGGGCTGAACCGCCAATGCTTTGGCTTGTGCCAGCCTGAGAACGTAGTCGCGCGGAGATTCATCCGCGAGTGGTGTCTCGTCCACATCTGCCACGATGACGTTAAAATCCCAATTCCCAAGCGCAAAGAGTTGACGCCTGCGCGGGGAATTGGATGCCAGTATCAACTTATAGGTCACGCGCAAGATTCTAACACAGAGTATTTTTATGGCTTAAAAGGGGATAAGCGGGGAAAGCGAGGCAACAAAGACCTTTCACTTCGCACCATGTTACATTTTGCATCTTCGTTTCCTCTTTCTTGATTTCCAATCAGGTGTAAAATTCTCTCGAAAATCTGTCCAGACATTCGGAGGTTAAATGAACGCTTTGCAGGAACGTATTTTGAAAGAGGGGCAAGTGCTCGGTGGTGGAATTCTTAAGGTCGATAGTTTTGTCAATCATCAAGTAGACCCGAAACTCATGGACGAGTGCGGTCGTGAGTTCGCCAAACGCTTCGCAAACGTCGGCGCGACCAAGATCCTCACGGCGGAGATCTCCGGCATCGCCCCGGCAATCACCACTGGCATTCACATGGGCTTGCCTGTCGTGTATGCACGCAAGACCAAACCCATCACCATGCCAGACCAAGTCTATCTCACGCTCGCGCCCTCACACACCAAGGGACGCATGGTGGAACTCATCGTCTCACCGGAATATCTCGCTAACAACGAAAAAGTCCTCATCATTGATGACTTCCTCGCCAGCGGGCAGACCATTCTCGGTCTCGCGCGTCTCGCCGAGGCATCCGGCTCGAAGATCGTCGGTATTGGCACACTGATCGAAAAGATCTTCGAAGGCGGGCGCGACGCGCTCAGTCCGCTCAACGTGCCGATCGAATCGATTGCATGCATCAAGTCACTGGATGATGGCAAAATCACATTCGTGGATTAAGCGAATCCTTTGGATTCTTTCTCCGATCATCAGTTGGATACTCATCCACATGAGCTTTGCCATCCCGGTCAAGCGCCTCCGCGAAACCTCGAACCTGATCGCCTTCCATCATCCTTCTCCCAGCTATAAGGTTCATCTGATCATCGTCCCCAAGCGACAGGTGCAAACCCTGGCTGACCTCGACCCGCAAGATACCGCCTTCCTGACGGATTTGTACGCAACCGTTCAAAGCCTTGTGAAGGAATTTGATTTGAAGGCGTATCGCCTCATCGTCAACGGCGGAGCGTATCAAGACTTTCCGCATTTGCATTTTCATCTCATATCAGGGTAGGGGCACGACATATCGTACCCCTACGAGACCAATTTATGAACTCCATCGCCATTCTTGATTTCGGTTCACAGTATGCGCAGATCATTGCCAGACGCGTGCGCGAGACGCAGGTCTATTGCGAACTCTTTCCGTGGGACGCGCCGCAGGAAAAAATTCTCGCCATCCAACCCCAAGGCTTCATCCTCTCCGGCGGACCCAAATCCGTTTATGAAGAGAACGCGCCCTTCATTCAACAATTCATCCTCGAAAGCGGATTGCCCATCCTCGGCATTTGCTATGGGATGCAAGCCCTCACCCACGCCCTCGGCGGCAAAGTAGACCCGTCTGCCCAGCGCGAGTATGGTCATGCAGAGATTGATATTATTGACCGTAGGGGCGAGGTCACCTCGCCCCTACTTTTTGGGTTATCCAAAGTCTGGATGTCACACGGCGATAAAGTGACGCAACTGCCCGAAGGTTTCGTGGCACTCGCCAAAAGCGGAAACAGTCCCTACGCGGCAATGGGCGATGTGAAACGAAAATATTTCGGGGTGCAATTTCATCCTGAAGTGCATCACACCCCCAACGGCATCGAACTCTTCAAACATTTTGCGATTGACATTTGCGGCATCACACCCGATTGGACTCCCGTCAACATCATTGACGATGCGGTGGAAAAAATTCGCAAACAAGTTGGGAATGAGAGAGTCCTCGCGGCGGTTTCAGGCGGCGTGGATTCCTCTGTGGCGGCGGCACTGGTTCACAAGGCGATTGGGGATCAACTCGTCTGTGTGTTCGTGGATACGGGACTCCTGCGCGCGAATGAAGGGACGCAAGTCGCTTCGGCATTTCGGGAGGGGCTGGGTGCTGAACTCATCACTGTGGATGCCGCTGACGATTTTCTCGGCGCATTGAAGGGACAGACTGACCCCGAAACAAAAAGAAGAATCGTCGGCGAGAAGTTCATCCGTATATTTGAGCGCGAGGCAAAGAATGTCGGTCAGCCGCGATTTTTGGTGCAGGGGACGATCTACCCCGATGTGGTCGAGTCATCGGGCAAAGACCGTGATAAGGCGGCGAAGATCAAGTCGCACCACAATGTGGGCGGACTTCCCGAAGACATGCAATTTGAGCTGGTTGAGCCGCTGCGCTATTTGTTCAAGGATGAAGTGCGATTGGTGGGCGAAACCCTCGGCTTGAATCAAGGCTTGGTGTGGCGGCAGCCGTTCCCGGGTCCAGGTTTGACCGTGCGCTGCCTCGGGGAGTGTACGCCCGAGCGTGTATCCCGTTTGCGGGCGGCGGACGCGATTCTATTGGAAGAATTATCCAAAGCCGGGTTTTTAGGAAAAGGCGCGCAGACTTCGCAGGCATTCGTCGTTTTGCTTCCCGTTCGTTCCGTCGGTGTGATGGGCGACCAGCGGACGTATCAGGAGGCGGCGGCGATCCGCGCGGTGAGCACAGACGATTTTATGACGGCGGATTGGTCGCGTCTGCCGTTCGAGTTGCTGGCAAAAGTTTCCAGCCGCATCGTGAACGAGGTGGAAGGAATCAACCGGGTGGTGTATGATATTACCAGTAAGCCGCCTGCGACAATTGAATGGGAGTGAGTGCTGGGTGGGTTGGAAATTTAAGGCGGCAAGGAGAATCCAATGAAATTCGATTTCGGTGAAGTGTTGACCCGCATGGTGAAGATCGGCTGGAATCACAAAGTATTGTGGCTGTGGCAGCTGCTGCCCGGCTTGGTTTCGCTTGTGCTGCTACCGCTCTTCATCCTTGCTAACCCCGGCTTCTTAATGATGATGCCCGAGCCGTTCAGCGACTTCGCCAATGAACCGTGGATGCTGTTTGTTTTTATGGGGGCGATGTTCGTTTTTATATTTCTGACCATGTTCGCGCAGGTGTTCGCACAATTGACAACGACCTATGGCGCGATAAAGGTCGAAAAAGGGACGGAACGCATCGGGCTCAGAGAACTCTTCAATGAAAGCCTGCCGTATTTCTGGCGCGTGTTTGGGCTGTATGCCATCTTCGTCGGCGGCTGGATGGTGATCTATTTCGCATTCGTCATGGTCTTTTTTGCTGGCTCCATGCTGACCATGGGACTCGCATCCCTTTGTCTTATGCCTATCTTCTTTTTATTTATCCCGATCATGATCGTCGGTTTTTCGGTGTTGGAACTGGCACAAGCCGCCATCATCGCAGACGATATGCCGTTGATAAGAGCCATCTCACGCGGCTGGGAACTTTTCCGTGCCAACTGGCTGGGCGTGGTACTTTTGATGATCGTCCTGTATTTTGGGATGAGCATGATCTCCAGCGTGTTCATCGTTCCGCTCATGTTCCCGATGATGTTCCTGCAAATCGGAATGATCGAGTCGCAGGGCGACCCCAGCACAATGATGCTGGTCTTCTTCCTGGTTTTCTTTCCGCTGCTGTTCATCGTGTCGTATGCTGTGCAGGGAATCCTGATGGCGTTCTTCCAGTCGGCGTGGGCGGCGTTGTATCTGCGCATCCACCAGGGCACAGAGGATCAGGTTGTATTCAGTCAATCCCAGTGAAAGGGTAACCGATGAAATTCGATATCGTTGAAGTCTTCACTCGCGCGGCAAAGATCACCTGGAAATATAAAGTGCTGTGGATTTTCGGAATCCTTGCCAGCTGCGGCAGGGGCGGCGGCAACAATTCCAATTCCAGCAGCGACGGCAACGAAAACGGTGTCAACCCGCTTTCCCCTGAAATGCAGAGACAATTCGAAGAATTCTCAAACCGGTTTGTGAACTGGTTTGAGCAAAATCCCTGGATTCTGTATGCCATGATCGCCTTTGTGCTTGTCGCGCTCGTCGTGCAGATCGTCTTCTCTTTGGTCGGCACAGCCGGGTTGGCGCGTGGTGTCTTTCACGCGGAAAACGGCGCAGAGTCCCTCGAGTTTGGCGAATTACTCTCCGAAAGTTTCCGCTACTTCTGGCGTTTGTTCGGGGCGGGGCTTGTCATCTGGCTGCCTGTGTTCATTTTGATCTTTGGCTCGTTCTTCGCGCTGCTCTACTCCATGGATGGCATGACCGATGAAGTCGCAATGGGAAGCGGGTTGGTGATCTTTTTTATTTCGCTTTGCTGTTGCATGTTGCCGGTTTCCATTGCATTAAACCTGTACCACACACAGGTCATTCGCGCCATTACGGTGGAAGATAACGGCGTTTTCAGCGCCCTAGCACGCGGTTGGCAGATCTTCTCCGGGAATTTCCTGGCGTTCCTGTTGATCGGAGTCATCCTCTTCATTGGCAGTTTCATCCTCCAACTCATCATCAGCCTGCCCATTTTCCTGCTTGTTCTGCCCCTTATGGCGGCATTTGTGCAGGGAAATATCACCTCATGGCAGCCATTTCTTGCCGTGGGCGTCTTCATTTTATGTTATAGTCCGATTGCGTGGTTCCTAAGCGGCGTGCTGATCACCTACACCGAAACCGTGTGGACGCTGGCATACGTACGGATCACCCAACCCAAAGAGGAAACTCCGGTTCTTTCCGAAGCAAATGCGTAAATTCATTCCACTGATCCTTCTCGTGGGGATTCTGTTCGGCGTTGTGACGGGCGCACAGGCGCAGCAAAGCCTTGCCTCAGCGATCCTCTACAACGTGGATGCGTCCAACTTCCCAACCGTTACCGCCTTTGTAGATGTGTCGGATTCTCAGGGAATTTTCGCTTCAGGACTCAAGCCGGAAGCGGTTTCTGCCACCGAAAACGGACAGCCCCTCCCAGCAGATTCGTTCCTCGAGATGGCAGTTCCCCTGCAATTGACCGTGGCGGTCAACCAGGGTCAGGCATTGGACGCGCGCGATGCCAACAGCATCTCCCGCTTTCAACGCGTCTCGCAAGTCCTCCAACAATGGGCGCAGGCACGACCCGCCGACCTGCCCGACGACCTCAGCCTCGTCAGCCAGGCAGGACCGGTCATCAACCATGCCAACCCTGCGGATTTCGTCGTCGGCTTGGGCGGCTTCCAACCCGACCTGCGCACCGCAACCCCCAACCTTCAATCATTGGTCACCGCACTGGATGTGGTCAGCGCCCAAACGCCGCGCCTCGGTATGAAGCGCGCCATCCTCTTCATCACGCCGCAAATGACAGACCCCAACCTTGCGGCAGCCCTCGAACCGCTCATCCAACGCGCCGTGGAAAATCGGATTCGCATCTTCGTCTGGTACGTGGACGCGAACACCACCTTCACCACCACCAGCGCCGCCATCTTCAACAACCTCGCCATCCAGACCGGCGGTAGCATGTTCCAATATTCCGGCAGCGAACGCTTCCCCGACCCCGAAGTTTACTTTTCGGCGCTGCGCAGGGTCTACCTGCTTTCCTACACCTCTCAAATAAAATCTCCCGGCGAACATGGGCTTTTGATTCAGGTCAACCTGCCCACCAACGAGACAGTCCAAACCGCAGAGCAACGCTTCAATCTGGATGTTCAACCGCCCAACCCCTTCCCGGTGACACCCAGCTTGCAGATCACCCGTCAGGCACCCGAGGATGACCCCTTCAACACCGAAATGCTTTTGCCCCAAACACAGGAGATCGAGATCATCGTCGAATTTCCAGACGGGCATCCACGGGCGCTCACCCGCACAACCCTGTACGTGGATGGCGTCATTGCGGACGAACGGACCGCCGAACCCTTCGACAAATTCACCTGGGACCTGACCAGCTATACCAGCAGCAGCGAACACCAGATCACGGTCGAAGCCGTGGATATCCTTGGCTTGAGCAAGACCAGCATGCCCGTCCCGATCACGGTCACGGTCATCAAGCCACCCAGCGGACCTGCCGCGCTGCTGGCGCGATACCGCACCCCCATCACGTTTGGCTCCATCATCCTTGCCGGTCTGGTGCTCTTCGTCATCCTCCTCAGCGGACGCGTGAAAATTCCAACACTGAAAAAAGTCCGCGAGGAACGCCGCGCCCAAACCGACCCGTTGACCCAGCCCATCCCAGTTCTGGCGCAGGAACCAGTTCCCGCGCCGGAGGCAAAGAAACCCAAGAAGCGGCGCATCCTCTCCAAGAAAACAGAACCCGCTTCAAAGTCCGGTGTAGATGCGGCGGCTTCTCTCATCCGCCTGAATCCGGACGGGCAGTTTGCGGAAGTCGCACCCATCCCGATGGTGGAAAAGGAGATCGTGCTGGGCACCGACCCTGTTCAATGCACCCTCGTGCTGGACGATCCGTCGCTCTCTGCTGTACATGCCCGCATCCGACAAACGGACGATGGCGGGTACCTGCTGCTGGACAACAACTCGATCGGCGGAACGTGGGTAAATTATGAGCCTGTGCAGCGAGACGGGGTTCGTTTGATGCACGGGGATATGGTAAACTTTGGTCAATTGGCTTACCGGTTTATGCACAAATCGCCTCCGCCCAAATCCTCCCCCAAGGTCGTCGTTCAAAACGCTGAAGAATGATTCGAACCACACTTGCTCATGTGCACGTTGCCGCGCTCAGCAATGCCGGCATGTCCGGCAAGAACAATGAGGACCGTTACGCGGTCTCTTCATTTCAGCTGAGCAAGGATGACCCGCGTCCATCCGTCTTTGCCGTTGTGGCAGATGGGATTGGTGGACATCGCGCCGGCGAAGTGGCCGCCGAACTGGCGGTCAACTATATCAGCATGCATGTTGCCGAAAGCAACGCAAAGAAACCCATCAAAATTCTCGAAAACGCCATCCACGACGCCAGCCAGGCAATCGCCTCCCATTCGGCGGGCAAGGATGAGGAACACGGCATGGGCGCCACCTGCTCTTGTGCGTGGATCATCGAAAACAAGCTCTACACCGCCTACGTGGGCGACTCGCGCATCTACTTGCTGCGTGGCAAATATATTCAACGCATCAGCATCGACCACACCTGGGTGCAGGAAGCCTACGAAAAAGGCATCATCACCGCCGAACAGATGCGCGACCATCCCAACGTGCATGTCATCCGGCGGCACTTGGGCGGCTTGAAACTACCCGAGGTGGACTTCCGCCTGCGCATTGACAACGAAGAAACCGACGAAGAGTCGATGAACAATCAGGGCTTTCATCTGCATCCCGGCGACACCGTGCTGCTCTGCACCGACGGGCTGACCGACCTCGTCTGGGACGATGAGATTCAAAAGATCGTTCGCGGGCAAAAGGATTTGAAAGCCGCCGCCGAGGCACTTGTCAGCCTTGCCAACCAGCGCGGCGGGCACGACAACATCACGGTCGTGCTGCTTGCCATGCCGCGCGTCGAAGAGACTGCGCCTCGCAGCAACCTGTTCGGCTGGTTGTTTGGGGAATAGAAAAGCCGCTTCGCAACTCCGCCCAAATTTGATTCACCCCATTTGCCGAATCTCAGCCTGATTTTTTTTCCGGCTTCTCCCGGTCCAGCCACAACTCACGATATTTGCGATTCCAATCCACCAAAAAGCGGATGGCGATCACCACGCCTGCGCCAAGCGCCGCCCAAAACGCCGCATCACGGATATTGAACAACCACAAGACCGGCGCGATCAGAATACCAGCGAATACGCTTGCCCGTGCAGAGTGACGGACGACCAGCACAAGTATCAGCAATGTGGCAAAACTGATCAAAAACGCCAGCGGGTTGACCGCCAACAACGCGCCGCCAGTGGTCGCAAGCCCCATCCCTCCACGGAAGTCAGCAAAGATCGTCCAACAGTGACCAACGACGGCAAAAGCGGCTGTCAGCGCGACGACCCAGGTTTCGCCGGAAAGTTCGACCGCAAGATAGGTGGGGATAAAGCCCTTGGCAATATCCAACACCAGCACCAATGCCCCCCAACCAAACCCCGCCTGGCGGATGGTGTTCGTCGTAGTAGCGTGACCAGAGCCCGCATCGCGCACATCCACGTTTTTCACGAGACGGGTGATCCAGATGGAGAAAGGCAGCGAGCCAAAGAGATAGCCGAGAATGGGGAGAAAAATATTCATGAAAGATATAACCCCGAAGTTGAGAAAAGTAGTCAATGGATCAGTAGGCATGTCCCAGCACACGAGCGCGGGAGGCAAGCATGCGGGCAAGCCCATCGAAAATAAATTTATGGAAGGGCCACATGGCATACCAATATAAAAAGCCAGGCAGACCGTGCGGCTCAAAATACGCCGTGACGGTAAAAAGCGTTTTTCCCTGCTCCCCTTCCAGCGGCTCAGATTGGAATTGCAGCCATGCCTTGCCGGGCACGATCATCTCAGCGCGCAGGCGCATGAGGCGGTTTTTCTCCACTGCTTCGACACGCCAGAAATCGAGCGCCTCACCGGTATGGATCTCATCCGGGTGACGCCGCCCGCGCCGCAAGCCCACACCGCCGATGGCTTTATCCAGCCAGCCGCGAATCGCCCACGACCAATCCATATACATCCAGCCGCGTTCACCGCCTATGCCTGTGTACGAACGAAAGACTGTTTCGGGCGACAGGTCCAGAATCACCCGGCGGCGTTCAATGAACAAGCCCTCTTCCACGCTGAATTGATACGGTTTGACATCGCCCTGCGCCGTGACCAGCGCATCAGACCAGCTGGTTTCGACATTATCCCGCTGGATGCGCCCCAATGCCAGACGGGTTGCTTTCTGAAAATCAATGGGCTGGATGTGCGGGAATAACTTCCGCGCCGTCTCATCGCGTACGATGAGTTCCGCGCGCAGACCTTCGATGAGCGGTGCGACCACCCGCCAGTGGATCGGCGTGACCATGTGAACCCAGTACGCGGATAACCTCGGGGCGTAGAACGGTGTGCGGATCAACCACCGGCGTAGATTCCGCTCTTTGGCGTACCCCAGCAACATGTCCGCGTAGGTGAGGCGCGAAGGTCCTCCAATTTCGATCACCCTGCCAGTGGCATCCGGTGTTTTGAGCGTATCCACCAGATAGGCAAGCACATCACGGATGGCAATGGGCTGCGCCCGCGAGAAGAACCAAGCCGGACAGGTAAGGATCGGTTCGCGTTCGGTCAGGTAGCGGATCATTTCAAAGAGGGCAGAACCCGAGCCGATGATCATGCCTGCGCGAAGTTCAGTGACCGGGACTTTGCCATGCCGCAGCGTGAAGCCGGTCTCGTGCCGCGAGCGTAGATAGGGCGATAAATTCGCCGTCGGGTCGACCAGCTCACCAAGGTAGATGATCTGCTCAATGCCTTCGTCTTCGGCGGCTTGGGCAAAATTCCGCGCGGCTTGCAGGTCACGTTCGGCGCTGCCTCTGCCGCCCTGTTTACCGTGGATTAAATAATAAGCAACTGAAACACCCCGCATTGCAGGTGCCAGGTCGGCGGGATTTAACGCGTCACCCTGAACCACGTCCACCCGTTTGAGCCAACTGCGTCCCTCCAAACGGGATGGGTCGCGCACGAGACAGCGCACACGATAGCCCGCCTCAAGCAATTTGGGAACGAGCCGCCCGCCGACATAGCCGGTCGCGCCGGTGACAAGGATGAGTTTCGCCTGAGTCATGATATCGAATTATACCCAGCACGGTTGGAAATACCCCCTGAGACCCGATATTCTCCGTCTGGATGCCTGCAAGCAAAACTTGCGAAACCTATAGCAGGGTATTAAAACCCTCCTCTAAAAATGTCATACATTTGCAGGAGGGTTATCAGGTTTTATTTTTTGCGGTGGGTCTTATAATCGGTTTGCAATACAGAATCATTGGCAGGAAGGCTGAATATGTTTTTTGAATGGTTTGCGGGGTTGAATGCGATTTGGCAGGCGCTTTTGGCGACCTGTTTTACCTGGTTCGTGACCGCCCTGGGGGCGTCGGTCGTTTTCTTTTTCAAGGACGTCAACAAACGAGTGCTGGATGCCATGCTCGGTTTTGCCGCCGGTGTGATGATCGCCGCCAGCTTCTGGTCGCTGCTGGCTCCCTCCATCGAGATGGCAGAGGAAATGTCCATGCCTTCCTGGCTACCAGCCTCGGTTGGGTTCATACTGGGCGGGCTATTCCTCTGGGGTGTGGATAAGATCCTGCCACACCTGCACATGGGGTTTCCCATCGAAGAAGCGGAAGGCATCAAAACCCACTGGCAGCGCAGCGTCCTGCTCGTGCTGGCAATCACACTGCACAATATCCCGGAGGGATTGGCGGTCGGCGTGGCGTTCGGTGCCGTCCACGCAGGGCTGCCATCCGCCTCGCTGGCTGGGGCGATTGCGCTTGCCATCGGTATCGGGCTGCAAAACTTCCCCGAAGGGACGTCGGTGGCAGTTCCGCTGCACCGGGCGGGCATGAGTCATGGAAAAAGTTTTTGGTACGGTCAACTCTCAGGGGTGGTTGAACCCATCGCCGGAGTGTTGGGAGCCGCTGCGGTGATCTTCATCAAGCCGTTGCTGCCGTATGCATTAGCCTTCGCCGCCGGCGCAATGATCTATGTGGTCATCGAAGAATTGATCCCGGAATCACAACTGGAAAAAGAGATCCACATCGCCACAGGCGGCGCCATGCTTGGATTTGTCATCATGATGATCCTGGATGTGGCATTGGGGTAAAATCCGCTTCCATCATGGACTGGAAGATTATCCCCGAACCCGAGCTGACCCCTTCTCTCGAAGCGGACATCCAACGGATGCTGATCGCATCCTTCCCCGAATATGTGGAATTCTTTACTCACAATTCGTATTGGGGTTCCAAACCAGAATACCGCCTGATCGCTGTGGATGCTGGTCAACCCGTTGCGCATGTGGAGTTTGGCTATCGTCAGATCACCGTCGGAGATTCGCTATTTCGTATCACAGGCGTGGGCGCAGTGGCAATTCACCCGCACTATCAGGGCAGAAAACTCGGCAGAGAAATGTTCACCCGACTGCGGGAATATCTATTAAAACATTCAGATGCAGATTTTGGTTTTCTCGGCTGCCGCGAAGACGTGACTGGGTTCTATGCCGCCGCCGGATTCACCCGTGTCCATCAAGATGTCTACAACCTCGACCCCGACTCCAATCAATGGCAAACCTACCACGGCCCGACCATGATCATGCCAATTCACAAATCAATAGATCAGTGGGCTTCGCAAGGCGTGATCCACCTCAATGGAATGCCGTGGTAATTTCATAAACTAAAGTAGAATCCGCAAATGCCCCTATTGTGGATCTCTTTATCATTTCTGGCGGGAATCATCCTAGCCGCCTCGATCTCTCTTCCCGCCTGGGCATGGGGATTGATCTCTCTTTTCTTTCTTCTTCTTTCCATCTTCCTTCGCCGCTCACAACTTGTCACGCATTTTGTGTTTCCAAAAGAGCATCCCTTTATTTTCATTCTCCCCATCGCGCTCTTCCTCGGCTCGACTTATTACCAATTTCGCCAGCCGACCATAGACGCCTTCCACATCGCCTTTTACAACGACCGCCAATATGATTTGCTGATAACGGGATACTTATCCGAGCCGCCTGATTACCGCGACAAATACACCAACCTCAAACTGAACGTCGAAGCCGTGGATAGCGGTGACGGCAATCTGCCCGTCAACGGGTTGATCCTGGTGCGCGTCGCACCCAACGAAGAATACGACTACGGCGAATATATCCGCGTACGTGGACAGTTGAAAACCCCGCCTGAGAACGAGGAATTCTCCTACCGTGATTATCTTTCGCGGCAGGGGGTTTACGCCTATATGACCAGCGCAGAAGTGACGCGCCTGCCGGGAAGTGGCGGTAATGCCATCTTCGCAGCCGTGTACCGGCTGAAATCGAGGCTGCTCGAAAACACCTACAGACTCTATCAAGACCCCGAAGCCTCCCTCTTCGCAGGCATCCTCTTCGGCGTGGATACCGGACTGCCCAAAAGACTACAGGATGCGTTCAAGAACACCGGCACGGCGCACATCATCGCCATATCGGGTTTCAACATTGCCATCATTGCCGGGGTGTTCTTCAACACCTTCAATTTCCTTTTGAAAAACGAGAGGCTGGGCGCCACACTTGCCGTGATCTCCATTTTCCTGTACGCTTTTCTCGTCGGCGGCGACCCGGCAGTTATGCGCGCCGCCTTCATGGGCAGTGTGACGTTATTCGCGCGGCAGGTCGGCAGGCGCAATGCAGGCATCAACACACTGGCTGCTGTCGCGCTCATCATGACACTCATCAACCCGCTCACCTTGTGGGATGTCGGCTTTCAACTCTCGTTTTTCGCAACGCTAGGGTTGATCCTTTACGCCGAACCATTCTCGAATTTCACCGCAGCCCTCATCGCAAAACTGATCAGACAGGACACCAGCGCCTTTATCAACTTCATCAACGAAAATATCATCCTCACCCTCGCCGCGCAGGTGATGACCATACCCATTATGATGTACTACTTCAACCGCATCTCCCTGATCTCATTCGTTGCCAACCCGTTCATCCTGCCCGTCCAACCGATGGTGATGATCCTCGGCGGGCTGGCGGTCTTCATCAGCCTGCTCATCTTCCCGCTTGGGCAATGGCTCGCATGGGTGGCATGGGCGTTCGCGGGTTATACCATCCGCGTGGTGGAATTTTTCGACCGTATCCCGAATGGCGTGATCGTCCTGGGCGACGTCCCACTTTGGAGCATCGCCTCGATCTACATCACGCTTCTCGCCGTGACGTTGAACTGGTCAACGCTTCAAAACTGGTTCAAATCCGCAGCCGCTTCGGTCCGCGCCGTGGCGTTGACATTCGCCTTTACAGCCACCTTCGTCTGCATGTTGGTCGTCTGGCGCGCCTCCGCCACCTCTGGCGATGGACGCTTTCACGTCACGTTCCTCGAAGTCGGCTCGGCGGATGCGGTCCTCATCCAAACATCGGAGGGGCGCAACATCCTCATCAACGGCGGAGCAAGCGCCTCCGAACTCTCAGATGAACTCGGCAGGCGGCTGCCCTTCTTCTCACGCAACCTGGATTGGCTCATCATCGCCTCCACACAGGAAGATCAACTTGCCGCCCTGCCTCGTGTGGTGGAACGCTACGAACCCGAGAATGTGCTTTGGAGCGGCAACATTCAAGCCTCCTTCTCCTCACGCCTGCTGGACGAATACTTCGCCGCACAGGAAATTACCGTCGTTCGCGCGGAAGCGGGTCAACGCCTCGAGCTGGGAGGAGGCGCATTTATCGAGGTACTGGCTATCGGTCCGCGTGGAAGCGTTTTACTTGTCGAGTATGGCAATTTCCGCGCCATGCTGCCCATTGGCGTCAGCGAAGGCACGCTCGATTCGCTGGAGTTTGGAAATACCATCGGCAAGGTGGATGTGCTCCTGCTCGCGGATTCGGGATACGCGCCCAGCAACCCACCGGACATTATCGAAAATTTGAATCCGCAATTGGTCGTCCTCAGCGTTGCAGCCGGAGACCTGAACGGTCTGCCGCATGATGAAGTGCTGGAAATGCTCAGCGGATATTCCCTGCTGCGCACCGACCGCAACGGCTGGATCGACATCACCACCGACGGTGTGGAAATGCGCGTGAACGTGGAACGGGGCGAAGCGGTACAAGAGACAGACAATGAGTAATAACCCAATGGGGCGGCTTATGCTCGCGGGCGGCGCGGAATTTGGCGGTCACATGGCTGAGCCGGATTTGCGCGCCATGGAATTCGCTGGTGGTTTCGACGCACCGATCTGCATCGTCCCCACCGCTGCCGCGCCGGATAATAATCACAAACGCGCAGGAAGCAATGGTGTGCGTTGGTTTCAACGTTTGGGGGCGAAGAATGTTTTCACCGTTGACGTGATCGACTCAAAATCTGCGAATGACTCCCAACTCGCCGCTTCCATTCGGACCTCGAAACTGGTCTATTTCCTGGGAGGGTTTCCCCGTCATTTGGGCGAGACGTTGAAAGGCAGTCTATGCTGGAACGCTGCAATGGAAGCGTATCAAAACGGGGCGGTCATCGCTGGGAGCAGCGCGGGGGCAATGGTCCTGTGCGAACATTATTACGACCCGTATGAAAAGAAGTTATTGCACGGACTGAATTTGATCCCCAATGCGTGTGTCCTGCCGCACCATAATCAATTCGGCAGGGCGTGGGCAGGACAGTTGAGACAAATGCTGCCAGAAGCCATCCTCCTCGGCATTGACGAGCAGACGGGCATGGTCAATGCCGAGGGGAACGAATGGGGAGTCTACGGCGGCGGGGAGGTCACGCTTTACCGCAGCGGATCAACCGTCGGTTATGGAAGGGGCGAAAGGTTCACATTCTAAATAAAGCGACATATAATCTGCCCAACTCGGAGGTGAGTCATGAATCATGCATTTAAGAGCACGAAGGAACACGTGCAGGGCGCTTTCCCGATCACGATCCTACATCTGCACGGCTGGCTGGATGCACAAAGCGAGGAAGCCCTGCTCGCGGAGGCACGAACCATTTACGATGATGGCGTACGTTACCTGTTGATCGACCTCGCCGAAGTGAATACGCTCACCAGCGCTGGAATGCGCTCGCTCCAAAAAGTGCATCGGATCTTCACGCCGCAGGAGGATGCCTACAAAACAATGCACGTGAAGTTATGCAACGCACCGCCGCAGGTCCATCAAATATTGAGCATGACCGGCTTTTTGAAGAGCATCCCGAATTACGAAACAATGCAGGCAGCGATCGACTCATTCTAAAAATTAACGCCCGCCTGAAACGCATGCAGGTTTTGCTGAACCGAGATGGTGACAATTCTTTTCCTAGATTGGGCATCGTGAAGAACATCGCTCATAAAACTCTCAGGTTTTCATAAGCCTTTCGTAAGAAAGTTTGCGTACAATCGCCTCATCTTTGAGGTGAAAGAGGAGAGACCCCATGACCCATCCTTATAAATCCATCCCTGTGCGATCATCCGAGATCACGCCAAAAGAGGTGTACCTTTCGCGGCGCGACTTTATGAAAGCCGCAGGCGTGATCGCAGGCAGTGTGGCGCTCGCCGCCTGCGCGCCCGAGATCGCGGACGGCGGCGACGCAGCTGCACCCGCATCTGACCGCCCTACATTCACCGATGAATTGGGGGATATGGCGAACACCTACGAAGAGATCACCAACTACAACAACTATTACGAGTTCAGCACCAACAAGGAAGCCGTCGCGCCGCTTGCCAAAAATTTCAACGCCTCCCCGTGGACGGTCGAAGTCTATGGCATGGTCAAAAAGCCAAAGATATTCGGCATCGAAGACCTGCTGAAGATGTTCCCGCAGGAGGAACGCATTTACCGATTACGCTGCGTGGAAGCCTGGAGCATGGTCATCCCGTGGAACGGGTTTCCGCTGGCGAGCCTGCTCAACGTGGTCGAACCAACATCGGATGCGCAATACGTCCGTTTCGAGACAGTCTACCGCCCCGAAGAAATGAAGGGACAAGGCAGCGCGTTCTATCCCTGGCCCTATCAGGAAGGCTTGCGCATCGACGAAGCCATGAACGACCTGACCCTGCTCGCCACCGGCTTATACGGCGAGATGATGCCCGCGCAGAACGGCGCGCCCATCCGCCTGGTCGTGCCGTGGAAATACGGCTTCAAATCCATCAAATCCATCGTCAAGATCGAGTTGACCGACCAACGCCCGAACACCTTATGGAACACGGTTGCCCCCAATGAATACGGCTTCTACGCCAACGTCAACCCCAATGTGGACCATCCGCGCTGGTCACAGGCGTCGGAACGGCGCATTGGCGAACTCACCCGCCGCGAAACGCTCATGTTCAACGGCTACGGTGAACAGGTCGCCACACTGTACGACGGCATGGACTTGAGCCTGCACTACTAGAATGCAGACCTCCGAAGCCTTGAAGGCTTCGGAGGTCTCATAAGATATGAAAATTCTCAACCGCTACACCCCGCTTCAAATCGCCATCCACGTTTACGCCTGGTCTGCCATCGTTTGGATCATCATCGAACTGCTGACCGGCACATTCTCCATCAACCCCATTCAGGAACTGGAACAACGTACCGGGCGGCACGCCATCACCCTGCTGGTCTTATCCCTGCTTTGCACACCGCTCAATACCCTCTTCGGCTGGAAAGAAGTACTCAAGCGCCGCCGCACATTGGGCTTGTATTCGCTTCTCTACGCAACCATCCACGTACTGATATTCGTCCACCTCGATTACGGTCTTGCGTGGAGTCTGATCGCCCGCACGGTCTTCGACAAACCCTACATCATCGTCGGCGCGATCACCTTCTTTATGCTGATTCCGCTGGGCGTCACCTCCTTCGACATCTGGAAGATCCGCCTCGGCAAAAACTGGAAGCGCCTGCACCAAACCGTTTATCTCATCGCTCCGCTGGCGGTCCTCCACTACGCGTGGAGCAAAAAAGGCGATATCTTCGCCCTCTCTGGCGACATCGCCCGCCCCTTGATCTATGGGATTGTCCTCGCGATTTTTCTGCTGATGCGGATTCCCGCCGTGCGGAAATTTCTCGCTTCACTCCCGACCCGCAGCCTGTTTCACACACCCAAAAAGAATCAAGAACCGAAAGTGGATGCATCCTAACCGGGTGGACTCGACTCTCTACATAGAGCGAATCCACCCATCTGGAAAGAACCGCTAAAAGAGACCGCGAAAGAACAGCAGCAAGCCGATCAACGCCAGCGGCACACCGACAATCGCGCCGACAATCGTCAGGCTGACGAGCACCCCGACGATCACCAGCACAATGCCAAGCACCATCGCCACGAAACGCCCGGTCATCTCTACGATAACCGCAAGCAATTTCCAGATCGCGGCGAAGGGCCACAGATACCAGGGAATGTGTCTTTTTTGAGTGGTCATGAGAAGTACCTCCATGTTCATGTACGCAGGTTTTATCCAAACGATGCAAACATGAAAGAAACTTAAGTACCAGTGTACGAAAATGGGGAGAAGACTATAATTTTGCAACTATGCCTACAAAATCCAGAAAATCAACCCCTGTTATCGAAGATGAGATCATCGAAGAAGAAACTCCCGCCATTGAAGACCCTGAGGAATTCATCACCTTCAAGCGCAGTCATTTCTACTCTGTGCTGGTGGTGTTAGCCTTTGGGGTCGGCTTGCTGGTCGGGTATGTGGTTTGGGGTCGGTCCGCTGCTGCCGCAACAACGACTGCCGTTGTTGCCAACCCGGAACCAATCTATGTCGAGGTTACACCCTTGCCCACCGCCATCCCCGAACCTGTCGTGTATGAGATCGAAACGGAAGGTTTCCCAAGCCGTGGTCCCGATGATGCACCCATCACCATTGTTGAATTCAGCGATTACCAATGCCCATACTGCTGGCGCTGGCACGTTCAGGTGTACGACGCGCTGATGGAAGCCTACCCGGATAAGATCCGCTTCGTGTACCGCAACTTCCCGTTATCCTTCCACCAGAACGCCCTGCCCGCCGCCGAAGCCGCTCTGTGCGCCGGAGACCAGAACGCCTATTGGGAATTTCACGATGCCCTGTTCGCAAATCAGGAAAGTTTGAACAACCAATCCGGCACGATACTTGAGCAAACCTTCTACAATGATCTGGCGGCAAGTTTCAACCTGGACGTGGCGACATTTGAAGAGTGCATGGTCAGCCGCAAGTATGAGGAGTTCATCCAGAACGATATGCAGTATGCCGCCTCCCTGCCCATCGACTCAAATGGCGAATCCGCTGTGGGCGGCACACCGACCTTCTTCGTCAACGGGTATCGCCTTGGCGGGGCGTATCCCATCGAATATTTCGTACAGATCATCGAAGCCGAACTGGCAAAGACCCAATAACAAAAAAAGGGCGGGCGCATTGCCCGCCCTTTTTTTGTTGTCTTTATCCTTAAAACTCCGCGCCGATTTTTCTCGTGGTGGTAAGATAAAGTCGATCCATTTCAGATAGGCTGTCGCAGCATGTAGAGGAAAATTCGCGGCAGGACTACAATCACAAACGCCTCGGAGAGAAGACCATGAAACGATTTGTCGCCGTTGCCGGGAATATAGGTGTGGGGAAATCCACGCTCGTCAGAATGCTGTGCGAAGAGATGGGCTGGGACCCGTTCTATGAACCGGTGACGGAAAATCCCTATCTCGCTGATTTCTACGGCAACATGACCGCCTGGGCATTTCATTCCCAGGTATTTTTCCTCACCCACCGACTGCGCTCGCATTTCAACCTTGCCCAACACCCCAACTCTGTCATCCAGGACCGCAGCGTGTACGAAGATGCGGAAATCTTCGCGTACAACCTTTACAAACAGGGCAACATGGCGGATCGTGATTTCCAGACCTACCGTGAATTATACGAAACGTCTGTGCAATTCCTGCCGCCGCCCGATCTGGTGATCTATCTGCGCGCCTCGGTGGATACGCTCATGAACCGCATCAATCAGCGCGGGCGTGATTATGAGCGCCAGATCTCGCCCGATTACCTGCAAAACCTGAACAATCTCTACGAAGGCTGGATCGAAAACTTCACCCTTTGTCCCGTGCTTGCCGTCCCCGCTGATGATCTGGACTACGTCGCCCACAACGGCCACTTGCGACTGATCGCTTCAAAAATAGACGCAAAACTGACCGGCAAAGAGGAAGTGGTCTTCGAGCCGGAAGAAGTGGCAAGAGCGGCGGAAGACTAGAATCGATTACGAAATAAAAAGAGTTGCGAAGTGATGTCGCAACTCTTTTTATTTGCCTGCTGATTTACGCCTTTCCCAACACCATCGCCAGCAGCGCCATTCTCACATACAATCCATACTCCATCTGACGGAAATAGGCGGCGCGGGGGTCATCGTCGAAGTCGGTACTGATCTCGGTCACGCGCGGAAGCGGATGCATCACGATCATTTCCTGTTTGGCGGCTTTCATCACTGCGGGGTCGATCACATACGCGCCCTTGACCTTTTCATAATCGGCGGGGTCTTCGAAGCGTTCCTTCTGGACGCGCGTGACATACAGCACATCAGTTTCGGGCAGAACTTTTTCGAGTGAAGAATACTCTGCCTGCGGAATGCCCTTCGCACCGACTTCATCCATCACTTCCTTCGGCATCTTCAAAATATCTGGCGAGACATAATTCAACCTGACCTTGAACAACGATAGCAGCCGCGCCAGCGAATGGACCGTGCGCCCGTATTTCAGGTCGCCAAGCATGGTCACGGTCATGCCGTCCACCTGACCTGCGCCGAGTTCCTCGAAGATCGTAAATGCATCGAGCAATGCCTGTGTGGGATGCTCGCCCACGCCGTCGCCCGCGTTGATGATCGGTTTCCTTGCCGCCTTTGCCGCGATCGCCGCCGAACCGGTTTCGGGATGGCGCAGCACGATCACATCGGCGTAGCATTCCAGCGTGCGGATGGTATCGGGCAGGCTCTCGCCCTTCGACACCGACGAATACTTCACCTCATTGATCGGGATGACCGAGCCGCCGAGCCGCTCCATCGCGGCAGTGAACGACGACGACGTTCTCGTGGACGGTTCATAGAACAGGTTCGCCAGAATTTTCCCTTTCAGCAAATCGAACGTCCCGACGCGCTCGACCATGCCGCGCATCTCGTGCGCCACACCGAAGACGTACTCCAGATCGGCGCGGCTGAACTGCTTGACGGATATGATGTCCTTACCGTACCAGTCAGCATTTTTATTTTCGCCGAAGGGCAGGTAGGGGGATTGTGGATCGGTTGGCATATGGTAGTCTCCTGTTTGAGTGGTTTGGTAGTTCAGGCATTTTATGGTTTCATCAGGGAATACAATTTTAGATTCTTTCCTCTTTCATTGTTTTCCCATATCGAACAAATGATTCGCCAGCGGAATAATATTGATCAACGGCTCTTCATATGGATGGGACACACGCACCGCTCGGACCGCTTCTTCCACTTGTTCGCGTCGGCAATTGACTTCGATCTTGTACTCGACCGCGAGGCTGATCTCCCCGATTTCTCCATCGAACGGGCTGGCTCCCTCAAGCGGACGGAACGATCCCTGCACCTGCGAGATGGCAAAGCAATGGTCATAGTTTCCGATCACGCCCACCCCCGCCTTTGCCAGTGCATCGCGGACTTTTTCCACATGTCCCTGCGGGACGAAGATCTCCAGTTTTATATCGGTAAAATTTTCCATAAAACTCCAATCTTAAGAAAAAAGCCTGACAATTAATTGTCAGGCTTTTCGAGAACGATGGATGAAACGAACAGTGCGCCCAGTCGGGATTTTTCAAGTGGGTGGTGCAGGGGATTTCCTCGGAACATCGGCGCTGATTATACCCGCATTTACAAACCTGCCAATGGTTCCACATCCAACCCGTTGGCGGTGGCAATCTCTTCAAAGGTGATCTCGATCTCGTCCAGGAGACGATCCAATCCATCAACTTTTTCTTGAAACCCATCACCCAGCAGACCCAACTCAGTGCAGGCGTTCTCCCAGAATTTGAGGTGATCACCGCCCAGCATCTCGGAAGATAATGTCCAGGTTTGAAGAAGAGCCCACAGCGCAGAAAGAGGCGTATCGCCGTCCAGCATGGCTTTGATGGCTTTGTCGTAGTAGTTCAGGCGGGTCGTGTGGATGCGCCCATCCACGCCCGGTTTTTCACTGGCAAGTTGAAACGCGGATTTCCAGTCTGCGAGCCAGCCTTTGACCGTTGCGGGGTTGACACGGTTCGCACCGATCAGCCCATACACGGCAGCAACCATCTCCGGCTTTTGAGCCGCTTCGGCGCGGGCGGGGAACTCGAGCAGAAGGCGGCGCTCTTGAATAGGTGGACCGCTCAACTCGGCGATGGCATTAATGGCATGGAAAAGCGATTTCAAATATTTTCTAACATCCTTCGCCCCGGCTGGCGATTCCAATTCAGAAATATCCATCCAAATGCCGCGTCCATGAGCAAGCAATGTTTTGCAACGCTGTAACATCAACGGCGGTTGTTCGAACTCAAAGCCTGCGCGCAGGCTGGCTTGCACAAAGTCGAAGAATTTTTCGCGTTCGTACAACAAGATTGGGTCGTACATTTCGTATCCCAGCCACGGGTCGCCGCGTAACTCGCGCGGTAACTTGAATTCGTCTTTGGCACGGCGGCTGATGTCAATGTGGAAGTCAGGAGTGAGTTTGACGAACTCGCGCTTCTTCATTGGCGGCGTCTTGGTGACGAACACAATATCAATATCTGCCGTACCGCCGATCATTGGCTCCGGTGTGCGCAGAGACCCGGTCAGGTAGGCGGCGATGATGTCGGGATCATTGTATGCCCGTTCTTGAACGGTCTCACGGGCAATGCGCAAAAGGGAATCTCGCGTTACTCGCATGTGAACCTGCCTATTTCAGCGGCATCGTCGCCTGGTATGGGGTCAAGCCCAACGTCTCGCGGATGCGATTTTCGATCAGTTTGATGTGTTCCGCGTTCTGGATAATGTTCAAATCGTTCGTGTCTATTTTCAAAATGGGCGTGTGGTCATACGGCTTTGAAAAGAATACTTCGTACGCTGTGTTCAACTCATCGATATAAGCGCGTTCCATTTGGCGCTCATAGGGTCGGTCACGGAAGGCAATACGCTGCATGAGCGTATCGGTGGTGGCTTGTAAATACACCAGCAGGTCGGGTTTTGGAATTTTCTCACCCAACGCCTCATGGACTTTGTGATACATGTCCAGCTCGTCGCCTTTCAGGTTGATGCCTGCAAAAAGCGCGTCTTTGGCAAAGGTGTAATCGGAGATCAGGCTCTTTCCGACAGCGAGGATGCTGGGAACATTATTGTTCTGCTGGCGATAGCGGCTGAGCAAAAAGAAGATCTGTGTTTGGAAGGCATACCGGGCACGGTCGCCGTAAAAATCGGAGAGGAACGGGTTTTCCTCGAAAACCTCCAACAATACTTCCGCTTCAAAGGCTGGCTGTAACAGACGGGCGAGCGTGGTCTTGCCAACACCAATGACGCCCTCGATTGCAATATACATGAACACTGTCTCCCAGAGGATATTAAATCAAGGATACCATAAATCCGTTACGTTATAATTTTATCCATGACCCGTATTTGCATCACGCCTTTCGTGCAAGGGACAGGCGGCATGGCGTCCTTCCGTTTGAAATTCGAGCAGGGATTAAAAGCCCGCAATATCGACGTGACCCATGACCTGAACGACAAGTCTGACGCGGTGCTCGTCATCGCCGGGACCCGCTTCTTACTGGACCTGAAGCGGATTCGGCAACGGGGCATTCGCGTCGTCCAAAGGTTGGATGGAATCAACTGGGTGCAGCGCGTGAAATGGTCGGGAGTCAAATACACCGTCCGCGCCGAGTATGGGAATTTGATGCTTGCCACCATCCGCAACCATTTCGCAGACAGGGTCATCTACCAAAGTCAGTTCATTCGCAAATGGTGGGAAGATTGGTACGGCGCGGCGAAAGCGCCCGCCACGGTCATCATCAACGGCGTGGACTTGGACACGTACACGCCTGAAGGCGAGTCTGACCGACCGACAGACAGATACCGGATGCTCCTTCTCGAAGGCAGCCTCGCGCGCGGATTGAACTCCGGTCTGTTCCATGCCGTGAGCGTGGCGGAGAAACTATCGTCAAAATATCCGATGGAAGTCGTTGTCGCTGGCACAGTGGATGAAGGAACCCAAAGAAAATTAACCTCCGTGCTCTCTGTGAACTCTGTGGTGAATCTCTCTGTCAAATTCCTTGGCACCGTCCCGCGAGTGGATATTCCCAAACTGGCGCGTTCCTCGCACCTGATGTACTGTGCCGAAGTCAACCCGCCCTGCCCGAATTCGGTCATCGAAGCATTGGCGTGCGGATTGCCCGTCATCGGGTTCGACAGTGGCTCGCTCAAAGAATTGGTCTCGGACGATGCGGGTTGTATCGTCCCCTACGGCGCGAACCCGTGGAAGCTAGAAACGCCGGACGTGGACACGCTCGCAGCGTCGGCGGGGGAAGTGCTGGAGAAACAGAGTCAATTCCGGGCGGCGGCAAGGAAGCGGGCTGAGTCGCAATTTGGGCTTGACCAGATGGTCGAGTCCTATCTCAAAGTTTTGTTAGACGATGGACGATAGGCCGTCCATTATCTTTGAATAAGCACCTTACACCCAACCACCAAGGCTCGAAGTCACGAAGCCACAAAGTTTTTTATTCTTTGAGACTTTGCGTCTTGGTGCCTTTGTGGTTAAGAATATAATCTTTTCAGACACTTTCGAAAGGAGTCATCATGGACAACGAAGTACACGACTTTCTACTCAAGCACTTGAACGGAATCATGCAGAACGACATCGCTTCGTATCATGAAACGACAGCAGAGGAATTGACGCTGTACGAGTGGTGGGTCACGCCGCACCGCTTGGATGGGCTGCCTTTCCATGAGTTCATGATGACCGCCAATGCCGACCGCGGCTCGGTCTTCGGTGCGGAAGACAAGGGACAGAAAGCCGTCTCGCGTTTTGATTTGTCGAATTTATTAATTCAACGCTATGGCGATACTGCCATTGCAAGTTACACCTTGCTCATCAGCACCTCCCTGCCCGAAGGTGTGAAGGTCGCCGCGCACAACGAAAGCCGCGTGATGGTGAAGATGGATGGACAGTGGAAAGTGGTGCATGTGCATAAATCACCCGCCTACTCCGCGCCGCATGTTGGATGATAGTAGGGGCGAGGTAACCTCGCCCCTACTCATAGATTATGAAAAACCCCTCCCGCTCCTATGACCTTCTCTGGCTCAGCATTGCCCTCCTGCCGCTGATCGGATTGTCCTTCATGCTATCCGTCCCGGCGCAGGATTATTGGTGGTATCTGCGCCTGGGTAAAGACATCCTCACCGAAGGCGCGATCCCGTTGGTGGATACGATGGGTTACAGCCGCGCGGGTCAGCCGATCTTTTATCAGCAGTGGCTTTCTGGAATTATTTTTTACCTTGTCTATCAAGCAGGCGGCGTGACGTTGACCTTCCTGCTGCGTGCTGTGTTGATCGGTTCGACCTATGCCGCGACCTGGTTCCTAATGCGTTCGTGGGTTGGCGCGCGGACGGCAACCCTCCTGCTGATCGTGCTTGGCGTTTCTTCATCGAATAATTGGATGATCCGTCCGCAGTTGTTTGCGTATCCGCTTTTTCTGTTGTGCCTCTTTGCGGTGTATGAATGGCAAAAGGGAAACAATCGCTGGCTGTTCCTTCTTCCACTTTCCACTTTCCTGTGGGCAAATCTACACGGCTCGTTCGTCCTGCCATTTTTATTGGTGGGCGCGGCGCTGGTCTTCGGTTCCAACGAGTGGGTAAAAGAATTAACCGCGAAGGACGCAAAGAAGAATTTATTTCTTGGCGCTCTTAGTGCACTTCGCGGTTCAAAACAACATCGAGTCATGTTCCTCACCATCCTTGCCATGCTTATCGCCAGCCTGCTCAACCCGCATGGATTTGGAGTTTGGCAATACCTCGTCTTTATCCTCAACAACCCGTCAGATTATTTATTCAGCGTAGAGTGGCGTCCGCCGACTAACGAAGGCTGGCAGATGAACATCTTCTTTGCATGGATGCTCGTCTTTGTTCCGCTGGCGGCATTCTCAAAAAATAAACTTTCGCTGCTCGAATGGATTCTCTTCCTCGGCTTCGGCTGGCTGGCGCTTTCGGGCATTCGCTTTGTGATCTGGTTCATGTTCCTGCTCGCCATCTTGACTGCGAAACTGGTCAGTGAGTGGACGAATGCTTACATTGATAAACCCATCGAGAAGATCAATCCGCGCATCAACACGCTCATCGCGTCCATGTTGTTCCTCGTGCCGATGGTCTTCCTGCCCGGCGTGCGCGACTCGTGGTGGGAAGGTGCACCGGAAATTTACGAACTCACTACTACTCCAGTTGAGGCGGTGGACTATCTCAAATCGCGCGAGGAGTTACCGGGTCCGCTTTGGAACGACTACGCCTTTGGTTCCTATCTCGAATTCGCGCTTCCGTCCCGTCCCACATGGATGGACACGCGCATGTACAGTTTCCCGCAAGAGCAATGGGAGGAATACGTCCGCGTGACGAATGCCGATGGCTGGCAGGAGATGTTCGACCGCGAAGGGATCAACTTGTTGCTGCTCTCGCAAGCCGCTCAGCCGGATTTGGTGAATGCCGTCTCGTCGTCCGATGTGTGGTGCGAGGAATACCGCGACGAGTACGCCGTCATCTTTTCGCGTTGCGAGGTGAAATGAACTTCAAAGGCAAACTTGCTTTGCAGCAGCGCGTGCTCCCCACCTATCGCGTCCCGTTCTTTGATTTGCTTGCGAGTCACTGCGAAGATGGCATGAGTCTCTTTGCGGGCGTAGCGCGTCCCGAAGAGATGATCGCGGGCGGCACGACGCACATCGCAAAGCATGTCGAAGCCGAAAACATTCACCTGTTTAACGGCGCGTTTTATCTTTGTTATCAAAAGGGATTTATTAACTGGCTCGAAGCGTGGAATCCTGATGCGTTGATTGTGGAAGCGAACCCCCGCTACCTCGCCACATCCTCCGCTGTGAAGTGGATGCACGCCCGCGGACGCAAGGTCATCGGCTGGGGCTTGGGTTCGCCGCGTCTTTCCGGACCCGGAGCCGGATTCCGCAAAATGAGGCGGATGCAATTCCTAAGCCGGTTCGACGCGCTGCTGACATACAGTCAACGCGGGGCAGACGAATATGCCGCCCTCGGCTTTCCGCGCGAGAAGATTTTCGTCGCACATAACTCTGTTTCGGCAAAGCCGATGTTCAACGTTCAACGTTCAACGTTCAACGCTCAACCCACGCTCTTATTTGTCGGACGATTACAAGCCCGCAAACGAGTCGACTCCCTCCTCCGCGCTTGCGCCGAAATGGAATCCAAGCCGCGTCTGCTCATCGTCGGTGATGGACCCGAACGTGCCGCGATGGAATCGCTGGCAAAGGAAATCTATCCATCCGCGGAGTTCATCGGCGCAAAACATGGCGCGGAGTTGAAACCGTATTTCGAGCAAGCCGATCTATTTGTCCTGCCTGGCACTGGCGGACTCGCTGTTCAAGAAGCGATGAGTTATGGTTTGCCGGTCATCGTAGCAAAAGGCGATGGCACGCAGGATGATCTGGTTCGAGAAAAAAATGGCTGGCAGATCGAGCCGGAGAATTATGATGCGCTCGTCGCAGCAATGAAAAACGCGCTATCAGATGTAGCGCGTCTGCGAGAGATGGGGAGGGAATCGTTCCGCATTGTTTCTGAAGAGATCAACATCGAAAAAATGGCGGAAGCGTTCGTGAAGGCGTTGAATTATGTCAACACGTAAGGGCACCCCTACAATGCTGCCTGTTGAAATTGGATTAATGTATCTATGAACTGCTTCTGCCCAGAAGCGTAGTGCGTCGCCAGCGAATTCAAGCGGAAGGTGAGCACTTTTCCGTCTTTGAGCTGGATGGCGATCATCTTCTGGTTGAAGAATCCGCTCGGCTTGATGGACTTGATATCCGAATATAAAATTTCGCCCAACCCTTTGTTCACCATGTTCAGCGAGGCGAAACCCATTTCGGTGGCAATGACGAACATCCGTCTACGGGTGAGGGCGGCGAAGAAATACCCATCGCCCATCAGGCTCAAGCCGCCGCTGACGACAACCTGCTTCAAGGATTTGGTGTAGAGAAAGCCTGTGAGTTCGATCCCCTCTCCGGGTCCGAGATGAGGCGCAAGTTCCTTGTGGATGAATTCGTCGAATTTATGCATCACAACTCCTTCATGATCTCGTCTTTTTTACGCTCGTATTCCACCTGTGAGATCAAATTCCGGTCTCGCATCTCTTTCAACTCGCTCATGCGCTCGAGCGGCGTCTTCCCTTTGGTGGCGGAGGGCATTCCGGCATTCGGGAACAACGCCGGGGCGGAAGGATCGGCAACCAGATTGTTGCGAGCCGCAATGAGCAGCAGGACAAAAAAGACCAGCGATGCCAGCAAGCCGGTCAGCGCGACCGCCTGAAAGGTGATATCAGATCCATCACAATACACGTTGACCGAGAAAAACGTTTCGCCGGGGCGAACCGAGGAACGGGTCACTTCCACCGTCTGTTCACCGGCGCATAAAATAGGCTGGGTAATATTTGTGACTCGCGGGAAGAAGGCAACCGCCAGCGCGGTAAAAATGGCGTATCCCAGGAACAAACCCACAACAAAAAGAATGAAGATCAACATCCAACGAGGTCGTTTCATATTGGCTCCTTATTAGCTGAATGTATCCCAAATACAATTTCTTCAACATCACCCAATGTGACTATTTCCGGTCCATTCGATCGATGCGGATGATGCGAATGACCGGAACACCCTTACCCGTACTTCGGCGTATCGCCAATGATCTCCCAACCGCGTTCGAGCGCGATCTTCTTCAATTTGGAATCAGGGTAGACTGCCACGGGATGCTCGGCATGTTCCAATAATGGAATATCCAGAATGGTATCGCCATAGGCGACATCCACGCGATCCACACCGAGGCGGCTGAGCACCTGCTCGATCTTTTTCTCATTCGCCACGAGACCACCGACCATTTTCAAGCGTCCATTCACCAGTTCCACCGGCGTGCCGATGGTTTCCGCTCCGATCCGTTTAGCGAACGGCTCGATGAATGGCTCCACCACACTGCTGGCGATGTAGACCCGCGCGCCTTTCTCACGGTGATCCACGAGACGGGCGATCACATCCCCGCGGCGTTTTTTCCACAGGTCATGTTCCACCACCCATTCCGAGGCATGACTCACTTTTTCGGGAGTCGCATCTTTGATGTAGGCAAGGCTGTCGATCATCAACTTCTGCCCCCACGCCTGCCAATCTATCAAACCGCGCTTGGCGAGCAGATACGAAGGCGCAATGGACGCTATGTACCAGTTCGCGCGTAACTTGCTTTGGTTATGCTTCACCCAATCCACCAGCCCCAAAAATGGCGAGCCGGTGGTCAATGTTCCCATCATATCTGAAACGACGATCATTTCTGCTCCTATACAATTAATTCAGGCAATTATAGTATGCCCATAACCTCACTGCGCCGTATTTCCCCCATCTGCCAGCAGCAGATGACCCGTCACGAACGAGGCTTCATCCGAAGCAAGGAACAGAACCGCATTCGCAATTTCTTCCGGCTTGCCGAAGCGCCCCATCGGAATGTACTCGCTTGCTTCTTTGATCGCCGCTTCCAACGTCACCGGCGACGACCCTTCAAAATAACCCTTCTCCATCCAACGGTCCACGAACGTATCGCCCGGGCAGACCGCATTGACACGAATCCCATCGCGCGCAAAATCCAGCGCCATCGCCTTGGTCATCATCCCGACCGCCCCCTTGCTCATCACATACGGGAAGGCATCCTTGCCCGCCACCACCGACCAATCTGACCCATTGTTGACGATGGCACCCTTGCCCTGCTTCTTCATGTGCGGAATGACCAGCTTGCACATGCGCCACACCGCCGTCACGTTGATGTCCAGCGTGTTTTGCCAGACCTCTTCGCTGGTCGTCTCCGCTGTACCCTTCGTGACAATGCCCGCGTTGTTGAACAAAATATCGATATGATCAAATTCCGTAAGCGCAGTTTCGACGACTCTCAAGCAGTCTTCTTCCTTTGAGTGATCTGCCTCTACGAAAACGCATCGGACTCCCCTTTGCCTGCATTCCGCTTCCACATCCTTCCCCAAGCTGATACGCCGCCCGGTAATGACCAGATCCGCCCCCTCGTCCGCGAAGCGCAGCGCAGTGGCTTTTCCAATACCGGATGTCGCACCGGTGATGATGGCAACTTTGTTTTTGAGTTTCATGGGCTCCTCCATCCTTATTTTATCTGTATTCATCTGCGTTCATCTGTGGTTTAATTCACAGCATGGACAGCAAGACACTCAACGTACTCGAATACCCCAAAATTCTCGAACGGCTCGCAGGCTTCTGCGACTTTTCCGCTTCGATGCAGCTGGCACGCGGACTCGAACCAACCGATTCCTACGACCTCGCCGTCTCCCGTCTTGCCGAAACGACCGAGGCGCGCAAACTGCTCTCGATCTCGGATGTGAGCATTGGCGCGGCGCACGACATCCGCCCGGCGGCAGACCTTGCCGCCCGCAGCGGCGTGCTTGACCCGCACGCACTGCTGGACGTGAAATCCACGCTGATCTCATGCCGCGAATTAAAAAAGACCTTCGAGAAAAAGGAAGCCGAATATCCGCGCCTGTGCCTGATCGCACAGGGATTGCCCGACTCGCATGGCATCGTGGACGCCATCACACGCGTGCTCTCCGAACGCGGCGAAGTGCTGGATTCCGCATCCGTCAAACTGGCAGACATCCGCCGCAACCTGCGCATCGCCCACGACCGACTGATGAGTCGCCTGCAAAAATATGTGACCGACTCCAAGACCGTATCCATGTTGCAAGAGTCCATCATCACCCAGAGAGACGGGCGTTATGTAATTCCCTTGCGCGCCGAGTTCAAAGGCAAGATCAAAGCCATCATCCACGACCAATCCTCCAGCGGTGCAACGTTGTTCGTGGAACCACTGCCCGTGGTGGAAGCCAACAACCAGATCCGCGAATTGCAGCTTGCCGAACGCGACGAAGAACGCAGAATCCTTGCAGAAGTTTCGTCATTGGTCGGCGCACATGCCAGTGAGTTGAAATACGGTGTGGAAAATCTCGCCGTGCTCGACCTTGCGTTTGCAAAAGCAAAATACGCGGACGAGTTGCATGCGAGTGAGCCGCTGATTCACGAGTTGAAGGTTGAAAGTTCAAGGTTGAAGGACTCAAAATCTTCAACGTTCAACATGCAATTTTCAACCTTAAAACTCCTCCAAGCCCGCCACCCATTGCTAGACTCTGAGACCGTCGTGCCGATTGACGTGGATCCGCGCGAAGGGACTCGCGCCATCGTCATCACTGGTCCGAACACAGGCGGCAAGACCGTTTCGCTCAAAACCGTCGGCTTGCTGGTGGTCATGGCACAAAGCGGCTTGCACATCTCCGCACAAAGCGGCTCGGAACTGCCATTCTTCAAATCGGTCTATGCCGACATCGGCGACGAGCAATCCATTGAACAGTCACTTTCCACCTTCAGCGGACACATCACCAACATCATCCGCATTTTGAAGGTGATCGACCACCGTTCACTGGTCGTCTTCGACGAACTCGGCTCCGGCACCGACCCGCAGGAAGGCGCTGCCATCGCGCGCGCGATCCTGAGTCACCTGCTCGAAACCGGCTGCATGACACTCGTCGCGACGCATTACCCTGAATTGAAATCCTTCGCGCATTCAACGGAAGGCGTGGTCAACGCTTCGCTGGAATTTGACATCAAAACGCTTCGCCCTACCTATAAGTTGACCATTGGTCTCCCGGGCAGGTCCAACGCCTTAGCCATCGCCCAAAAATTGGGGCTGCCCCAAGCCATCATCGAATCTGCCAAAGCCGAGATCAACCCGCTCGATTTGCGTGCGGATAAACTGCTGGACGACATCCGCAAGGAACGCAACCGCACCTCGCGCGAACGCGAAAAATTGGAGAAGCAGCGCACCCGCCTCGAAGCGCAAAATGCGGATCTGGAAAAACGCCTCGAAAAGATAGAGGATGAACGCCGCGAAACGCTCGCCAAAGCCCGCGCCGAAGGCGAGTTGGAAGTCGCCATCCTCAAACGCAACCTGGACTCGTTGAAGGCTCAATTAAAGAAAGCCGGTCAGCCGTTGCAAGCCATTAAAGCCATTGAAGACAAAATGGAAAAAGTGGAAGAGAAGGTGGAGCAGCCTGTCGAACGTCAAATGTCGAAGGTCGAAGGCCAGACCGGCACTTTGAAATTAGGCGAGAAGGTCACCGTCAGCACGCTCAATGCCGAGGGTGTGGTGACCGCTCTCGGTGAGTCGGATGCGGAGGTGCAAATTGGGACGATCCGCGTGCGGGCGAAGTTATCCGACCTGATCCGGCGCGGCGGCGAAGCCTCTTCCGAATCAAAAAAGGTTGAATCTGGAAAGAAGCCTGCGCCAGCGTCCACAGTCAATCGTCCATCGTCCGCCTCGCCCGGCATGGAAGTTGATTTGCGCGGACTCATGTCTGAAGATGCGCTCGATAAGATGGAACGGTATCTGGAACAGGCATATCTGGCGGGCTTGCCGTGGGTGCGGATCATTCACGGCAAGGGGACGGGCAAACTGCGCCAGGCGGTGCGCGATGCCCTGCGCGGACATGCGTACGTCAAGTCGTTCGAGGAGGGCGGTCACACCGAGGGCGGCGAAGGCGTGACTGTGGCAAAGTTGAACGCGAGTTAACAAATTCCCCAATTTGGGTGATGCGGCTGGACTTCCGAAGTCTTTTGTTTGAATTTATAATTTTTGCAACTTAACCGGGAGTCGCTTATGTCCATTGACGATGCCATCCAGAAAATGACCGATCTCATCAAAGCTGCGTGCGCCAGCGCAGAGATCAAACCTGCCAAAATGTCGGATGAAGAGGCGCGGCTTTCGGTGTATGCGCCAGCAAGCGACATGCAGAAGATCAAAGATGCGACCTTCCAGCCTGCCATCGACATGCTGAACTCAGACGGGATGGATGTGCAGGTCTTCGTCTACGATAAAGATGCGCCGCCTCTAAAGGGATGAATGCAAAAGGATAAAAAGGACAACCGTAATGGTTGTCTTTTTTTATTGCAAAAGGATTAATGGTTTTCTTCGCATTCCTGGCAGGCACAGCGGTGAATCACTGTCCCGTTGCAGTGCGCCAGACGATATTCAACGCCTCCAGACCGGTCATGCGGTGAATTTCCTGCGCCTCATCGGTTAAGTAAATATCTCCCTGCAAGGGACGGTCTTTGCGGGTGTAAAGACCACGATTGGGAAGGTCGGAAAGTGACGCCCAAAAATTCCAAAGCGGCAGGTCGAACTCTTCGGCAAGTAAAGCCATGTCGCGATTGACACGAAAATCCAGCTCGCGGTTATCCGCTTTGGTGGCGAGGATGGGGACAACACCCTGCGCGATCAACTGGTTGATGATTCGCCGCAGATATTCGGTATTGCGCGATTCGAAATGCGATCCAATTTGAATGATCACGAACGACGGACGTTGGACACGCAATTCACAATCCACAGGCGTTTCGCCAAAACCACAGCCATACTGCCCCCGATGCCACTGATCCCACAACAACGCACCCGGCGTAGTGCCATCCTGTGCGGTGGCGCTTTCGCGGTTAAACGAACCATCGAAATGCGCAATGGTTTCCTGCAATTCGTCCGGCAGGCTCTCCACAAGGTCCGCATCGGTTTCAAAGACGCCGAAGAATTCGTCTGGTCGCGCCTGGCAGTCGCCAAAGATGGAAAACGCATGCGGGTCATTGCCGAGCGACTGTCCCAGCAAATAAATTTCACGGATGCCTTCACCCGGCTCGGGCAGGATCGGCAGCCCCATCCACTCATTGGCGGCGGAAGTCCCGGTTGGCGTTTCGGATTCGATTACAGAGTTGGTGGGAGAACTGGATGGAATCGGTTGGGTCGCATCAGGCGTGACTGTGGGTGTGCGCTCCCCAGACGGCGTTTCGTACCTTGGAGTTGGCACAAGCCGCGCGGGCGTATCGGTTGGAGATGGCGTGGGAAGCGGCTCTGTTTGTGACACACACGCAGTGAGGAAGACCAATAAAATCAGAATAACTCGTCGCTTCATCCCTAAAATTTAACCATAGAAGAACAAAGACGGATGAGGTATTTATCAAACACTTAGCGTGGATGATTCTTTCCCCATTCCCTTGCAAACTTCAAAATGCGCGGGCGGATGTAAAACGCATACGGGTCGGCTTGCGGACGTTTTTCCTTGATCAATTCCATCGCTGCCAGCGGGTCGTATCCCTGCGCGATGAGGATGCATGATCCCATCGTCACGCCACGATGAATGCCGTGTGCGCAATGAGTATAGACCTTGCCGCCCTTTTCGATCACACCCAGAGCCGAAAATGCTCCGCGCATCAACGAACGGATGGGAATCCATATCAGTGGCGAATCAAAGGTCGGGAGCCAGAGCCGTTCAATGGGAGTCGGATGCGGGTCTTTGTACGGCATCCGCTCGATGCGCATGTTGATGACCAGTCGCACACCGAGGTCACGCAATCCATCGTAATCCTCCACGGATGGTGTCGTGCCAATGAAAAGGTCGTCTGTGATCTTGGAAAAATTCATGATATGTCGGGCTTTGTTAATCCCACCCATTGTACGAGCAAACCTTACTTCCTGGGGAGCGGCGTATTCCCTTCGCCGAGTTTGGTCACTTCCACCCACAGGGAAGCGGCAAGTTCGTAACCAATGAGGTGGTCATGCGGTTTCATCTGCAAGCGAAGCGGACCTTTGAACGGCGCACAACTCAGCAAGTGAAACGATCTGCCGGGGGTGAGTCCCAGTTCGCCAATGTATCCCAGCTGTTCCATATCATGCGTGCGCACACGACTGATAACGCAGTCGGAGCCGGAAGGTACGTCGATGAGCGGCATGTCTTTGACCGCAGGCATGACCCCGTCTTTGGAGGGAATCGGCTCACCATGCGGACAGCGTGTGGGATGTCCTGCAAGTTCATCCATGCGGTCTTCGATCTCGTCATTGACACCCTTCTCGAAGACATCCGAAAGGTCGTGGGCGGTCGCCCAATCATATTTCATGATTTTGACCAGAAACACTTCCGTGAGGCGGTGACGGCGCAGGGACGGCATGGCGATCTTTTCGCCGGTTTCGGTGAGGCGTACGCCGCGATACGGTTCGTGGATGAGATAGCCGAGTTTTTGCAGCCGCTTGACCATGGACGAGATCGCCTGCGCAGATGAATCAACGTGTGAACTTAAAAGCGAAAGGGGCACCTGCTCATGGTCTTGTTGCAGGCGGTAGATTTCTGCGGCGTAACGTTGCATTGCGAGGCTGACGGACATGCGTGCGGACTCCAAATTTTCAACCTAGTTGAAAACGGTCTTCAACCGGATATAGATAAAATTTAATACAAATATCTAGATTATTCAAATTTCCAAAATTATACTATGCCCTGTCAATTGCAGATAAAAGTTACCAAATATATCTGTTCAAAATAACCTTTAGGAGTCTTACCCAATGCAACCCGTGAAGAACCTTTTTATCCTGCTGTTTGTGCTGGCGCTTGCCGTCAGCGCGTGCGGCGGAAACACTGTCAGCGAGGAACCCGCCGAAGTTGTGGAATCCGCTGAATCGGTCACCGAAGAAGCGACTTCTGCTCCGGCAGAAGAACCCGTCAAAGAGATGGAAGTCTCTGGCGATCTGGTCATTTATTCCGGTCGTTCCGAGCCGCTGCTCCAGCCGGTCATCGACGCGTTCCGCGCGAAGTATCCCGCTGTGAATGTGCTGCTCAAAGCTGGAAGCAACAGCGAACTGGCAAATGCGTTGATCGAGGAACAAGCCAATCCGCAGGCAGATGTGTTCGTTACAACCGAATTGCTCACGCTTCAGTCGCTCACGGCGGAAGGCGTGTTTCAGTCGTATGCGCCGGTCGGCGTGGATCAGATCCCCGCTGAATTTATCGGTGACGGAAATTCATGGACCGGGCTGACCCGTCGTGTGCGCGTCATCATGTATAACAAGGATCTGGTTTCCGAGGATGAAGTGCCCGCTTCGATCTTCGATTTGACAGATCCCAAGTGGCAGAGTCAGATCGCCGCTGCGGGCTCGACCAACGGCGGGATGCAGGCGCAGGTGGCTGCGATGCAGCAATTGCTCGGCGACGAAGCCACTGAAGAATGGCTGACCGGTCTGATCGCGAACGAAGTGACGTTCTTCGGCGGTCACACGGATGTCCGCAAGGCGGTTGGCGCGGGTGAGTTCAAACTCGGTTTGGTCAATCACTATTACTATCACTTGCAACTCGCCGAAGGCGGCAACGTCGGCGTGATCTATCCCGATCAGGGTGAAGGACAGGTTGGGTTGTTCTCCAACGCAACCGGGGCAGCTGTGGTAAACGGCGCGCAGCATCCCGAAGCGGCACAGGCATTCTTGGACTTCCTCGTTTCTGAGGAAGGTCAGAAGTTGTTCGCAGAGCAGAATTACGAATATCCGCTGCGCGCTGGCGTGGCATTGAAGGAAGGCGTCCAGCCATTGGATGGATTGCGCCTCGCAGATGTGAATGTGGTGGAAGCCGCAGCGAATTTCGATGCGATGTTCGATCTGATCGAACGTGTGGGCTTGCCGTAATCTTTTTCGAGCACGGAGGGTCACGAAGGTTTTCCTTTGTGACCCTCTGTGGCAAAAAAAACCCTGCTAAAATGGTGCGCGGACGCTAATGGAATTAACCCGCACAAACTTATCCTATCAAAAAATACGCTCCAAGATCAGCCCGCGGCTTGCCATCGCTGCGGGCTTGGTTGCGTTATTTGTGGCGGTGCCGCTGATCTATCTTTTCGTCCGCGCAGCGGGAGCCGAGGCAGACGCATGGGAGCGCCTGCTCCAAACCCGCATTTGGAGATTGTTCGGCAACACCCTGTTACTCGTCTTTGCCGTCACGAGCGGCGCTTTGGTCACCGGCGTGAGCATGGCATGGTTCACTGAGCGGACGGATGTGCCGGGGAAAAATATCCTGCGCTGGCTGCTCGCCATGCCGCTGGCGATTCCCGCCTATATCGGCGCGATTGTCCATTTGGCGCTGCTGCGTCCACGCGGCGGATATGTGCCGCAATTGCTGGAACAGATCATCGGTCAGCCCGTGACCACGCCCAGCCCGTTCGGTTTTTTCGGCGCAGCATTTATTTTGACTTTGTTTACCTATCCCTATGTTTATCTTTTGAGCGGAGCGGCGTTCCGCTCATTGCATGCCTCGCTCGAAGAAGCCGCGCGGACCTTCGGGCGCACTCCATTGCAGACGCTCTTCCAGGTGACATTGCCCGCTCTCCGTCCCGGTCTCACCGCCGGCGCGCTGCTCGTGGCGCTCGACATTCTGGCAGAGTATGGCACGGTGGCGTTGCTTCGTTACGAGACGTTCTCGTCAGCGATCTTTGTCCAACTCTCCGGGCGGTATGATCGTTCTGCCGCATCCATCTTGAGCAGTATTCTCGTCACGATGGCAATCCTGTTTTTGTGGGGCGAGTTGCGTTTACAGGGACGCGCACGCTTTACGCAGATGGAAAGCAACTGGCGACCCGCTCCCATCACGCCACTGGGACGTTGGCGCATCCCTGCTTTTCTGCTTGTGTTTGGTGTCGTGTCTGCCAGTTTGCTCCTGCCTGCGGGCGTTTTGCTGACGTGGAGCATTCAAGCCTTCCTTGATCCAGAGATGATGTCCACGGTCTTTCGCACCGGCTCGCAGGGATTTGGCAGTTACGTTTGGAACAGTCTGTGGAGTTCAGGGCTTGCGGCGGTGATTGCCGTATTGATGTCTTTGCCGGTGGCGCTGCTTGCCGTGCGATATCCCAATCCGTTTTCAAAATTTATCTCAAGGCTTTGTCAGGTCGGCTATGCCCTGCCCGGCGTGGTGATCGCGCTTAGCCTCGTCTTGTTGGTGAATCGTCTTCTTCCGTTTTTGTACGCTACACCTTTCGTTGTCGTGATCGCATATGTGTTGCGACACATGCCGCAGGCAGTCCGCGCGAGCGAATCGGCGTTGAAACAACTATCGCCGTCTTTGGAGGAAGCCTCGCGCACGCTTGGGCGCACCTCTCTACAAACTGTCTTGCAAGTGACCATCCCGCTGATTCTGCCCGGTTTGCTCGCAGGCGGTTCCTTGGTTTTCTTAACCTCGCTCAAAGAATTACCGGCTACACTTCTGCTGCGTCCGGCTGGCTTTGACACGCTTGCCGTCCGTGTGTGGACGTGGGCTGGCGAAGGTTTTTATCTCCAAGCCGCGCCCGCTGCCTTTATCCTGATTCTGGCATCCGCCTTGCCGCTATATTTCCTTCTTCGCAGGGAGCAAATTTTCCGATGACCACACTCGAAGTAAAAAACCTCGTCAAAAAATTCGACGGCTCTACAAATTCCGCTGTGAATGACATTTCCTTTGAACTTGACAATGGGGAAATCCTCGCGCTGGTCGGTCCGAGCGGATGCGGCAAGACCACCACCCTGCGGATGATTGCTGGTCTGGAACGCCCTGATGCGGGCGCGATCAAACTTAACGGGCAGTTGGTCGCTGACCATTCGACCTTTGTCCCGCCGGAAAAACGTGGCATCGGCATGGTTTTCCAAGATCATGCACTCTTTCCGCATCTGACCGTTTTCGACAATGTCGCGTTTGGGTTGCGTGGAAAAAGCCAGGCGGAGATTCGTACCCTCGTCGGTGAAATGCTTCACACGGTTGGCTTGCTTGCATACTCCAAACGTTATCCACATGAACTTTCCGGCGGCGAACGCCAACGGGTGGCGTTGGCGCGTGCGCTGGCTCCCAAACCCGTGCTTGTCCTCATGGATGAACCGTTTAGCAGTCTCGATGCGGATCTGCGTCACGCCGTGCGCGAACATGTGCGGCATATCCTCAAGACCATGCAAGCGACGGTCGTCTTCGTCACCCACGATCAGGACGAAGCGTTGTACATGGGTGACCGCCTCGCCGTTCTGCAAAAGGGACACCTCGAGCAAATCGGTCTACCAGAAGATATCTTCCACGAATCGGCGACACGTTTCGTGGCAGAGTTCATGGGCGATAGCGACTTTCTCAAAGGCAGTGTGGTCAAAGGCGGAATCCAAACTGAGATCGGCTTGGTCAGGCAGGACGCCCCATTCCCCCCCTCAACCCCCGTGGAAATTTCCGTCCGCGCCGACGATGTGGATTTCAATGTGGATGGCAGCGGCAACAGCCTCGTCATTGACCGCTTCTTCCGCGGCGCGTTCAATCTCTATCGCCTCCGCCTCGACTCGGGACAAATCCTGCATGCCTTCACAGATCACACCCGCATTTTACCGGTCGGTTCGCGGGTGCAGGCATACATCCGTGCGGAACACCCGCTGAATGTGTTTGAACGATAATCCAAAAAACTCCCTGAGGTCAGGGAGTTTTTGTTTATTTTTCAATCCGATTGAAAACAGATTCCAAACGGGTGGAATGCAGGTTTCATACGCCCATCTGGATTGTAGAAAATGTAGTCGCTATAATCCCTAACTAAGGTAAATTTTATCTACTTAGAAAATTAGGAGAATTCTATATGTTTCAAACCGATATTGTCCTCAGCCCGGAAATGACCGAAGTCGAGCGGCAGGCAGCCATCCGCGAATCCTACAACAAGGACCGCTCCCAGATGACGCTCATGCTTGCTCATCAGTTACGCATCCCTGAAGTGGACATTTTGCGCGCGTTGGAAGGCGATACCGCCCGCGAACTCGATTTTTTACGTTGGGAAGAGATCATCCATGGGTTTGAAGCGCTTGGCGATGTGACCGTCATCGTCTCGAACGGCGCGGCCACCATTGAAGCGTTTGGTCAATTTGGCGGCTTCTCCAACAAGGATGGCTTCCTCAACGTCCGCAGCAAATCGCTCGATATGCACATCCGCAGCTGGGAACTGGCGTCGGTCTTCGCCTTCCGCAAACCCAGCCACCTCGACAAACACGAATCGCTTTCCTTCCAATTCTTCGACCGCCGCGGCAATTCCGCCTTCAAAGTCTTCCTCAATTTCGGCGGCAAAGACCCAGCACCCGAACTTATGAAAACTTATACAGATTTGAGCGAGAAATTCAAGAAAAGTTAGGAGCCCTTCGGCAAGACCCACTTTAACAACCAAAAATCCGCCATATGTTTGTGTCAACCATTGGATAGGAGGCGATTTTAAGATAAAATGGATTTAGTTTATCCTGTTCGTGTAAGTCCATTTTATTTGACGGTCATCATCTGAACTACATTCGTGTCCCGGCTTTCTTAGCCAAGGAGAGGATTTCTTCCATGCTTATCCAAAGGAAAGCGGCAACCAATGTACAAATGTCTTCCCCAATGAATTCGCGTTTTTCCCTGTCTGTTTTGCAACCGTCTGACGTTGGAGCGGATTTGATGGAGGCCTGGTCAGATCTCGAACGTCGTGCCGCCGATCCCAATGCCTTTCTTTCCCCATATTTTGTAATGCCTGCGATCCAACATCTGGAGTCCGGGAAGAATATCCTCATGCTCTTTGTCGAGAGGGAATGTTCCGGGATCAAAGACTTGGTTGGGGTTGCCATCTTCAAGATCCAAAAACCAACGCGAAAATTCCCCCTGCCGCATTTGCTTGCATTCGAAACGGTGCATTCCTATCTATCCGGTTTTCTTATTGACAAGGATCACACAGACAGGGTATTGGAATTGATCTATGGGTACGTGACCAATTCAAACCAACCCTGGCACGGATTGAAGGTCAATAACGTCGCGCCGGATCTAATATTCTCTACAGAGGGGAATATGCTCGCTAAAGAACGCGGGATGAATTGGACGACTTTGAGTACCTGGCATCGGGCAGTAGCCTACCCCGCTGAGCAAAACGAACAGATTCTCTCATCCCTGTCCAAGCAGCAGCAGAAGAATTATCGCAAACGCCTCCGCGGATTGGAGGAAATTGGTCGGGTGGACTGGTATCTGGTCAGCGGAGAAGAGTCGCTGGAACGTAGCGCCGATGAGTTTATCCGGCTGGAGCACATGGGCTGGAAAGGTGAAGAGGGGACTTCGCTGTATTCGAACCCGGATCATACCCGCTTTTTCAGGGACGTAGTTGCTGGTTTCAATCGTGAGAAGCGGGTCTACTTTACCGAACTCGCCCTGAATGATCGGACGATTTCATCGACATCCAACCTCATCTCCGGACGCGGCGCGTTTGCATTTAAGATCGGCTGGGATCCCACCTATACCAAATTTTCGCCGGGAATCCTCAATGAAATCCAATTCATGGAAAGACTTAACTCCTTAAGCGATTTGGAATTCGTCGACAGCTGTGCAGAGCCCAACTCATACCTCAATGAATTGTGGACCGGCAGGCGTGAAATTATAAAAGGCATCTACACATTTACTAAACTGGGGCAACTGGCGTTGAACTTTGTTGGTTCGATTATGAATGTGAAGCGGGCATTCTTTGGCGGGAAAAAAGTTGCATCGATGTCATTCTATCTGGTTTTCGAATTTTATCTGAATGAATTGGCAGTGATTCTCACAGTCTCTCAGTGGGTATTGCAGTAATCAAATCTCCGAAAGCTTAATAAACCTCTAGTAAAATTCTATATAAATCTACATTGCGTTTTTCGCCCTGAAAAGTACAATTTCGCTTCTTTGAAAGAAGCGAACCGTATTCAACTTGCCGATTGCTCCATCGTCCGCCCAAAGAAAAAAACCTGCCATGCTCATCAAACGCCTCCAACTTGCTCTCATCCACACCGCCGTCGCCATGACGCTCGTCCCGATCAACAGCACGCTCAACCGCGTGATGATCTTTGACCTGGGCATCTCCAAAACCCTATTCACTGTGCTAGCCATCTTCCCCTATTTGCTCGCCCCCATCCAGGTTGCCATCGGCTCATTCTCAGACCGTCATCCGATCCTTGGATTTCGCCGTTCACCCTACATCCTCGCGGGGTTGATCTTGTGTGTGCTGGGCGTGGCAGTCGCACCGCAGATCGCCATACTATTCACCGAGAACTATACACTTGGGGTCGTCATGGGCGTTCTCGCCTTTGGCATGTGGGGCATGGGCTATAACCTCTCCGCGGTTTCATATCTCTCCCTTGCCTCGGAACTCTCCGGCGAAAAAGGACGCGGAAAAACCGTGGCAACGATGTTCACGATCATGGTCATCGGCTTGATCGCGACGGGGATCAGCCTGAGCCGCATGGTAACGACATACGATCCTGAACTGTTACAGCGCGCGTTCATCATTGTCGCCGCTTCCGCCCTGACATTGGGGCTGATCGGTCTCATCAAGCTGGAGCCACGCTCCGGCGGAGTCTCACCCGCTGAAAGAGCCGAAAATCACACGGTCCGCGAGATGACTGCCGCCATTGTCGAAAACCCCGTCGCCAAAGTCTTCTTCGTCTATCTGCTGTTGCTGCTCGCCGCCATTCTCGGGCAGGACGTGCTGCTCGAACCCTTCGGCGCACAAGCCTTCGGCATGACCCTCGAACAGACTTCACGCATCGTATCCATCAGCAGTACGTTCACACTGGTCGCCTTCATTGTGGCAGGTTTCCTGGAAGGACGTGTAAAAAAGAAATATGTCGCCCAGGTTGGAAACCTCGGCGCAATGATCGGTTTTATCATCATTGTCGTCAGCGGGCTGACCACCAGTATTTCCGCTTTTTACATCGGCATCACCCTGCTCGGCTTTGGCACCGGTATTTCCACCATTGCCAACCTCTCGCTTATGTTCGACCTGACCGTGCCGGAGAAAGTCGGTTTGTATATTGGCGCGTGGGGCTTCTCGAATGGGCTTTCACGCCTGGTAGGCTTGCTCATGGCAGGCGTGGTGGCAGATCTGGCGACCCAGCTGACGGGCAACCCCTTAAGCGGGTATCTGATCGTGTTCGTCATCCAGGCGCTGATGCTGCTGATCGCAGCGACCATGTTGTACCGCATCGATGTCGACGCGTTCAAGAAGAAAGCGCACGACCCCGTATTTGTGGATAAGGTCGCATTGGCGGCGGAATAGCCTGCCTGGGCAGTCTGTTATGGTTTGAGCGTGAGGATCAATGATCGATGAATGGCTTTCCTTGAGTGATGCGGCAGAGATGCTGGGTGTACATCCCAGCACGGTACGGCTTTGGTCAGATAAGGGTATCCTGCCGGTACACAAAACGCAGGGCGGGCATCGCCGCTACAAGCGTAGTGAAATCTCCCTGTGGTCACAGTCCAACTCCAAATCCCGGTTGGATGCGATCAAGCCGGAGAACATGATGCAGGAAGTCATCCGCAATGTCCGTGTCCAAATCTCAGACGGCAACCTGGAGGCGGAACCCTGGTATCAAAAATTGGATGCCGAAGCGCGGATGCAATACCGCATGAGTTCGCGCTCGCTATTCCACGGGTTGATGAATTACATCACCGCCGGGGATGAAGAGGGGGCAACCGAGGCATATGCCATCGGGTATGAGTATGCTTCGCGTGCCAGGCGTTACAACCTGAGTTATGTGGATGCCACCAAGGCGTTCCTGTTCTTCCGTGATACATTGATCGAGTCGGTGATCAAAGTGTGCGGCGAGTCGAACATGCCTGCTTCTCGATCTTCACAAATGTACGCGAAGATCCACAGGTTTACAGACGGCATCCTCATCAGTTTGCTGCAAACATACGAGACGCTGGGCGCATTCAATCGGTAGCCCGGCGGGGGCTTTAAATTCCAAAAGCATTGAGGGGTGTTTCATTGCTTGCATCCTCCATTCGGCTGGTTTATACTTGCGGGCATGGCAATTCCAGAAAAGTTTGGACGTTACGAAATCAAATCAGAGTTGGGACGCGGCGGCATGGCAACCGTCTATCGCGGCTACGACCCGATCTCGGGGCGTGAAGTTGCGATAAAGGTCCTTCCACGCGAAATGTTGCATGATCCGCAATTTCGCTCACGCTTCGAACGCGAGGTAAAAATGATTGCCTCGCTGGAGCATCCATCCATTGTGCCGGTCTACGATGTAGGCGACGAAGACGGGCAGCCCTATTTTGTGATGCGCTACATGCCCGGCGGTTCGCTTTCGAACTGGATCGAGCGTGGACCCATTCCTATTCAAGAGACAGCCCGCATCATCGAAAAGGTTGCACAGGGGCTCTCCTACGCCCATCGCAAGGGCATCATCCACCGTGACCTGAAACCGGATAACGTCCTCTTCGACGATAATGGCGACCCGTTCATCTCGGATTTTGGGGTTGCCAAGCTGACCGAATCCACCAGCAGCCTGACAGGCAGCGGAGTCATTGGTACACCTGCCTACATGAGCCCCGAACAGGCACAGGGGGTCGAGATCGACCTCCGTAGCGATGTGTACGGTCTGGGCGTCATCGTTTATCAAATGCTCACCGGGCAGCAGCCTTACAATGCCGATACCCCCATGGGCGTGGTGGTCAAACACATCACCGAGCCGGTCCCCGAAATCCTGAAAACCCTGCCCAGCCTCCCCGCCGCGGTGGATCAGATCATCAAGACCGCGATGGCGAAGGACAAGGAAAAACGCTTCCCCAATACCATCGAACTGGCAAAAACGCTGAACCTTGTTGCGTTCGGAAGCGAAGGCAACATCACCTTCAACACCAACAGCGGCACGATGAAACGCGCCGAGTCCCCTTCTGCCAAACTATCCCGTGGTCAGACCGGCTTTGCAGTGATCGGGATCGTTCTACTTGTCGCCGTCATCGGGTTTTTCCTGCTGCGAAACCAGCTCACCCCACCGCCCGAACCGACAGTCGTCCCGACTGCCACCGAAACACCGACACAAATACCACCCACCTTCACTGAGGAACCGACCGTTCCTGTCTTTGCGCCCATGTGCCCTGCGGAAGTTTCCTTCCCAACCCCGGAAGTGGATATAACCGAAAACAAATGTGTGCAAAAAATTCCATACGCCTTCGTTCAAATCGAGCAAGGCTCAGCACATAAAGTTTTAAATTCCGATGTCGCCAAATGCACGGTGGAGAATACCGTGGGCAGATTCGTTCTATCCTGCACAGGACCCGACTTTACCATCGTCCAACTCCAGGTCTGCAAAGAACCGGAACTCTCCAGCGCAGACCTCACTCAATGCGATGCCGGTTCAACCTTCAACACAGAAAACCAATGCTGTGTGGCAACACCGCCCGAAGAAGCCGGCTGCCGGATCATCGAAATACAGCTCAAAGGCTGCGGTTAAACAAATCGGGCGCGAACATGCGCCCGATTTTCTTTCCAGCAGGGGTGATAAAATACCATCATGGGAACTTTATACCTTGTCGCCACGCCCATCGGCAACCTTGAAGATCTGTCCCCGCGTGGCGTTCGCATCCTGCGTGAATCCGTATTGATCGCGGCGGAAGATACCCGTCACACGAAAATACTGCTCAAGCATTTCGACATTCAAACCCCGGTCACCAGTTACTTCGAACATAACAAATTAAACAAACTGGATCTCATCCTCGAAAAACTCTCGCAGGGAGATGTGGCGCTGGTCTCAGATGCCGGGACGCCTGCGATTAATGACCCGGGCTATGAGCTTGTCCAAGCCGCCCTCGCTTCAGGCTTCGACGTTCGACCTATCCCTGGGCCCTCAGCCCCCATCGCCGCCTTGACCGTTTCCGGGCTGCCCACAGATTCCTTTTTATACCTCGGCTACCTCCCCCACAAATCCAGCGAGCGACACAACCGCCTTAACGAAGTCAGCGAACAACCTTTCACCTTGATCTTTTTCGAGACCCCGCACCGCATCACGGACTCGCTCGAAGACATCCTCTCCACGCTCGGCGACCGCCGCATCTGCATCGCACGCGAAATGACCAAACTCTACGAAGAATTCTGGCGCGGAAACATCAGTGAAGCGATTGAGCATTTCAAATCGAAAGAACCTCGCGGAGAGTTCACATTGGTCATCGAAGGAAAGAAGAAAGAAGAAAGTGAAAAGTGGGAAGAAGCGGTATTGCTCGAAGCCATCAAGAAGGAACTTGCGGCGGGAAAATCTGCCAAAGAGATTTCCGCTGAATTAGCCGAACAAAGCAGATGGGGGAAAAAAGAAATATATGCAATGATCAACAAAATGAAATAAGGAGTACATCATGCCCGAAGAAACAAAGAAACCTGAAGAAAAGAAAGACGAAAAGCCCGCCCCCAAGGACAACATCATCACCACCAAGCACACGATCAAAGTCGGCGGTAAGACGCTTAAGTACACCGTCACGACCGGCACAATGGTCTTGAAGGAAGAGGTCAACGATAAAGAGAAGGATGCCGAGGTCGAAAAGCCGCGTGCGCAGATCTTCTTCACAGCCTACACACTTGATGGCGTGCGCGACAAAGCCAAACGCCCGATCACGTTCTCATTCAACGGCGGACCCGGCTCGTCATCCGTCTGGCTGCATCTCGGTGTACTTGGTCCGCGCCGCGTGGTGTTGACCAACGAAGGCGAGATGCCCAAGCCGCCCTTCAAACTCACCGATAACGAGTTTTCGATCCTCGACGAAACCGACCTCGTCTTTATCGACCCGATGAGCACCGGCTTCAGCCGCCCGGTGGAAGGCGAGAAATCGAAAGAATGGCACACCTTTACAAAAGACATTGCATCGGTTGGCGATTTCATTCGCTTGTACACCACACGCTACAACCGCTGGCTTTCGCCGAAATTCCTCGCAGGCGAATCCTATGGCACCACACGTGCGGCAGGACTCTCCGGCTATCTCGCAGACCGACACGGTATGCTGCTCAACGGCTTGATGCTCGTCTCATCTGTACTCGATTTCACCACGCTCGACTTCAATCACAACAACGACCTGCCCTATATTCTTTTTGTGCCGGGCTATACCGCCACCGCCTGGTATCACGGCAAGATCGACAAAAAGATTCCGCTAAAGACCTGGCTCAAAGAATCAGAAGAATTTGCCTTGGGTGAATACACTGCTGCGCTCATGAAAGACGGCGCACTCCCCAAAGAAGAAAGAAGAAAGGTCGCCGAAAAACTTTCGCGCCTCACCGGCATTTCAGCGGACTTCATCGAACGCGGCAATCTGCGCATTCACACCTTCCACTTCTTCAAGGAATTGCTGCGCGATCAGGGCAAAACGGTCGGCCGTCTCGACAGCCGCTACACCGGCATCGACCGCCTCGGCGTGACCGAAACCTTTGAATATGATCCGCTCTTTGCGCAGGTCAATGGTCCTTACACTGCGGCGTTCAATGATTACATCCGCTCTGAACTCAAGTTCGAGACCGACACACCCTACGAAATTCTGAGCGAAAAGGTCTGGCAGCAATGGTCGTACAGTTACTTCCAGAATCAATACGTCAACGTGGCTGAAACGTTACGCGCCGCAATGACCTTCAACAAGTATCTCAAGGTCTTCGTCGCCAACGGCTATTACGATCTCGGCACGCCCTACTTCGCCACCGAGTACACATTCAACCACCTCGCGCTCGACGAGTCCCTGCGCAAGAATATCAGCATGGGCTACTACGAAGCCGGGCACATGATGTACGTCCACATGCCTTCGCTCAAGCAGATGAAGAAGGATCTGAGCAAGTTCATCAAAGATGCAAGTTAAATCATAAGCAGACTTCCGAAGTCTCTGAGACTTCGGAAGTCTTTTCAAGGAACCATGAACCTAGACGATCTCGACCTTTTCAAACAAATCGACTCACAAAACATGATCGCGCAGATCAACGGTCTGCCTGACCAGATTCAAACCGCATGGGAATTGGGGCAGACTCTGCCGCTTCCAAAATTGGATGACATCCACAACATCATCCTCTGCGCGATGGGCGATTCCGCCTCTTCTGCCGAACTGACAGTTGCTTCTGTTTCCTCAAGCCTGATACAACCCGTAAGTGTTCACCGCAATTACGGCTTGCCCGCCTCCGCTACCGAAAAGACGCTGGTAGTTTGTATCTCACACTCCGGCAATTCGGAAGAAGTGTTGGATGCATTTGAGACTGCACTTAAGAACGGATGCAAAACCTTCGTCATCTCCACCGGCGGCGAACTCACCAAACGCGCCAACGAGAAAAACATCCCCGTTTGGAATTTCACCTACGCAGGCATGGACACATCCGCCATCGCCTATCCCTTTGCGCTGACGCTCGCCCTCTTCGCCCGCCTCGGCTTCATCCCCAACCCCAGCGCAGACGTCGCCGAAGCCGTTGCAATGATGAAACGCTCACAGCAGCACATCGTCCCCGAAGTAATCGCGGCGAAGAATCCCGCCAAGCGGTATGCCGGTCAACTGGTTGGGCGCTGGGTGACCTTCGTCGGAACAGAACTGCTCGCCCCCGTGGCACGCCGCTGGAAGACTCAGATCAATCAACTTGCCAAGGCAGGCGCGAACTTTGAGATCATCCCCGAAGCGTCTCATAACACGCTCATCGCCACCATCAACCCGAATCCCACGCTCAACGCGCACACCATGACGTTGTTCATGAAAGCGCCCAGCGACCATCCGCGCAACAAACTGCGCTCAGACTTGATGCGTCAAGCCTTCATGCTCGAAGCCTTGAACACGGATGTGATCGAAGCCCGCGGAGACTCGGTCATTGCACATTTATGGACGTTGATTCTGTTCGGAGATTACATGGCGTATTATCTCGCCATGGCATACGGCGCTGACCCCTCTGAAGAAGATGCGTTCGTGAATTTCAAACGGTCGTTGTAGCCCGTAGGGGCGGATCGCGATCCGCCCCTACAATAGAATTACGCAAACTGTTCCAAATTGACCGCCACGAGCGGATACGCTTCGTCCACGAATGTTTCGAGGGCGGGGCGTTTTTTCATGTGGCTGTAGTGAGACGCCAATCCGTAGATCGCCCAGGTGGCAACGGTGGCGGGAATCTCGGTGGGGACTTTTGATTTTCGCAGCCAATACGAAAGCAGATCGAATATCTGCTTTTTGATCGTGCCTTCGATGAGCGCTTCGAATTGCTGATGCGATTGCGCACAACCTGTATGCACGCGCGAAATGAATTCCACCACGGCAAGTATCAAGTTGCGAAGGTTATCTTCACTATAACTACAGACATTCAATGTTCGCTTCTCGATCTCTGCCATGAACATTTTTTGGATGGAGTAATCGAGCAGGGCATATTTATCTTGAAAATGAGCATAAAACGTGGCGCGGTTGACCTGTGCCTTATCGGTCACATCCTGCACGGAGATGGTTTCGAATCCTTTTTCAGCGAGGAGAACCTCAAAGGATGACAGAATGAGTCTGCGGGTCCGTTTGACGCGGGGGTCGAGGTTTTCTTCCATTTCTTTGGGGTTAGTCAACACTTTCGCTCCTTTGTCGCTTAGTCAACATTATCAAATCTTTGTTGGTTGACTTTCAAAGTGGGGATTGGTAAATTAGGCAACATCTGTTGTTTATTCAACAGATGTATATTATCAAACAACTCAAGGAGAGTCAAGATGAACATCGCATTATGGATCGCTCAAGTTTTATTGGCTGGCATGTATGGCATGGCTGGCAGCATGAAAACGTTTCAACCCGAAGGAGTGCGTACAAACCCGCAGATGACCTGGGCACACGGACAGAGTGACACCTACATCCGTTCGGTGGGGATTCCTGAATTTCTCGGCGCGCTGGGGATGATCCTCCCCATGCTCACTGGCATTCTGCCGTGGCTGACACCGCTCGCCGCTGTGGGGCTTTCGATCATCCAATTGCTTGCCATTTTCATGGTGCATTTGCCGAAGAAAGAATATCAAGTCATTCCGGTGAACATCGTTCTGCTGGCATTATCTGTCTTCGTTGCATACGGACGTTTTGCTCTGTAATCAAAATCTTTCAATTTCAAATAGGAGAATTACAAACATGAACATCACAATCATTGGTGCAGGCAATATGGGACGCGGCATCGCCACCCGCGCAATCGCGGGCGGACACAAGGTGACCTTTGTGGATGCCAACCCCGAAACCGCGCAGAAAGCCG